>Ga0137374_10007298_pt1 | contig 13168 bp, 11 predicted proteins | sample SagtaG_20_FD_104811 | JGI IMG/M metagenome (GOLD analysis project Ga0137374, IMG submission 104811) | Vadose zone soil microbial communities from Sagehorn Ranch, Mendocino, California, USA - Sage1_R_100_16 metaG | ecosystem: Environmental > Terrestrial > Soil > Vadose zone | place: USA...
CGGTTTCATCTGGAATCCTGCTCTTCTCGAAATGGCGCGACAGCAGAGCGAAGCCCATGAGCAGCAGGAACAGGTTGGATAGGATTACCCATTCGTGCTGCAGGTGCTGGCCGAATCCAGCGAGCCCGGTTCCGAACTTAAATCCCGTGAAGACCAGCTTGTAACCGGTTATGACCGCAAGTCCCGTCAGCGCCAACGGGAGCGTGTGATGATGGAATAACGCAACACCGAGGAGCGTCAGACCAAACAGGATGAAATCTACGGGGATACCTAGCACGAGGAGTGGTTCGGTCACGGGAACCTCGATAAGCCAAAGAAGCCAACCTCGGTGAGATCGGCAATCTCGAGCGCCAACATGCTCTCGTCCCAGCCGGCGTTGAGCGCCAGCTTATTGTCGGCGAGCGCATAGGCTCGCTTCTGCGCCTCGGTCCAACCCGCCGCCACCATGACGGGGATCTGTTGAATGCGGAGCCTGCGAGCAGCCAGCACCCGGCCGTGCCCCGCAATGATGCTCCCGTCCTTTCCGACGAGAACCGGATTGGTCCAGCCCCATTCCCGGATCGATGCCGCGATCTGGTCCACCTGTTCGCCGCTGTGGGTGCGGGCGTTGCGCGCATACGGGATTCCTCTGTGCAGAGGGCCCTGTCAGCGGTTTCACCAACCTGTCCCTAATTTCCGCGTCTCACCGCGGGGGTGCAGTTCACCGGTCTCCCATCTCAAATTCCCTGCTAACAGGGAAATTAACAGGGAATTTCGAAGATTCAGGCCCTCTGCGGTGATTTTCGCGTCTAATCGTTAAGCTGATTCAATGACTTGCAGCGAAATTCCCTACGCGACGGAACAGGGAATTTTTTGGAGGGAACAGGGGAGCTTTTTGCAAAGAACAGGGAATTATCTCATCCAAATAGAGAACCCAAATTTTGTGTTGTTTTAAGTCCGCATTTGGGGACGGATTTCTGCTGCGGATTCAACGTAAGCGTCCATTTGATACCGACGGTAGCACGATGTCGGTTTCTCACAAGACTGCCAGCGCCGATGCATTTATGCGAGGATTTACGAATTCGCCATGGACAGGTTCCGACTGGGCGTAGAATACAAAAAGGCCATTGATCGCTGGCGCAGCTGAGGCAAATACGCGGGGTCCCGATCCGAAAGTCCGTAAGCTAACGCGGCACCTCTCGCGAAGATTGCCGGAAAGCGCGATTCATGTCATTCTTTCGATGCTCTGGATCGACCGTCCCAAGCTTGCGCATTGCGCACTGACAACTCGCTGCGTGGGGGAGACACCAATGGTTGGTTGTTCGAGCATTTGGCATCAGTCAGTCGGTAAAGCTGTCCGGTCGGTCGGGTCATGTCTGCCGATTGTCATTCTCGGCCTCGCCGGCGCGACCCTCATCATCTCGGGAGCTTTCGGTCTTCCGCCCCGCGAAGTAGTTTTGGATGCCACGTCAAACAAAATGACAGACCGGATGGTTAAAGACGGAATCCAATCCACCTGCGCGGCCGTCAAGCCATATCCGGGGGACCTCGGCTCAACTGCGAAATACAGGTACGACGACTTCGAGCTCAGTTTTACGTATCAGGGCCCTTACGGGTGCGTCACCTTCAAACTCATTGAAGGCGGAACGTGCGGGGATTTCTCGCTCTATAGTCCTACGTTCAATCCCGCCAACCGAGCGGCGAACTTCCTCGGCGATCCGGGTAACAGCGGCAATGGGCGAGAGATGAGCGTCATCCTCAACAACGGTCAGCAGATTACGGTCGTGGTCAACGACAGAATCGGAAACGCCACGGCAGACTGCCGCATGACGCTTGCTAGGGTGATCGGTCCCGCGGCGCACGATTTCGACAGTAGCGGGACGAGCGATATTGCCTGGCGGCAGAATGGCACCGGTGCCGTGGCGCTGTGGGCGATGAACGGCGCAACAGTGGCGGGGACCGCCTCGCTGGGGACCGTCCCCGCCAACTGGTCGATCGTCGGCCAGGGAGATTTTAACGCTGATGGCAGGGACGATCTGCTGTGGCGGGACGCGGCGAGCGGAACCGTCGCGATCTGGTTTCTCGATGCGCCGACGGTCAAGTCGACCGCGATAGTCGCATCCGTTTCGAACAATTGGGCTATCGTCGGAGTCCACGATTTCAATGGCGACAGCAAGGCCGACCTGCTCTGGCGTGACACAAACGGCAATCTGGCGGTTTGGTATATGGACGGAGCACAAGTCCTGGGGGCCGGGTTTCTTGCTCAGGTGCCGACAGAGTGGAGCGTCGCTGGGGTCGCCGATTTTGACGGCGATGGTCGTGGCGACATCCTCTGGCGCAACACCAATACGGGAGCCGTCGCGATCTGGTTCTACGAAGGCGCATTTGCGGGCTCGTTGGTCGCTACCGTGCCCACGTCGTGGTCGATCGTAGCCACGGGCCATTTCGCCGCCTCCGCCTCCGCGCATATCGTATGGCGTGACCCAAGTGGCAACATTGCGATTTGGGGGATGGACGGGGCGTTGATAAATACGACCAGGATGTTAGGTACGGTTCCAACCAACTGGGTCCTCATCGGAACCGGCGACTTTAACGCCGATGGTTTCGCTGATCTGCTGTGGCGCGATACAAATACCGGGACGGTGGCTATCTGGTTCATGCGATTCGAAACGGTCTCGTCGACCGCCGTGATCGGCACGGTTCCGACTGACTGGGTCATTCAGAACGTCAACGCGAATTGAGGCTTGCCTGGCCACTCGGAAATGGCGAGTGAACTCCATGCACGCATTCTGTTAAGCCGCTTGGAGCTGGCGCATGCGTCGCCGCGATGTGGAGCCCGCACCCGGCGTGGCGACTCTTGTGAAGGTCCGGCGATGCCAAACGGCCGCTGCCGGCGCGCCTCTTGTCTCATCTGTCTCACCCTGCAACGGCGTGAGACAGAGCGGCACCCCGAGAGCCGGCATAACGAGCATTGTCTTGTTAGCCTCCGCCCGGGACCGCCTTCCTGAATCGCGTCAATTCGTCGAGTGTGGTGTGATCTCCGGCGCTGTGAGGGCGAGAAGTGTCCACAAAACCCGTCATGGGCACAACCGCGACTGGGCGGCCGTGTAACCGCTCCTGGCCTGAGGCGCTGAAGCGGGAGATCGTTGCGGCGTCGTTTGCGCCGGGCTCGTCGGTGTCGGTCGTTGCGCGGCGATACGACGTGAACGCGAATCAAGTGTTCAGCTGGCGGAAGCGCTATCGCGACGATCCGCGTCCGGCGGCGGACCGGCCGGCTCCTCAACTGATCCCGGTGATGATTACAGCGGAACAGGATGCAGTCGCGGCGCCGCCACCGGCTGTCGCGGAAAAGATCGAGATTGATGTTACCGGCAAGTACCGTGTCCACGTCGGCAGCGGCTTTGATGGGCAAGCGCTGCGCCGTGTGCTCGATGTGTTGGAGCGGCGATGATCCCGATTCCCTCGGGTGTACGGGTTTGGCTTGCGGTCGGACGAACCGACATGAGGCGCGGCATGAATGGCTTGGCTCTACAGGTCCAGGAAGCCCTGCGCCGCGATCCCCATGCGGGCGATCTATACGTCTTTCGAGGCGCCAGAGGTAACCTGATCAAGATTCTTTGGCATGACGGTCTCGGCATGTCGCTGTACGCCAAAAGGCTGGAGAAGGGCCGCTTCATTTGGCCTTCGCCGGCCGCTGGTGTGGTTGGAATCTCGGCGTCGCAACTCGCATACATGCTCGACGGAATCGATTGGAGGAACCCGGTTCATAGCTTCCGACCGGAGCGTGCGGGATAGTTGCTGGCGCTTTCATTTTTTAGCAGTCAGCGGCCAGGTCTTATGATTCTATTAGCGCATGGATTCGGGTCGTGAAGCCTTTCCTAGTGACATCGAAGTGCTGAAGGCGGCGCTGGTCGCCGCGCGCGATGAGCGCATCATCGAAGCCGCCAGGGCGGCGAATGCCGAAGCGGAGCTCGCGGTGGCGAGAGCCAAGGCCTCCGATGATCAAGCCCTGATCGCTCATCAGCAACTGCGGATCGAGAAGCTGACGCGCCAGCTTTATGGCCCGCGCTCGGAACGTACGTCCCGGCTTCTCGATCAGATCGAGTTGCAGTTTGAGGAACTGGAAAGTTCGGCCACTGAGGATGAGATCGCCGCCGAGATGGCGGTCGCCAAGACCACGACGGTGGCGGCGTTCACCCGCAAGCGCCCCGCCCGCAAGCCTTTTCCGGACCATCTGCCGCGCGAGCGGGTGATCGTGCCGGGGCCGACAACTTGCCTGTGCTGCGGCAGTGGGCGGCTGCGCAAGCTGGGCGAGGCGGTCACCGAGACGCTGGAATCGATCCCGCGTCAATGGAAGGTGATCCAGCATGTCCGCGAGAAATTCACCTGCCGGGACTGCGAGAAGATCAGCCAGGCTCCGGCGCCATTCCATGTGATCGCCAGGGGCTGGGCTGGTCCGAGCCTGCTCGCGATGATCCTGTTCGAGAAGTTTGGGCAGCATCAGCCGCTCAACCGCCAAGCCGAACGTTACGCCAAGGAAGGCGTGCCGCTCAGCCTGTCGACCCTGGCCGATCAGGTTGGGGCCGGCTGCGCGGTGCTCCAACCGATCCTCAGGCGTATGGAAGCACATGTCTTCGCGGCCGAACGATTGCACGGCGATGACACCACGGTTCCGGTCCTGACCAAGGGCAAGACCGACACCGGGCGATGTTGGGTTTACGTGCGCGACGATCGCCCGTTCGGCGGCACCGCGCCGCCGGCGGCCATGTTCTACTACTCGCGTGATCGAACCGGCGAGCATCCCCAGGCGCATCTCGCCAACTATGCTGGGATTTTCCAGGCTGACGCTTACAGCGGATACAACAAGCTATACGAGCTCGATCGCAAACCGGGGCCGATCCTGGAAGCGGCCTGCTGGGTGCATGCCCGCCGCCCGCTCTTCGTCATGGCGGATCTTGCCGAGAATGCCCGTCGCAAGGCGCAGGGCAAAACCCCGGCACCAATCTCGCCGATTGCACTTGAGGCGGTCCAGCGTATCGACGCCCTGTTCGAGCTCGAACGATCGATCAATGGCCAGAGTGCGGAGCAACGCCGCGCCGTCCGGCAGGAGCTGAGCGCGCCTTTGATCGCTGATCTGGAAAGCTGGATGCGCGAGCAACGCGCCAAGCTCTCGCGCGGCAACGATGTCGCCAACGCGATGGAGTACATGCTCAAACGCTGGCCTGCGTTCACCCGCTTTCTCGACGACGGGCGTATCTGCCTTTCCAACAATGCCGCCGAGCGCGCAATACGTTGTATCGCACTTGGCAGGAAGTCGTGGCTATTCGCTGGCTCCGATCGCGGCGGCCAGCGCGCCGCGGCCATGTACAGCATCATCGTCACTGCCAAAATGAACGACATCGATCCGCAAGCCTGGCTGGCCGATGTCCTGAACCGTATCGCCGAGCACCCGGCTAATCGGATCGACGAACTCCTGCCTTGGAACTGGCGACCTCTTCAGGCGCGTGCTGATCAGGCAGCCTAATCTTGCCTGCCATCTCACACATATTCACCATCAGATACGTCGCCGACAAGCTCGGCGAGGATGCGGAATGGCTGTGGGAACTCCAAATCGACATGGCCCCCGAAGACGGCTGTCTGTGGGTCCACGGTGTTGGTGAGGACGGCGTACCTGCCTTCACGGAGTATGGCATCGAGTGCCTGAAACAAATCATCTCAGATGAGAGGGCGGCCGGAAGAGCGCCGCCATCGATCCAATCGACGAAATAGGGCGGCTGTGGTGTTCACCGCATGCTAACATTGTCTTGGTTTTGCTTAGCTTTTAGGAATGTGAAGGCGTCCCGTCGTTCATCTGTTGCATCAGCTAATGCATGGCCTGTCTCACAGCCGAGGCACGCCCCGATCTCTCCAGGATGCCCCATGACTTTTTTTCGTAATACGGGATTCTGGTTGATCGGCCAAGGATTAGCGGTCGAGCTGAAGAAGCGCGAGAAAAGAGATTGCACCCCCGCTCTCTCGCCCAAAGAGGGTCCGGCTTGACTTCGGTGCGACGCGGTCCGGGCTGGCACGGACTTCTACGGGGTGCGGTGGATTGAGGATGTGCAACGGGCCGGATTTAGTTGCATACTGCCCCAGTCGTCGCGCGCGGCTGTAGCGGGGCCCGGCGCCCAGCACTATTTATCGGCCATGCCATCGCGTCTGCGTTCCCCTCCCAACCCTGTCGGATTACCCCGTCGACGCGGGCGAGCAGCGTCGCGGAATTTCGATGCCGAGCGCTGGCGAGGTTGACACTGAGGTCGAATTGGGCGGCTGCTCCGGTACTGCTTTGATTAATTGACATTAATGTTCTGGATGACCCAATCGGTCGGCACCGTAGCGATGCCGGCGGCGGAGGAGACGGCAAGAGCGTTCAGGAACCAGATCGCCACGGCGCCGCTCGTCGTGTCGCGCCAGAGCAGGTCGCTCTTGCCGTCGCCGTTGAAGTCGCCGGTCTCGGTGATGATCCAGTTGCCCGCGACCGTGCCGAGAACACCCACCTGCAACACCGCAGACCCGTTCATCAGCCAGATGGCCACGTTGCCACCGGTGTCGCGCCAGACGATGTCGGCCTTGCCATCTCCGTTGAAGTCGCCGGTGGCGACGATCGACCAGTTGGTCGCGACAGTTCCGATCCCCGCGGTCGAGGCGATCGTCACGCCGTTGATGAACCAGATCGCCGTCTGCCCGGTCGAGGTGTCGCGCCACAGGATGTCGGCCTTGCCGTCGCCGTTAAAGTCACCGGTGCCGGCAATGACCCAGTTGTTCGCCACTGTGCCAAGGCTTCCGGTCTGCGCCACCTGCAAGCCGTTCATGAGCCAGATCGCCACTGTACCGCTCGCGGTGTCACGCCATAGGATGTCGGCCTTGCCCTCGCCGTTGAAGTCGCCGGTCCCCGCGATGGCCCAGTTGCTCGGCACCGCGCCGAGAGCCCCGGACTGTGAGACCTGCAGGCCGTTCATCAGCCAGATCGCCACCGTCCCGCTGGTGCCGTCGCGCCAAAGGAGGTCGTGCTTGCCGTCACCATTAAAGTCGCGCTGGCCGACGATTTGCCAGTTGTTGGGAACCGTGCCGACGCCGCCCGACCCCGAGACCGTTGCTCCGTTCATCAGCCACAGGGCCACGGCGCCGGTGCTGGCCTGCCGCCAGGCGATGTCGCTCCGCGCGTCGCCGTTGAAATCATGGCTCCGTCTTCGGAAGATTTCGTAAATGGCGCCGTTCGAGAGCGAGACCACGAACAGGTTGCCGTTGGGCCCGGTCTGAATGTCGGTGCCGATCCCGAAGTTTCGGCCGATGAGCAGGCTTTCGCTTTCAGTCATGTCGAATTTGCAAAAGTTGTCGGCCACCCGGTCCTCCAGCCGGGGATCGTCTACGGCGATCTGCCGACGGTCGTCGGTCAATTTGAAGTGGAACAGGTGGCCGCCTTCCAGGGACGTCCTGGCGGCCCCCATGAAGAGGTCGCCCTCGTACTGCGGCCCAAGCGCCTGACCCTTCACGAAGCCAATTCCGGCCGGGGCGACCTCGAACTTCCAGCTGAACTGTGGGTCCCTGTACACCGCTCCAGGCAGCATGAACAGGCGCGAGAGCGCGTTTGCTGGCGTGTCCGCGATCAGGGTGGGAGGCCAGCGGTTCTGCTCCAGGCCGAAATAGGGGGTGCCGAGGCACGGATCCGTCGCGGAACTTGTCTCGATCGCCTTGTACTCGGCGATGCGCGAGACCGGCCCCATGATCTGCAGCCAGCCGCCGTTCGTGCCGGGCTCGATCAGACCGAGCTCGGTGAAGCTGTCATCGCCGTTCTGCTCCAGCCAGAGGTTGCCGGACTTCGGATCGAAGTCCATGCCAAAGCTGTTGCGCAAACCGTAGGCGAAGATTTTCTGGATGTTGGCGCCGACCTCTCCACCCATCGCGGCGCCCACGGCGAAAAACGGGTTGTCGGCCGGGGTGCTGCCGTCGTCGTTGAGCCGCAGGATGACGCCGGTGAGATGCGCGTTGTCGGGCCCCGGGCCGCCGAACTGGTCATCCGCCACTGTCGGTCCTGGGCAGGTGGCCGTCGGCCCACACGGAAGGTTCTGCAAGTGGCCGCGCCGACCATTGTCACCCATGAAGATATAGAGTTTGCCGTCTAGGCCGAACTTCATCACGCCGCCGTCGTGGTTGCCCCGGAGGGGTTGCCCGGCGTCCGCCTGGAAAGCGCGCAGCCTGATCAAGTTGCGGTCGAACGTGAGGGTGGAGCCATTCCACGTGAAGCGGTCCACCCGATTGCCCAGCAGGGGCACCTCGGCCAGGACGTTGCTGTCCGCCCCAGTGGTGCTCTCCGTCCAGAACAGGTAGACCCCAGGGTTACTTGGGAAGCCCGGGTGCAGGGAGATCCCCAGTAACCCGCGCTCGGAGGCGGAGTTGACGGGGAGGTCCAGCACCGTGCTCTGGATCACACCATTTACCACGCGCTGCACCTTCCCTGTAGCTTTCTCCAGCACCAGAATGTCAGTGGGACCAAGGAAGGCCATGGTGGTGGGCTGATTCAGGCCGGCCACCACCGTTCTCACTGCCAGGTTCGGGTCCAGCATCGTGGGGTCTGCAGCCTGCACCTCCATACCGTGCATCACGCCGCAACAGATGACGACCGCTAGGCTGTCAAGCAGCCCAGCCGCGACGTTAGAACATGGCTTTTTCACTCCGGCCAGCGCCAGAAAACCCCTGCCCGCTACCCGCGTCGACTGGGTGACGTCTCGCATCGTCTGACCCTCCCTGCCCAGCATCGCTGGACCACTCCGCCCTGCTGCGCGCGCGCCGAGAGCGGCCACGCAGCTGCTACGCCGCCCAGGGTGAACATCAATTCTCGCCGTCGGATTTGGATTGCCATGCGACTCCTCCCGCCGGAGGGCGTATGCATGCAATAGAGGGACGATATCACGCTTTAGCGAAGGAAAGAACAATGCCTTTGCGATGCGAAAGTCTTGGGCCGCCGATGTCTCAGCTGGGTCATTCGCTACCGATTCGGCGCGCGCCGAAGATCGCTCTATGTCCGCAAAGCTCCGAAAGATGGGGTAATCGGCCGGCAGCTTGTGGATAGCTGGAGATTTTGGGTGCTGCGCTTCAGGCTGATGGTGAAACGAGGTCCGTGGTCACGGCCTCAAGCATCAGAAGGAGAAGCGCAGCATGGACCATTTTGCTGGACTGGACGTTTCGGTCAAGGAGACGAACGTCTGCATTGTGGATGACACAGGCAAGATCGTTCGGGAAGTGAAGGTTGCAAGCGAACCTGAAGCGTTGTTGGCGGTTTCAAAGAACCCTGCCTACCGCTCAATGTCTCTGGTGCCAAGGTGCGACCGTGGGGAGTGGGGGTTAGGATTTCCAGAGATCAGAAAGAAGCGTCGATTGGTCGATTGTTCTGACGTTCACGACCAGCGCGATGAGTCCAGACAACGCAAGCGCGATCGCGAAGAGAGCGAACGTGACTATGGTTATCATGATCATTCTCCTCCCCTGTTTGAGCCGGGGATTTCCCGGCGTCCATGGGAGCAGTGTGCCGACCGGAAGGCCCTTGCCGATGTGATGGCCATCACACAATGATCGATTGCATCCGGGCGGCCATAAACTCGCGTGTCACCACCAGCCCCAACGCCGTCATCGCAAAGAGATGGAGAATGCTACGTCGATTCATCGTGTACCCCCGCTTCCTGGTAATCAAGCGTGCATTCGGACGCGCGAACGTATGCAGTTGACCCAGTTCCGCGGAACAGGTCAGTGATTTCAGAATGTTTGCCCGCCGAAGGGCACCATGGCTGCATTCAAAAGAGGACTCGGCACGTCCCGGTCCGCAACTCAACGACTAGCGTACATCAATTACACGGCTGGACGGAAGGGAATGACCGCTTCTGGCACAAAGGCGACATGTACGCTCGGCATAGGAATGTCGGCGTGCGGTGGAATAGCGGACATGGAGAGCAGAGGCTAGCTTCTTCGCGGACACTTCTCTGATTGGCCGCGCGGCTTTATTCTTCTACCGTTGTCCTGCTGGCGGCTCCGGCGGGAACTTCCTCTAGGACATCGAACAGGGTCGGCTCCGCCTTCGAAGGCGTGGCAATGCGGCTCCGGCTGGCCGGCGTAAAACCGAACTCGGATGCAATGCGCATCATGATTTCGGCCTGCCGGTTTGCAATTGCGAGGTAGGGTGATTGAACCGGATATCCCGATGGAGATTTGATCATCGAACCGTACTTCTGGATCGCCGCAGTTGCTTCAGCCCAGAGCGCGTATGCGCCGCAGTAAGCTGCCAGCGCCGCACGATCGAGATTCGTCAGTAGTTTTAGGGAGGTGAGTTCTCCGGCAAGACGATTCCATTCTCGTCGCGCGACCTCTCCAAGCTCCATTGGGCAGTCTGGGATTGCGGGCTCCGGCCTTGGTTCGGTCTCGTTCAAAGGGCGTTTGCCCGGATTGCCAGTCAGCACCTTCAGACGCGTGGGCTTGGGCCTTCGACCTCGCATGTCAGATCTCCACCTCGATCTGGCCATTGGCTGCGCTGATTGCGACCATGGGGAGGACTTCGATCATGTTCTTGCCTTGCGACCCTGCGTGCGAGAGGGGGAGGCTTGGGTGCTGGCCTGTTCGTTGCCGGCCAGGCGTTCGGTTGCAATTTCGTCGAAAGGACGGGAGTCGCTAAGGAGCGTCGCCCTTTCCCCTGTGAAGGATTGCCAGCGCCGAACCGCTACGTCGACGTAGAGCGGATCGAGCTCGACCGCCAAGCACGCCCTGCCGGACGTCTGCGCTGCTATCAGCGTCGTGCCGCTGCCGAGGAATGGATCGTAGACGGTCTGGCCGGGATCGCTGTTGTTGAGCATGGGACGCCGCATGCACTCGACCGGCTTCTGTGTGCCATGCGCGGTCTCTGCGTCCTGCCCGCCGCTCGGAATGTTCCAGAGCGTGGTCTGTTTGCGGTCCCCAGTCCAATTGCCCTTCTTGCGCACCGCGTACCAGCAGGGTTCATGCTGCCAGTGGTAATCGCCTCGACCGATCACCAGCCGCTCCTTCGCCCAGATGATCTGGGCCCGGATACCAAAGCCCTGTTGGGTCAGACTCTCCGCCACGGTGGTCGCGTGCAAAGCCCCATGCCAGACGTAGGCTATGCTGCCGGGGAAAAGGGCCCAGGCAGCCTGCCAATCCGCACGTTCGTCGTTGCGCACCTTGCCGAGGCGACCGGACCGGTTGACGCCGGCGCGATGACGCCAGGTGGGGTCGTACTCCACCCCGTAAGGCGGATCGGTCACCATGAGGTGCGGGCAGCGACCACCCAACAATGCCGACACCGCGGCGGCATCCGTGCTGTCGCCGCAGGCCACCCGGTGTCGTCCCATGCACCAGATGTCGCCGACGGCGGTCACCGCCGTCTCGGTCAAGGCCGGGACCTCGTTCTCGTCGGTCAGGCCTGTTGTAATCGCTGGCGCCAGCGCAGCAGCAAGCTCGTGCGCGGTGAATCCCACTATTGAGAGATCGGCCCCGAGCGAGGCGAGGTCCTTGAGCTCGAGGTGGAGCATTTCGAGGTCCCAGCTGCCGTTGAGAGCGATGCGATTGTCGGCGAGCACGAGCTGGCGGCGCTGCAGCTCGGTCAGCCCCCGCAGCAGAATCACCGGCACTTCCGTGAGGCCAATCTGGCGAGCGGCCGCCAGCCGGCCATGACCTGCAACGACATCGTCGTCTTCGCCGACCAGGATCGGGTTGGTAAAACCGAATGCGCGGATGCTTCCGGCGATTTCAGCAATCTGAGTGTCGCTGTGGGTGCGCGCGTTGCGGGCCGAAGGGATCAACCGATCGAGCGGCCAAAACTCCAGCCGCAACCTGCCAAGGGCACGATCGGGAGGGCGTCTGGTGCCGCCGCTGATTTGCGTTGTTCTGGTCATCTCAATTGCTCATCGGAATCCAAGCCGACCCCCCCCCCCACCCTAAATTTCGCGACGTTTTTCCGAGCGGACCCTGGCAGCGAAATCTGCCCGGATGGTTGCGCTCCGATGAGCAGCGCCGCAGTTGCGGTCCGCTTGTTGTCGGGCTTCGAAAATAAATAATTCGGCCAATTTCGCGCCCAAAAAAATGTTCTTGGCCCACCGGTCCCGAAATGAACGCTTCCAACTCTTGCACGCTCCCCCCGGGCCCGTGCGCATCGACCGAAAACAAATCGGCGCCTTGCCAGTTGAATGGCGACCAGCACGACGAACGAATGTTGATTTCCTTGGATTTCTTTGGCTGGGGTCGATCCGAGGTGCTGGCGAAGGGTCTGAAATCTCGCGTGCGAGAAAAAAATCTCCGCATGAGAGCCAGGGCGGTTCGCGCGCCCCGAACCTGTAGAGATTTAATCCCCCCTCCCCCAACCTGGCAGGAGCTGTTGAGACGACCGGTTCATGGGTGCCTGACGCACTACCGCAACTGCTCAGCTGCGAGCCGGGCTGCGATGAGCTCGCGCTCAGCAAGTGCGCCGCTGACGTATGCGCGACAGAGCCGCTCAACGATCTCGTCGTCGACGTGGCCCAGCCGGCACAGAACCTCCATGCCGTCACTGCCGAGCATCGCTGCAACCTTGAACTCGATAGCTCCTCGTTCGCGTCTGCGGTACTCGCGTTCATCTCGGTGACCATTTCGTCCATCGGATTCCCCTTTCATTGGGGCTGATTTAGTATGGATGAGTAATAAGGATTCGCGGACATCGGTGTCCTTCGTCACCGACCCCATTTGTCCCGCTGCGAGGACATTCTCGTCCTCATCGGCCGACAAGAACACCGGGGCATACCGAAACAGGCTGCGGCCGCAGCACTTCACCTCAAGGACCGAAAGCTGGTCGAGCGCCCTTGCGGCACGCTGGATGGTCTTCGCTGATTTGAACCCCAGCAGTTGCGCAAGCCGTGCTTGCCCCGGCCAAGCGTCCAGCGTCACACAATTGAGGTGTTCCGCCACCGCATACGCGAAGCATTTCTCCGTCGAGGTCGCGACCGTCCCGTACATCACACGCTTGAGCCAGCGCGCCTTCGCGCGCGCAACACGCTTGTACAGCGTTTCGGGACCCGAGCCGGGATCACAAAGCTCTTCGTCCGGCGGTTTGCCCAATCTCAATTCCTCGTGCAGGCGGCCGACGATTGGCGCCTGGTGGCTGGAGAGGCGACGAAAA
>Ga0137374_10007317_pt1 | contig 13156 bp, 9 predicted proteins | sample SagtaG_20_FD_104811 | JGI IMG/M metagenome (GOLD analysis project Ga0137374, IMG submission 104811) | Vadose zone soil microbial communities from Sagehorn Ranch, Mendocino, California, USA - Sage1_R_100_16 metaG | ecosystem: Environmental > Terrestrial > Soil > Vadose zone | place: USA...
ATCGACGCCGAACACCGACAGCGTCGTGGACGCGGCAGAGGAGACCGCGACCCCGAGGCCGAACAGTACGGCGAGCACGATCAGAACGATTCCGAGGACGAGCATGGCACGCTGCCTCTCCGTCCGGCGAATCGGCGGCCGGACTGTTCAGGCCTCACTACTGAGTAGTGCGGTGAGCAGCGCCACCGCGCCGCTCTTGTCGAGTGGGTTGTTCTGGTTCCCACACTTGGGCGACTGTACGCACGACGGGCACCCGTCCGTGCATTCACAGTGTGCTATCGCCTCACGTGTTGCGGTCAACCATTCGCGTGCCGCGGCGTAGCCGTGCTCCGCGAAACCGGCGCCGCCCGGATGGCCGTCGTACACGAAAACTGTGAGGCGGCCAGTGTCGGCGTGGCGCGCGGTGGAGACGCCGCCGATGTCCCAGCGGTCGCAGGTGGCGAACAGCGGGAGCAGGCCGATCGACGCGTGCTCGGCCGCGTGGGCAGCGCCTGGTACGTCGTACAGACCGAGGCCGGCGACGTCGGAGTCGGGCATGGTCCACCAGACCGCCTTGGTCCGCAGCGTGCGCTCTGGAAGGTCGAGCGGCTGCTCATCCAGTACGTCGCCTGTCGCGAGCAGCTTGCGCTGGAAAGAGACCACCTGGCTCGTCACCTGCACCCAGCCGCGCGACAACTCCGCCGTACCCCAGGCGCAGGTCTCCTCGGTCGAGAGGATGCTGATCTCCGTCACGTCGCGGGCGAAGGTGGTGTAGTCGGGTGCGGCTGGTTCCACGATGGCGGCATGGCCGTCGAGGTCGAGAGTCTTGACCAGGTACGACTCGCCCGCATGCACGTAGACGGCGCCCTCGTGGACCGAGGCGTGTGCGGAGCCGCCGTCGACAGTGCCGAGCAGTCGACCGGTGTGATCTTCCACGATCTGTACCGTCTTGCCACCGGCTGAGCGGATGTCGATGGCGTCCACAGCCCGCTCCCGCCGCGTCCAGAACCAGCCGTGCGGCCGCTCCCTCAGTAGGCCCTGGCGAACCAGTTGAGCAATGACGGCGGGCGTCGTACTGCCGAAGATTTCGTAGTCCGCGGCGGTCAGCGGCAGCTCCTGAGCGGCGGCGCACAGCTGCGGCCCAAGTACGTAAGGGTTCTCCGGGTTGAAGACCGTCGCCTCGACAGGCCGCCCGAAGATCGCGGCCGGGTGCCGGACCAGATAGGTGTCCAGAGGATCGTCACGCGCGACCAGCAAGGCGAGTGCGTCCCCACCGGCTCGGCCGGCGCGTCCGGCCTGCTGCCACAGGGAGGCGCGCGTACCAGGCCAGCCGGACAGCAGTACGGCGTCCAGCCCGGCTATGTCGATGCCGAGCTCCAGTGCGTTGGTCGCGGCGACTCCAGTGAGTTCACCGCTTTGCAACATGCCTTCGAGTCGTCTGCGCTCTTCAGGCAGGTAACCAGCCCGGTACGCCGACACCAGGTCTGCCAAGCCGGGATCGACCTCGGCGAGGTTCTCCCGCGCTGTCATCGCGACCGTCTCGGCTCCACGCCTGGACCGGACGAACGCCACGGTCCGGACCCCGGACACGACCAGGTCGGTCAGCAGGTCCGCCACCTCGGCTGTGGCAGAGCGTCGTACCGGAGCGCCGTTCTCTCCGCGCAGCGACGTCAGCGGCGGCTCCCACAGGCCGAAGGAGATGCCGCCGCGAGGAGAGCCGTCCTCCACCACTTCCACCATCGGCAGGCCGGTCAGGCGCTCGCCGGACACCGCCGGTTCAGCCACGGTGGCCGATGCGCAGATGAAGATCGGGTGAGCGCCGTACTGCGCGCAGATCCGTCGCAGCCTCCGCAGAACACCGGCCACGTGCGCGCCGAACACACCGCGATAGTGATGACACTCGTCGACCACGACGTACTGCAGACAGCTGAGGAAGCGCGCCCAACGCTGGTGGCTCGGCAGGACCGACCGGTGCAGCATGTCGGGATTGCTGAGCACGTACGTCGCATAGTCGCGGGCCCAGTCGCGCTCGGTGCGTTCCGAGTCGCCGTCGAGTGTCGTCGCCCGCAGGCCCGGCACGGTGTACGACGAGATCGCGCGGAGTTGGTCATGCGCCAGCGCCTTGGTCGGGGACAGGTACAGCACAGAGGCGATACGGCGATGTGGCGAAGCGGCCTGCGCAATGCTCAACGTGGCAAAGGCGGGCATCAGGTAGCCGAGCGACTTGCCCGAGGCGGTGCCGGTCGCCACCACCACGTGCTGACCGCCGTACGCCGCTTCCGCGGTGGCGACCTGGTGAGTCCAAGGTGCGGTGATCCCGGCATCCGCGAGTTGGCTCAGCACCTCGGCCGGAACCCACCGCGGCCACGCACACGTCCGCCCCGGTCGAGGAGGCACCGACTCGACGTGCGTGAGTCGCTCGTCGCGACCGGGCCCGGCGGCCAGGCGCTTCAGTACGGCCGCCGCCTCACCACCTTCACGCATGACACTGAGCCTAATCGTGGTCTCCGACAGTGCCGAAACCCCTGCACGAGGCGGGTGCAGGTGCGGATGCACGCGGCATTTTCGGGGTGGAGATCGACTTCGGTGTAACTAAATGAAAGAGTTTTGGACGACGGCCCTACTCACGGTCCGTACATGGTTGAATGCAGCAGTTCACGGGATCGGAGGCCGAAGTGGATCTGTCGCTGACCGCGCGCGCCGAGGGCGGGCGTACCGTCATCGAGGTGGCGGGGGAGATCGACGTCTACACCGCACCGAAGCTCCGCGAGAAGATCGCCGCGCTCGTCGACGAGGGTGTCTACAACCTCGTGGTCGACCTGGAACGTGTGGAATTCCTGGACTCCACTGGCCTCGGCGTGCTCGTCGGCGGCCTGAAACGGGTGCGCACGCACGACGGATCCCTGTCCCTGGTCTGCACCCAGGAACGGCTGCTGAAGATCTTCCGGATCACCGGTCTGACGAAGGTGTTCGACATCCACCCGGACGTCGCCTCGGCGATCTGAGCGCAGAAAATGTATCCGCACGACTGCTGAGAGTGAGGGGCTTGTTCTACCGCCGCGGTATGGCGTAGACCACCCTGTCGTCAGGTCTGGTCGGGTACCGGTTAGAGTAACGCACCGCGCCACCCAACGGCGCTGTGTCGTATTTCCCCAACCCTTCGGTTGCGGCAAACGGGGGCCGTCAAGTCCCTGAGGGGTTGCCTACAAGGAGGACGGATGTCCGCGCTGCTCGCACAAGCGGTGGATCTTTCGTCGAGCAACACCACGCTGGTGGTCGTCGTCGGAGTGATCGCGATCCTCGCGGTCGCCATTGCGATGGTCTTCCGCGGTCAGGTGCTTGCCGCGAACGATGGTACCGAGAACATGAAGACGATCGCCTCGGCGGTACAGGAAGGCGCTTCGGCCTATCTGAACCGGCAGTTCCGGACATTGTCGATCTTCGCCGTAGTCGCATTCCTGCTGCTGTTCCTGCTGCCCGCGCACAGTGACGGCGACAACCAGACCACGCTGAAGATCTTCCGGTCGGTCTTCTTCCTGGTCGGTGCGGGCTTCTCCGCCCTGATCGGCTACCTGGGCATGTGGCTCGCGACGCGCGCCAACGTCCGGGTCGCCGCGGCGGCGCGGGACGAGGGCCGCGACCCGGCGATGCGGGTCGCGTTCCGGACCGGCGGCACCGTCGGTATGGCGACCGTGGGCTTCGGCCTGCTCGGTGCCTCGGTGGTGGTGCTGCTGTTCAAGGGCGACGCCCCGACCGTGCTCGAGGGCTTCGGTTTCGGTGCCGCCATGCTCGCCATGTTCATGCGTGTCGGCGGCGGTATCTTCACCAAGGCCGCCGACGTCGGCGCCGACCTGGTCGGCAAGGTCGAGCAGAACATCCCCGAGGACGACCCACGCAACGCCGCTACCATCGCCGACAACGTCGGCGACAACGTGGGTGACTGCGCCGGTATGGCGGCCGACCTGTTCGAGTCGTACGCCGTGATGCTGGTGGCGTCGCTGATCCTGGGCAAGGCCGCCTTCGGCGAGCAGGGCCTGATCTTCCCGCTGATCGTGCCGGCCATCGGCGCGGTCACCGCGGTCATCGGCGTCTTCCTGACCCGTCCGCGCACCGGCGAGAACGGCCTGCGCACCATCAACCGGGCGTTCTACCTGTCCGCGATCATCTCCGGCGTGCTGTGCGCGATCGCCGCGTTCGTCTACCTGCCCGGCAGCTTCAAGGATCTGACCGGCGCCACCGACACGATCGCCGCCCACGACGGCGACCCGCGGCTGATCGCCACCGTGTCGGTGATCATCGGCATCGTGCTGGCCGCGATCATCCTGGCCCTGACCGGCTACTTCACCGGCACCGAGGACAAGCCGGTCAAGGACGTCGGCAAGACCTCGCTGACCGGCGCCGCGACCGTCATCCTGTCCGGTATCTCGGTCGGCTTCGAGTCCGCCGTCTACACCGCGATCGTGATCGCGGCCGCTGTGTACGGCGCCTTCCTGGTCGGCGGCTCCGGCGTGGTCGCGCTGTTCGCGATCGCGCTGGCCGGTTGCGGTCTGCTCACCACCGTCGGCGTCATCGTCGCGATGGACACCTTCGGCCCGGTCTCCGACAACGCGCAGGGCATCGCCGAGATGTCCGGTGACGTGGACGGCGAGGCGGCCCAGATCCTGACCGAGTTGGATGCCGTCGGCAACACCACCAAGGCGATCACCAAGGGCATCGCGATCGCGACCGCCGTGCTCGCGGCGACCGCGCTGTTCGGTTCCTACACCGACGCGATCCGGTCTTCGCTGGCCGAGAACTACGCCAAGTTCGAGGCGGATGCACTGGTGTTCAACCCGGGCACCCTGGTCGGCATCATCATCGGCGCCGCCGTGGTGTTCATGTTCTCCGGCCTCGCCATCAACGCCGTCGGCCGCGCCGCCGGTGCGGTCGTGTACGAGGTACGGCGCCAGTTCCGCGACATCCCCGGGATCATGGAGGGCACCGGCAAGCCGGAGTACGGCAAGGTCGTCGACATCTGCACCCGCGACTCGCTGCGTGAGCTGGCCACCCCGGGTCTGCTCGCGCTCACCGCGCCGATCGCCGTCGGCTTCGGTCTCGGCGCCCCGGCGCTGGCCGGCTACCTGGCCGGCGCGATCGCGACCGGCACCCTGATGGCGGTCTTCCTGGCCAACTCCGGTGGTGCCTGGGACAACGCGAAGAAGCTGGTCGAGGACGGCCACCACGGCGGCAAGGGCTCGCCCGCGCACGAGGCCACCGTCATCGGTGACACCGTCGGTGACCCGTTCAAGGACACCGCCGGTCCGGCCATCAACCCGCTGATCAAGGTGATGAACCTGGTCTCGGTGCTGATCGCCCCGGCTGTGGTGGGCATGTCGTCGATCGGCGACGACACCAACACCCCGCTGCGGATCGGCATCGCCATGGTGGCACTGGTGATCCTGGTCGCGGCCGTGTTCGTCTCCAAGCGCCGCGAGTCGGTCATTTCCGAAACTCCGGCCGAGGTGAACGCCGCCGCCTGATCGCAGTACCCCTGGACGGCCCGCCGGTGCACCCGGCGGGCCGTTCTCGTTCCGGCACCGGCGGTAGCCGGAAGTACCGGCGTACGTCGACTTTCGGCTGATGCGGGCGGTGGGCGGATGGGGGATCGTCGGGGTCGTGGTCAGGGCTTTAACCGATGGCAGGGCGGTCCAGGCGAGGGGCAGACTCAACCCTTGGGTGGACACACCGGATCCGCCCCGGGTCCGATGTCCTGACCCCGACAGACCTCGATACTGACAATCGACACAGCCCGCCCGACGACCAGCGCGCCACCCGAACGAGGAGTACGGCGATGATCGAGGCACAAGGCCTCACCAAGCGATACGGCGCAACCGTTGCCGTTGACAACCTGTCTTTCGAGGTCAAACCCGGCAAGGTGACCGGCTTCCTGGGCCCGAACGGGGCCGGCAAGTCCACCACCATGCGGATGATCCTCGGCCTGGACACCCCCACCTCCGGCGATGTCCGGATCGACGGTCAGCACTACCGCGACCTGCACAAACCGCTCACCAAGATCGGCGCCCTGCTGGACGCCAAATGGGTCCACCCGAACCGCTCCGCGCGAGCGCACCTGGCCTGGATGGCCGCGTCCAACAAGCTTCCGAAGTCGAGTGTCGACAAGGCGCTCGAGATGGTCGGCCTGACCTCGGTCGCACACAAGCGAGCGGGTGCCTACTCGCTCGGCATGTCCCAGCGCCTCGGTATAGCGGGCGCGCTGCTCGGTGACCCGGAGGTGCTGCTCTTCGACGAGCCGGTCAACGGCCTCGACCCGGAGGGCATCGTCTGGATCCGGACCTTCATGCAGAAGCTGGCCAGCGAGGGCCGGACCGTGCTGGTCTCCAGCCACCTGCTGTCCGAGATGTCGCTGACCGCCGAGGAACTGATCGTCATCGGTCGCGGCAAGCTGATCGCACAGAGCTCCACCAGGGACTTCGTCGACCGCGCCAGCGGTACGACGGTCAAGGTCCGTACGCCGCAGTTCGACCAACTGCAGAACCTCCTTCGGCAACAGCAGCTGATCACCCGGATCGACGACGCCGAGGACCAGGGCAAGGCGCTGCTCGTCGAGGGCAACGTGACCACGGACCAGATCGGCGAGCTGGCGGCCGCACATGCCATCGTGCTGCACGAACTGACGCTGCAGCGGGGCTCGCTGGAGCAGGCGTTCATGCAGATGACCGGCGACTCGGTCCAGTACCACGCGCACGACGAGCTCGCCCACGTCGCCGACGTACAACTTCCGCCGCCGGCCGGCACCGAGGTGGCCGCGGGGCCGAAGGAGGAGAACTGACATGTCGGTGATCACAGTCGAGCGGATCAAGCTTTTCTCCACCCGCTCGCCGTGGTGGTGCATGGTCATCTCCGCCGTCCTGAGCATCGGTCTGGCCGCGCTCTTCCTCGGCTTCCTCCCCAGCGACGAGAAGCCCCGGGCGACCATCCTGATGACCCAGGGCGGAGCGCAGCTCAGCCAGATGGTGATGATGGTGATGGCCGCGCTGGCTGTCACCACGGAGTACCGGTTCGGCACCATCCGGACCAGCTTCCAGGCCGTGCCGCAGCGGGCGACTGTGCTGCTCGGCAAGACGGCCGTGGTGGCCGCAGTGGCCGGTGTGGTCGGCGTGGTGGCGTCCTTCGGCGCCTGGGCTATCGGCAACGTGGTCGATGGTAGTGCGGACCTGGCAATCAATACCGCTGCCGAGTGGCGTCTGGTTGCCGGGCAGGGTCTGGTGTTCGCGCTGTCCGCGGTGATCGCGGTGGCGGTCGGCATCCTGATCCGGCAGAGCGCCGGTGCGATCGCGATCCTGATCCTGTGGCCGCTGCTGCTGGAGAACCTGGTCCAGCTGATCCCCAAGGTCGGCGACGACATCTCGCAGTGGTCACCGTTCAAGAACGCCGACTCGTTCCTGAACCAGGGCCAGGCATTCGGTCTCGCTGGGGAGCCCGGGCAGTACGCGCTCAGCCCGTGGTGGGCGCTGCTGTACTTCGCCGGCTGGGCGGCTGCGCTGATGACGATCGCCCTGTTCACGGCGAGCAAGCGGGACGCCTGATTGGTTTTGCCGCCGGGGACTCCGGCGGTGTGCACGACCCCGGCCATGGTTGAGGGGCCCTGGCCGGGGGCGCGAGGCCCGGCCGGGCTGAGGGGTCCTGGCCGCTACGGCCCGTGGGCAGCCTTGTCCACGGGCCGTGTCCCGTTTTCCGGGCGGTCGCGTACCTTGAACTTGGGGCGGGTGATCTGAAGCCAGGGTGGCGACCGTCGTTGGATCAGGCTCGCTGGGCCGGGGAACGTCGTACTGGGGGGGATTGTCATGAGTTGGGGATTGTTGCCTTGGTCACGGATAGGGCGCAGACGAAAGTGCTGGGCGCATCCGACTTTCGTCTTGGGTTTCCCTGAAAACTCCCCCAGGACGGGCAGGTCCTGGTCCAGGGAACGGTACAGGTGGTTTCCGGTGGAAGTGGAGGGGTTCTGCGTGGGAAGGTCTGTGCTGGCAATACCGTGGCCCCCTCCCATGGTGGTGCCGACGCCACTACCGCAGTAGTGCCAACACCATCGGATCTGGTCCCTGGCGAGGCTAGCTTTTAGTTGACGCCGAGTTTTCTTGGCGAGCTAGCCCGTCGGGGGCAGCAGTTCAGAGAGGGCGCGTGGAAGTCATGGTTGCGACATACCTGAAGAGATGGGTCGGCAGCCGGATCTTGAACAGGACCACCCGGAGGGGTGGTCTCGACCTGTCGAAGATGCGGATAGTCCCGAGCTCGGTCTCGATGCCGCTGCGCCGCAACGGCGTGGACCCGGTCCCCGCCCTGGGGGAGGTGCGCGAGCTCGAGCCGGTGCACAAACTGGCTCATCTGTTCGGGCTGAACGTGTGGGTGGTGAGCGGCCACGCCGAGGCGAAGGCCGTGCTCACCGACACGGAGAACTTCAGCAACGACATCCGGCCGCTGGTCGGCTCGGACCCGAACAAGCCGTCGGAGGGGATCGGCGGGCTCGGGTTCACCGATCCGCCGGACCACACCCGGCTGCGCAAGCTGCTGACACCGGAGTTCACCAAGCGCCGGCTGGCCCGGCTGGAGCCGGTGATCGAGAAGATCGTCAACGACCAGCTGGACCTGATGGAGGCCAAGGGACCGGTCGTCGACATCGTCTCGGACCTCGCCTTCAACGTGCCGTTCCTGCTGATCGCCGACCTGCTCGGCGTCGAGGAGTCCGACCGCGACCGGTTCCGGGCGCTGGGACCGGCCCGGTTCGATCTGTCCGGTGGCGGGATCGGGGTGTTCGGGTCGGCGAGTGAGTCGCGCGACTTCCTGTTCGAGATCGTCCGCAAGCAGCGCAAGGAGCCCGGCGTCGGGCTGATCGGGTCGATCATCCGCGAGCAGGGCGAGGACATCGACGACATCGAGCTCGGCGGGCTCGCCGACGGTGTGTTCCTGGGTGGGTACGAGACGTCGGCCAGCATGCTCGCGCTCGGCACGCTGGTGCTGCTGCGCGACCCGGAGAACTTCGAGCGGATCCGGAACGAGCCCGGAGCGGTCGACGCGATCGTCGAGGAGCTGCTGCGGTACCTCACCGTCGTACAGGTCGCGTTCCCTCGGTTCGCCCGGCACGACCAGGAACTGTTCGGCCAGCAGGTGAAGAAGGGCGACCTGGTCGCGGTGTCGCTGTCGGGCGCCGACCGGGACAAGCAGGTGTTCGGCGACGACGCCGAGGACTTCTACCCTCGTCGCGCTCCTGCAGCGCACCTCGCGTTCGGCCACGGCATGCACCGCTGCGTCGGCGCCGAGCTGGCGCGGATGGAGTTGCGCGCGGCCTTCACAGCGCTCGCCCATCGCTTCCCCGACTTGTCGCTGGCGGTCCCGGAGGAGCAGTTGCGCTTCCGCGACTTCTCCATCGTGTACGGCGTCGAGTCCCTCCCGGTCCAGCTCCACGCCGCAGACACCGAACAAGTCGCCGGCTGACGCCTCCACCATCGCCACCCACCCTTGCTGGGTAACTTTGCGGGGTTGGGTGGTGACAGAGGTGGGGGTGGGTGGTCACAATGGGCGGTCCGGCCCGGGGTGCGGGTGTGGATCAGGGGAAGGCCGCCGGCGGGTATGGGTAGTGGGGAGATGGCGACGGGCGACGCGCTGACTGCCCGGATTGCCGCCGCGATGACGTCGGCTCAGTCAGGACGGCATGCGATTGCGGCGGCCGAGATCGAGGTCATACGCGCGGAGCTCGGTGGCGTGCCGAGCTATCAGTTGGCGACGGCGGAATACGTGCGCGGTGTGACGGCTCACCACGCCAGCGACGCCGACGAAGCGCTCGACGCGGTGGAGGCATGCATCGCCGTCGCGAAGGCGATCGACGAGCCCGGCTGGGAAGCGAACGCGCTCGCCATCCGCATCATCAACCTGGCCCGCAGCGGTCGTGGCGGCGACACGGTGAAGGACCTGGTCACGGCTGAGCACGCGCTGAGCCGGACCAGGGATGCCGGGCTCACCTCGTGGGCTCACACCGGCCTTGGCTATGCGTACGACGTACTCCGCCTGTATGAGCTCTGCATTCCGCATTACGAGCAGGCCACCCAGCTGGAAGCGGATGTGTTCGAGCTTGCCGAGTCGCGGGCGATCGACCGGCTGAACCTGTCCGAGACGTACCTGCGCTGGGCGCACGAGCTCGAGCGGCTGGGCGATCCGTCGTACCAGCAGGTGATCCGGGAGCGGCTCGCGTCGGCGGCGTACTGGGCGCGTGAGGCGGAGCGGGTGATCGTCGACGACGAGAACCAGGACTTCTGGCGGTTGAGTGCACGGCTGTGGCTCGCGGCCGCCGCGACTGACGAGGACCCGGCCGCCGCCGTCACCGAGCTGAAGGAGTGCCGGGACGAGATCAGCAAGCTGGGCGAGACCGAGCGGCTCGCCATAGCTGGCGCCTACCTGGCCAGGGCTTTGGCCGCGCAGGGCAAGCTCGACGAGGCCAGGGCCGCGGCCGATCGGGCTGCGGGTGACCTGATTCCGTTGGCGGATCCGGCGACGCACCTGCTGGTGCTGCAGACCAGATCGGAGCTCGCGGCGACTACGGGTGAGCCGGGAGCCGTCGCTGGGTTGGAGTACGCGCGTTCGGTGGCTCGCGCTTGGTGGAAGGAGCGGCAACGTGCGCTGAACGCCGTATGGCATGCGCTTGCCAGCCACGATCTCTCGGTTCGGCACGACGCCGAGTGGCATGCGGCGCGGCAGGATCCGTTGACAGGGGTGGGCAATCGCCGGGCGTTGGAGGAGCGGCTCAGTGCTGCGAGAGATTCAGGGCGCGCGGTCACCTTGCTGGCCATCGATGTGGACGATCTGAAGCTGGTCAACGACACCTACGGGCATGCCTGTGGGGACGAGTTGTTGCAAGTAGTGGCAAATCTCCTGGTTGAACAAGCGCGAGCGACCGATGCCGTGATTCGATCGGGTGGAGACGAGTTCTTCGTGGTGCTCGACCAGCCGGACGCCAAGGGCGGCGCGCAACTGGCGATCAGGATCCGGACCGCGGTTGCTGCCATCACGGCGGCGACGGGGAAGCCGTGGCTCGGCCGGCTCGGCCTGAGCATCGGGTATGCCGCGACGGCCGAAGGTGTCGGAGTGGACCAGCTGATCGCGGTCGCGGACCGGCGCCTGTACGACGACAAGCGCCGCAAGTGCTGACTGGCAGTGGGGTGGTAGGCGTGCGGGAGACGTCGGGGGTGACGGCGCGGATCGCGGCGGCGATGACGCAGGCCCAGTCCGGCCACCCGGCCGAGGCCGCGCTCGACATCAACCGGCTGCTGGCAGAGCTCGGCGATGTGCCGAGCCCCGAACGTGCCGCGGCCGAGTACGTGCGCGCCGTCGCGGCCCACCACGGCGTCGACCCGGCCGAGGCGCTGGACGCCGTCGAGAGTTGCATCGGGGTCGCCCGCGCGATCGACGAACCAGGCTGGGAGGCGAACGCGATCGCGGTCCGGATCGTGACCCTGATCCGCACCGGCGAGGGCGGTGACTCGGTCGCTGACCTGGTCGCCGCGGAGAACGCGCTGTCCCGCACCCGGGACCTCGGGCTGGCCGGCTGGGCGCACACCGGCCTCGGCTACGCCTACGACCTGCTACGGCTGTACGAGCTGAGCATCCCGCACTTCGAGATGGCCGCCGAGGGCGATCACGATCCGCTCGGGCTGCCAGAGGCGCCGGCGATCAACCGGCTCAACCTGGCCGAGTCGAACCTCCGCTGGGCGCACGAGCTCGAGCGGCTGGGCGATACGTCGTACGACGAGGAGATCCGGGAGCGACGGCGGGCAGCGCACCGGTGGGCGGCCGAGGCGATGCAGGTGATCGTCCGGGACGACCTGCTCGGGTACTGGCCGATCGCCGGGCGGATGTGGTTGGCCGCCAGCAACGACGACACCCTCCCCGCCGAGGCCGCCGTGATCCTCAAGGACTGCCGAGACCAGTTGGCCAAGCTAGGCGACTTGGAGCTGGCTGCGATCGCGGGAACCTACCTGGCCAAGGCGTACGACGCTATGGCCCGGCTCGACGACGCCGTGGAGGCTGCGCATAGGGCGGGGAGCGACCTGCCACCCACCTCAGACCCTCCAATAGAGGCGCTGATCCGGCACACGGCTGTGCAGATCGTGGCGGAGTCAGGTGATGCTGGAGCGCTTACAGGACTGCAGTACGCGCGTGCGATCACCAGAGGCTGGTGGGCGGAGCGGCTGCGCGGTCTGTACGCCGTACGGAGTGCGCTGGCCAACCACGAGCTCTCGATCAGGCACGACGCGGAGTGGCGGGCTGCACGGGAGGATCCGCTCACAGGAGTTGGCAACCGCCGGGCACTGGACGAGCGGATGTCCGTCGCGCATGACGCCGGCCGGTCGGTGGCGGTGATCGCGATCGACGTCGACAACCTCAAGGTGATCAACGACAGCTACGGGCATGCCTCCGGTGACGAGGTACTGCGACGGGTCGGGCAGTTGCTGACGGAGCAGTGCCGAGCCGAGGACGTGGTGGCGCGTGCCGGTGGCGACGAGTTCGTCGTCGTACTGGACAAGCCGGACGAGCGTGGTGCGCGGGAGCTGGTCGAGCGGATCAAGCTCGCGGCCGATCGGGTTGCCGCGGCGGCGGACAAGCCGTGGTTCGCCCTGCTGCGGCTCAGCATGGGGCAGGCGAGCAGCACCGACGGTACGGCGGTCAGCGAGCTGCTGATGGAGGCGGACCGGCGCATGTACGCCGAGAAGCGCCGGCGCCGCCGTGCTCAGTAGTCCAGGAACCCTTCCACGACAAGGCGTCTGACCTGCGGGAGGTAGTCCTGCAGCACGTCCTCCAGCGGTCGGTCCAGGAGGTCGGCAAGAGCCGCCAGGATCTGCCCGACGCTCAGGTCACCGTCACACGCACCGACAAAGCCCGCCAGCACAGTGTCCGCCTGCTCGGCCCGGCGCATGCCGCGCTGGCGCCGCAGCACGATCGTCGCCGGGTCCTCGGCGCCCGGCTGCCCACTGGTCTCCTGGACCACGTCGTCGGCCAGCACGAGATGCAGGCCGGTCAGGTCGTCCGGTAGCCCCTCGGCCCGTTCGAAGCGACGCAGTACGTGCGGACCGATCGGCTGCTCGATCTCATACGGCCACTCCTCGGCCTCGAGCGTCCCTTCCACGTTGTG
>Ga0137374_10007327_pt1 | contig 13149 bp, 10 predicted proteins | sample SagtaG_20_FD_104811 | JGI IMG/M metagenome (GOLD analysis project Ga0137374, IMG submission 104811) | Vadose zone soil microbial communities from Sagehorn Ranch, Mendocino, California, USA - Sage1_R_100_16 metaG | ecosystem: Environmental > Terrestrial > Soil > Vadose zone | place: USA...
CTGACCGGCGGTGCGTCGCACCAGGGCGTGGCGCTGCGCGTGCCGCCATACTCCTACGCCCATCCTGCCGATCTAACGGTCCGTGCTGCGGGGGCGGCTCCGCTGATCGTGGCGCTCGACGGGGTGACGGACCCCAGAAATCTCGGGGCCGTCGCTCGCTCGGCTGCCGCCTTCGGCGCGCACGGCCTCGTCATTCCGGCTCGGCGCTCGGCGGGGGTCACCGCGGCAGCCTGGAAGACCTCGGCGGGCGCGCTGGCGCACCTGCCGGTCGCGCGGGCAGCCAACCTCGTACGGGCGCTCGAGGACTACAAGCAGGCAGGGTTGTTCATCGCGGGGCTGGACGCCGGCGGCCCCACCGACGTCGCGGATCTCGAGCTCGCGAGTGACCCACTGGTGCTGGTCGTCGGATCGGAAGGCCGCGGGCTGTCGCGGCTGGCCGCACAGCGGTGCGATCTTGTCGTGCGGATCCCGGTCCGGACCGAGTCGCTGAACGCGGGCGTCGCCGCCGGAATCGCTCTCTACGAGGTAGCGCGAAAGCGTGCCGGGCGGTGAGGGCGGTGCCTGGGCGCTGAACCGCCAGACCCCGCACGTGGTGATGTCGGCTAGGATGGCCGCGGCCCGGAGCCTTCCTAGGTACGTCGCCGGCGTAGCTCAGCAGGCAGAGCAGCCGTCTTGTAAACGGCAGGTCAGCGGTTCGACTCCGCTCGCCGGCTCCACGCGGTCTCTTTGACCCAGCGTCGCGTTCGAGTGCGGCCTGTCTCAGTCGCCGGTGGCGACGACCCCCGCCTTTTCGATCATCAAGACGGCGCTGCGGACGGGGACGACGGGCCGGTGCAGCATCCCGGCCGGAACCGTGAAGGCCTGCCGAGGCCGAAGCTCAACGGTTTCTGCGCCGTCGAGTTCGATGCGGAACAATCCTTCGAGCACGAAAAAGAACTCGTCCTGCTCGTCGTGCTTATGCCAGTGGAACTCGCCCTGCATTACACCGAGCCGGACGAGAACCTCGCCGACTTGGATCAGCGTCTGGTTGTACCAGGGGTCGTCGGCCTTGTCGATCAATGCCTGGACGTCAATCGTGTCCAGTGCGGTAAACAGCGGTTCGTAGTGAATGGCGTAATCCTGCTGTGGCACATGGCCTCCTTCACGTGTGACCTGTCTGTTGGCACTGCGTGCGTGGCAGGCTTCGGGAGCCAGCGGCCAGGCTCGGCCCGTCGTCGCGTGCCGCGTCACCAGCCACCGCTCAACTGCCCCTTCGCCGCTGCGATGCGGTCCTCGTCGCGCTGATAGAACACCCATTGCTTGATCTTCTTGCTCCGGACAAGCCCGGCCCGGCTGAGCACCTTCAGATGCTCGCCGCAGGTCGGCTGGCTCACCCCGAGCTTGGTGGCGATGAGCAACGAGCAAACGCCGTCCATGACCAGATCCCCGTCGCTCTGCGGCGGGAAATGTGCCTGGGGGTTGCGCAGCCAGTCCAGAATCAGCAGTCTCTTGTCGCTGGCCAGCGCCTTGGCCAGCGCCACGTCAAGCACAATGGAATTATGGCAATTTGCTAACTTCCTGTCTAGCCTTCCGCCCGGAGTCGACGGCGTGGGAGGTGATGTCGCGGTTGTTGGGTAGCACCACTGTTGCGAGGGGGTGTCACCGTGGATGATCTGCCGCGCCTGATCCGGCCCATGATGGCGACTCTGATCCACGACCTGCCCGCTGACCAGGACAGGTACGGGTGGGAGCTGAAATGGGACGGCGTGCGCGCCATTGCCTACGTGGGTGAAGGCAGGATCCGCCTGCTGTCCAGAAATGACAAGGATATGACCGCCAGCTACCCGGAGCTACGCAAGCTGGGCGGCATGACCGAGGTGCCAGTCGTGCTGGACGGCGAGATTGTGGCGCTACGTGACGAGCGGCCGAACTTCGCTGCGCTGCAGACGCGCATGCACGTCCGGCAGCCATCACCGCTGCTGATGACCACCGTGCCCGTGCACTACTACGTGTTCGACCTGCTGCACAGCGGCGCCGACTCGCTGCTGAACGAGCCCTACACAGCGCGCCGCAACGCGTTGGCTGACCTCCGGCTCGGTAACGAGCCGGTGCGCACCCCGGAGTGGCATCAAGACAGCGCAGCCGATGTGCTGGCCGCGAGCATCGAACGGGGCCTGGAGGGCGTGGTAGGCAAGCCGCTTACATCGCGGTACTACCCGGGCAAGCGCCGCGAGTGGATCAAGGTCAAGAATGTCCGCCACCAGGAAGTCGTCGTGGCCGGCTGGAAACCCGGCGAAGGTGCCCGTGCCAACATGATCGGCTCCTTGCTGCTCGGCATCCCCGACTCCGCGGGGCGCCTGCGTTACGCCGGGCACGTCGGCACCGGCTTCACCGAGCCAATGCTGCGCGACCTTGCCGAGCGGTTGCGCCCGCTGCACCGAGAGGAGGTCCCTTTCCAAACCCCCGTGCCAGCCCGGCACGCCCGCGGCGCCCGGTGGGTGAAGCCCCAGCTCGTCGGGGAGGTGGCCTTCACCGAGTGGACCGGCGACGGGGTGATGCGCCATCCGTCCTGGCGAGGGCTGCGCCCGGACAAGGAACCGGGCGACGTCACGGTGGAGGACGCACAGTGACCACGTGCGGCCCATGGTCGCCGCTGGAACTCGCGGAGCATGCGGGCCAGGCTGCCCGGGCAACCGGATGATGGTTGCCCGGGCAGTTCGGGCGGGGCAGTTCGGGCGGGGCAGTTCGGGCGGCCGATGCCTAGTGGGCGATAGCGGTCAGCCAGCCGGAATTCGCGCTGCCCAGGCCGGTGACGTTGTCCCAGCCCGGATTCACCGTCAGGCTCGAGTCATGGTCGAAGGTCCGTACCGAGTAGACCAGACCCGACGTGCTGTCGACGCCGTTGGCGTAGTCCACGCGCGCGTTGCCGGCGTCGGGCCCGTCACCAGTGACGTCGGTGAAGGCACCACTGTTCGCCGTGGCGTAGATCGTCGGGTTCAGCAGGCCGACACCGTGGCCAGCGCGCTGGAATGAAAGCGCCGTCATGCCAGCGAACAGCGGCGAAGCCAGGCTGGTGCCGCCAATTCTGTACTCGTCGAAATAGACGCCGTCAGGGAAGGTCTGCGTCTCACCGATCAACATCCCGGTCGTCGGGTCGGCGTCCATTCCCACGTCAGGGACCTGACGTGCCCCGGCCGGGGCGATCCCTGCCTGATAGCTCGGCTGGCTGAAGATCGTCGAGGCACCACCGCCGGCTCCGTACAGGAAGGAGGTCGAAAGCGTCCACGACGTTCCGTCGGAGGAAAGGGCATACCTCTGCGTGCCCCAACCGGTTTGCCAGGCGAGTGCGCCACCCGAGTTGATCGCCGTTGTGGTCCCGCCGACGGCCGTCACGTACGGGTCGGATGCCGGGTAGTCGGCCTGCCTCGTCCCCGTATTCGCGACCTCGTCACCCTCGTCGCCGGAAGAGAAAGCGTAGCTGATTCCCTCGGTCGCGCCCTGCAGGAACGCCTGCTCCAATGCGGCGATGAGCGTGGAGCTTGTGCCCACCTCGAGCCCGCCCCACGAGTTGGAGACGATCTGCGCGACGCCCTCGTCGTTAACCCGAGCGAACGTGTCGAGGAAGTCGCTGTCGAAGCAACTGGTCGACGCGTAGTAGCGGATTTTCGCGCCCTGGGCCATCGCGTGCACGGCCTCGACGTCGAGAGTTTCTTCGCCGTACCAGCCCGATGCGCCACATGTCCGCTGGCGGGTGAAGTGCGACGGCAGCCTCTGCGTCAGCTGGCCATTGGCATACGGAGCGTCGCCGTGCCGGCTGGCGTAGGTGCTCGCGTCGCTTGCGATCGTGGGTGCGGCGTAGGCGTCGGTGATCGCCACTGTGACGCCGGCACCGGTGAGCGTCGTCGAGCCCTCGTAGGCGGACCGGAATTGCGAGCCGACGTAGCCACATGGCGCGTAGGGCAGGGTCGCCCCATTAAACTGCGGCAGCGTCGTCGCGGACTTCTCGCCGTAGAAGGCTGAGCATGGTGGCGCGTTGCGGAAGCCGGCCGGCGGCGGTGCCGGCGAAGTGCCCTGCGCGGGGTGCACGACGCTCGGCGTGGTGTCGACGCCGGTGACGGCGAGCACGGACGAGGCGAGTGCGGCGGGTACGGTGAGCTGGCTGCTTGGTGCCTGAACGCTCAGCCCGTCGTGGCGGTAGCGGTTGATCTTGGTGCCAAAAGCCCGCTCTGCCGCGGTGGCGGTGCCGCTGACCGAGATGTAGCGGTTGTGGGCCGCGACGCTGACGACACGGAACCCGGCGCCGGTGAGCCACTGCCTCACCTGCGCCACCGTCGCCGACCGCGTTCCGAACCTCTCGAAGTACTGCTGTGGCGTGAGGAACTTCCCGTACTCTGCGTTGCCCGGAGTGGACACGGCAAGGGCTTCATCCTGAAGCGCCGCCATGCCACCGTTCGGTGCGAGGTAGACGCGGGCGCTGACACGTGCCGACGCTGGCGCTGCACCAAGATCACGGGCGTGTGCCAGCCATGAGGGCTTGCTGTGCGGAATGGCCCTGCCCGGCGGCGAGCCCATCGCTAAGGCCGGCGTCGTCGCGGCAGCGGTCGCCAGCGCGGGCGCCGTGACGAGCGCGGCCGTGGCGGCGAGCCCTATCACGCGGCGACGACCAGCGAAAAGCTTGCTCAGCATCAAGCCTCCTAGCTATGACCGCTGAGATCTCGTTTGGTCTTGGACAACCCCCGCAATCGTTCTCGCTCGCAGGGAATTGTGCGGAACGCTACACGAATGCCCAAGTTGGCAGCAATATCCCCGGGAAACCTGATGGACGGCCCTGAAAGCGAGAAAAGCCGGGCTGTGAGTTGCACGTGATCGGGCAGGCGGCACGGGCGCGACACGTCGAACGCCTGTGCGATCGCCTCCTCGAAGTCGATCATCCGGATCTGTAGGGTCACCGAGTGTGCACGAGCTGACCTGTCTGGAGATCTGCGCCGGCGCGGGGGGCCAGTCGCTCGGTTTGAAGCAGGCCGGGTTCACCCGTGATCGTCGCTCAGCCGGTCGCTTGGCCTGCCCACCAGATCGTGACGACCTCACGGCCGGACGACCCAAAGTCCGCAGGCCGGCTGGGGTCAGCTCCGAGCTCGCACAGCGCTGCCGCGAGCTCACCGGCCTGTTCGGCCGGCAGGCACAGCCGACGCCGGGTCACATCCACCATTTCGGCGAAACTCGCGTACTCGGCGGTGGCAGGCCGGGTCCAGGTCTCGGCACGCGGGGCAAGCCCGAGACCGGCCAGGATGGCGAGCAGGTCGTGGGCGGTCGGACACTCGGGGCGGCGCAGGCCGTGAAAGCGCCGCCAGAGCGGGTTGAGCGCCGACAGCGGATGGCGCGAGGTCACCTCGATCACCACCCGACGGCGGGCATGCTTAGTGAGAGCGGCGACGAATGGCTCGGCCTCGGCGACGTTGTAGAGGACATGATGGCAGGTGACCACGTCGGCGACCTGGACCTCCTCCGCCACGTGCGGCCAGCTGCCGGCCACGGCATGGACGTCGGCACCCAGCGTGACGCCGCTGGCCGCCAGCAGGCGCAGCAATTCCCCGTCGATATCCACGGCCGTGATACGGGTGGCGCGTGGCGCGAGCGGCAGGCAGGCCGCGCCCGCCCCCGCGCCAACGTCAAGAACCTCGCCGGACGGCTGCAGGGCCTCCCATCCCCGCTCGAACGAGGGCCCGAACGGCTGCCGCACGTGGCGCTCCGCCCGCCGTGCGAAGACCTGCGTGGGCAGCACCCACGGCGACTCACTGACCCGCGAGGTGATTTCCTCGGGGATCGCCCAGGAGGCCAGGTCGCTGCGCCAGCGGTCCAAGAGTTCATGGACCGGCTCGGCTGTCATAGCGGGCCAGCTGCGCCGGTGCGGCGCGCGTCAGCGGGAGCGGTGCCTTGGGTGGCGCCGTCCACGGAGTTTCCCGTGTGCGTGAACATCCCGCCGATACGTTGCAGCATGGGCGTGATCACCCAGTAGTACACCCACGTGCCGCGGCGCTCGGATTCGATCAGACCTGCCTCCCTTAGCACCTTGAGGTGATGCGAGATAGTTGGCCCGGTGACGTCAAAAGAGCCGGTCAGCTCGCACACGCACACCTCATCGCCGGCCCGCGAGGCGATCATAGAAAGCAGCCGGAGCCGCACCGGGTCAGCTAGGGCCTTGAAGATGCCCGCAAGGTCTGCTGCCTCGCCGACACTGAGCGCCTCGGTGAGCGGCGGGCAACATACCGCCATCGGTTCGCGCGATGATCCCTTGACTACCACGATCCTATATTGACACAGATCTAATTAGATGCCAATCTAAAGAATATTGCTTCGATAGCTGTCAATACAGCCTCGGAAGTGGATCTTTAGGAGTGGATCTTATGAGCCAGCGGACAGAAAACCACGAGAAGGCCGAGCTGAGGAACCGGGTTCGCGCACGGTACGCCGCTGCGGCGGAGTATGTGACGACCAAGCAGGGCGGCAGTTGTGGCGACGGATGCTGCGGCGCCGCCGGGAATGACGCCCTTGCGGATGGCGACGCCGAGTCCGCCGGCTCAGGTGCAGGCGCCTACAGCGGGGCCGAGCACGACGTACTTCCCGCGCAAGCGGTCCAGGCCAGCCTGGGTTGCGGGAACCCCCTTGCGGTCGCGGATCTGAACGAGGGCGAGACCGTACTCGACCTGGGATCGGGCGGCGGGATCGACGTTTTGCTGTCGGCCCGCAGGGTCGGCCCGTCGGGCATGGCCTATGGGCTCGACATGACCGATGAGATGCTGTCGCTGGCCCGGGCTAACGCCGCCCGGGCCGGTGCCGCCAATGTCACGTTCCTCAAGGGGCAGATCGAGGCCATCCCACTGCCAGACGGCGCGATCGACGTGATCATTTCCAACTGCGTCATCAACCTGTCGGTTGACAAGCCCGCGGTTTTCGCCGAGGCGTTCCGGGTGCTCAGGCTGGGTGGCCGCCTCGGCGTCACGGACATCGTGGCCGAGGACCAGATCACTCCGGCCGAGCGTGCCGAGCGCGGCTCGTACGTAGGCTGCATCGCGGGCGCGCTGTCGATTTCTGAGTACCGTGACGGCCTAGCCGCGGCCGGCTTCACCGGTATCGAAGTCACTCCGACACATGGAGTCGCGGATGGGATGCACTCAGCGATCATCCGGGCGGTCAAAGTCCCCAACGCGCCAACGAGGGCGCCGGTGCGGGGCATCCGGCGAGCTTGATCCATTACGTCGGAGACTATTCAGCACCCGCAGCTGAATAGTCTCCGGCGTAAGGGATCATGGGCCATGGTGACCGTGCTGGTGGGCATGACCGGCGTCATCCGTGTTGCTGGTGCTATCAAAAGGGCTGGCGTGGTTCGCTTGGCCCGCGTCATGGCTGCCATGGTCGTGAGCTTGAGGGGCGGCGCTGGGCTCGCCGCCCATCATCTTCAGCATCGGGACGCCGCCGGTGCGGGCAAACCAAAAGGCCAGCGTCGCGGCGAGGGCAAGAAACGCGATGTTGAGCCACGTTGTGTAGTTCCATGTGATCCCGCCTTCCACGATCGTCGCGGAACCGCGGGACGGAACCAGGCCCAGCCCGCCAAACACTAGCTCGATGATGTAGCCAGCCGCGACCATCGCGGCGTAGAACGTGCCGAAAAGGAACAACGCCATCCGGGTGCCGTAGTACTTACGGTAAATGGCCAAGATCGGCAAGATGATCAGGTCGGCGAAGATGAACGCGATCACCCCGCCGAAGCTGATGCCTCCGTTCCACAACACCGCCGCGAGCGGCACGTTGCCGATCGAGCAGACGAAGCTCAGCACGCTCACCAAAGGGCCAATCAGCGGGCCCCACACCTTGTCCAGGATCGGATGGCTGGTCAAGAAGAAGTGCTGCCAGAAGCTCTCCGGTACCCATGCGGCGATGGCTCCGGCGATCAGCAGCCCAACAACGATGTCCCGCCAGATGGCCGCGATCTCCATGACAAAGATGTGAGACACGGCGGTAAGGCCGCGAGCGGAAGCCAGCCGACGCCAGAAGGAACCGGATCCACCCACGGACATGTCCATGGCGGCGTGGCCCTCCATCGAGCCGGCGACCCCACGCTCGGCCTGCTCCCGAGCCGACTGCAACAGCTTGTCCCGCAGGAGCACGCGGAACATCAGCGCGAGCAGCACGATCATTATCGGCCCGCCCGCGAACTCGGCCGCGGTGAACTGCCAGCCCATCAGCAGGGCAAGGATCACGCCTAGCTCGATAACCAGGTTGGTAGAAGCGATCTCGAAGGCCATGGCCGCCGCGAAGGCCGCGCCCTTGCGGAACAACGACCGGGCGAGCGCGACCGCCGCATAAGAGCACGAGGACGACGCCGCGCCGAGCCCGGTCGCGAGTGCCAGCGACCGGGCCGTGTCGTCACCAAGGAAACGAAGCACCGTCGAGCGCTGTACGACGGCCTGCACGACCGCCGACAGAGTAAAGCCAAGAATGAGCGCCCAGGTGATCTCCCACGTCATCGACCCCGCGATGGACAGGGCGTGACCAATCGCATCCAGCAGGCGCATGCTGCTCCCTCAGTCGTCGGCTCCGGCCAACCATATACCTCCATGGGGTATACGTTCAAACGGCGTCGGGGCCGTGCCCTGATGGTGCGTCACCTTCAGGAGGGCGCCAGCGACCGGGCCGCGTGGCGATCCGTTGCCCGATGGCGTCGCCGCGATCGGGAGTGCGCCGGGCAGCGGCGGCCGTTCGGGCGCAGGCTGGAGCTAGCCGTCACGGCCCGGACCGCCGGGCCGTGAGGGTGCCTTACGCGGCGAACCCGCTACCGCTTTTCGCCCACGAGTACGGTGAGGTCGATGAGTCGGCTGCTGTAACCCCATTCGTTGTCGTACCAGCCGAAAATCTTGATCAGTTCGCCGTTGGCCTCGGTCAGCGGCGCGTCGAAGACGCACGACGCCGGGTCGCCAACGATGTCACGCGACACGATGGGTTCTGTGCTGTAACGCAGGATGCCGTTCAGCTCTGTGGCCGCCGCCTTGGCGAACGCCTCATTCACCTCGTCCACGGTCACCGGGCGGGCCAGGACGGCCGCCAGGTCGGTCAGTGACCCGTCCTCCACTGGGACGCGGACGGCGATCCCGTCGAGGCGCCCGGCCAGTTCCGGGATCACCACTCCCGCCGTCCGGGCGGCCCCCGTGCTTGTCGGAACGATGCTGGCAGCGGCCGATCGCGCCCGGCGCAGGTCCTTGTGCGGGCCGTCAAGCAGCATCTGGTCGCCCGTGTAGGCGTGGATCGTTGTCATGAAGCCCTTGACCAACCCGAATGCGTCATTCACGACTTTGGCCATGGGGACCACGCAGTTGGTCGTGCAGGAGGCGTTGGAGATCACGTCGTGGCGCTGCGGGTCATAGGCGCTGTCGTTTACGCCCATCACCACGGTGAGGTCCGCATTCTTGCCGGGTGCCGAGATCACCACCTTGCGCGCGCCTGCCTTAAGGTGCCCAGCGGCGTCGTCCCGGCCGCGGAACTTGCCGGTCGACTCCACGACCACATCGACGCCGTACTTCCCCCAGTCGAGGTCAGCTGGGCTGCGGGTGGAAAGCACCGCGACGGGCGTGCCGTCGATGAGGATGGTGCTGTCCGCGGCCCGCACCTCGCGGCGGAGCCGGCCGTAGGTGGAGTCGAAGGCAAGCAGATGGGCGAGCGTACGCGCGTCGGTCACGTCGTTGACCGCCACGACCTCGATGTCGTCGCGATCGAGCGTGCCGCGCAGAAACGTGCGGCCGACGCGGCCGAAGCCGTTGATTCCGACCCGGGTAGTCATGGTTTCCCCTTCAGGCGGTTGTCAGATTTGTTCCGGTTTCATTTCGATGGCACCGCACGGGCACTCGGAGACGCAGATGCCACATCCTTTGCAGTAGTCGCAGTCGATGCAGTACCGGTTGCCCGGTCCGAGCTTCATAGGGTGCTGTGGCTCACTGCCTAGGGTGCGTTTGTCGCCCCTGCGCGGGCGAGAGGCATTGGGTACCGGCCACGTGGGCCGTTGGTCCCGCACGGCGCCCGGTACTACAGTCCGGGTTTGTGATCTAGCGCCGGGATGATCATGGTACGCCCCGGCGTGTCGCGGCCGGCGCGAGACGGCCACCTGATGATCATGAGCTGTGACACAACAAGATCAGCAGGTGGCCGCTGCGGCCATGGTAGAGGACCGAACGTGGCTGGGGAAGCTGCACGGCGAGCTGTGCGCGCTGATCGCCCCGGTGTTCGCGCAGGCCAGGTCGCGTTTCACGGCGTTCGCCTACATCGGCGCGCTGCTGGCCGCACCCGGGGACCGCAAGTCGTGCTGGCAGCTGGGCGAGCAGGCCGGGCACGCCACGCCGCGGCGGATGCAGGCGCTGCTGGCCGAGTACGCCTGGGATTGGCGGGCCGCGCTGGCGCGGCTGCGGCGCTTCATCCTCGCCCGCCTTGCTGATCCCGGGGCGATCCTGGTGCTGGATGAGACCGCGGAGCTGAAGAAGGGCACGATGACGGCCGGGGTGGCCCGCCAGCACGCCGGGATCACCGGGCAGGTGGAGAACTGCCAGACCGTCGTGTTCCTCGCCTACGTCACCGCCCGCGCCCACGCGCTGTTCGGCTTCCGGCTCTTCCTGCCGGAACACTGGTGCCGGGATCGGAAGCGGCGTCAGCGCGCGCAAGTCCCTGACAGTGTGGAGTTCGCCACCAAGACCGAGCTGGGCACCGCGATGGTCACCGGTGCGCTCGCCGCGGGTAGGCCATTCGGCTGGGTGGCCGGCGATGAGGTGCACGGGCGCAGCTCGAAGCTGCGGGCCGCCTGCGAGGACGCCGGGAAGGGATACGTGTTCACGGTCCCGGTCAACTTCACGGTCACAGTCCCGTCCGGCCGCAGGGCGGCCGTCTGCGCCCTGGCCAGGCTGGTGCCCGCCACGGCGTGGGAGACCCGCTCGTGCGGGCGCGGCTGTAAGGGCCACCGCGACTATGAGTGGGCGATGGCCGCGACCTCCTCTCCCCGCCACTGGGTGCTGATCCGCCGCACGATCACCGACCCTGATGACCTCGCGTTCTTCTACTGCCACGCCCCCGGAATGGTGTCCCCGTCCATCCTGATCAAGGTCGCCGGGAAGCGCTGGCCGGTGGAGGAGTGCTTCCAGCAGGGGAAGGGGCAGGCCGGCCTTGACCAGCACCAGCTCCGCCTGTGGCACTCCTTCCACCGGCACACCGTGCTGGCCATGTGCGCCCTTGCCCTGCTCGCCGCCGCGACCGCCCGGCCAGCGCCGCCAGAACCCGGCACCCCGGCCAAAAGCGATGCCGCCAGCAGCACCGGCAGCCAGCCGCAAGCCTGGCGCGACACCGGGGAACTCCCCGCCAGGCCAGGCCAGCAACCCCCGGACGACCCGGGCATGGTGCGCGTCAGCGTGCCCGAAGCCCGCCGCCTCCTCCGCCTGACCACCACGCCCATGACCCGGGCCGCCCGCGAACTCGGCCACGCATGGTCACGATGGCGGCGCCGGCACCAGGCCCGCGCCCGATGGCACCACTACCAGGCCCGGCTCCGCGCAGCACAGGTCACCTAGCCCACGGCAACCGAGAGGAGGCAGCCATGTAACGAACCGGGACTGTAGTACCAGGCGCGACAAGCCTGCCTGTCGGAACCTATTCCGCTGAAATAACCCTCGCTCGGTGTTAGACACCGACGGAGCTCACTGCGGGGAAGTCCACGCGACCCGGCGCTTCAGGGGAGCAGGCGCTTCAGTTCCTCGAGAAGCTTCCCACCACATGGGCGGCCGAGGCCGGTGGAGGCATCCCATCCTTTCTCGGCATTCCATCCTGCCTTGGCATTCCTAGCGCAATTGCCCCCTTCCGTGATATCGACGAAAGCATTTCTACTGACGTCGATATAAAGAAGATGGTTCACGAAGCCGACAGGCTTCCCCAAATTCTCATTTATACGGGCGATCAGCCCTGCCCACAACGGTGCGACAGCGCTGGTGCCGCCCACGAGTACCTTTTTCTCCGAGACCGAAATGGTGAAGCCATTCCTGGCGTCGGCAAAGCCGGCTACGTCCGGGACGCCGCGCATCTTCAACTTCTCTAGCTCGGAATCGCCCGACAGTTGCTGCCAGTCTGGCATAGGAAAGAACGTGCTCTGCCCGCCGCCACTTGCGACGTTTTTAGCCTGCCAGACGGTCTCAGCGGGCCGAGCCTGGTTTTCCTGACCAGGCGTCAACGTTGTCCCCCCGCAGCTTAGGACGTAGGGAGATGACGCCGGGAAGTCCACGCGGAGTCTGCCATCGGGGTCCCCGTCCGAAGATCCTAGGTCGCCGGATGCGCAGCACACGGTAATGTTCAGCGCTTTGGCGTCCTTCAGCAAATCTTCTATGGCGCAAATGGCCTGACAAGTCCATGATTCTTCGTACGCACCCCAACTGATTGAGATAATCGATGCTGGGAGAGATTCGTTGTAGATCGCCCGGGCGAGGCCGTTGATGAACCCCCGGGACGCGTTGTCGGCATAATAGATCACGATGGTGGCGCACGGCACGAGGGTGGCGAGGACGTGGACGTCGAGCGCCATCTCGGCGTCCTCGTCCGGTTGTTCTCCCAATTGCGGCAGCGCGCAGCCCCCCGGCACCTCGACTACCTCAGGTACCTCAGTCGGCACCTCGACTACCTCAGGTACCTCAATGCCGAGACCCTTGCAGTATTGAGTGAGCTCCTCGCGGTCGAGCCGGCCGCCAAGCGATAGAACAGCAATAATCTGCCCGTGGCCCTTGTTCTCTGCGGAAGGAAATTCGTATATATCCGCCACTTCCTTGACGGTGTAGCTTTTCGATTGACCCGGCGACTCGGAAAGACTCAGGGGCTTTTCATCCTGTATCCACATCTGCATCCACATCTGCATCCTGGCTTCTTTGCGGTTGTCGATGCCGAAAACGCCTTGCACGATTCCGTCCAGCTCGTCCGGCACTTGCAGTTCCTCATTGGGGCGCAATCGGAAGCTGAAGGGTGTCCGCTGATCTGTCTGCTCACCTGGCCACGGCCAGGACTGCTGCCAGACCTCGACTTTGGTTTTGAACGCCGCTGCGATATTACCGACTGTGCCGCGTAGCACTACCATCCGTGGCGGACGATCCAGGTCGACGA
>Ga0137374_10007333_pt1 | contig 13142 bp, 17 predicted proteins | sample SagtaG_20_FD_104811 | JGI IMG/M metagenome (GOLD analysis project Ga0137374, IMG submission 104811) | Vadose zone soil microbial communities from Sagehorn Ranch, Mendocino, California, USA - Sage1_R_100_16 metaG | ecosystem: Environmental > Terrestrial > Soil > Vadose zone | place: USA...
CGCGAGCCGGTTGTTCACGGGGCGGCTGCAGGGGAACAGTCGCCTTCTCAAAGGAGCCATGCTCGTGGGGATCGTGGCGCTGGTGGCCGGGCGGGTCGCATGACGCTCTTGCAAGGGATTGTTTTGGGGCTGGTGCAGGGGCTCACGGAGTTTCTCCCGATCTCGAGCTCCGGGCATCTCGTGCTGGTGGAGGCGCTGACCGGGGTTCATTTCACGGATGTCACGGTGGAGGTGTCGCTGCACGTGGCGACGCTCGGGTCCGTGCTGGTGTTGTATGGTCCCCGACTCTGGGGCATCGCCCGCGGCGTGCTTCGCGGTGACGGCCCGAGCCTGCGCTATGCGGGCCTCCTCGTTGCGGCGACGATCCCCGCGGGTCTGATCGGCGTGCTGTTTCATCGCCAGATCGAAGAGCGCTTCCATTCACTCACCTGGCTCGGTGTCCAGTTCGTGATCACGGGGTTGATCCTGTGGTGGACCCGAGGGCCGCGAGGCGAGCGAGACGTCCCGTCCGTGGGCGCGGCCACCGCCATCGGGTTCGCCCAGGCGTTCGCCATCCTGCCGGCCATTTCTCGATCCGGGGCGACGGTCGCCGCCGCGCTCTGGAGCGGCCTCACACCCGTGGCGGCGGCGGAATTCAGCTTCCTAATGGCCGTACCGGTGATCGCCGGTGCCGCCCTGCTCGAGGGGCGTCAGGCCGTGCTCAACGTCGCGGCTGTGGGAGCGGTGCCGTGGGTGGTGAGCTTCGTCGTGGCGTTCGCGAGCGGCATCTGGTCGATCCGGTGGCTCGTGGCGCTGCTGCGACGCGGCCGCTTCCACCTGTTCGCGCCGTACTGCTGGGGAGTCGGCGTGCTGACGCTGGTGTACGCCCTGTGGCGCGCCTGACCATCGACGGCGTGGCTGCGGCCGATCTCGCCGGGCGGTGGGGCGTGCCACAGTGCGGCCTGTTCCGCGAGCTCGGCTCGACCCTCAACGCCATTCACGACCTCGCCGCTCAAGGCGCTCCCGCGGCGACGGTGGTGATTGCCGAAGCGCAAACGGCGGGGCGGGGACGCGACGGACGCACCTGGCACTCACCGCCGGGCGGCGTCTGGCTCGGCATGCTGCTGCGCCCGGCGCGCGCCGAGCTGGGCGTCATGGCCGTGCGCGTCGGGCTCGCCGTCGCGGATGCCGTGGATGCGATGCTGGGCCGCGTCGAGACCCGCCTCAAGTGGCCGAACGACGTGTTGTTGGGGGAGCAGAAGCTCGCGGGCATCCTGTGCGAAGGCCGCTGGCACGGCGAGACCCTGCAATGGCTCGCGGTGGGTGTGGGAGTGAACGTGTGCAACGCGATTCCCGCGGCCGTCGCGCGGCGGGCGGTGGCGCTCGGGGAATGGCTCCCCGCGGTCCGCCGGCTCGATGTCCTGGATCGCCTCGTCCCGGCGCTCGCGGGGCTCGCAGCGGGCGAGCCGGCCCTCAGCGAGCGCGAGTGCGCCGCGTTCGCGGCGCGCGACTGGTTGCAGGGTCGCCAGCTCCGCTCGCCCGCCGCCGGCCGCGCGCGCGGCCTCCGCCCCGACGGCGCGCTGCTCGTCGATCTCGGCGCGGCGACGATCGCCGTGCGGGAAGGGCACGTCGAGCTCGCGTAAAGTAGAGGGCGGGAAAGGACGGAGTGTCACAAGCTCGTGCTCGAGACTTACCGAGCGACGAGGTCGTTCCCGAGGGAAGAGCTCTACGGATTGACGTCTCAGACGCGCCGGGCTGCGGTTTCGGCTGCCGCGAACATCGTTGAGGGGCGCCCGAGGGCGGTGAGGGCTCCCTCTACCGTCCTCTACCGTCCTCTACCGCCTTCTACCATCTTCTTGCCTCATGCTCCTCGCCATCAACATCAACAACACCGAAACGAAGGTCGGGCTGTTTCGCGGCGACAACCTCGAGGCCCACTGGCGGCTCACCACCACGCCCTCGCGTACGCCGGACGAGTGGGCGGCCGCCCTCACGTCGTATCTGGCGCAGGAGGGGCGGTCTACCCAGGAAGTCCGCGCCGCGGTCGTCGCGTCGGTGGTGCCGCCCGTGACCCAGGGGCTGTGCGAGGCGGTGGAGCGCGCGACGACGGTGCGCCCGGTGGTCGTCGACGGTCGCTCCCGCCTGCCGATCACGCTCGACGTGGAAGAGCCGCTGCAGGTGGGCGCGGACCGCATCCTCAACACGCTCGCCGCCGCCCAGCTGTTCCACCGCGACTCGATCGTCGTCGATTTCGGCACCGCCACGACGTTCGATTGCATTACGGCCGACGGCCACTTCCTGGGCGGCGTGATCATGCCCGGCATCCGTACCGCGTCGGACGCGCTGATTCGGGGCACCGCCAAGCTTCCCGCGACCGATCTCACACCGCCCTCGCGCACCATCGGGCGCCGGACCGAGGAGGCGATTCGGTCGGGCGTGCTGCTGGGCACGGCGGACGCCGTGGACGGGATCGTGCGCCGCATCAAGGCCGAGTGGCCGAACGGCCAGACGCCGCAAGTCATCGCCACCGGCGGCCTCGCGAGCCTGGTCGCGCCGCTGGTCCGCGAGATCGAGTCGGTGCACCCCGACCTCACCCTCACCGGGCTCCGCATCGCCGCCACGGCGCTGGGCCTGAAGTGGTAGCCGACGCCCGCGCCCTGAACGCCTGGCGCCGCTGGGGCTATCGGCTGCTGCCCGGCGATCTCTTCTCCTACGTGCTCCACCTGCGCCCCGCCGAGTGGCCGATCATGGCGGGGCACACCCTGCTCGGCTACGTGCTGGCGGTTGGACTCCAGGGAGCGGGGCGCGGGGAGCGGTTGCGGCCGGCGCTCCTGGCCCTCGCCGTGTGGGTGATCTTCCTGAACGGCGGCACCCTCGCAATCAATTCCGTGTTCGACAAAGATGAAGGCGACATCGGCTACCTGAATGCGCCGCCCCCACTGCCGCGACACCTGCTCGCGTTCAGCGTGGCGCTGCTCGTCGGCGGTCAGCTGCTCGCCTTCGCGCTCCCGCCCGCGTTCCGAGTCGCGTACGCCATCTGCTTCGTCCTGTCGATTCTCTACTCGGTGCCGCCGTTCCGCTTCAAGGCGGTGGCGGGAGTCGACTGGGTGATCAACATGTGGGGCTTCGGGACGCTCACGCCGTTTGCCGCGTGGGCCGCCACGGGCCGTCCGCTCGACGCGGGCCACGCCCTCATCTTGCTCGGCTTCTGCCCGCTGTTCGCGGGGCTCTATCCGCTCACTCAGCTGTATCAAATGGAGGAGGATCGCCGCCGGGGCGACCGGACCCTCGCCCTGCTCCTGGGCCTGCGGGCGAGCCTCGGCGTCGCCATCGCGTGCACCGCGATGGCGTTCGTGCTGTTCGGCTGGGCGACGGCCGTTCTACGGATTCCGTGGTCGCCGCTCGTCGTGCCGTTCGCCGCTTGGCTCGCGGTGCTCGTGCCCTGGTACCGGCGTCGCGAGGCGCTCGCCGTGGCCGGCCACCAGCGAGGGATGTACCGGGCGCTCGCCGCGTGGGCCATGACCGATCTCGTGGTCTTGCTGGTGTTTGCCCGGTGAGAGCCCGCGCTTAGATTTCCGCGGCGGGCCCCCACCCCATCGATGAGGAGAGACGACCCATGTCGGCCACTGCGGCACCCGCGGCTTCGGACCGCTCGGACTTCCGCACCGTCACGCTGGGCGGCGCGAAACTCGGCGTCGCGACGGCGGTAGCGGTCGTCGCGTTCCTCGCGGCGTCGCGGCTCGTACCGGTCAGCGGTGGCCTGCGGGTCGGGGTCGAGGCGCTGATCGTGCTGGCGGCGGGCGTGGCCGTCACCTTCCTTCCCGCCCAATGGACGGCGGCGCGGAGCACCGAGGGCATCGCGGGCGCCGCGGCCATGGGCCTCGTCGGCACCGTGGTCTTCAGCGTCATCGATATCGTGCTGCTGCGGCCCTTCAAGGCATATCCCTGGACGTGGGACGCGATCGGCGGCGGAAGCACGTGGTGGTACCTCCCCGTGTGGTGGATGCTGGGCACGTTCGTCGCGTGGATGGGTGGGATCGTGATTGCGGCCGGCCGCGAGGCGACCCGCGGACGCCCTGCGCTACCGGCGGTCGCGGCGACCATCGTAGGAGCGTTGATCGTGCGGCTCGCCGGCGTCCCCGTGGCGCTCCCAGTCGCGACTGGCGGCGCCTTCACGGTGGTGCTCGCGGCGCTCGCCGTCCTCGCCCTGGCCCGTAAGGGCTAGCGCGCGGAGAGGGGAAGGGGGGCGACGTGCCCCGCTGGCTCGCTCACCTGTTGATCGTCGTGGGATGGCTGCTGACGCCCGTCCTCGCCTGGTCGGCGTCGTACGTCGGCCTGTGGGCCGGCGCGCTGGTGGCCACCGGTTTGGCCAGTCCCCTCACCATGCTCACGGTGGCAGCCGCTGTTGCCACGCTCTGCGGGTTCACCGCGCTGTTCAGCTGGGTCCGCTTCATGCGCCGGGTCCCGCACCTCCTGTCCCATCGTATGGCGCCAAGGACGTCGGAGGAGCAGCGCGCCGTTGCCGCGGCTGACTAAGCCCTGGCGCCTCGCGCCGTTTCTCGTCCTCCCCGCCACGCTCGGGGCGCAAGGGCGCGGGCTGGAGCTCCATCTCGGGCGCTGGTACAACGGCAATCGCGCCGACGTGTACGAGTTCCGTACGACTGCGCGGCTGAGCGGACCGTTGACCCATGGATTCGGGCTCACCCTCCTCGTGAACGACACCCTGGGCCGGCGGCGGGCGTTCTATGGCCTGGGTTACGAGATGCAAGCCGGAAGAGGCCGGGCCACGCTTGGACCCTACGCGCTCGCGGGACTCGCCCTGGGACTCTCCACCGACACGTCCACTCAAGAGCTCGCCGCTCAGTGGACCGTGGGAGGCGGACTCGAATGGCGGCCGCTCTCCTGGCTCGCGCTCGGCGGCGAGCTCCGCTATCGCCTCGAAGATCGGGGGCCGAGCGGGTTCTGGAATCCACGCCGTGACGCCCGCACCGGCGTGAGCGCGGCGCTCGGCGTGTGGTTCGGTCTGGGAACGAGGGCAGCGGGAAGCAGGGGGAGTGGGAACGGCGCTCCTCCGGAGCTGCCGCCGCCGCTCCCGCCCGTGACGATCTCCGGCAATGCGAGCGACGTGGTGCAGACCGCGCTCGAATCGCTGGGAACGCCGTACATCTGGGGCGGCACGGCGGACAACGGATTCGATTGCTCGGGGCTGATTCAGTACGCCTACGGCCAGCACGGCATTCGGCTGCCGCGCATGAGCCGCGATCAAGCGCGCGCGGGCGCCGAGGTCCCGCCGGTGGTCGACGCACTCCGCCCGGGCGACATCCTGCTCTTGTCGGCTCGTCCCGGCGCGGGCGTGACCCACGTTGGGATGTACGTAGGCGAGCTCAAGTTCATTCACAGCTCGAACCGGGGCGTGAAGCTGTCGCGCCTGGATCCGCAGGATGCGGAGGGCGCCTATTGGCTGGACCGCTGGGTGGGGGCGCGGAGAATAATCCCGTGATCCGTTGTACGACGCTACGACGCCACGTTGTACGCAGGCCCGCGTGGTGGCGTCTCTTCGTACAACGTAGCGTCATAGCGTCGTATGTCGTTCTCGCCTGCGCCCCCCCCACCCGCTACGAGCAGCCCTCCGCGCTGCGCGGGTACGCGATCCTCATCACGCTCCGGGATTCCCTGGGGCAGGGTATCGCGGAGGGGCTCGAGCGCAAGGGGTTTAGGGTGCGGCGCCACGTGCGGGGCGGGAGCGGACCCACGGCGTACCTGCTCGCGTTCACGTTCCACGAACCGGAGCTGCCGGCCGTCACCTGGCTCCACGTGCGCCTGGCGGACACGCGCACGGGGACGATCGTGGCAGCCGTGTCGGCGCCGCTCGATTCCCTCGGGGCGACGACGCCCGACCGGGCCCGGGCCATCGTGGACTCACTCGCTGCCTGGCCGACCCTGGGGCGCCAGATCTCGCCCCCTTGACATGCCGCGGCCGCAGGGAGAAATTCCTCGCGGTTGGTTTAGCACTCTTCACGTGAGAGTGCTAACAACATTGTTCCACAAGCACTTAGAACCAGGTACCGAGGTGGAGGACTGAGCACCATGGCAACCGCAACGGCTGCGAAGACGAAGCTGAAGATCTTCCCGCTAGCGGATCGGGTGGCGATTCGGCCGACGGAGGAGACGGAGACCATGAAGGGCGGTCTCTACATCCCCGACACGGCCAAGGAGAAGCCGATCCAGGGCGAGGTGATCGCAGTGGGTCCCGGACGTCGGGAGAAAGATGCGCTGGTCCCGATGGAGCTGAAGGTGGGGGACCGGGTGGTCTACGGGAAGTACAGCGGCACCCAGGTGGAGCTCGAGGGTGAAGAGATCATCCTCATCAAGGAAGCGGACGTCATCGCCAAGCTTGGCTGAGGTTTCTAGGAGGAAACAGACATGCCTGCAAAGCAGCTGGAGTTCAACGTTGAGGCCCGCGCCCGCTTGAAGCGCGGCGTGGACCAGTTGGCCGAGGCGGTGAAGGTTACCCTCGGCCCGAAGGGTCGGAACGTCGTCATCGACAAGAAGTTCGGCAACCCGACGGTCACCAAGGACGGCGTCACCGTCGCCAAGGAGATCGAGCTCGAGGATCCGATCGAGAACATGGGCGCCCAGATGGTGAAGGAAGTGGCGACCAAGACGTCGGACCTCGCGGGTGATGGGACGACCACGGCAACCGTGCTCGCCCAGGCGATTTTCCGCGAGGGCCTCAAGTCCGTCACGGCGGGCTCGAACCCGATGTCGCTGAAGCGCGGGATCGATCGGGCCGTGGAGGTGGTGGTCGAGGAGCTGAAGAAGATCTCGGTGCCCACCGCCGGCCGGAAGGAGATCGCCCAAGTCGGCGCGATCTCCGCGAACAACGACAAGGAGATCGGCGACCTGATCGCCCAGGCGATGGAGAAGGTGGGCAAGGACGGCGTGATCACGGTCGAGGAGGCGAAGGGCCTCGAGACCACGCTCGAGACGGTCGAGGGGATGCAGTTCGACCGCGGCTACCTGTCGCCCTACTTCATCACCGATCCCGAGAAGATGGAGGCGGTCCTCGAGGACGCCTACATCCTGATCCACGACAAGAAGATCTCGTCGATGAAGGACCTGCTCCCCGTCCTCGAGAAGGTGGCACAGGCCGGCCGGCCGTTGCTCATCGTCGCTGAGGACGTGGAAGGTGAGGCGCTCGCGACCCTGGTCGTCAACAAGCTGCGCGGCACGCTGAAGGTGTGTGCCGTCAAAGCGCCGGGCTTCGGCGACCGCCGCAAAGAGATGTTGACCGATATCGCGGTGCTCACCGGTGCGCCGCAGGTGATCTCGGAGGAGATGGGCCTGAAGCTCGAGAACGCGACGCTCAACGATCTCGGCCAGGCGAAGCGGATCGTGATCGACAAGGACAACACGACGATCGTCGGTGGGAAGGGCAAGCACGTCGAGATCCAGGGCCGCATCGCCCAGATCAAGGCCGCGATCGAGAAGTCGACGTCGGACTACGACAAGGAGAAGCTGCAGGAGCGGCTCGCGAAGCTCGCGGGTGGCGTCGCCGTGATCAACGTGGGGGCGGCGACCGAGACCGAGATGAAGGAGAAGAAGGCACGCGTGGAGGATGCGCTGCATGCCACGCGCGCGGCGGTCGAGGAAGGCATCGTGCCCGGAGGCGGCGTGGCGCTCCTGTGGTGCCAGAAGGTGCTCGACAAGGTGAAGGGGACCGATGACGACGAGAAGATCGGCGTCGACATCGTCCGCCGCTCGCTCGAGGAGCCGATGCGGATGATCGTCCAGAATGCGGGCGCGGAAGCCTCGATCGTGGTCGGGAAGGTGAAGGAGTCGAAGGACAAGAACTTCGGCTACAACGCCCAGACCGACGAGTTCGAGGACCTGGTCGCGGCGGGCGTCATCGACCCCACCAAGGTCACCCGCACGGCGCTGCAGAACGCAGCGTCCATCGCCGCGCTGATGCTTACGACCGAGTGCGTCGTGGTGGAGAAGAAGGAGAAGGAGAAGGCGCCGCCGATGCCGGGTGGTGGCGGCATGGGAGGGATGTACTAAGAACTAGACGCACAGACACACAGACGCACAGACGCACAGACGTACAGAACGCCCCGGGGGCAGCATCCTCGGGGCGTTTTTGTCGCCGGTCCGGCGATGGCGTGACGCGCATCACCGCCCGCCTGGCACGCGGTCACCGCCGTGCGACGCATAGTGCAATATTTTGCGCCTCGTCGCAATACTTTGCAGTGTCACAAGGTTGCACGGCGTTTGCTAAGAGACTGCAATTAAATGTGTTACACAGCTGGCCCCATTCCTGCTTAAATGCAGGTGATGTGACAGCTGAACGCAATATAGCATATGTATGTTATACCATGAATAGTTGTTGCACTAAACCGGAGGCGTTCTGTGTCCAGTCCCTCGATCGCGCACCGGTCTCAGGTCTCCGGATTCACGCTGCTCGAGCTGTTGATCGTCGTCGTGCTGATGGGGTTGGTCACCGCGATGGTGTTTCCTCGCATGGGCGGCGTGCGTGCCAGCGCCGCGCTGCGGGCGGCGCGGGTCCAGTTCGCCAGCTCGCTCGCGACGGCGCGGGCGGCCGCGGTGCGCTTCGGTCGCCCCGCGCAGCTCAAGCGCACCGGGAACAACATCCAGGTGCGCGCCGACACCGGCGGCACCGGCACGTTCGTGAGTCTGGGCCCGTCCGTGCCGCTCGACTCTCAGTTCAGCGTGACGCTCGGCGCCAGCGTGGACTCTGTGGTGTTTGGACCGCGCGGGCTCGCGACCAATCTCTCGTCCAGCGGCGCTCAGTTCGCGCTGGTGCGCGGCACGATTCGGGACTCGGTCTGCCTCACCCGGCTGGGCGACGTCGCGCCCCGGGGGTGCCGATGAACGCGCGCGGCTTCACCCTCGTCGAGGCGATGGTGGCAATTGTCGTCATGGCCGTCGGCGTACTCGGCCTGGCGGGCAGCGCGGCGGTCATGACGCGCCAGATGAGCAGCGGCACCCGTACGGCGCGGGCGACGGTGATCGCCCGCTCCCGCGTCGAGCAGCTGAGTGCCCAGGACTGCACTAAGCTCGCGAGCGGCACCGCGAGCGTCGCCGGGTTCGCCGAGCAGTGGATCGTGATCCCGGTCCCCCGGGCGGTGCGGGTGGCGGAGAAGGTCACGTTCGCCGGCGAGCGGGGGTCACGGACTCGAACCTACGTCACGCTGCTGTCGTGCCCGGCGAATCCATGAGTTTGCGACGCATGGCGTCGGCCCGCCGCGGGTTCACCCTGGCCGAGATCCTGGTGAGCCTCGTGCTGCTCGGCATGATCATGGCCGCCATGACCGCCGTGCTGTCGCGACAGCAGCGCTTTTACAGATCCGCCACGGACCTGATGGAGACGCGCGGCCGCATCCGCCAGGCCTTGGCGGTGCTGCCGTCGGACCTGCGAAGCCTGTCGCCGAGTGATACGCTCAGCGGCGGACTCAATACCGGCGATATCTACTTGTGGAACGACCATGCGCTCGAATTCCGGTCGGTCATGGGGAGCTCGGTGGTCTGTTGGGTACCGGCGGTCGCGCCCCTCACCACGCTGCGCCTGCCGCCCGTGGGGCTGCCCAACGTGCTGACCGCCTGGCTCACGACGCCCGCCGTGGGTGACTCCCTGCTGATCTTCGATAACACGGCCATCCGCTGGCGGGTGTACGCGATCACGGCGATTGCGCCAGTCAGCGGGGCCGCCGGATGCTCCACCGGAGCGGGCCAGTTTCTGACGGCGGCCCAGGGCGCGCTGTCGAGCTATTCGGTGACGGTCTTCCCGGCGCTCAGCGCAACGGTCGCCGTCGGCGCGCCAGTGCGGGTGTTCCGACGCGCACACTACGAGCTGTATCAGGAGACGGACGGGCGCTGGTACTTGGGCTTCTTCGACTGCCTCAGCACCTACGTCCCCGCGAGCCACTGCGGCTCGCTCGAGCCGATGAGCGGACCGTACCAGCCGTATTCCGCCACGCCGGGGCAGAGCGGGCTGCTCTTCACCTATTACGACTCCACGGGAGCCGTGTTGAATCCGGCCACGGCGAAGGCCAAGAACATCGCCCGCATCGACGTGACCATGCGGGCCCAGACCCAAACGCCGATCAGCCTGAGCGGCGGCGCGCAAGCCCTGGCCAAGGATACGACCCGCTACACGATCGGGCTGCGGAACCGACACTAGTCGCATGGATGGAGAAAGGGTGGGCACGATGGGCAGGATCGTTCTGAGAGAGCGCGGAATGGCGCTCGGCGTCGCCCTGATCGCGATCGTCCTGATCGGGACCTTGATCGCGGGCTCCTTCTTCTTGTCGAGCCAGGACTACCGCACCCAGTCCAACGGGCAGTTCGAGGAGCAGGCGCTCGGGGCGGCCGAGTTCGGGCTCAGCGCGACGCTGAACACGTGGAACCCCACCACGGCCGCCGCCATGGCGATCGGGGCCGTGCAGACGCGGACGGACACCGTCGTGCCCCGCGTCACCGCCGTCACGCGCACCACCAGGCTCGCGGGGAACCTGTTCGCGGTGGTGACCGAAGGGCGCGCCGGCACGGGCCTCGGCACCAACGCCCGCCGGCGGCTCGGCGAGGTGCTGGTCCTGCCGGCACTCACCGCCAACGTGGTCGGGGCCGTGACCACGCGGCAAACCGCGGCGAACAAGCTCACCCTGAGCGGCAGCGCCACCGCCTCGGGGGCCGACTCGACCCCCGCGGGATGGAACTGCCCGCCCCCCGGCGGCGCGGTGGCCGGCTATGCCATGCCCGACACCACCCAGATCACCAGCAGCTCGAGCGTGCCGCCCACGGGGTCGCCGCCCAAGCTGCAGACCCCCGTCGCCGCCGACTCGAACACGTACTTCAACCTGGGCGGCGGCCTGACCTTCGACAGCCTCACGAAGCTCGCGACCATCACCTACGCCCCGGGGGCGAACGCCTCGTCGATCCAGCCGTCCCTGCTGGGCGGCGTGTGCGATCAGACGAACCCGAAGAACTGGGGCGAGCCGTGGCGGCCGCCGACAGCGGGGACGGTCACGGAATGCGAGGGCCGCTACCCGATCATCTGGGCGAAGGGCAACTTCCAGTTCTCGAGCGGGCGCGGCCAGGGGATCCTGCTCGTGAGCGGCGACTTCATCGCGTCGGGCGGCACGACGTTCAGCGGGCTCATTCTCGTGCGCGGCAGCCTCACCACGACGGGCGGCGGCATCAAGGCGACCGGCGCCGTGCTCGCGTACAATCAGAACAACGCGAAGGGGACGATGAGCGGGAGCACAAAGATCCAGTATTCCAGCTGCGCCATCAGCACGGTGCTCCAACAGCTCGCGGCCAACACGCCGCCCCAGCCGGTGCGGTACCACGCGTGGACGGAGATGCCGTAATGCCGGAGCTGTCGTGGGCGCGTCTCGCGACCGATCTGCGCTGCGGGTTGCGGCGAGGGGCGTGGTATCGGGTGATCCGGAAGGCGGACCGCCATGTCATCCTGGACGTCGACCACCGGCCCACAACGGTCCCCCGTGAGTGCCTGGAATTCGTGAGCGTGCGCCCCGACCACTGAACGATCGTCGACCGGCCAAGCGACGCGGCAGGACCCGCGACGCCGTGGGACTATTCATACGGCGTGTGCCCCCATTGCAGGCCGGCCTTTCGGTCCCTGCGTGACGTCCATCACCCCCCGCGTGGCAGGCGGTCACAGCCCTGCCTGATACAAGTGCAGTATTTTGCGCCTCGTCGCAATACTTTGCAGTGTCACAAGGTTGCACGGCGTTTGCTAAGAGACTGTAATTAAATGTGTTACACAGCTGGCCCCATTCCTGCTTAAGTGCAGCTGATGTGACAGCTGAACGCAATATAGCATCTATATGTTATACCATGAATAGTTGTTGCACTAAACGGGAGGCGTTCTGTGTCCAGTCTTGCGATCTCGCACCGGTATAAGGTCGCCGGATTCACGTTCATCGAACTGATGATCGTGTTCGTCGTGCTGGGTGTGCTCCTGGCCATGACGGGCAGGGCCGTCCGCGGTTCGTGGATGGCGGCCTCGCGCCGCTCCGCCAGCCGCGACGTGGTCGCGTACCTGTTCCGCGCGCGGGCGATCGCGGTTCAGCAGAGCCGGGCGGCGTGGCTGGTCCGCAGCGGCAACGTCCTGAAGATCATGGTCGATTCCTCGGGGACGCCGGTGCAGCTGGGCTCGCAAATCGACTTCTCCAAGCGCTACGGTGCGACCCTGGGCTTCAGCCCGACACCGAAGGACGACGTCCAGTTCGACCCCCGCGGGTTCGCCGTCGGCGTGACGACGGCGCCCAAGTTCATCGTCGCGCTCGCGGGCCGCACCGATACCGTCTGCGTGACGGGCCTCGGCAAGATCACCACACGGAGCTGTCCATGACCCCTCGCCTGCCGGTACCCACGTCCCCGCGCTCGGAGCGGGGCTTCACGATTGTCGAGCTCTTGGTCGCCGTCGTGATCTTCAGCGTTGGCCTCCTGGCGCTCGCGGGGACGGCGTCGGTGATCCTGACGACCCTCACGAGCACCCAGTCCCGGACCATCGCGGCGAACGTGGCGGAATCGCGCTTCGAGCGGATCCGGACGACCACCTGCGCGGCCCGGGCGGGCGGCTCGACGAAGACCCGTGGCATCACCGAGTCGTGGACGCTGGCCCACTTGGCGCGGGCCGATGACGTGACGGTCGCCGTCACGTTCCTGAGCAACCATCAGGCCCGCACCGAAACGTTCCGGAGCTTCCTGCCATGCTGACTGCGAAACCAACCCTGGCCGGCCGGGCCGGGTTCACGCTCATCGAGCTCGTCATCGCCATGGTGCTGATGAGCCTGGTGGGGGGCGCCATCGTCAAGTTGCTGCTGCAGCAGCAGCGCTTCTACAACAGCACGAACGACCTGATCCAGACGCGCCAGCAGATCCGCCAGGCAGCCGCGATGCTCCCCTCGGATCTGCGGGGGATCTCGAGCGTCGGCGGGGACATTTCTTCCATGTCCGACTCGGCGCTGGAGTTCCGCTCCGCGTTCGGCGGCTCGGTGGTGTGCGTCAACGCAGCCGGGCTGCTCTCGACGGTCCCGGTCGTCCTCGCCAGCGGCGCGACGATGACCAACTGGTCCAGGCTTCCGGTGGTCGGCGACTCCATCGCCGTCTACAAC
>Ga0137374_10007343_pt1 | contig 13130 bp, 15 predicted proteins | sample SagtaG_20_FD_104811 | JGI IMG/M metagenome (GOLD analysis project Ga0137374, IMG submission 104811) | Vadose zone soil microbial communities from Sagehorn Ranch, Mendocino, California, USA - Sage1_R_100_16 metaG | ecosystem: Environmental > Terrestrial > Soil > Vadose zone | place: USA...
CGTCGTCAACGAGTTCAAGGCGAGCGACTCGCTCTCGGGACCCAACGCCGCGTGCGAGACCGCCTTCCCCGACGTAGTGACGGGCGGGCGCAAGCAGTCGAAGACGACCTCGGGCGAGGGCACCTCCGTGAAGGTGGGCTCGGGCTCGTGCACCGACCAGGCCGGCAACACCGCAGATGCCATCGACTCCGCCGCTTTCAAGGTCGACCAGTCGAACCCCGCGTCGCATGCCGACTCCCCGGCGGCCACGAACCAGTCTCCCTTCACGGTCGACTACACGGCGAGCGACCAGGCCACCCTGTCCGGGCTCTCCAAGGTCGAGCTGTACGTGCGCACGCCGGAGGCGGGAACCGGCTATGTGCTCGCGGCGACGGACAACACCCCGACCGGCAGCGGCGAGAGCTTCACGTATACGCCCACCGCAGGCGAGGGGACCTACCGGTTCTACACGGTCGCCTACGACGTGGCCGGAAACGTCGAGACATCGCCGGTGACCTACGACACGGCGACCGCCGTCGAGACAGGCACGCCGGACACGACCACGATCTTCGATCAGACCCCGCCGGTCACCACCGACAACGCGGACGCGAACTGGCACAAGAGCGCCGTGACGGTCACCCTGACGGCGACCGACGAGTCGGGCGGCTCGGGCGTCGACAAGACGTTCTACAAGGTCGACACGGCCGCGAGCTTCACGGAGGGAACCTCGGTGGTGATCGGGGCACCCGCCGATCACTCGAACGACGGCGCCCACACGATCTACTACTACTCGAAGGACAAGGCCGGCAACAACGAGCTCACGAAGGCCGCGACCGTGAACATCGACACCGTCGCGCCCACAGTGGAGTACGTGAGCGCCACACCGGACGCCAACGCGAACGGCTGGCGGAAGGTCGACGTCACCGCGACCTTCAAGGCAACCGACACCCTGTCCGGCTTCGACGGCCCGTCGTCGACCAAGATGGGCACCGCCGATACCACCGGCGAGGGCACGAACGTGACGGTCGGCAGCCCCGCGTTCACCGACCGGGCCGGCAATACCGCGGCAGCGGGAAGCGCCGTCAGCGATCCCTTCAAGATCGACAAGACCAAGCCGACCCTGAGTCCCGCCGTCACGCCCGACCCCGTCACGCTCGGCGGGACCGCGACCGCCGCGTCCAATGCCGGCGACGCTCTCTCCACGGTGGACAGCCAGAGCTGCGGCGCGCTCAACACGAGCACCGTGGGCCCGAACTCGGTTACCTGCACCGCAACCGACAAGGCAGGCAACACGGACTCCAAGACCGTGGGCTACAGCGTTCAGTACGGGTGGGATGGGTTCCTACAGCCGATCAACGACACGGCGCACCAGACCGGCCTGACCCAGAGCCGCTTCAAGCTCGGCAGCACGGTCCCGGCGAAGTTCGTGCTGAAGAACGCCGCCGGCCAGGTCGTCCAGCAGGCGACGAACCCGACCTTCAGCCGCACGAACCGGCTCCGTGCCTGCGACGCGAATGCGACCACCGAGCCCACGGCGACCGACGTGTCCCCCGACGGGGGCGGCTCCTACGCCTGGGATGGAAGCCAGTACCACTACAACTGGAGCACCAAGGGCATCCGGGATGCCGGCGTGTATCGGATCTACGCGAACCTCGCTGACACCACGCAGCGCTGGGTCGACATCTGCCTCTGGTAGTCAGCGACGCTGGTGAGCGCTGTCGCCGGCGGCCTGCTCGTCCTGAAGGAACTCGATCGCCGCGCGAATGTGGCGCAGGCGCTCGCGTAGCTCCGTGAGCTGGCGCTTGATGCGGAGGCTGTCGGCCTCCAGCTCCAGAATCTCGGCGCAGCCGCTCGTGTAGAGAGCCTCCAGCTCCTGGCGGTCGACTGGCCGGCCACCTGAGCGGAGCTCCTCCAGTCGCGTCTCGATGTCCTCGAGCATGGGACAAGGATGGAGCGGTGTGGTGCGCACGGCAACTGCCCCTCACGGTCGGCCCGTGTTCAATTCGTGAACGCTAGGCGCTGGGCGGGCGCAGAAGCTGTAGCGCGGCGTCCCTGTCCGGCGCGCCGAGCTTGCGCAGGATCTCGGAGACGTGGCGACGGACCGTCACCGAGGAGATCCCGAGTGCCTCGGCTACTCCGGCGGTCTCGAGGCCGCGGTCGAGGTGCTCGAGCACCTCGCGCTCGCGGCGGGTCAGCCGCACCCCGAGGCGAGACAGCTCGCTCGCGTGCCGGCCGTGCTCCTGCGCGCGCAGCTCCTCGAGGACGCGACTCATCAGCCGCCGCGGAAGCGCCGCTTCGCCGTTGAGCACCCCGCGCAGTGCCTGTGGAAGCCGCGCCGGGTCCATGTCCTTCAGGAGGTAGCCGCGGGCGCCGGACCGCACGGCAGCGAACAGCCGCTCGTCGTCGACGCCGGCGCTCAGCATCACGACGGCCGTACGTGGGGCCTCGGCGAGCACGCGCGCCGCCGTCGCCACGCCGTCGCCGGGAAGCTCCGCTTCGATCAGGCAGACGTCCGGCTGCTCGCGGCGTGCCGCCTCGACCGCGGCGTCTGCGCTGTCGGCCTCGGCGCAGACCTCGAAGTCCGGGGCGCCGAGCGACAGCCGCACCCCGCCGCGGCTGGCCCCGTCGTGGTCGGCGATCAGCACCTGGATCGGATTGCTCATGGAAGCCGGACCTCGAGATGCACTCCGCCCTCGCGCCCGGGCGAGAGCTCGAGCGTCCCTCCGAGCGCCTCGGCTCGCTCGCGCATGCTGACGAGGCCGAAGCCGCGGCCGTTGGGCTCCCCCGGGGGAAGGCCCTTCCCGTCGTCCTCGACCGTGAGGCGCATGCCGTCCGAGCCGGCGAGCGTGACCGTGACGGAGCTAGCGTCGCCGTGCCGGATGGCGTTGCCCACGGCCTCCCGGACGATCCGGGAGAGCGCGTCGTGAACCGCGTCGGGCGCCCGGAGGCCGACGGCGAGCTCCAGCCGGAGCGGGATCACCTCGCGGGCCGCCGCCTCCTCGGCGGCTTGCGAAACCGAGGCGTCGAGCGAGGCGTCGACTGGGCGCGCGAGCGTCGCAATCGCCTGGCGCGACTCGTCGAGCGCGCGCGCGGCCGCGTCGGCGATTCGCGAGGCCGCGTCGTCCCGTCCCGTCACGAGGCGCCGCGCCTGGCCGGAGATGTAGGCGAGCTCCTGCGCCACGCCGTCGTGCAGCTCCCTTGCGATGCGGCGCCGCTCCCGGTGGACCGCCACCTCGGCGAGCTCGCGCTGGTAGGCGGCGATCTCGCGGAGCGCCCCGAGGAGGATCAGCGCGAAGAATGCAAGCCGAAGGAAGTCGCCGGTGTAGACCCACTCCGAGTAGATCGATGGGAACAGGGAGTAGTTGAGGCGTGCGAACGCGGCCAGGGTCGCGGCGGCGGCGAGCCAGGTCGTGAGGTCGTCGGCCGTGCGCTCCGCGCGCCTCACGAAGCCGGCCGCAGCGATCGCGTAGAGAACCATCCCGACGATCTGCGGGACCAGCAGCGAAGGCTCGCCCGGGAGGTGCGGGGCGAGCACGGCGGCGCCGACGCCGATCACGACGAGCACCGCCGCAACCGCGCCGAGCATCCGCAAGAGCGCCGGCCGCGGGCGCCACACCGGCTCCGCCGGAAGCAGGGCGCCCAGCGCAAGCCCCGCGGCGCCGAGCAGCCGGCCGGCGATCGGTGCCCAGGTGTGGAAGTGGCCGGGCTGCTCGTCGACCAACCACGGGATCACCGAGAAGCAGAGGTTCGTAAGCCCTAACAAGAGCAGCGCACCGGCCAGCACGAGCTCGGACTGCATCGGCGCGCGCACGAAGCGCCCCACCAGGAGGGCCGCGCCGAGAAGGGCAATGAGGGTTGCAGCCGTCTCGATCGCCACGTGCAGCGTGGAGCTGTGATACGCGATATCGGCGAGCGGGAGCAGGCTGATGAGCGTGACCGCGACTCCAGCGGCGCACGCAACGCCAACGGCCTCGCGGGGGGCCAGCACACGTCGTGGAGCACGAGACATCGGGCCTAATATCGGCACGGTACGACTGGGCATGACCGCTCAGACCTATAACGCAGGGGCCGCCCGAGACTCGCGCGGCTACGAGACGGCCAGCAGGCCGGCGGGCTTCACGCCGAACTCGACTTCGGAGAACTCCCCGATGTAGTCGCCGTCCACCTGAACGGGGAACGGGCGGTCGTCGATCCGCTCGACACGGGCGTGGGCGAGCTCGAGGAGTGGCTCGACCTGGCGGTGGCGCATCACCGTGCGGGCGCTCCCAGAGAGGAGGCGGGGGATGAGCGTCGGCAGCTCGAGCGCCGTCGCCCGCTTCAGCACGCCGATCGACAGCGAGCCCATGTTCAGGCCCGCCGGCTCGACCACGCGGATGGGCCGCTTGCGGAAGTAGGTGAACGGGTCCGAGTTCTGGACGATGGCGGTCACGCCCTCCTGGACGCGGTCCCCCGCGATCACCCGCACGCGCGGGGGATTCACGAGGTAGCGGCTCGTGAAGATCGCGACCGCGGAGATGCTGTAGTACCAGGCCCCGAAGCGGGCCTTCCGGTACGGGTGGGCGTCCACGCGCTCGACCACCGAGGCGTCGAGGCCGGCGCCGGCGGCGAACACGAAGTGGCGCTCGTTCATGAGGCCGAGGTCCACGCGGAAGGGCTCGAACTCGTCGGCCATACGCAGCAGGTGCTCCGTCGCGTCGACAACGTCGTTCGGAATCCCGAGCGTGCGGGCCCAGACGTTGGTCGATCCGCCCGGAAGCGCTGTCAGCGGCGTGCGCGATCCGACGAGGCCATTCGCCGCCTCGTTCACGGTGCCGTCGCCGCCGAAGGCCACGACCACGTCGTAGCCCTCGCTCGCGGCCTCGCGGCAGATCTGCACCGCGTGGCCGCGCTCCTGCGTGTCGATCGCCTCCACGGCGTAGCGCGAGCCGAGGGCGTAGACGACCAGGTTGCGCAGGCGGTCGGAGACCGTGGTTGCGTACGGATTCACGATCACGAGCATCCGCCGCTTCGGCGTGCGCTCCGGCAGCAGGCGCTCGGCGAGCCCCTCCGCGCGCTCGAGGGCGGTTTCGGCGGCCACGAAGGGATCAACCCTAACTCGCCCGCCTGGTTACTGGCGCTCGAGGATCCCAGGGGGCGCTGTCCCTGCGGTGCTGTACGCTTGAGCTCAAGTTGTACAACTAGTTGTACGAAAGAGAACCGTGGCACGAACGACAGGCCGCTCCAAGAAAGCATTGACCACAACCGAGGCTCGGAGATCGCTCCCGGCACTCGCGAAGCGCGCGGCGAGAGTGAAGAAGCCGGGCAAGAGCCTCCGCAGCAACGCCATCGAGATCCACCCACGAGGTGAGGAGCGCAAGGCGCTGCTCGTTCCGGAGGTCGACATCGAGGAGGCCGAGCGCCAGATCGCTGAGCTTCAGGAGACGATCGAGGACATCGAGCTGATGCGCTTGGTCGAAGAGCGCGTGGTCACGGGGAAGGAGAGCGGCACCCCGCTCGCCGAGGTCATCCGGGAGTTCGGGGAAGACGACCTGCTGGAAGACGGCCCCACGGCGTGAGCGCCGCGTCGGTCGAGCTCAGCGATGAAGCCAAGGCTGACTTAGCCGAGCTGTATCGGGAGGACCGGGAGCTCGTGCGTGAGGCCTTCCGGCAGATGCAGGCGCTTGAACAGCAGCCGTACGCCGGCGAGAAGCTCCGCGAGAAGAGCAACCGCAAGCCACTTGCCGAAGCCGACTGCCGGAAGCTGAAATTCCACCTCCCCGACCGGGCGTCAAGCGCCGAGCCGCGCTACCGGTACCGGATCCTGTACCGCCTCGAACCGCACGAGGGGGCGTCCGACCGCGTCTACGTCATCGCCGTGTGTCCGAAGAAAGACGCCTACGGCCCGGGTGCCGCCCGGGCGGCGAAGCGGCTCCGTGAGCTTGCGGCGCGCAGATTCACCGAACGCAGGCTGTAGCGCGCGGACCTGGGTTACTCTGCAGGGTGATGCCCCATTGGAACTGCGAACGTTGCGGCGCCCGGCTCTACAGCGCCAGCAAGACCCTGAAGCGCCAGGCCTGCCCGGTCTGCCAGGGCCCCCTGTCGCCGGAGGGCGAGCCCAAGCCGCTAGGCCGCTTCGAACACGCTCGTGCCGCCTCTGTCGACCTCCCGGACGCGCCCGTCGCCGGTGAGCAGGTCGACGTGCCCGAGCACCTCTGAGAGCGTCAGGTATGCCTGGGTGACGGCGACGTTGCCCCAAAGCGCCTGCGCGATCTCGTAGGCGGTACGCGGCCGCTCCGCTATCAGCCCGTGGATCTTCTCGGCGCGCCTGCGGTGGAGGGCGAAGCGCTCGTCGATCAGCTTGCGGTGGTTCGTGATCGGGTCGCCGTGGCCCGGGAGCACCAGCTCCACGTCCATCTCGCGTGTGGCCTCCAGCGAGCGGAGATAGGTCACGAGCGCCTGCGGCCGCTCGCGGGTGTCGCCGGCCGGCCGTGTGATCAGCGGATTCGACGAGATGTGGCCCAGCAGGTGGTCAGCCGCGATCAGGATGCGGCGGTCGCGGTCGTGGAAGACCGTGTCGGTCGGGCTGTGGCCCGGGCGGTGGTGCACGTGCAGCGTGCGGTCGCGAAAGCGCATCTCGTCGCCGTCGCGCAGCACGCGCGTGACATCGGCCCGGGAGCCCCAGGCGCGAAACGCCTGCGACACCGCGCTCAGTGCGCTGACCACGTCCTCGGGGATCCCGTTCCTGAGCATCACCTCGCGGGCGAAGCGGTCGTCCGCCTGCGCCTCCTCCGAGAAGCGCTCCACGAAGGGCACGGCGGTGTCGATCGCCGCCACCTCGGCACCGGAGTGCGACGCCACGAGCGACACCAGTCCCAGGTGGTCGATGTGCTGGTGGGTGAGGATCACGAGCTCGATGTCCTCGAGCCGGTGGCCAAGCGCGGCGAGACCGCGCTGCAGCTCGTCGAACGAGGTGCCCGAGTTCGGGCCGGCATCCACGAGCGTGAGCGGCTCGTCCTCGATCAGGTAGACGTTCACGCGGCCGACCGCGAACGGGGTGGGGATCGCGATCCGGTGGATCCCCGCCGCGGCGGCGGGGGCGAAGGGGTCTTCGCTCACGCGCCGATCAGCTCGAGCACCTCGTCGCGCTTCTCCTCCATGTGCTCTCGGGAGACGAGCGACTCGAGGTTCAGCCGCAGCAGCGGCTCGGTGTTCGAGGGACGCACGTTGAAGTGCCAGTCGTCGTAGTCGATCGAGATGCCGTCGAGCGAGCTCACGCGCGCGTCCCAGTAGCGCTCCTCGAGCTCCTTCATCTTGGCCTCCTGGTCCTCGACCTCGGAGTTGATCTCGCCGGAGATGAAGTAGCGCGAGCGGAGCGGCTCGAGCAGCTCGGACAGCTTCTTGCCCTCCACCGAGAGCAGCTCGAGGATCAGGAGCGCGGGGATCGTGCCCGAGTCCGCGCAGTAGAAGTCGTGGAAGTAGTAGTGGCCCGACACCTCGCCGCCGAACGCCGCGCCCAGCTCGCGCATGCGCGTCTTGAAGAAGGCGTGGCCGACGCGGTTCACGTACGGATGCCCGCCGGCCTCCTCGACCACGTGCGGCACGGCCCGCGAGGCGCGCACGTCGTACAGGATCGCGGCGCCGGGGTCCTTGCGGAGGATCGACTCGGCCAGCAGGGCCGTCAGGAAGTCGCCGGCCACGAAGCTGCCGGTGTCGTCGATGAAGAAGCAGCGGTCGGCGTCGCCGTCCCAGGCAATGCCGAGGTCGGCGCCGGTCTCCTTGACCCTGTCGATGATGAAGCGGCGGTTCTCCTCCAGCAGCGGGTTCGGCTCGTGGTCGGGGAACTCGCCGTCCGGCTCCCAGTAGGCGCGCTCCTGGTCGAGCGGGAAGCGGTCGAGGATCGGCCCGACCATCGGCCCCGCCATGCCGTTCCCGCCGTCGAGCATGACCTTCATCGGCTTGATCGCGTTCGCGTCGATGTAGCCGAGCGCGTCCTCGCGGGACGGCTCCGAGATGTCCTCCGTCGCGACCGCGCCCGGCTCGTCCGCGGGCGGCCCGGGCTCGCCGTCCATGACGAGCTCGCGGAGCTCGCCGATGCCGGAGTCGCCCGAGAGGGCGAGCGCGCCGCGCTTGACGAGCTTCGCGCCCGTATACGACTTCGGGTTGTGGGAGGCGGTGCACATGAGCCCCCCGTCGAGGTCGCGCGAGCCGACCGTCCAATAGAGCATCTCCGTGCCGACCATCCCGATGTCGAGCACGTCGGCGCCGGCGTCCGCGATGCCGCGCACGTATTGCTCCGACATCGACGGCGCCGAGTGCCGCATGTCGCGCCCGACCGCCACCCTGAGCCGGTCGACGGGAGTGCCCTCGAGCTCCGACAGCACCCGCGGAAACGCCCGCCCGATCCGGTACGCAAGCGCCTCGTCCATCTGCTCCGGATAGGTGCCGCGAACGTCGTAGGCCTTGAAGATGGAGGGGTCGGTCACGCGCCTCGTTCTACTACAGGAAGCCGCGCTTGCGGAAGTAGCCGACCATCCCGATGAGGACGATCGCCATGACCGCGATGATCGTCCAGAAGGCGCCCACGCTTCCCTCGAACGGAAGGTTCACGTTCATCCCGAACACGCTCGCGAGGAGCGTCAGCGGCAGGATGATCACGCTGAAGGCGGTCAGCACGCGCAGCACCTCGTTCACGCGGTGCGAGAGCACGGACTCGTTCGTGTCCTCGAGCGCCTCGACCACTTCCTTGAAGTTCTCGAGCATGTCCCAGATGCGCTCGGAGGCGTCGACGATGTCGTCGAAGTAGACCTCGAGGTCCTCCGCGAGGTAGCGCTGCTTCGTGCGCTCCAGGTCGCGCAGCACCGCGCGCTGCGGGCGGATCACCTTGCGGAAGTTGATGATCTCCTGCTTCGAGTTCGAGATATCGCGCACGACCTCCTCGGAGCGGCCCTCGAAGATGTCCTCCTCCAGCCGCTCGAGCTTGTTGCCGATCTTCCGCAGCATCGGGAAGCAGTAGTCGAAGGAGTCGTCGACGATCTTGTAGAGCAGGTAGCCGCTGCCCTTCGAGAGCATGTTCTCGCGCACGTCGCCGTGGGAGCGGCAGCGCTCGAACAGGTACTCGACCGGCGGGATCGGCGTGTTCGGGAGCGTGATCATGAAGTCCGGCCCGATGAAGATGTCGAGCTCGGCGGCGTTGAGGCGTCCGACCGTCTTGTCGAAGACAGGGAAGTACAGGACGATGAAGAGGTAGTCCTCGTACTCGTCGATCTTCGGGCGCTGGTTGCGGGAGAGGACGTCCTCGTAGTCGAGCGGGTGGAACTCGAAGTGCTCCTCGAGCCAGGCTCGCTCGGCGGGACTGGGCCGCTCGATGTTGATCCAGCGGAGCCCGTCCCACTGGACGGACTCGACGCGCGGCTCAGTCGCCTCTAGACGTGCGGAGTCGACCCGCGCGCGCGCGGAGCGCCTGAGACGTGGCTTCGGCAGGCTCGGCATCGGGTCTGAGGGGGTCGTCCAGCACGTTCACCCCTCTGATTCTACTTCCGGCGGCTGGTATCCTGCGGCACCTACATAGCCGTTGCATCGAGAGGGGTGGAGGGACATGGCCCGGTGAAGCCCCGGCAACCACTCGGCGGACAGCGGTCCGCGGGGAAAGGTGCCAATTCCATCGAGATGTGACAGGGCGCCTGACAAGGCCTCCGTCACACAGCGGCGGAGGCTTTCGACATGAAAGGGGCTTTCATGCCTGTCCAGGCGCTTCAGTGCAAGGAATGTGACGCGACCTACCCGCTAGACGCCCGCTACGTCTGCGAGCGCTGCTTCGGCCCGCTCGAGGTCGACTACGACCACAGCGCGATCGACGCCGCCGAGGCGAAGAGAAAGATCCAGGCCGGGCCGCAGACGATCTGGCGCTACGCCGACTTCCTGCCGTTCGAGGGCCAGCCGGCCGCCGGGCTGCCGGTCGGGGTGACCCCGCTCCAGCGGGCGCCGCGGCTGGCCGAGGCGCTCGGGGTGGGGGAGCTGTTCGTGAAGAACGACACCGCGAACCCGACGCACTCCTTCAAGGACCGCGTGGTCGCGGTTGCGCTGGCGAAGGCGCGCGAGCTCGGCTACGAGGTGGTTGCGTGCGCCTCGACCGGCAATCTGGCGAACGCGGTCGCCGCGCACGCGGCGGCGGCGGGGCTCGAGTCGTACGTCTTCATCCCGGCCGACCTCGAGGAGCAGAAGGTGCTCGCCACAGGCGTCTACGGCACGCACCTCGTGGCCGTGCGGGGCAGCTACGACGACGTGAACCGGCTCTGCACGGAGATCTCCGGCGAGCGCGACTGGGCGTTCGTGAACGTGAACCTGCGCCCGTACTACTCGCAGGGCTCGAAGACGATCGCCTTCGAGATCGCCGAGCAGCTCGGGTTCGAGCTCCCGGACCACGTGGTGGTGCCGATCGCCTCCGGCTCGCTGTTCACGAAGATCGCGTGCGGGTTCCAGGAGTGGCTCGACGTGGGCCTGCTGTCGGGGTCGCTGCCCGCGTTCCACGGCGCCCAGGCCTCCGGCTGCTCGCCGGTGGCTCAGGCGTTCGAGGACGGGCGCGATGTGTGCAGGCCGGTGAAGCCGGACACGATCGCCAAGTCGCTCGCCATCGGAAACCCGGCGGACGGCCCGTACGCGCTCGACCTGGCGCGGCGCACCGAGGGTTCGATCGACTCGGTGACCGACGACGAGATCCGCTCCGGAATCCGCCTGCTGGCGCAGACGACGGGCGTCTTCACGGAGACGGCGGGCGGCGTGACGACCGCCGTCCTGCGGAAGCTCGCCGAGCGCGGCGACCTCGGCGCGGACGATCGCGTGGTGGCGGTGATCACCGGAGACGGGCTCAAGACCCTCGACGCGGTGCGCGGCTCGTTCGAGCTGTACGAGATCGAGGCTTCGCTCGATTCGTTCGAGCAGACCGTCGCGGGAGACGCCGTCGGGGCTGTGTAATCTGGCGTTTCGATGGCGGTGACGGTCAAGATCCCGACGCAGCTGCGGAGCGTCACCGGCGGCGATTCGGAGACGGCGGTCGACGGAGCGACGACCGTCGGGGACGTGCTCGACGGTCTCTACGAGCGCTACGAGGGGCTGCGCGACCGGATCGCCGTGGACGGCGACCTGCGCCGCTTCGTGAACGTGTATGTGGGCGGCGAGGACATCCGCTTCCTCGACGGGCTGGACACGCCCGTCGAGGACGGCGACGAGGTCACGATCCTCCCGGCCGTGGCCGGCGGCAGCTGAGCTCGTTCGTAACCGGCGCGCAGGGCCTGATCGGCTGCGCTCTCGTCGAGAAGCTCCTGGCGCGCGGCGAGGAGGTGGTCGCCCTGAGCCGATCCGACCTCGCCGGCTCCAGGTTCGACGCCGAAGGGCTCCGCGAGCGCTGCACGCTCGTGGGGGGCGATCTGGGCTCGCTCGGCCAGGTTCTCGCCGGCCACAGCCCGCGGACGGTCTTTCACCTCGCCGCCCAGACGCAGGTCGGGGAGGCGAACCGCGCGCCGCTCGCCACCTGGGAGACGAACATCCGCGGCACGTACATGCTGCTCGAGGCGGTGCGGGAGCACGACGTCACGACACGCGTGGTCGTCGCCTCATCCGACAAGGCCTACGGCTCGCATCGCGAGCTGCCCTACCGGGAGGACTTCGCGCTCCAGCCCGCGTACCCGTACGACGTCTCGAAGGCCGCCACCGACATGATCGCCCGCTCGTACGCCGTCACCTACGACATGCCGGTCGCGGTGACTCGCCTGGCGAACGTGTACGGGCCGGGCGACGTGAACTGGGCGCGCCTGATCCCGGACACGGCTCGGGCGCTCGTCCGCGGCGAGCGCCCGGTGATCCGCTCGGACGGGACGCCCGAGCGCGACTACATCTACGTGGAGGACGCGGCCGACGCGTACCTCGCAGTGGCCGGCTCGCTCGACGACCCCGCCAACCACGGCCGCGCCTGGAACGCCGGCTCGGGCGAGCCCGTGTCCGTGCTCGAGGTGGTGCGGCGGCTGATCGCGGTCTCGGGCAGCGAGCTGGAGCCGGAGATCCGGGGCACCGGGGTGCCCCACGGAGAGATCGACCGCCAGTACCTCGACCCGACGGCGATCCGCGAGGAGCTTGGCTGGGCGCCTCAGTGGGACTTCGACAGCGGCCTGCAGGCCGCCTGGGAGTGGTACGAGCGCACGCTCCGGTAGCAGAAGGGGCACGCGACGCGAGCCAGGCCCGGTGGGTCGGCGACCCCTCTCGCGCGGTCGCCGCCCCAAGAGACGAGGTCCTGTCGGGACCTCAGCCAGGAACTAATTGCAGGCCGGGAAGTCGGCAGTCTGGCCTGGCGGATGGCACAAAGCCCCCGGGTCATGCGGCCCCTTGCCGCTGTTACCCGGACCGAAGTCCCCGGCGGCAGCTGGCGCTGCCGGGATAGCGAGGGCCGCGATCGCGAAAGCGCCGGCGAGCCATTTGCTTCTCGTCATCGATTGTCACCTCCCCTCGTGCTGTGCGAGTCCTTGACAGCACGGGAAGGGCCACGCCTTGCACCATTCTTTACCTAAATGCCGTGCAAAATCAACAGGGACTCAACCCTCCGCCGAGGCGAGGTCGGCAAACCCGTCAACTTTCCCTGGAAACCGGCGTTTTTAGTTACGCACGGAGGGTCACGCCGCCGTGCCCCCCCGCGGTCGGCTTCTCGACCGCGGGGGTCTTTGTTACAGGGTCAGCGCGCGCAGCTAATGCAGAGGGCGCTCTCCGGAGCGGCCTCGAGCCGCGGGGGAGCGATCGGCTCGCCGCAGCGGTCGCAGCGCCCGTAGCTGCCCTCCTCGAGCTTCGCGAGCGCTCGCTGCAGCTTCTCCTCGGTCACGAGCAGGCTGTTGCCGACGCCGATCTCGTTGCGCCGGCTGATCGCCTCGTTCGTGCCGTCGCCGATGCGCTTGCCGAAGCCGATGCCAGCGCCCGCCTCAGGCGGCTTCGCAAGCTCGGCGATTCGGGCCTCGACGTCGTCGAGTCGGCTTCGGAGGAGGTCCTCGACAGCGGTGTGATCCTCGGCCATCGGCTCCAGGTTAAATGCAGACGTGTGAGCGCGAAGCCGGTCGCTGACAAGCTGCTCGTGAAGCCGGGCGCGAGCGTCTGGGCGTCACCGTCTGATCGTCTCTCACTGATCGAGCCGTTGC
>Ga0137374_10007355_pt1 | contig 13118 bp, 15 predicted proteins | sample SagtaG_20_FD_104811 | JGI IMG/M metagenome (GOLD analysis project Ga0137374, IMG submission 104811) | Vadose zone soil microbial communities from Sagehorn Ranch, Mendocino, California, USA - Sage1_R_100_16 metaG | ecosystem: Environmental > Terrestrial > Soil > Vadose zone | place: USA...
CCGAGATCGCCTCCTGGCGCTGGGTGTTCCTGATCAACGTGCCGTTCGCCCTGGCCACGCTCGCTGTCGTGCCGCGTCTGATCGCGGAGAGCCGGGTAGCCGTTCGTGGCTTGGACCTGCCCGGAGCGGTGGCCGTGACGGCGGGCATGACGACGCTGGTCTACGCCGTGCTCGAGGCGTCCGACTGGGGCTGGCGCTCGGTCGAGACGCACGCCGGCTTCGGGGCCGCGTTCGTCCTGCTCGGGACGTTCGCGGTCATCCAGCGCCGCAGCGCGACCCCGCTCATCCCGGCCGGCTTCCTGCACCGGCGCGCGATCTTGGTGCCGAACCTGCTCCAGTTGCTCCTGGGCGCCTCCTTGATCTCGACGTTCTTCCTGATGACGCTGTACATCCAGCAGGTGCTCGGCTACACGCCGCTCGAGGCCGGCCTCGCCTACCTGCCGCTCGCGGCGGCGGTCGCGTCGGCCACACTCGTGGCGGAGCGCCTGCTGCCGCGCCTCGGCGCGCGCCCGATCGCCACGGCCGGCCTCGCGATCGCCTCGCTGGGGCTTGTCGTGCTGAGCCGGGCGCCGGTGGCCGGCGACTATCTGACCGACGTGCTGCCCGCACTGCTGCCGCTGGGCTTCGGCGCCGGCTTGTCGTTCGTCTCGATTACCACCGCGGCGCTGGCGCGCGTGGACGAGGACGCCGCCGGGCTCGCGTCCGGGCTCCTCAGCACCTCGGCTCAGATCGCCGGCGCCCTGGCAATTGCGATCCTTGCGGCCGTGGTGAGCGAGCGCAGCAGCGACCTGATCGGCTCGGGATCGGCGCCGCTGGCCGCACAGGTCGGCGGCTTCCAGCTCGCCTTCATGATCACGGCCGGCGTCGCGCAGATCGCATCGCTCGTCGCGATATTCGCTCTGCCCAAGGGCAGGCCCGCTGCGGTGGCGTCATGAGCACGGGATCCGTGCCGCCGCCGTTCGACGACACCGCTCCGGAGGAGGCGCGCACGGTGGTGCGCGCCTTCCTCTCGGGAGACGAGGAAGCGGCTTGGCGCAGCCTGCTCGAGACCCACGCAGCGCTCGTCACGGCACTCGACGCCCGCCTCCTCGCCGAGCACAACATGCCGCTCGGGGCGGTCGACGCGCTGATCCAGGTTGCCCACGCCGAACACGGTTCACTCAGCGTGTCCGAGCTCGCGGAACGGATCCGGCTCAGCCCCAGCCGAACCTCGAGGCTCGCGATGGACCTCGAACGCAAAGGCCTCGTCGAGCGGCAACGCGACGACACCGACACCCGCTCCACGCGAGTCACGGCGACGAAGGCCGGCCGCGACCTACTGCTCGAAGCCGCCCCGGCCTACTTCTCAACGATTCGCGCGCAGCTGTTCGAAAGACTCGGCGCGCGGGACGTCAAACAGCTCGCGCGGATACTGGGGCGAATCCAAGCGGACCGCCCGCAGGCACACTGACAGCCGGGGGGCACGGCCTTACTCGCTTGAAGCCGGGCCGACCGCGCCTTCGTCGGCTAGTACCACTTCCCGCGGGCGAACCCACCGAAGGCGATCAACCCGACGAGCGCGACGATCAGCCCGATCCAAAAGCTCCAGACGATCATCAGCACGATCCCGACGATGACGATAATCCCGCCGACCGTGATACCGCCGACAGCCCCTTGACGACGATCCGGCTCAGCCATTGGTGACTCCTCCTGCGGATGCGACCAGTCGTGAACGTTGCGGTCAGAACGCTACTCGCAAGCTCGGCGACTACGCGCCCCCGCGCGCTTCACGCGACTCCGGTCGCCTGCAAAATCGCGCCGGCGATCCCGCAGCCGAGCACCGCCGCCACGACCGTGAGCTTGCCGTGCCAGCGGTTCAGCGCCCCGAATGCCGCTACGGCAAGGGTCGCGGTCGGCACGTCGACGATGCTCGCGTCGAGGATGTCGACGGTCACGGCGGCGATCAGCCCGATCACCGCTGCGGCGACTCCGAGCAGGAAGGGACGGATGCGGGGGTTCTGCGCCACCGCGACCAGCCCGCGGTGGAAGAAGATCGGAAACACGAACGCCGGCAGGAAGATCCCGACCGTCATCGCCAGCCCGCCGCCGAGGCCGCCCGCGATATAGCCGACGAACGTCGAGAAGATGATCAGCGGCGCAGGCAGGACTCCGCTGATCGCGAGACCGTCCACGAACTGGCCGTCGGTGAGCCAGTGCTGGCTGTCGACGGCGGCGTCGTGCAGGTATGGGATCACCGTGTAGGCGCCGCCGAAGGTGACGAGCCCCGCCTTCAGCCCCTCCCAGAAGATCTCGGCGGTGAGCGACAGCGTGAGCGCGCCAGCCGTGGCGGCGATGATTGCGGCGGGACCGAACGCGAAGGAATGGACATCGCGGGTCCAGCGCCAGGCGTTCGTCCACAGCTCGTATGCAAGCCCGGCGCCGAGCAGGACGAGCGCGAAACTCGCTGACGCGAAGACGGTGAGCGCGAACGCCGCCGCGGCGAGGAATGCAAGCGGGACGTCCGTGATGAACGACCGGCTGAGCCTCACGAGCGCGCGGGCGACGATGGCTCCGACCGCCGCCTTGAGGCCGTAGAACAGCTCGTCGAGATGGGCAGCGAGGTCCGCCTCGACATACAGCACCGACAGCGCCAGCATCAGCACGAAGCCGGGCAGCATGAAGCCGAGCCCCGCGAGGAAGCCACCGAGCTTGCCGCCCCTGATCCGGCCGAAGTAGACGCACAGCTCGTGCGCCTCCGGGCCGGGGAGCACCTGGTAGACGGCCAGCGTCTTCTTGAACGTCTCCTCGTCGACCCAACGCAGCTCGTCGACGCACTCGCGCTTGATCATCGCGATCTGCGCCGCCGGCCCGCCCCAAGCGAGCGCGCCGAACTTCAGGAACCGCACGAAGATGGCGCGCATCGAGTCGCGCGCGAGCGGCTGCTCCGCGCCCGCCTCGGGGCCGCGCTCGCCGAGCGCGCTGCTCACGAGGGCTCGCCGCCAAGCATCGTCGCTCGCCGCTCGTGCTCGTAGAGCCCGTCGTAGAGCGCACCAGCCAGCTCGAGCATCTCCTCGTCGGAGCGAATCATCGAGAGCCCGCGGAGCAGCACGTCGAGTCCGCGTGCCTCGGGAGCGTCGTAGCGCTCGTCCTCGAGGTCGGCCTCGTGCACGATGCGAGCGATCGCCCAGAGCGCGGGGTCGTCGAGCTCGTAGCGGCGGAGCAGGGTCTCGAAGGTGCAGTCTCCGCCCTTGTGCGAGAGCTCCGCGCCGCGCATGTCGAACGCCGTCGCATCCGCCGGCACCTCGTCGGGATCTCCAACGAAGAGGAACTCCGCGTCGGGGTCGACGAACCGGCGAATCAGCCAGGCGCTCGCCGTGCGGTCGACGTGCACGCCCGCTCGCGTGGCCCATCTCACGCGGCGGCCTCCAGGCGCTCGGCGAGCGCCTCTACGGCCCGCTGGGCCAGCTCGCGCTCGCGCGGCGGAAAGTAGTCGCGGCGCCGGATCCGCCCCAGCTGGCGCCGCAGCCTCGCGAGCGTGCGGCGCTGCCGTCCGCCCGGCATGGCTGCAGCAGTGTGCGCCTGGTCGATCACGGCGCGGTACTCCTCGGCGACGGCCGCCTGCAAGGTGGCGGCCAGCGCCCGCGCTTGAGCGGCGCCGCCCGGCGCGGCGATCCACACGGAGGCCGCGCCGCCGAGCTCGACGACCTCGTCGGCGATCCATTCGAGCTGCTCGCGGTTGCGGCTGTCGAGCGGCAGCGCGACCAGCCCGTCGAGCAGCTGCGCGACGCCGAGCCGCTTCAGCTTGCGCCACAGCGCGATCCGCGGCGTCGATGGCTCACGCTGCAGGCGATAGACGAGCAGAACCCACTGGTCAGCTGCCGGCGGCACGCACGCCGTTATATCAGTCGTGTAACCGTGGTTGCACGACTCGGCGCCGTAGTGGACATAGCCGGCCGGCTTTCTCGCTCGGGTCGCGCGCGGCGACCGGGAACAGACGCCGGGGCGGACACGCAGGCTCGCGTCCGCCGCAGCGGGGGCTTTTGTTGCGATCTACTTGGTAAGGCGAAACCGACCCGGCGCGCCAGAGAGCTCTACCGCGGCGCCTCGGCCATCTCAATCAAGACGTCTGTACATCTGCACAGATGCTATAACGAACGGATGCCTCATCCGCGCGAGCACAGCCCCCCTCACCGGCCGCTCCCGGAGGAGGACGCCCTCACTCTCGCGGAGCGCATGGCGATGTTCGCAACGGCAAGCCGACTGCGCATCCTCTACGCGCTGCTCGCGGGCGAGCGCTCGGTCGAGGAGCTCGCCGATGCGGCGGGCCTACCGGCGAACACGGTCTCGCAACAGCTCCGCATGCTGCGCTCGACCCGCCTCGTGCGCGTGCGCCGCGACGGCAGACGCGCGATCTACGCGCTCCACGACCCGCACGTGGCCGACCTCCTCGTCGCGGTACGACACCACGCCGAGCACGCGGCGCACGGCTGGGCGGAGGGCGCTCGCGCCGCGGAGCTCGAGGACCTGCCGCAGTGACCGCAACGAGCCCTCGCGGCACACCCGGCCACGCCCACGCCCGCGAGGACACGCACGGACGTGGGCGCGCTCACGGCCACCCGAAGAACGGCCACGACCACGGTCACGGCGGAGTAGACCCGGCGATCCTGCGCAGCCGTGAGGCGATGCGGACGCTCTCGCTCTCCCTCGCGGTGCTCGGCATGACGGCTGCGTTCCAGCTCGTGATTGTCGTGCTCTCGGGCTCGGTCGCGCTCCTGGCCGACACCGTCCACAACGTCGGCGACGCGCTCACAGCCGCGCCGCTCGCGATCGCCTTTGTCCTGCTCCGCCGCCCGCCTACCGAGCGCCTCAGCTACGGGTGGGGACGCGCCGAAGACTTCGCCGGGCTGGCCGTAATCGTGATCATCCTGTTCTCGGCGATTTACGCGGCGTACGAGTCGGTTGCTCGGCTGATTGAGCCGGCCGCACCGAGCCATCTGCTTGCCACGGCCGTGGCCGGCGCCGTCGGGTTCATAGGAAACGAGTGGGTGGCCGTCTACCGGATCCGCTTGGGGAGACGAATTGGCTCGGCGGCGCTCGTCGCCGACGGCTATCACGCACGCGTGGACGGGTTCACCAGCCTCGCGGTGGTGCTTGGCGTCGCAGGCGTAGCGGCGGGCTTCGAGCTCGCCGACCCGATCGTCGGGATCGCGATCTCACTCGTGATCCTGCGGATCGTCTGGCAGTCGATGCGGGCGATTGGCCTGCGCGCGATGGACGGCGTCGAGGCGGGGACGATCGACACGATCGCCCGATCCGCGCGCGGCATCGAGGGAGTGCGCGATGTCACGGATGTGCGGGCACGTTGGTTCGGGCATGGGATCCGGGCCGAGCTCACGATCGGCGTCTCGCCGGACGCAACCGTGGCCGAAACGCACGAGCTCGCCGAGCGGGTACGCCACGGGCTTTCCCACGATGTCGAGCACCTCACCGACGCGACCATCGAGGCGCGGCCAGCCAACTCGGCCGCCGGCATCGCGGCGAGCCAACCTGGCACGAGCACGGCGGCACGCAGCGGAGGGTTCGTCCCCCTCGTCTCCCGATGAGACTTTGCTGGCGTGCCGGATGAATCCATCCGGCACCGCGGAAACCCAGCAGCCATCCGGATTTCCGAGGAAATGGCGAGGGCGCAGCCCTCGCCATCTGCCGAGCGAGGCGCCCGCCTGGCAAGGAAGAGGGAGCGATGCGTGCTCTGCACGCGAGCGGACCGATGACACAGCCAGGCGATGCGCCGCAGCCGGTCAGATGGCGAGGGCCAGAATCGAACTGGCGACACCACGATTTTCAGTCGTGTGCTCTACCAACTGAGCTACCTCGCCGGTGAAGCGCTGTCGATGGTATCTACCGTATGCGGGCGAGATGGATGCGCATGCCGGACACGCCGGGCACGCGATGGACGTCAACCGGATGGCGCTCAGCGCCACGCTTCACTGCCTGACCGGCTGCGCGATCGGCGAGGTGGTGGGCGTCGTCGTCGGCACGGCGCTCGCGTGGTCGAACGGCCCCACGATCGTGCTTGGGATCGTGCTCGCGTTCGTGTTCGGCTACTCGCTGACGAGCTGGCCGCTGCTGCGCGCCGGGCTCGCGGTCGCCGCGGTGGTGCCGATCGCGCTCGCCTCGGACACCCTTTCGATCGCGGTCATGGAGCTCGTGGACAACGCGATCATCCTCGTGGTCCCGGGCGCGATGGACGCGGGGCTCGGCGAGGTGCTGTTCTGGGGCTCGCTGTCGTTCTCGCTCTTCGTCGCCGGCTTCTTCGCCTATCCGGTGAACCGCTGGCTGCTGCAGCGCGGCAAGGGCCATATGGCCGTGCACAACACGGGCATCCACGGCGGCCCGTCGCCCCGTGTGGTCGGCGCGATCGCCACCGCCGCCGGGATCTTCGGCATCGTCGTGCTGGTTGCGGACGCAGTCGGCGGCTAGGCGAGTCCCTCCGCCTTGTACTCGCGCAGGAAGCCCTCGAACAGGCGGCGGTGTCCCTCCTCGTCGCGCAGGATGTCGATCACCATGTCCTGGGTGACGCGGTCGCGGCCCTCGCAGAATTCGATGATCCGGTTGTAGTGCTCGATCGCGCCCGACTCGGCCTCGATCACTCCCTGGATGACGTGCACGATGTCGGTCTGCTCGTCGGGCGGCTGGAGATAGTTCTGCTCGGCCTGGAAGTCGAGTGAGCCGGGCACGACGCCGTACAGCTCCTTGATCCGCTGGCCGAACCGGCGGGCGTGGCCGAGCTCCTCCTGGACGTCCTCGTCGAGTGACTCGATGATCTCCTGGGCGCGCACTCCGTCGGGGTTGATCGAGTTCGCGATGTAGCTCATCACGGTCTCGATCTCCATCCAGTAGGCGCGCGTGAGGAGCTCGATGAGCTGCTCGCGTTCGTCCTTCATCTCGTCGCTGAAGATGCCGTGCGCTGCTGTTGTCCCGGTGTCTGAGGCCATGCCGGCCAGGGTACTCTCCGCAGGCGTGGAGGCCGCCACCCAGATCGAGCACATCGAGCGCCCGCCGAAGCGGCTGTGGGACCGCATCCTCGCGGAGCCCGACCGCGCGCCCGAGTACATCGCCCTGGCGGCGGCCGAGCGCTTCGGCCCGCAGGCCGCCGAGTGGGTCAGGGCCGCGGGGGCGGGCCACACCCCGGCCGAGCTCGCACAGATGGCGTTGAAGAAGCACGTGCGCCTCGCGCGCCTCGAGGGCGGTGCGCTGGGCGTCGGCGGCGCGATCACGGCAGCGCCCGATCTGGTGGCCTTGCTATGGATCCAGAGCCGGATGGTGTTCTTCATAGCGGCGGCGTACGGATACGACCCGCAACACCCGATGCGACCGGCGGAGTACCTGGCGCTCCAGGGCCTCTACGAGACGCCGGCAGAGGCTCGCGAGGCGCTCGACGGTGTCGGAAAGCGCATGGCGCAGGCGATGACCGAGCAAGCACTAAGCAACCGCCGCTCGAACGCTTTGCATCTCAAGCTCGCGAAGTACATCGCGAAGCGCATGGCCCGCCGTTACGCCGGCAGGCTGATTCCGTTCATCGGCGCACCGCTCGGCGCCATCCAGAACGGCAGCGCGACGAAGCAACTGGGCGACCTGGCGCTGAGTTATTACGCGCGCCCGTAGACGGGGATCGCGCCACCGCTGGTCACGGCCCCATCGTCGGAGACGAGGTGGCGCACCACCCTGGCGATCTCGGCCGGCTGGACCCACTTGGAGTGGTCCGCGTCCGGCTGGTCGGCGCGGTTCGCGGGCGTGTCGATCACGCTCGGGAGGATCGCGTTCGCGCGAATCCCCTGCGAGCGGTAGTCGGCGTCCAGCGCCTGGATGAACGCGAGCACGGCCGCTTTCGAGGTGACGTACCCGGCCGCGCCCGGGAACGGCCGCAACGCTGCGCGCGCCGACACCGCCAGGAACGCCCCGCCGCCGCGCTCCACCAGCCGCGGCATGGCCGCCCGCGCGAGGTTGAAGGCCGGGGCGAGGTTCAGGCGCAGCAGGCGCTCGAAGTCGTCCCAGCTGGTCTCGTGGACCAGCGGCCCGGAGGTAAAGCCACCCACGAGGTCCACGACAGCCTCGAGGTCGTCAACGGCGGCCACGGCCTCCTCGGCCCCGCCGCCCGGCTCGACGAGGTCGGCGCGGACGAACGTGGCCCGCTCGCCGAGGTCGGAGCGTGCCCGCTCGAGCTCGCGCTCGACGATCCAGGTGACCGTGCAGTCGTAGCCCGCGTCGAGCAGCTCGCGCACCACCGCGCTGCCGAGCGCGCCTGTACCGCCGGCGATCAGCACACCCATGCCCGGGAGGCTAAACCGTCCGGGTCCGGCCTTACCTTGGCAATCCCGATGGAGCAGACCACGCTGACCCCCACTCGCTGCTTCGTGCGCGACCTGGCCGACGGCCAGGAGCTGAACGAGGTGTTCGTGGTGCGCGCTCACACCAGGCGCCAGCGGCGCAACGGCGAGCCGTTCCTGAAGCTCCAGCTGGGCGATACGACCGGCGCCGTCGAGGCCGTGATCTGGGACGAGGTGGAGGCGCTCGCGCCGATCTGCCCGGCCGGCTCCGTCGTGCGCATCCTGGGCCGCTACTCCGTCGACGAGCACTACGGCGCGGCGGTCACGGTGAAGCGGATGCGCGTGGCGGCCGAGCACGAGTACGAGCTCGGCGACCTGACCGAGGCGCCGCCGGTGCCCTACGAGCAAATGGCGGCGGACCTCGACGCGCTCGTGGAGACGATCCAGCGGCCGCACCTCCGCTCGCTGCTGGCGCGCCTGATCGACCGGGCGACGGAGACGGGCGCCGCCTATCACTCGGCGCCGGCGGCGAAGTACTACCACCAGGCCTACCGCCACGGCCTGCTCGAGCACTGCCTGTCGGTGGCGCAGGGCGTTAGCGCGCTCGCCGCCGGGCCGTTCCGTGGCGGCATCGACCGTGACCTCGCCGTCACCGGCGCGCTGCTGCACGACATCGGCAAGACGCAGGTCTACGCGACGACGAACGGCGCGATCGAGCTCACCGACACCGGCAAGCTGCTGGGCGAGATCCCGCTCGGCTACTACATGGTGCGCCGCGAGATCGAGCGCATCGACGGCTTCCCGCCGGACGAGGCCGAGGGCCTCCTGCACATCGTCCTCAGCCACCACGGGAAGCTCGAGCACGGCAGCCCGGTCGTGCCCTGCACGCGCGAGGCCACGCTGGTCCACTTCGTGGACAACCTCGGGGGGAACCTGGGCAGCTTCGACCGCATCGAGCGAACGCTCGCGGACGGCGCGAGCTGGTCGGACTACGACCGCGGAATCTCGGCGTCGGCGTTCTTCGGCCCGCGCGAGCGCGCGCGGCGCGAAGAGGCCGCGTAGCCTTCGACGATCAGCCTCGTCTGAACAGCCGCTTGAACCAGCGCCAGATCGCGGCGAGGCCCAGTCGCAGGCCGCCGACCGGCTTGCCCGCCTCGGCCACCGCCGAATCGGCGCGCTCCGGCTCGGCCGTGTCGAGCTGAGCCTTCAGGCAGTCGGCGAAGCGGTCGATCAGCTGCGACGACACGTCGGCCACGAGGCCGCGGCCGTATTGCGCCGCCGGCCCGGTGAGGCTCAGGTCGGTGACGATGTCCACGCGCGTGCCGCCGTTCACCGGGGCGAGCGAGGACTCGACGGTCGCCCGCGCCGCCCCGCGGCCGCGCAGCTCGCGCCCGTCGGCGGAGAGCGTCACTCGGCGGGCGGCCTCGTCGGCCTCCTGCAGCTTCACGTCGGTGCCGAAGGTCAGCGACACCGGGCCGAGCTTGACCGCGATCTTCGCCTTCCAGTTGGAGTCGTCCACGACCTCGGTGAGCTCCGCGCCCGGCATGCACGGGACGACGCGCGGGACGTCCAGCAGCAGATCCCAGGCCGCGTCGGGCGGCGCCGGGACCTCGAAGGAGTTCTCAAGTCGCAACGCCGCCGGCCTCGTGCTCGCAGAAATGCTCGGTCCCCGCGGCCGCCGCCGCGGCCGGCTTGAGGGCGTGGCGCCACTGGACGAGCTCGGCGAGGATCGCCACGGCGATCTCGTCCTGGGTCGACGGGCCGAGGTCGAGCCCCGCCGGGCTCCGCACGCGCGCGAGCGCCTCGTCGGGCACGCCGCGGTCGCGCAGCGTGCCGAGGACGGTGGCCGCCCGGCGCCGGCTCGCCACCAGGCCGATGTAATCGGCCCCGCTCTCGAGGGCCGCGGCGAGCGCGTCCTCGTCGCCGCGTCCCATGCCGGCCACGACCACGGCGTCCGAGCCGTCCGCGAGGCCCTCCGACACGCGCCAGCCGATCGTCCGGACGAGCGACGCGAGCGTGCGAGCCGCGGGCGCGTCGCCGACCACCGCCAGCAGCGGCGCCGGAAGGAACGGCTCGATCAGGACGTCGACGGTCCCCTCCGAGGCGCAGGAGCTCTCGGCCACGACCATCCCGTCGGGCACGTCGCCGGCCGCGCCCGGCGGGCAGATGCGCACCAGCCGCGGCTCCCCGTCGGCCAGCGCGAGCAGCGCCTCGCGCACCACGACGTGGTCCGAGCAGGCGCCGCCGACCCACCCGTCGAGCTCGCCCGCCGGCGTGACCAGCGCGTGCTCGCCGCGTCGGGTCGAGGCCGGCCGCACGACGTTCACGACCGTCGCGAGCACGTGCGGCTCGCCCCGGTCCGCCATCCGGGCGGCGCGCGACAGGACCTCGGCCGGTGAGCTCACTCCGCGAGCCCCGCCTGCACGAGCGCCTCCCAGACCCGGTCGGAGGTCAGCGGCATCTCGATGTTGCGCACGCCCGCGTGCGCGAGCGCGTCGATCACCGCGTTCACGTAGGCGGCCGGCGAGCCGACCGTCGCAGACTCGCCCACCCCCTTCGCACCGATCGGGTGGTGCGGCGACGGCGTGACGGTCTCGTCCATCTCGAAGCTGGGCGTCTCCCACGAGGTCGGCAGCAGGTAGTCCATGAAGTTGGCCCCGATGCAGTTGCCCTCGTCGTCGAAGGTGATCAGCTCCATGGCCGCGATCCCGTAGCCCTCGGTGAGCCCGCCCATGATCTGCCCCTCGACGATCATCGGGTTGATCCGCACGCCGCAGTCGTCCACCGCCACCACGCGCAACGGCTTCCACTGCCCGGTGCCGCTGTCGATCTCGACGAGCACGGCGTAGGTCCCGAACGGGTAGGTCATGTTCGGCGGGTCGTAGTAGTGCACGCCCTCGAGGCCGGCCTCCATGCCGTCGGGGAGGTCGCTGTAGGCGGCGAACGCCACGTCCTGGATCGTCACGCCCTGATCCGGCGAGCCGCGTACGAAGAAGCGCCCGGCCTCCCACTCGAGGTCCTCGGGCGCCGCCTCCAGCTTGTGAGCGGCGATCTCGCGAGCCTTGTCGCGCAGCTTGCGCGAGATCACCGCCGTGGCCGCGCCCGCGACCGGTGTCGAGCGGCTCGCGTAGGTGCCGAGCCCGTACGGCGTGTGGTCCGTGTCGCCCTCCTGCACGTCGATGTCCTCCGGCGGGATGCCGAGCTCCTCGGCGACGATCTGGGCGAAGGTCGTCTCGTGACCCTGTCCCTGCGAGCGCACGCCGAGCTTCAGGACCGCCTTGCCGGTCGGGTGCACGCGCAGCTCGGCCGAGTCGAACATGCGCAGGCCGGCGATGTCGTAGTCCTTGCCCTTCCCGGCGCCCACCACCTCCGTGAACGACGCCAGTCCGATGCCCAGCAGCCTCCCCTGATCGCGTGCCTCAGCCTGCTCGCGGCGCAGGTCGTCGTAGCCGAGCCGGTCGAGCGCGAGCTGCATCGCCTTCTCGTAGTCGCCCGAGTCGTAGACGAAGCCGGTGGCCGACTTGTACGGGAACTGCTCCGGGGAGATGAAGTTGCGGCGCCGGAACTCGGCCGGGTCGACACCCAGCTCGTAGGCCGCGTTCTGTACGAGACGCTCGATCAGGTAGGACGCCTCCGTGACCCTGAAGGAGCAGCGGTACGCGACGCCGCCCGGCGCCTTGTTCGTGTAGGCGCCGTCGCCCACCACGTGCGCCGCCGGGATGTCGTAGGAGCCGGTGACGATGTGGAACAGCCCTGCCTTGCACTTGCTCGGCTGGGCGTCGGCGAAGAACGCGCCGTTGTCGGACAGCAGCTTCACGCGGAGGGCCGTCATGCGGTCGCCCTTCACCGCCAGCTCGCCGCGCATGTGGTAGTCGCGGGCGAAGCCCGTGGAGATCAGGTTCCCGGAGCGGTCCTCCGACCACTTGACCGGCCTGCCGATCAGGAGCGAGGCCGCCGTGGCCACGACATAGCCGGGGTAGATCGGCACCTTGTTCCCGAAGCCGCCGCCGATGTCGGGAGAGACGATCCGGATCTGGTGCTCGGGAAGTCCCGCCACGAGCGCGAACAGCGTCCGGTGCGCATGCGGCGCCTGCGAGGTCATGTAGATCGTGGCCTTGCCCGTGGCGGGGTTCACGTCCGCCACGCAGCCGCAGCACTCGAGCGGCGCCGGGTGGCAGCGCGGGTAGTGCGTCTCCAGCGAGACGACCTGGTCGGCCTCGGCGAACGCGCGCTCGGTGGCGTCGGCGTCGCCCGACTCCCAGTGGTAGATCCTGTTCGAGTCCTGCCCCTCCTTCTCGTCGCGGATCACCGGCGCGTCCGGCTCGAGCGCGGCCTGCGGCGTCGTCACCGCCGGCAGCGGGTCGTAGTCGACCTCGATGTACTCGAGGGCGTCCTTCGCCGTGTACGGGTCATCCGCGATCACGGCGGCGACCTCCTGGCCCTGGAAGCGCACCTTGTCCGTGGCGAGCACGGCCTGCGTGTCACCAGAGAGCGTGGGCATCCAGGCGAGCCCGTGCTCGGCCATCAGCTCCCCGGTCACGACGGCGACCACCCCGGGCAGCGCCGCCGCGGCGGAGGTGTCGATCGAGCGGATGCGCGCGTGGGCGAACGGCGACCGGAGCAGCTCCATGTGGAGCATGCCGGGCAGCGTGATGTCGTCCACGTAGGTGCCGCGCCCGCGGATGAAGCGTGCGTCCTCCTTGCGCTTGACGGAGTGGCCGATGCCCCTGATCTCGGTCGAGGCCTCCACGGCTACACCTCCCCCCGCATCGCGGCGGCCGCTCGGCGAACCGCCTTGACGATGTTCTGATA
>Ga0137374_10007358_pt1 | contig 13118 bp, 10 predicted proteins | sample SagtaG_20_FD_104811 | JGI IMG/M metagenome (GOLD analysis project Ga0137374, IMG submission 104811) | Vadose zone soil microbial communities from Sagehorn Ranch, Mendocino, California, USA - Sage1_R_100_16 metaG | ecosystem: Environmental > Terrestrial > Soil > Vadose zone | place: USA...
CACAGCGTCTCAACGATAGGAAAACCCACAGGCCTCAGGAGAGCAGACGCAAATCGACTCCTGTCATTGCGGCGGGTTTTTCCAATCCCATGACACCCAGAATCGTCGGAGCGATGTCACAGAGCGCTCCTCCCTGACGCAAGGTTCCATGGAATGTACTATCACAGAGGATGAACGGTACAGGGTTCAGGGTGTGGGCCGTATGCGGGCTGCTAGTGACAGAATCCAACATCTGTTCAGCATTCCCGTGATCCGCGGTCACCACAGCCCAGCCGCCGATATCTTGGACGGCCTCGACAAGGCGCCCCACACAGGCATCAAGTGTTTCAACAGCCCGTACTGTGGCGGGGAAATTCCCCGTATGCCCCACCATATCAGCATTCGCAAAGTTGAGGATGACAGCCTCAGCTTGCCGCGCACGCAGACGCGCCACAGCCGCCTCTGTGATCTCATTGGCACTCATCTCAGGCTGCAAATCATAGGTCGCCACTTTTGGAGAAGGGATCAGGAGACGGTTTTCCCCAGCAAAAGGCGCTTCCATACCTCCGTTGAAGAAATATGTCACGTGGGCATATTTTTCCGTTTCAGCCAGCCGCATATTGCGTATACCATGCTGCGCAAAGACCTCGGCCAAAATGTGATCGAGCGACTGCGGTGAGAAGGCCACAGGCAGATCAAAATCTGGACTGTAGTGCGTCAAGCATGTGTAGTGCACTTCCGGCCGCTGTGGACGCGGAAAACCAGAAAAATGCAATTCTGTCAGGGCTCTTGTCATTTGCCGCACCCGGTCTGCACGGAAATTAAAACAGACTACAACATCGCCATTCTGGATTGTACCGATAGGAGAACCATCAGCTCGACGTATTACTACAGGCACCACGAATTCATCCGTTACATCTTCGCTGTACGAGCGTTCAATAGCGGCTACGGCATCAGTGGCGTCACGCCCGTGCCCATACACCATAGCTTGATAGGCTTTTTCTGTACGCTCCCACCGCTGATCGCGATCCATGCCATAATAACGCCCCATGACCGTCGCCACTGCACCGATACCCTGACGCTGCATGGCCTCCTGCAGTGCAGTCATATAGTGGACAGCACTCTGGGGTGGAGTATCGCGGCCATCAAGACACGCATGCACAAACACACGGGGGATATCATGTGTCTTCGCCATATGTAAGAATGCATACAGGTGATTTTGTAAGCTATGTACACCACCATCAGATAGTAGGCCAAAGAGGTGTAGGGCCGCAGAGCGTTCTTGCGCTATCTGCATTGCCCGCCGCAAAGCAGGGTTCTGCAAAAAATCTCCGTCGCGAATCGACTTGCTAATGCGCACCATATCTTGATACACTACTCGCCCACTGCCAATATTGAGATGGCCGACTTCTGAGCTTCCCATTTGACCAGTCGGTAACCCAACCGCTTCTCCGGATGCCTCAAGAGACGTCCACGCCGTGTAGCGATAGAGTCGATCAAATGTTGGAGTATGTGCTTGACTAATAGCATTATGTGAGCTGGCAGGAGCAAGTCCCCAGCCATCGAGAATAATCAACGCAAACGGACGCATATTATGTGCCAATGTGTGACTCCTTAGTGTTGGGAGACAAAAAACACTCGTGGAGCATGTTTTGAAGTAATATACCCTACGCTCCTCCCAATGGTAAATGAAATATGGAGGAGTAGTACAGAATTCTACAGAGTATACAGCTCAGCCTCGCAACTATTCTCGCGTCTTCAGCTCTCCCGTACTACCCTCCGACCCTCTGGTGACATAGCCCAATATTTTTTGGGGAGGTCAATTGACACAAAACCCTTTGAGATATATATTGTCTTGTTATGATGCCCCGATCTTGTATTTTCTGTTCTTCAAATCGTATGAGCCCCTTCATAGGGCAAATCTTGGAGATTCCACAGAGATAGAGCGCTGGATACGAGTAGCTGATGCGTCAGACCTCGCGAAGGTTATTCCTCATTAACTAGCCAACCTGCCAGCCGAGGTTGTGCGAGTATTCTCAGGCTGCATTTCCTAAGATAGCCTTCACATCCGAGAAGATCATCGCTGCTCTCTGGATGAGAGGGAGTCCATAGATTACAAGGAGTATGAACAGGGCCACCTCTCTTTATATGAGTGGAGGCCCAGAGCTATTGATATATCCAAGTCGAGCGGCTTGGTGAGTCACGGAGTGCCTGATGAAGGAAAAGTTGAAGAAGTCGGATGTAGAGACGGTGCCTGAGTTACAAGAGGGCCTCTTTCCCCAGGATCTCCCCCTCGCAGACTTGGAGATGGCGGACGGTCCAGAGGAAGCGGAGGAGGCTGAAGATCTTTTTGCACTCTTTGAGCATAAAGATTTAGACACTGATGTTACCCTGCCAGAGAAATATGGACTTGATGAAGCGGAGTCAGGGGACGAAGAAGTCTCTGAGAACGATCGGGCGTCAGCACCAGAACCCAGCTATGAAGAGAAGACTGACGAGCCAGTTCTCGTCTATTTTCAAGAGATCCGCTCAGTACCCCTGCTCGATCGCAAAGGGGAAGTCGAAATCGCCAAACGCATCGAGCAGGCTGAAATGGAGCATCTCGTCTTTGCTCTCCAGAGTCCTCTCCTGATAAATATTCTTAGTATCGTTCGTAGGCGTTTGCAGCAAGGCGAACTCACCCTTGCAGAGGTGTCTGAGGAATCAGACAAATTACCTGCTGAGCCTGCAGAGCATCTTCAAAATCTGCTCGATGCCCTGGCGGAGTTTGAACCAAAGCCATGCTCGTTTGGGTCACAGGGCGAGGAGAGGAAGGTTGATGTTGCGGACAGGCTCTTGAAGGGCCTAAAGAGCCTTAATTTTAAAATCTCCTTGCTTCAAGATGTGCTTGAAGAGGCGAAAGCGCGCTACCAACATTTGACCATAGCTCGGCAAGGCATCGCCTTAGAAAACACTTTAAATACTCCGCTTCAGCGGATTTTAGGAGGCAGTAACAACACAAGTTCCGCAGGGCCAGATCGTGCAGAAATCTTTGATGACCTTGACGAACTCCAGCGTCTCATCACTGGCATCGAGCCTATTGAAGAGCGCCTGAAACAGGCAAAGAAAGAAATGGTCGAGGCCAATCTGCGACTAGTTGTGAGTATTGCGAAAAAATACATCAACCGCGGGTTGTCTTTCCTGGATCTCATTCAGGAGGGGAACATCGGTTTGATGCGTGCAGTTGACAAGTTCGATTATCACCGTGGGTTCAAGTTCAGTACGTATGCCAGTTGGTGGATTCGCCAAGCCATTACACGTGCGATTGCTGAGCAAGGCAAGACCATTCGTATTCCGGTCCATATGATCGAAATTCTCAACAAAGTGGTGCGATCCTCGCAATCCCTCACAGTTGAATTGGGGCGGAAACCCTTACCGGAAGAAATTGCCCAGGATACCGGATTGCAGGTGGAAAAGGTCAAAAATACCCTTAAAGTAGCTAAACGCACCGTGTCCCTTGAGAATCATGTTGGGGAAGGGGATACAGAACTCGGGGCGCTCATTGAAGATAAAAAATCAACCTCCCCCTTGGAAGCGGTGATTAACCGTGACCTGCGAGAGAAGATTCACAAGATGCTCAATACCTTGAGTCCAAAGGAGGAACGTATTTTGCGCATGCGCTTTGGTCTGGGGGATGACCCTCCCCATACCCTGGAGGAGGTGGGCCAAATTTTTGGCGTGTCTCGTGAGCGTATCCGGCAGATTGAAGCACAAGCCCTACGCAAGCTCAAGCATCCCAGCCGCAGCAATCACTTGCGGAGTTTTTTAGAAAATTGAGCCCTAAACAAACCCTAGCCTGCTTGCTGCATACCTGAGCAGGCTAGGGCTTCTCTTCTAGTTAATGATCCTCACTGCTGTACGACGTGGGCTCTGGTTGAGAATTTCCACGACAGCTGCAGCTATCTTATGAAACTCCGCTCCTGCTTGTGTATCAGGTTGTCCGATAGCCACAGGCACACCGGTGTCACCGGCATCGCAGACTTCTGGGTCAAGTGGTACACGTCCGATAAGTGGAATGCCTAAACGCTCACTTTCCTTCTGCCCCCCCCCACGACGGAAGATCTCGGTCTCCTTTCCACAATCAGGGCACGTGAAAAAGCTCATATTTTCAACGATCCCAAGCAGGGGAGCGTCCACCTGTTTGAACATCTCCGCGCCCTTTTTGACGTCCAATAACGCCAAGTCCTGGGGCGTCGTGACCAGTATCGCCCCGGTCAGGGGAACCGTCTGTGCCAGCGTGAGTTGGACATCCCCAGTGCCAGGCGGTAAATCCACCACCAACACGTCGAGTTCGCCCCAGTCCGTATCTTGTAAGAGCTGCTGCACAGCGCGCATCACCATGGGGCCGCGCCAAATGACAGGAGAGTTCTCTCCCAAGAAAAACCCTAATGACTGCATTTGGACCCCATGGTTCAAAAAGGGCAAAATACGATTGGTACTACTGACCTGCGGTTTGTCATGCACCCCCATCATCAGAGGAATACTCGGCCCATAAATATCAGCATCCAAGAGACCGGTACGCAACCCTGCCATACTCAGCGCCACAGCAAGGTTAGTTGCTACCGTACTCTTACCCACCCCCCCTTTACCACTGGCCACAGCAATAATATTTTGTACGCCTGGGAGAGGCGCCACACGGGGTGTCGCATGTTGGTGCGTTTGCACCTCTGCTGGCACCTGATCTTTGAGGCGGACTTCTACCTGCACCGTCCCAATACCTGCCAGGGCACGGAGCGCCTCTTCTGTTACCTGCTGAAGTTTGGTGGCCACATCCTGCTGGTTGGTGGTCATCTGTACGACAACCTCGACATTCTGTCCTTGAACCAGTACACTCTTTATAAGACCAAAAGAGACTATATCTTTTGTATAGCCTGGATATTGCACCGTTTTTAAAGTATCGTATACCTGAGCCTCAGAGAGTTTCTGTCGTCTGAACATGACTATCTTCCTTTACAGCAGACACATTACATTCTACTTAGTGCTGCGCATCACAATGGCCTCGCCAGCTTGGTGGGGGAGAGCGATACCAGCCCTTCTTGCAGGCAGGAGGTAGCAACTGGTAGAGGATGTACGGCGCACGGTACCTAGTATGCGCTATCTGGGCTCTCTACACGCCTATCATGTAGCAGTACCGTTGCAGTTTACGTTGAGAGGTCGCGGAGCATTTCCATAATACGTGGCCCACAACGACGCCCTTGGCAGCTACCACTGCCTGAACCGGTGAGACAATTAATTTCCTCTTTGGTCCGTACCCCTGCATCGAGCACTTTCCAGAATACACTTTTTTTGATGCCCTTACAGATGCATACGACTTTCATGCCTTCTAAAAGGGTGCGAGGCTCCGGAGACATTACTGGCAATATATTACTTTCAGACCACTGTGTGGAAGCAGGAGAATGGATAGCCGACTGAGGGGGTAACGAGGGCTCAGTGGATGTATCAGTCAGCGGAAGCGATGTAGAGAGCCAACCTGGCCCCTCTAAGCCTACTTTCGCTGGATCAAGCCCTGCAAAACCTTTTTTTTCTTTACTGGAGCTACGGACGGCAGACTTTTGTCCGGAGTTGAAGCGCTTCCGATCTTTACGCTTATCATCCATGAGCTAGTACCATCAGGAGAGAAAGTATGTATACATCTACGTAGTGTTCCATAGTTACTCAGAGCCCTCTGGGTGGATCGACGGACAGAGGTGGCGTACAGGGCAGGTGTCGCATTGAGGGACACGCGCTTTACACACCGCCCGCCCGTGGGAGATGAGCAGATGCGAAAAAAGCGTCCAGCCTTTCCGAGGCACTAATACTAATAACTCTTGCTCAATTTTATCGGGGATGAGCTCGGTGGTCAATCCCAGGCGTCGCGCCAGGCGCTGTACGTGCGTATCCACCGCAATGCCTTGGGGACGGCCAAAGGCATTCCCCAACACCACATTCGCCGTCTTCCGCCCTACTCCGGGGAGCCCTACGAGAGCCCCCATCGTATCTGGCACAGAGCCATTATGCTGCTGCACGAGTGCCGCACAACAGCGCTGAATGGTACTGGCTTTTTGACGATAGAAACCGGTTGATTGGATGTCCCTCGCTAACTCCTTAGGATCTGCAGCTACATAATCAGCCGCCGTACGATATTTCTGGAATAAAGTAGGCGTTACGAGATTGACCCGAATGTCTGTACATTGCGCAGAAAGAATCGTCGCAATCAGCAATTCCAAAGGGGTTGTGAAGTTGAGTGCGCAATGGGCATCCGGGTAGGTCTTCTGCAAGATACTTAGAAGCTGTCTCAGACGGCTTTTGACACTGTGTGCTGTCATAACAGACCTCATGCCAGCAGCATCATGACTACCACCCTACACATCTCCATGCACTCTCCGGCATGCCCCCTCTGCATCAGCATCATGCCAGTGCATTGAAAAGGCCATGGAACTCGCAGTGCTGAGGTGGCGTGTCTTACAATAATTGCATCTGCTCTCTAGACACCGCTGATGGTATACCCTGCTCAAGCAAAGCCCGCAGCTTCTGAAAATCCTCTCGCACAGAGGCTTGGAAGGTTTCACGATGCAATGCCGCCGCTGGATGCAACATGGGAAACACCAGGTAGTTTTTCACCTGGAAAGCCTGGCCCCGCACTTTCGTGATACCCACTTTCTTCTCCAGGAGCAGTTGGGTAGCGAAATTCCCCAGGGTACAAATGACTCGTGGCTTGATGAGCTCGATTTGCCGAAATACATAGGGCTTACAGGCTTCCACTTCTTCTGGAAGCGGGTCGCGATTCTGCGGCGGGCGGCACTTCAGTACATTCGCAATGTAAATTTCTGAGCGCTGCAAATCAATCTCCTGCAGCAAACGATCCAAGAGCTTCCCCGCTGCCCCCACGAATGGTCGTCCCTCTTTGTCCTCATAATACCCGGGAGCTTCACCCACAAACATGATGGCAGCTTCAGGGTTTCCACTCCCAAAGACAATTTGTGTCCGGCTAGCCGCTAATGCACACTTTTGGCAATCTTTGACTTCGTCATAGAAAGCTCGCAATGCGTTTTGCGTATCAGCCATTACTATTCCCTATATGTGTGTAGTCGGGCCCCCTACTAGTGAGCAGGGCAATTGTCAATTCTCAAGTTGTGGAAAATAAGAAGCATTAGATACATTAGGCCAAAACCAAGGTGATCTTGTCAAGACTCAATCATTGCACGACTGAAAATACAAGCGGAGACAGCTACCAGTCTCCGCCTGCGAACACCGGTGCACCGGATGGAGGGAGGGGGGTATGAATACTCAGGGGGCCCTCATTCTACCATAATCTGCTCGTCAGAGCGCCCTGGTAATAAGTTAAAGGCAAAACTCACCGCAAACCCCGTGTGCAGTTTCAGCTCTCGCCACAAGTTCTGTACCATTTTGTGCACCTGAATTTTCAGCAGGTTGCCAGTACGTAACTGATCTTTGGTATGGCCCCAGAACTGCCGTAGCTCCTCCCGCGATGTCATACGCCCAATCGACCAGATGTTACATTTGCTCAGCAACAGACGAAGCCGCGAAGGGACCTCCAGCTTGGCGCGAGCATAGGCCAATTGCAGCTCCTCGATACGGGCATTGTGAAGTACTCCACCGCGTATGCTTGCCAGGGCTTCCAGCAAGCGCTGCTCACGCTCGCTGCGCTTGCGCGTTTGGAGCCACAACTCTTCTAGCTCAAGTAAAAAGTGTACCCAGGCCTTCAAGTAGCCAAGCACTTCGGGTACGCGCCAACGTAGATAGTGTAGGCGACTGTCTATAGGGTATCCAGGCCGTCGTGCGGTACGACCTTTCAGGCGGAAAAAGCCCGTCATCATGGGATGATTCTCTTCCAGAATGGCCGCACTTTTATACCACACCAGATTTTTAAACACATTCCAATACATACGCGGTGTAGCGCGCTGCAGGATGCTCCGCATATTCTCAAAATTGTAAAAAGACTTCCAGGCCTGTTTGTAGGCGTCGAACCACTGCTCCCGGGACATGTGTGGATGGTCCATAGTGGGATGAAATGAGTCATAGCGGTTCAGGTCCCTATCAATAGGCACTCCACTTTGCACCGCATGCAAGTGGTCCATTGAGCCTGGAATCGGGGTCAGCATGAAAAATGACGCCTGGTCAACCTGGATCTCGTTTTTCAGGCGTTCGATATCACGCGCAATGGATTCGTACGTATCAAAGGGGAAGCCAAGAATAAAGCCAACATGCGTAGAAATATCAGCAGCATGCCAGGCATCAATGAGATTGCGGTAGTCTGCAGCATCATTTTGCTTCTTATCCGCTGCTTGCAGGTTGTCATCATTGATGCTCTCCATACCGATAAACACCTGCGTACAGCCTGCCTGTCGTGCTAAGGTAATAAAATCCTTAATCTTGTAGGACAAGACGTCCACCTGCATGATGAACTCGATGGCAATACCGTTCGTCTCCTGCAGTCTGATAATCGCTTCAAAGATTTCGCGCCACTTCTTGTTACGTGCGAAGTTGTCATCCGTGAAGAAGTAGAATGTAATATCCGCTTGTCGATAATTCTCTTTGATAGCCTGCGCAATCGCTTCTGGGTCACGCATACGCATCTTGCGTCCCTGCACATTAATAATAGAACAGAAGCTACAACTAAAGGGGCAACCACGTCCACAATCAATGGTCCCAAACTGTTGATAGGCAAAGCGCCGCAAATATTTTTTGTGAATCATAGGGACTGGGGGTGTACTTAAATCAGGGGTAGGTTCGAGAAAATTGTACAGAGGCTGCAGCTCTCCAAGGAGCACATCGCGCAGCAGGTTTTCCCACTCAGCTTCCACTTCTCCGGTGACGACAGTCACCCCGAGGTCAAGGATCTCTTGAATATCAGGCGTAGGGGTATGGAACAAGGCAAGAGTGCCACTGACGTGGAAACCGCCGATAATCACATCCATCCCTGCCGCTCGGAAAGCCCGTGCAAGATCAATAGCTCGAGGGTATTGATTGGTCTGTACCCCCACCAAGCACACGACGGTTTTCCATCCTGGCCGGCGGCTACGACGGATGATCTTGGGCACGTTAATCTCATGGACAGCTTCGTCAAGGAGCTCGACGGTCATATCGAGGTCGTCCCGCAGCGCTCGACGCCGCTTGACATCTTCAGTGAGCGCATAAAGACACGCTAGCGTGTTGCTCGGCAACACACCCCGCCAATGGCGCAGCACATAGCCATCGTCATCGTACTTGGAGGGCTTGAGCAGCACCACGTGGAGGCCGCAAATGCCCTGCGTATGCTCCACAGTCTTGCGCTGATTGTAGATAGCGGGGGGATGAATGGAAAGCAGCGTCATGAGCCTGGTTCCCTTTCAGAAAAGCGATGCATTCTGCATCTTAGGAATAACCTAGCCAACATATCGGCAACAAAGCTTGAAAACTATACCCTATTTCAAACAACTTCCCTAGGATTTTTGAAAAAATCCTTGCCATGGCTCTCTCCGCCTACCTGACTACATATGGGAAAGCGCTTGTGCTTTCAGGGGGAATTTGCAAAACTTGTATCCGAGCTTGCCCCTGGAGACTTGTTCCTGTGTGTACAGCGCAGGCAAGAGCCATCCCAACCGTGTGCCAAGGAGGTGCTCAGCATGAATACACCTGCAGCAGCGTTGAGCAGAAAAGCCCCAGGAGATGGTAGAGAGCCTGGGCTCTGGCTGCACAGCAAACAGTGGGATCTCCTCTATATCACTGGCAGTAGCGTCTTGGTGGTGCTGCCTCTAATGCTCTATGCAGTCGTTGGCCATTCCGCACTCTTTGTCAATCTTTTTATTGCTGGCGTGATCGGTGGTCCCCACATGTATGCCACCTTTTTTCGGACCCTCCTGGACCCATCCTTTCGGCAGCGGCATCGGCTACTCGTCATCGGTTCGTTAGGCATTCCAGTACTCGTTGTCGCTGGCGCCGTCTGGGCTTTCCAGCTCCTGATGACGCTGTTTTTCTTCTGGGCCTCCATCCATGTTCTGCACCAGATCGCCTATATTCTGGAATGCTATGAACGCAAGCAGCACGGCCATCCCCAGCGCTGGTCCCTACTCATCGATTACGCTGTGGTCTTCAGTAGTCTCTATCCCTTTGCCTCCTATAGATTCATCCATGATGACTTCTATATTGGCAAAACGCTTTTATTGTATCCTGATATGTTCAAGACGCCCATCGTTTGCTATACAGTTTCTGGCTTTTTTGCCTTCGCCTTTTTCCTTTTTATTGGCAAAACCATTAGAGAAATACAGCAAGGGACAGTGCACTATCCAAAAATTCTCTTAATGGTCACCACGATTGGCTTAGCGTTCTTTATTACGAGCTATAGTGGTAACCGACTTGAAATTGCTTTTCAGGGTTTTAACACCTGGCACTCTTTTCAATATCTGGCGCTGACCTGGTATATCAACACGTTACGCAAGCAACGTGGTACGATCGAGGCACGGGGCATTCCTTGGCTGTCAAACCTTGGTGCAAGTCGCCTTAGCTGTTTCTATGGGCTCAATGTTGCTTGCACACTCGGCGCGCTGCTGCTCATTGGGGTGGTATTTCGGCTCTCTGGACTCACCTTTGAGCACAGTTACTACATAGTGGTGCTCTCGTTTCTCCTCATCCACTACTGTCATGACCATGTGCTCTTCACTCAATTTGGGGATCTCGCTCCACAGGCAGAGGGAGCAGGGGAGAGGCATTAGGGACTCCCCTGTTGTGTTTTGCCCTTTCTGGTTTCAGTGTGGTACCCTCAGGCCCTATCTCACACACCCTCACGTGAAAGGGGCAACGCCTGATGCAGCTTCCAATCGTGGCTCCCGCTCCCCTGGTGACTGCCCATGCGGACGTCTTCCGGGACCTCTTCGAGAATCGGTGCCAGTTTCAACATTTCCAGAACTATTTGACGGGCCTGATCGTCCTGGACAACAAAAGCCTGACCAACATCACCCGCTGTGTGCTGGAGAGCGCTGACAAAACCAACCTGTCCCGCTTCTTCTCTGAAGCGCCCTGGTTTCAAGAGCAGGTCAACGATCGTCGAGACGCGTATCTCCTCCAGCAGACGAAAGGGGTCCGCAGTCCGAAGGCCGACGCAGCCCTCATACTCGATGACACCTTGTGCGAGCATGTGGGCAGTCTCTTTGACTACGTGGACCGCCATTACAACCACGGCGACGCCACCTATCCGCTGGCCCACAATCCTGTAACCAGCCATTACCTCAGTGGTCCTGTACGCTTTCCCGTCGATCTCCGGTTGTATCGACGCTATGAAGAGGAACGATCCGTCTAAAGGCTAGAATGGTTTTCACACTGCATGTCGTGAGGAGGCGAGGGTGAGCTTTCGGCGTTCACCATCGACAGACTTGCGCAGCAGGAGGGAACGACCATGGCGTATCGTTGGCCCGCTGGGACGGGATGCAAACGGCTGGAGGGGGATGGCGAGCACCGCTCCTGTCCTGTGTGCGCACGTTCCAGGCACGTGTGCGACCATCGCTCTCCTCCTCTCTGGCCGTGCGAGGGGGCGACGCCCCTTGTCAACCGTCTGGGGCACTGGCCCGACGCCTCGGGCAAGCGTCGGGGGCGCCCCTGCAGCCCCGAAGCCGCATGGTCCAGCAGCATGCCCCGGGGGTGGCTCGGCTGGGCTGGGTGGTGCGGGCTCGGCCAGCGCCGCTTGGCCCGCCATTGGTCGGTGCCTCAGCGTCGAGCGGCGTGCAAGGACACCCACCAGAGCCCGTGGTCCGACGAGGCCCTCGCGCACGCCATGGGCCTCGCCCACACGATGCGGGCAGCCCGGCAGCACGAGCCTGCGCGGCGGGCTGAGGACGCCCGGGATATCGAGGCATGGGTGCTGACGCTGGACGGGCGGCAACCGGCACAAGGTCAGGCAACGTTCTCGGTGGTGCGCGCGCTGATGCGCCCGCGGGTGGGGTGTGCTGCGCCCTGGCTGGCGCGTGCGACGCAGGAGGTCCAGCGTTTGATCCTCTTGGCCCGTCCGGGGGCTGAACGCTTGGCGAAGCCCGGGCGGGGGTGGAGGTCGGACCAGCCGGAGGCCTGCGTCACGGCGCTGGCCACCGAGGTGCCGGGGATCCCGCCCCGCGACGGCCCCAACCCCTTGCTGCGCGAGGTGGCCAAGGCGGTGCGGGCCATGGACAGCCGCGCGCAGGTCAAGAGGCGCCGCAAAGTGCGGGGGGTGCGCGCCATCGCACGCGGCGTGCTGGCGGCGCGTCGGCACGCCGCGGCACCTGAGCCGCCCCCCCCGCACGCGACGTCCCAGGCAGCCGACGGGCCGCTGAGCGCGCGTCTGGCAGCCGCGGCGCCCGCGCCCTGGGCGTCGAGCGATGTGGGCGCTGGCCGTACGGCCAGCGCCCGTGAGGCGCCAGGGTGGGCCGCGGCTGGGGAACCGGGAGGCGAGGAGGCGGCGGGAGCGGGTGTCCTGGCGTATGGTGCGGCGGTGCGTGGCAGGCTCAACGACCGCCAGGGCGGGCCGCTGCACCCCCCCGGGGGCCGGATGAGCGCGGCGTGCCAGGACGTGCGCGACGCGCTGGATGGCAACCTGCAAGCGCACAAGGGGGGCGGGGAGAGTCGCGGGTGAAGCGTCGGGCCGGTGGCATGGATCGCGGCCTCGAGGTTGCACGGGCGTCCTTGACACACGTGCGGGCGTCTGTCCGAGATCTGCACGCCGTGGACCGCCCCCTGAGACCGAGCGACGCGGTCACAGGGCGCGAGCGGGAGGGGCGGTGTCGCGTGCGGCAGGAGGCGTGGCAGGCCAGCGCCGACCCCGTGTACCAGCCGTGTGCCAAGAGGCTGAGCCGCTGTGAGCCGGGGGTGTTTGTGGGTGGCGAGACGGCCGATTGCCCGGCAGACCAGGTGGCGTGGGCCCGTTGGGGCACACGTCCCACAGGTCACGCGCGTCGGCTCCATGGCCGGCGCCACGCGGGCATGCGGATCGTCCAGCACGGGCCGACAGGGCTGTTGGCGCTTGACGCGCCGGGGCATCATGAGGGCCCCTGGATGGCCGATCACCTGCAGCCCTACGGGCATACCCGCGTGCCTGCAAGCCAGCAGCAGGCCGTCGAGCGCGGCAAGCTCATGCGCAAAGCGCGATCGCGAAAGAA
>Ga0137374_10007359_pt1 | contig 13117 bp, 13 predicted proteins | sample SagtaG_20_FD_104811 | JGI IMG/M metagenome (GOLD analysis project Ga0137374, IMG submission 104811) | Vadose zone soil microbial communities from Sagehorn Ranch, Mendocino, California, USA - Sage1_R_100_16 metaG | ecosystem: Environmental > Terrestrial > Soil > Vadose zone | place: USA...
GCCCGGCCGGCTCTGGACGCCGATCTCCCCACCCATTGCCTCGGCCAGCCGCTTCGAGATCGCCAGACCCAGGCCGGTGCCGCCGTAGCGCCGGGTCGTCGAGCTGTCGGCCTGGGAGAAGGGCCGGAACAGGCGCGCCAGGGTCTCTGGCGGGATCCCGATGCCGGTATCCCGCACCTCGAAGCGGACGACCATCGCGTCGGCGCTCTCCTGCTTGCGCGAGCGGAGGATGACGGTGATGCCCGCCCGGGCCGCCACTTCGGCGACGCCCGAACCCATGATCCCCGACCCGACGATCCCCAGTTTCGAGATGGCCATGGCCGGATGTTACCGACGGGTAGGAACGCCGGTCCAAGCGCCAACTACGTTGCACACCCATGAGCGGACCCCTCGCGCTGGTCGGAGGTGGCGAGTGGCAGGAGGGCTGCACCTTCGACCGGAGCCTCCTCGACGCGGCCGGCGCCGACGAGATCGTCGTGCTGCCCACCGCGGCGGCCTACGAGCATCCCGAGCGAGCGGTCGCGATGGCCGACACGTGGTTCGCCTCGCTCGGTGCGAAGGCTCGGGGTCTGATGGTGCTGCGCCGCCCGGACGCGCTGGACGAGGCGAACGCCGCCGTCGTCCGGGACGCCCGCTTCGTCTACCTCTCGGGCGGATCGCCGATGCACTTGCGGTCGGTCTTGAAGGATTCGGCGGTGTGGGACGCCCTCATGGCTGCGTGGCACGGCGGGGCCGTGCTCGCCGGTTCGTCGGCGGGCGCGATGGTGCTTTGCGATCCGATGGTCGACCCGCGGGGCGGCGCCTTCACGGTCGGCCTCGCCCTGGTCGCCCAGGTCGCGGTCGTCCCACACCACGACCATTGGTCCGAGGACAAGGCCCGTCGAACGCTCGAGCTGGCCCCCGCGGGCTTGCCGGTCGTCGGGATCGACGAGCGCACCGCCCTGATTCGCGACCCCGACGGGCGATGGCACGCCGAAGGAGCAGGGTCGGTCACCGTATGGGTCGGTCGCCACGAGGTCGACCTCGCCGTCCTCCCTTAGCGGCACACCCACTCCAAGAGGAGCCGTGGCGGACGGGCTCGGACCGGTTGACCAGTCACTTCGGGCCACGCGGCAAATGACCCGTCCGTGCTATGGACCAATTTGCCCCGAGTCGTCACCATGCTCCGAAAGCCGGGGCCTTACTGCCTCAAGGAGTTCGCCGCATGACCGAGAGTCGACGCACCGCGGTCGCTTGCGGCGCGGTCGCGCTCGTGGCCGCGGTCCTGGCGGTCTTGGTGGGACCAATGGCTGCGGCGCTGGCGGTCGCGTGCGGCGCGGGTGCCATCGGGGCGGTGCTCGTCCGGGGCCGTCACCAGCCGGCGATGTTGCAGATCGAAGAGATCGAACGCTTGCGGCGGGCAGAGCTGGCGCTCGCAGCCGCGCCGAGCACGGAGGCGGCGGCGCAGGAGCTGGCCGGCCACGCGCTTGCGCTCCTCGGCGCCACCGCCGCGGTGGTTCTGATCGAGGGTGTGGGCGACACCGTGCGCGTGGCGGTGGGCGAGGTCAGCGGCGGGCCGGGGGTCGCGGCTGCCGCGGTGTACCAACCGGGCTCGCGGATGCGGCTCCTCGCCGACGACGGCGCGCCGTGCGGGTCGATCGCGGTTGGCGCCCGCACCGACGGGCGACCGTACGACGAACGGGACGAGCGCATCCTGGACGCGCTGGCCGAACGGGTCTCGTCGACCCTGCGCCGGTTGTCGCTGTTCGAGGCGGTCCGTAGCGAGCAGCGCACCCTCGCCGACGTCCTCGGTTCCTCCTCGGACGGGATCGTCGCCGTCGGTCCGGATCTGCAGATCCGCTCGTGGAACCCGGCGATGGCCCGCATCACCGGCGTGCCGGTCGGTACGGCGGTCGGTCGCCATTGCTGCGCCGTGTTCAAGCCCCACGATGAGAGCGGGGCGCCGCGTTTCGGTGCGGACTGCCCGGGCCGCACCGGCCGCACCGAAGCCGATCTGTTGCTGCAGGTCGAAGTGGAGGGCGGTGGAACCCGCTGGCTCAACTGCGCGTTCTCGCCGCTGTCGGACGGCGGTTACGTTCTCGTGGCCCGCGACGTCACGGCCCGCAAGCAGGTCGACGACGAGAAGGCCGACTTCCTCACGACCGTCAGCCACGAGTTGCGCACGCCGCTGACGCCGATCAAAGGGTATCTGCAGACCTTGTTGCGCCGGGACCACGAGTTCGACGCCGACGATCGACGCCACGTCTACGAGGTCATGCTCCGCGAGGAAGCGCGGCTCGAGCGTCTCGTCCACCAGCTCCTCCAGGCGACGTCGCTGGAGCACGCGGACCGCGTCTTCGTGCCCGAGAAGCTCGACTGGCCCGCGCTGGTCGCCGAACAGCTCGAGCGGTGCCGCCGGGAAGACCCCAAGCGTGACTTCGACCTCGACCCCAGAGGCGATGTGGCGGCGGTGGAAGCCGACACGCATCTCGCCCAGGAAGCGCTCGGCAACCTGCTGAGCAACGCGCTCAAATACTCGCCCGAGGAGTCGCCGATCCGGGTCGTCATCGAGCGTGAAGGCGTGTCGATCGTGACCACAGTGATCGACCAGGGCCCCGGTGTCCCCCCGGCGGATCGGGAGCGGATCTTCGACAAGTTCACCCGCCTCGGTGACCACCTCACCCGAGCGCAGCAGGGCGTGGGGCTCGGGTTGTACATCGCCCGCCGGTCGGTAGAGAGCATGGGCGGACGCATGTGGGTCGTGGCCGGCCCGTCGGGCGGGTCGGCGTTCTCGTTCACGCTCCCCGCGGCCCGCCGTGGCCCCCGCGTCAGGACGCCGGCAGTTCCTGGATCTCGATCGACGAGACCGTGACCGTGCGACTCGGGTGACCGCCGAGGCCGCTGCTCGGGTCGTCGACGTTGAGGGCGAGGATCGCCTGGAGGACGTCGAGCCCGGTGCTGACGTGACCGAACTTCAGGTAGGTGCCCTGCGAGTCGAGCGCGCTGACCGCATCGCTCGCCGCGAAGAAGAACTGACCTCCGCTGCTGTTCGGCTCCTGCGTGCGGGCCATGACGAGATCGCCGGCTGCGTACGTGAACCCGGACGCCTCGTCGGGGATGGTGTAGCCCGGACCGGGATCGCTCGGACTGTTGGTCGTGGGCCCGCCGCCTTGGATGATCCCGATGCTGGTGTCAGTGCGGAACAGCTGGCTGTTGTCGTAGTAGTGGTAGCGGGCCAGGGTCACGAAGTTGTTCGTGGTCCCTGGGCTCGTCGTGGTGTCGAGGCCGACGGTGACGTCGCCTTCGCTCGTGTGGAACACGGCGGTGTACGTCTTCGCGGGGTCGATGCACTGCATGGGAGCGTCGGTGAACGTCAGGGTGGCAGGCGAGCTGCCGTCGGCGGCCGGGCAGGCGCCCGTGCCGTACGTGAACGGTCCCGTGGTCGTCGGGACCGATGTGTCGGTGCTCCCGGTGGTCGTAGAGGCATCGCCGGCCGAGACGGTTTTGTCGTCGTCGCGACCCAGCGTGGCGAACAGGAACGCCGCGCCGACGAGCAGCACACCGGCGATCGCTATGTTGCGGATGGTCCGGTTGCGCTTGGCCCGCTGCTGCGCCAGCCGAGCAGCCTCGAGGCGGGCTTGGCGCCCGGCCTTCTGCCGCTGCCGTTTCGACGTACTCATGGGCCGGAGACCCTACTCCGGCTGCCGCAAAGGGAGTCCGTCGCCTGTGTCGAATCTGATGACTACGGAGAGGGGTTGCGGGTGATGTGGAAGGGCAGATGCCGATGACGAACGACGGAACCCCCTCGACCTTCTCTGTCGAGGTAGGGCGCCGGTTGCGGGCGGTTCGGCGCGCCCGACAACTGTCGCTCGACGATGTGGAGAGATCATCTAACGGGCGGTGGAGCGCGTCAGCGATCGGAGCCTACGAGCGGGGGTTCCGCAACCTGAGCCTCCCGCGCTTGCGCGAGCTCGCGGAGTTCTACTCCGTGCCGATGTCGGTGCTCCTCGGCGAGGCCGAGGCCCTCGACTTGTCGGGAGCGAGCCGCCAGGCTCGGGTCGTGCTCGACCTGGCCGCGCTGGCGGCCGCCGAGGGCGAGGGTGCGGATGCGGTCGTGCGCTACGTGCAGTCGATCATCCTCGAGCGCGGGGACTTCAACGGCCGCGTGCTGTCGATCCGTCGCGACGATGTGCGGGCGCTGTGCGCCATCGTCCACGCCGACGAAGCCGAGTTGTTCGAGCGGCTCCGCTCATGGGGCGCGCTGCTGGGCGGCGAGCCGGAGGGCCCCGACGTCGTCGAAGAACCCCCCGAACCCCGCACCAACGGCACCGGCGTCGCCTAAAAGGCCCATTCTGGCGAGCGTGACTAGTCGTAGTGACTAGTGACGCTCGCCAGAACGCCGTCCGCGGACCGGTAGCGTCCTCCTCCGTGGCGTTGCTCGTGCAGAAGTTCGGGGGGACGTCGGTGGCCGACCCCGATCGGATCCGGGAGGTCGCCGACCACGTGGCTCGCACCCGCCGCCACGGCAACGACGTCGTCGTGGTCGTCAGCGCGATGGGCAAGGAGACCGACGAGCTGCTCCACCTCGCCACCCAAGTCGCCCGCTCGCAGTCCGGGCGGGAGATGGACATGCTCATCACCGCCGGCGAGCGGAAGGCGATGGCGCTGCTGGCCATGGCGCTGCACGACGTCGGGCTGCAGGCGGAGTCGTTCACGGGCAGCCAGGCCGGGCTCATCACCGACACGACCCATATGAATGCCCGGATCCTCGAGCTGCGCCCGCTCCGCATCCGCGAAGCGCTCACCGCCGGCAAGGTCCCGGTGGTCGGCGGCGCGCAGGGTGTCTCGTCGTCGGCCAAGAACGTGACGTTCCTCGGCCGCGGCGGCTCCGACACCACCGCCGTCGCACTCGCGCACGCACTCGGGGCCGAGGCCTGTGAGCTGTACACCGACGTGTCGGGCGTGTTCACCGCCGACCCCCGCCTCGTGCCGAGCGCCCGCAAGCTGCGCGCCGTCTCGTTCGAGGAGCTGCTGGAGATGACCGCCACCGGTTGCCCCAAGCCCGCCATGCGATCGGTGGAGTTCGCACGCACCTGGGGCGTGTCGCTGCACGTCCGTTCGAGCTTCACCTGGGAGCCAGGCACCTGGGTGGTCGAGGAGGACCGATCCATGGAGCAGGCCATCGTCTCGGCTGTCACGCACGACACGTCCGAGGCCAAGGTGACGGTCTCGGGGGTGCCTGACCGTCCCGGCATCGCCGCCCGGTTGTTCCGCGCGCTGGCCGATCGAGGCGTGAACGTCGACATGATCGTGCAGAACACGTCGGATCACGGCGTGACCGACATCTCCTTCACGATCCCCCGCGGCGATCTCGGCGCCAGCGGCGAGGTCACCGGTGCGCTGGCAGGCGAGATCGGAGCCACCGGCGTGTCCACCGACGGTGACATCGGTCGGGTGAGCCTCATCGGCGCGGGGATGAAATCGAACCCGGGCGTGGCTGCCACGATGTTCGAGACGCTGGCCGCGGAGGGCATCAACATCGAGATGATCTCGACCTCGTCGATCCGCATCAGCTGCGTCGTCCGCGAACAGGACGTGGAGCGGGCGGTGCAGTTGCTCCATACCGCCTTCGGACTCGACGGCCCGTAGAAGTACCCTCGACTCATGCGCGTCGGTGTGTTCGGAGCCACGGGTCAGGTCGGCGGCGTCATGCGGCAGGTGCTCGGCGAGCGCGCCTTCCCGGTCGACGAGATCCGCTACTTCGCGTCGGCCCGCTCCGCCGGGCGGACGCTGCCTTGGGGCGACGAGGAGATCGCGGTCGAAGACGCGACCGGCGCGGACTACCGAGGTCTCGACGTCGCCCTGTTCTCCGCCGGCAAGTACGCGGCCAAGGAGCTGGCGCCGGCCGTTGCGGCCGCGGGGGCGATCGTCATCGACAACTCGTCGGCGTGGCGCATGGACCCCGACGTCCCGCTCGTCGTGTCCGAGGTCAACCCCGAGGCCCTCGACTCGATCCCGAAAGGCATCGTCGCCAACCCCAACTGCACGACGATGGTGGCCATGCCGGTGCTGGCGCCGCTGCATCGAGAGGCGAACCTGAGGCGGCTGATCGTGTCGACCTACCAAGCGGTCTCGGGGTCGGGTGGCGCCGGCGTCGACGAGCTCGACGAGCAGACCCGCAAGGTCGCCGACCGAGCCGCGGCCCTCGCGTACCGGGGGGATGCGGTCGAGTTCCCGGCGCCCAACAAGTACCCAGCCCCGATCGCCTTCAACGTCATCCCGCTGAACTTCGCCGTCATCGAGGATGGCTATACCGACGAGGAGATCAAGCTCCGCGACGAGACCCGCAAGATCCTCGGCATCCCCGACCTGGCCGTGGCGGGCACGTGCGTGCGCGTTCCCGTCTTCACTGGCCATTCGTTGTCGCTCAACGCCGAGTTCGAACAGCCCCTCACGCCGGAGCGGGCGATCGAGCTGCTGGCGGGCGCGCCGGGAGTCGAGGTCGTCGAGGTGCCGACCCCGCTGACCTCGGCCGGCTCTGACCCGTGCTACGTCGGCCGCGTGCGGCGCGATCCGACGGTCGCCGATGGTCGCGGTCTGGCCCTTTTCGTTTCGGGCGACAACCTCCGGAAGGGCGCCGCGCTCAACGCCGTGCAGATCGCGGAGCTACTCGCGCAGCGGCTGTAGCGACTCGGCCAGCTCGAGCGTTGCGTCGAGGTCCAGGCCGCACTCCATCCGGAACGTCACACCGTCCTGCACCCACAGCAGGGTGTTGCCGCCCACGAGCCGCGTCGTGTCCTCACGTACGTCGCCGAGCGGATCGAGGAAGACGAAGGCATGCGGCGCGCCGGTGATCCAGAAGCCGGGGTTCCCGCCGACCGTGACCGCCTCGACGGACGTCCCGGGCGCGAGCAGCTTCGCGACCCGCGTGGCGTCCACCGATCCGCCGAACTGCGAGAGCAGCATCCCGGCGCCGGTCCCGTCGACCTCGGGCAGTCCATTGGCCGGACCCCACACCAGGGTGACGGCATCGCGTGCCGGCTCGCCGGCGAAGGCCTTCGCAGGCCTTCCGAGCGCCGGCGGCGCGAGGACGGCCTGCTTGAGATCGTCGAGCGCGACCTCGGGCCCGAGGCGCAGGGTGGGACCGAGGTCGGCGGGCAGCGTCGGCACCTCGTCGAAGCGGACCGCGCCGATTCCGAACCACCGGGCCACGGCTCGGCGCGACGGCGGCACCGCGAGGACGACCGCGACGACGACGGCCGCGGCGATGGCGAGGACGAGGGCGCGACGGGGCGGGCGCGGTCGCATTCGGAGCGCCGCCCCGGGTTGGCCGGCCCGGATCCGGGCCATGACGGCGTCGGCGAGATCGACGTCCGGCGGCGCGATGTGGCGCGCGAGATCCTCGAGCCGGTCGACCACGTCAGGCACGGGGCCCACCTCCTCGGAGCCGCCCGAGCCCTCGGGACAGACGCGACTTGACCGTGCCGGCGGGCACGCCGAGCACCTCCGCCGTCTCCGCCTCGGACAGCCCGATCAGATACCGGCACGACACGACCTCACGAAGGCGGGCGGGGAGCTGTCCGAGCGCGGCGGCCAGCCAACGCCGGTCCTCCGCGGCGATGACCGCGGCCTCGGGTGAGAGGGCCGTCCCACCCGAGGCCGGGTCGACCGTCAGCTCGTAGCGCGACCGTCGGCCCGCGGCGCGCCGACGGTTGCGCGCCTCATTGGCGACGATCGCCAGTAGCCAGTTGCGGAACGGTGCCTCCGGGCGGAACTGCCCGAGCGCGTAATACGCCTTCACGAATGCCTCCTGAGCGGCATCCTCGGCTTCGCCCGACGCGCCGCAGATCACATAGGCCAGGTGGAGCGCGCCCGCCTGGTGGGTCCGCACCAGGCGGGCGTACGCGTCCATGTCGCCCTCCCGCGCTTGGCGGATGAGCTCGGTCTCGTCGAGTGGACGGCCCTCCACTGGACGGGCACCAGCGCTACGCCGGCGACACCCGCATCCGCCGGCGGGCGGCGAAGCCACCACCGATCAGCGCGACCGCGACGAGCACGACGATTCCGGTCTCCGGCCACCACGCAGTCTGACCGGAGGTGGATTGGGGCGGCGCCGGACTGGGCGTCGCCGGTTGGGCCGGGGCACTCGCCGTGGCGGGCAAGGGAACGCCCAACCGCTCGAGCGTCGCCGTCATCGCGACCGGTGCCCGGAACCAGCCACCGTGCGTCTCCTGGCCGCCGACGAAGGTCTGGCCGGGCGCGGTATACGCGAGCGGACCGCCCTCGGCGTACGGGTAGAGCATCTCGCGGATCTCAACCGCGGCGGTGTCGTACGGGACCCGCCAGGTGACGACGAAGGCGGGGCCGAGCTCGTCGGTGGGCGCGGCCTTGAGGGTTCGGTCCGGCGTCTGGCCGAAGGTGGTCTCGAAGAAGCCCGACTGCTCGACGAGCTTCCAGTAGTCGCTCGAGCCGCCCTCGGCCCCGCTGATCAGGATCGGGGCGTCGAGAGAATCGCCCTCGATCGTGGCTTCGGTCGGCCCTTTGGCGTGGGCGACGCCCGGCCAGCCGAGGACCATCGCGGCGACGACGGCGAGGAACATGCGGAGTCGCATGGGTCTGCCTCCTTGGGTTGTCCGTTCGTATACACCGGCCGGCACTCGGAGGTTCCCGTCACCGTGGGCACGTGCAGGGGGAGGCGCCGCACCGGGGACAGCCGGCCGCGTAGCGTTGGGCGGCGTCGCCCAACGACAGGCCGAGTTGCTCGGCCAGCGACGCCAGCCACGCCAGCACGTCGCCCAGCTCCTGGCGTTGCTGGTCGGTGTCGCCCTTGCGCACGGCCTGCGCCAGCTCGCCCAGCTCCTCGGCGAGCCACGCGACGGTGGCGGGAACGCCCCGAGCGCGGTCGCGCTCGCCGTACGTGCGCGCCATCAGCTGCTGGAACTGGTCGAGGTCCACAGCGTAGGTTCGCGCCATTGGGGAAGGCGGCCGATGGAGGTGGGGATGTTCAAGGCGATCGTGTGGGCACTGACGACTCGCACACGGCCGGCCACGCAGTCGCGATGGCGTCAACACCAAGTACCACCCGGCCGCCGCTCTTGCGTTCTGGCGTAGAAATCCAGCGCATGGCGTCGCTTCGCTACGCCAGAACGACTTCGGTGGTCGGCCGCGCCGGCGTCGACGCGGGGTGGAACCAGCGGAACCACAGCAGGCCGGACGCGTGGCCTTGTGTGCACACCCAGTTCGGGTGGCCGGGGTCGTGCGCGGCGACGACGATCTCCCATGAGCCGTCGTCTTCGTAGACGACTTGGCCACCGTTGATGGTGACCCGGTCGTAGTCGTAGTTGTACGTGTGGAGGAACGGGTTCCACAGGCACAGGTTCCAGAAGGCGCACTCCGGCGACCGCCCGCGCACCAGGAGCCGTTCTCCCTCGGCCAACGTGAAGCTGCCCATCGCGTACGCCGCGTCGCCCGCGGCCCAGCCGTACGTCACTTCCGGCACCGGGTACGGCTCGGCGACCGTGTTGGGATCGGCGAGCACGATCGGCACCATTGCCGCTTGCTCCTCGACCCAGGTGGTGACCGCCCGGAACCGCCGGGCCAACTCGGCGTCATCCGGAGCGGGCACGCCCTCGCCGTCGACGCACTCGATGCTCCACCGGACGCGGCACCCCGAGCCGGGCTCCACGAGATAGTCGCGGGTGATGGCGTGGACGGCGTCGGGTTCGAGCCGCAGCCACGGACGCTTTTGGGGCGACGGTGACAAGAGGATCTCGAACCGTCCCGCGTCGTCGACCTCGACGTCGCGGTCGCTCACGGTCCCCACGATGCGGTTCGTGTAGCGGCCGTCGTTGGGCCCGCCGTACACCGTGAGCGAGAAGTAGACGGCATCGCCGACCTCGCCCCGCACCCGATAGGTCCGCGACGGATCGACCGGAGCGAACTGATAGAAGGCGTCGGCGTTGTCGCCACCCCATTTGCGGTATGGGCCGACGATGTCGACGAAGCGCGGCCGCTGCGGGTCGCCCCAGAGCCACACGTCGGTGCCCACTTGCAGGATCGAGAACATCCACCGGTAGCCCTCGAGCACCGATGCTTCGTCCAGCTCGTGCTCGCCGCCGACGAACCGCTCCTCGACCCGACCCATGAGCGTGAGGAGGTCGTGGACCGCGGCGGCGGTCTGCGTTCCAAAGCGCGCCATTGGACCTCGTTCTATACGCTCGCCCCGACACGCGAAGGGGGGTCCACATGGACGAGCTGTGGCGGCTGGGCGCATCCGAGTTGGCGGACCTGATCCGCAAGCGTGAGGTCAAGAGCCGCGAGGTCGTGGACGCCCACCTCGAACGCATCGCCGCGACCAATCCTGCGCTCAACGCCGTCACCGTCACGCTGACCGCCACGGCCCGGGCGGCCGCCGACCGTGCCGACGCCGAGCTGGCGTCGGGGGCCGAGCCCCCGCCTCTGCACGGCGTGCCGTTCACCGTGAAGGAGAACATCGACCTCGCCGGGTCCGCGACGACCCAGGGCCTTGTTGCTATGGAGCACCTCGAGCCCGAAGTCGACGCCCCGCACATCGCGCAGTTGAAGGCGGCCGGGGCGATCGCGATGGCGCGGACGAACCTCCCCGACCTCGGCCTGCGATGGCACACCGACAACGCGCTCCGGAACGCGACCCGCAACCCGTGGGACGCGGGCCGCTCGCCCGGCGGATCGTCCGGCGGCGAGGCCGCGGCGTTGGCCGTCGGCATGACACCGCTCGGTGTGGGCAACGACCTCGGCGGGTCCGTCCGGGTTCCGGCGCAGTTCTGCGGTATCGCGTCGATCAAGCCGACGCTCGGCCGCGTCGCCGACGCGAGCGCGCTCGCGCCGGAGGAGGCGTCGGTGAGCTTCCAGCTCATGGCGGTCCAGGGGCCGATGGCTCGGCGCGTCGCCGACGTCCGGCTCGCCCTCGAGAACATGAGCGGGCCGGACCCCCGGGATCCGTGGTGGACGCCAGCCCCTTTGCTCGGCCCCGCGCTCGATCGACGCATCGCGGTCTGGCATGGCGGCGACGACGCCCAGGTCGACACCGGAGTAGACGCCGCCGCGGGCGCGCTCGCGGACGCCGGCTATGCCGTCGAAGCGGTCGAGCCGCCCCAGATCGCGGAGGCGATGGACCTGTGGCGCGACCTCGTGCTCTGCGAGTCCCGCTACATGATCACGATGGTGCGCCCCCTCATGGGGCCCGACGCGGTGACTTTCATCGAGGACGCGTTCGGCCTCAAGCCCGACCTGGATAAGGACGGCTACGTGAAAGGGCTCGCGACCCGCAACGAGCTGGCCCGCGCCTGGTCGCAGTTCCAGGTCGAGCACCCGCTCGTGCTCGGACCGGTATGCACCCGGCGGCCGTTCCCGGTTGGACGCGACCTCGACGGTCCCGACGCCGTCGCCGAGCTGCTCGAGTCCATGCGCCTCGTCGTGCTGGTCAACCTTCTCGGGCTGCCGGCCGCGGCCGTCCCGGTCGGGGTGGCGGAAGGGCTCCCGCAGGGCGTCCAGCTCATCGGGCCCCGTTTCCGCGAGGACGCCTGCCTCGACGCCGCCCAAGCGATCGAGGACCGCCTCGGCACGCTGACCGCGATCGACCCTCGCTGAGCATTCGTCACGCGGTCGTGCCGGCCGATCGTCCCGCACCCGTCCGCCTCGACGATCTCGCGGCGCCGCGGTTCACGCCGGACATCGCGGCCTTGCGCGAGTCGATCGCTCCGATGGCCGATGCGATCCGCCTCGAGCCCGACCCGCTGATCGCCGAGGCGCGGGACGCCACCGGACTCGAGGATCTCGGCGACCGCGGCGGCGGGGCCGCCGCCCGTCTGACGCTGCTGCTGACCGCCTTGCGCGAGGAGGGCGGGCTCACGGCCTTCGGCGTCGTCAACAACCACGGGCTGATCACCCAACTGCTGAAGAACCGGCTCCTGCTCACCGACCTCCTGGCCCGCCACCCCGAGATCCACGACGTGCGCATCGAGCGCCCGATCGTCGTCGCCGGCCTGCCGCGCACGGGAACGACCCATCTCCACAACCTGCTCGCCGCCGATCCCGCGCTCCGTTCCCTGCCGTACTGGGAGAGCCTCGAACCGGTGCTGCCGGAGCACGACCGGCCCGCGCCGGGGATGCCCGACCCGCGCGTCGAGCGCACCGCGTTCGCGCTCGGCATCGTGAACGCGTCGATGCCGTATTTCGTGCGCATGCACGAGATGACCGCCGACCATGCTCACGAGGAGATCCAACTGCTCGCCATGGACTTCTCGTCGATGCTCTTCGAGACGATGACGCCCATGCCGCGCTGGCGGGACGACTACCTGGCGCGGGACCAGACACCGCATTACGAGTACCTCCGCCAGGTTCTGCAGGCGTTGCAGTGGCTGCGGGGTGGTGAGCGCTGGGTGTTGAAGTCGCCGCAACACCTCGAGCAGCTCGGCCCGCTGCTGCGGGTGTTCCCGGACGCCACGGTGGTCTTGTGTCATCGAGATCCCGTCGCGGTGACGGGGTCCGTCACCACGATGCTGGCCTACACGGCGCGGATGGCCAGCGATCACCCCGATCCGGTGGCGATCGGCCGCTACTGGGCCGATCGGATCGAGACGCTGTTGACCGCGTGCCTGCGCGACCGGGACACGGTGGCCGGTGAGCGGTGCGTGGACGTGCGCTTCCCCGAACTGCTGGCCGGCGAGCAGCGCGTGGTCGAGCGAATCTACGCCGCCGCCGACCAGCCGCTCACCGAAGGTGCTCGGGCCGCCATGGACGAGTTCCTCACCACGCATCCCCGCGGCCGGCACGGCACCGTCGTGCACGACCTCGCAGCGGTCGGCGTCGATCCCGAAGAGCGGCGAGGCGCCATGACCGCGTACACCGACCGCTTCGACCTCCCACCGGAGTGAGTCGTTCGCGCCGCGCCGCCTGGCCCTGGGGGCGTGCTGACAACGGCAAGGGCGCCGTCGGCAGAGCCGGATGACTGCACGGCCGATCGCGGCCGCGGCGCAGCAAGCGCCCAGCCCCCGAGCATTAGCGAGCGACCTCAGACGCGAGCAAGCGCGCGGTCAGCTCACGTTGGCTGCGGATCGGCGTGGTCTGAGGTCGCTCGCGTTGGGGCGGCCTGTCTGAC
>Ga0137374_10007366_pt1 | contig 13105 bp, 9 predicted proteins | sample SagtaG_20_FD_104811 | JGI IMG/M metagenome (GOLD analysis project Ga0137374, IMG submission 104811) | Vadose zone soil microbial communities from Sagehorn Ranch, Mendocino, California, USA - Sage1_R_100_16 metaG | ecosystem: Environmental > Terrestrial > Soil > Vadose zone | place: USA...
GCCCGAACAGCGGGTGCCATGGGTAGCGAACCGCACCGGCAGCGCGCCATGCGGCGCGGCCGCCGTCGCTACCTTTGTATGCACTATGTGATGTGTTTGACCGAGCCCGAGAGCATCTCTTCGATGGCCAACCGTCAGAAAATTTCCCCTCGCAAGGCGAGCCCGTAGCGCGAGCCGGGGACAAACTGCGGCGTCAGTACCCATGACGAAATTCGCGGGCCTCGGGCGTCCATGCCGTAGTAGCTGTCGCTCACGTATTCCTTCTTCGGAAAGAGAAATCCGGTGAGAAGGAGCACGCCCCCAGCGGTTTGCACGATGCCATCAAGCGCGAGGTAGTAGCGGATGATCGGCTCGAACACGTTGCACTCCACCGAGTCCGCCGTGAGCGTCGAGGAGCAGTTGTGGTTGCTGCGTGCGGCCATGTCGACGAACGGTCCGAAGATGGGAAGCAGAAGCCAGCGATCGTCGGGATTCGAGCTCGAGAGGCCGATAGCCGATGAGAGCAAGTACATGGTGCCGAACGTGATGCTTCCGGCGATGACCAGGCCTTTGCGCGGATGTTCCTCGATGTGATAGCCGGGCGGAGGCGGCACGCCCTCTCGGAAGCGAGGGGGGGCGACCGGCCCGTATGCCCCGGGAGGTGGCGGGTAATAGGGATAGGGGGCAACGCTCGGCTGGGACGCAGGCGCAGGCGGTGGCGTGCCTTGAGCGTGAGACGTCACCGACGCCAACATGAACGCCGATGCTGCGAGCCCGAGGTGAAGGAATGCGCGCATGATCCACGCAGACTACTTCGAATCGTCCCCCGCAAGAAGTTCAAACCATTGACCGAACCGCCTTGACGCTCCCGCGTTACCGTTCGTGGAATACCTACCCGGCAGACTGTGGTTGTTGCCGATCCGACGCGGGCACGCGTAGGTCTGTGGACTTCTCGACGGCCGTGCCGTCCCCGCCAAGCGTCGCTAGGCCGATGGTCCGCGTCACTGCGCGAGATGCAACTTGAGGATCGTCCCTTCTTCGCCGACGACCACCAAGTCCGAATCGCCCAAGAAGGAGATCCCGTTGAGAGCGTTCGTCGTGGGCGAGACTTTGGCGTGCCAGGGTCCCCCCGTCGACGTGCGCACAGGTCACGCTCCGAAGGTCCTGCGCGCCGGGCGGTCTATCACTAGGAATCAACGCGAGATGACCTACTTGGGGACTGCGATGATCGTCTTACAGCCGAACTCGAGCTCGACGCGACCCCCCTGGAGCGCCTGACAACTCGCGTCGCACAGCCTGACGGTCTTCGGCGCCGACGGGTCATCGTAGTACCAGCCACCCGTCGCGCCGCAACTTGCGGCAAGCCCTCCTTGCGTCATCGGAAGGGGCATTCGTTGCGTCGCGCCTTTCGGCGTGAGGTAGACGTTCACGCGGCTGGGATCGACCGCACCGCGAGACGTCTGCATCGGAATCGAGAACGCGCAGGGTGTTGCGTGACCACGAATCTGATTCAGCGCGGCGGTGAAACCGGCGCCCACGCTGCCTCCCGTGTCGACCAAGTAGGCCATCGTGGTCCCACCCGCCTCGGCAATGAGATTCAAACTCGTGAGCGAGCTGCCGACGCCAATGACGAATGTCTGCAGGTGCGGAGGACCATTCAACGCCCGGGCTGCGAGGTTGGCGATGTCCTGCGGTGAGTTCTGCGAGCATCCCTCCGGATCGCCGTCGGTCGCAAGCACGACGACGGTCTTTCTTCCGCTGTTGGTCATGGCCCAGGAGCTGACGTATTGGATGGCGCCTTCGAGTGCCGGCCGCGTGGGTGTGCCGCCACCGGGGCTGTGCTTGCCGATATCCATCGCGACGGCGCCGTGGTTCGGCGGGAGCGCGAGCGGTACGGAAGGCTTCGCGTAGTCTAGGACGTTGCAGGAACCTCCCATCGTGGGAATGCACACGTTGATGATCGGAATGCAAAAGCACCCCGGATCGCCCTTCATACAGGTGGGCGGTACTTGCAGCGGAAAGTAACCGATCCCCACGCCGATGTCCGCGTTCGCCGGGTCATTCAAGAATCCGACGAGCGAATCGGAAACGACCTTCCACTTCGTCCCGCCTTGCACCTGATTGGACATCGACCCGGATTGGTCTAGGAGAAAATACATATCGAGGGGAACGCGCTCCCCTTCACGCACTTCGCCGGAGCACGCCGCATCGGGGTCGAGCCCAGCATCGGTGTTGCCGGGCATCACCTTGATCGGACCCGTGCTGCCCCCGGAACCGCCCGCGCCAGGCGTCGCGCCGGTGCTGTCACCGCTCGTGATCCCGCCCATGCCCCCACTGCCGGTCGTCGGTGTTCGATACGACGGTTCATCGGATGCCGAGCAGCCGGCCATCCATACCACCCCAAGTACCAGCGCCGCCGGCCCTGAGAAGCGCGAGCCCAACCCGTTGGACGCAGCTACCATCGCCAACCTCCGCGCCCCCTTTCTACCCGGTTATTGAACTATGGTCAATAAATGCCATTATCGGGCGCAGGGTCGACGGGTACGTCGCACGAGATCGTCCCCGCCACGATGCCGCCCAGAGTGACGCACCTTGCGATCCGGGTGGTCGCTCGTGGCGGGTATAACCTGTTCGGCGCGGTGTCGCCCATCCCTCGGAGATCGCCATGAGCACAAGTGCCAAGGTCGTGCTGTTCGTCGCGTGGATAACGATCGCCGGGGCGATGAGCTCGTCGTGCGGCAGGCAAGGATGCGACGCCGGCAGCCGCGCGTCTCAACCAGACAAAGGCGCCGAACGGTCCGGCGGAGGCTCTGCCAGCGTCGCGTATTCCTCCGTCGGTGACCCGAACCCGTGGTTTACGACGTTCGCCGGCGAGATATCGGTGTGCCCACATTCCCGTCAAGAAAACGGACGTAGATTTCGTGGACAAATCAACGGCGGCTTGGCGCGCTGATCGTATCTTCGTCGATGCGGTCAGTGCTGACGAGGGTTCGGCTTGGGTCGTTCGTTCGTGAGGTTCTTCGCGAGCTCTTCATTGGGCAGCGACACCTCCGCCCCGTCCGCGGGTACATCGATACCTGCGGTCCACAGAATTGCGTTGGTGACGAGCCGCCGGAAGTCCTCGCTCTTCCAGCTGTCGTGGTAGTGAGGCCCCGCAGCGGCGAACGATCGTCCTCCGCCGCGCCGCTCGAAGGCCCAAGCTTCGAGCTGCTTCCCTAGTTTGGGATTCGAGACGACGTATTCGGGCGGGACGGTGCGCAAGATCGGTTTCACGCCCCTCCGATCGGCGATGAATTCGTGGTCGAGTTGCCACTCCTCGTCGAGACCGAACGCGTACACCCCTCGGGTCGTGGCATGCGCAGGGAGGTTCTCGAACCCAGCCGGCCAGCCCGGAAGCCGCTCGAACGAAACGCCTCGCTTGAATCGTCCGCCGACCCCAACCGAGCACCCGATCGCCCTCCCGCTCGGGCACGTCGAGCGCGTCATGAAGCAGCACGAGCCCCCTGCCGGCCGCAAGAGCGCGATCGAGTGCGGCGATCCAGCGGGGATCGGCGAAGGGATGCGCGTCGCCGCCGTCACAATAGAAGACGATGGATCGGGCGCCGCGGAGCTCCACATCCGGATCGCCGTCGCGTACGACGGCGGGAGCGACGCCTCGCGTCTGCGATAGCATCCGCGCGAGCAACATCGCCCCCGCGAAGTACTCGTGCTGGCCTGGCGCTGCCGGACCCTTTTTTCCGATCACGATCACGATGCGCGCCGAACCGGCGCGCGGCGCTCTCTCGCCCAGCCAAAACATCGCGGCAAGAACGGCAGAGACGACGATGGCCATCCGTAGCGGCGATAGATACGTTCTCATTGGCAGGGCGGATCGAGGGGCGGATCCCACGAAGGCAGAGGGGGCGACGGGCACCCGGTCGCGCCGCCGCCGAGGTGGTAGACGCGCGCCTGAAGCGTGTCGGTGGCGACCGGCGAAGGAGTGACGATGATGAGCTTGCCGCCGGCGACCGTAGGCGGCAGGTGTTTGCCGATCTGGGTCACCGTCTCGCTCCAGAGACAGGTCAGGTCCTCGGCCTTGTACGCGGTGACGCGCGAAATGACGGTACCTCCTCCCCTGCACCCGACCCTCGGGTCCAATCGGAATTGGTCGTCGTCGATGGCCTCGAGCGTCGTCCAGATGACCGCGCTGCCCGCGGTCGTGCCGTTCGACGACGCCGAGAGCTGCGTGCGCATGTACGTACCGTAGGGCGAGAGCCGCCGGTCGGTTCCCACGATCGCGGGGCTTGGCGTCGAGAGCGTTCCGGAGCTCAGCCGGTGTGCCCGCAAGTAGTCGAGCTCGGCTAGCTGATAGAGAAGACCATTCCAAAAGACCGGCTGGCCGTGCAGGTGCGGCGACCCCCACCACCAATCTCCGGTCCACGCCGGTTCGGTCGGCCAGTTCGGGTGATAAACGTTCTTGAACGCTTGCAGCGGAGTTTGCACCGTCGCGAACGTGTTCGCATCGAGCACGTAGTACTTGCCCTCCTTGCCTCCGCCGATCAGACGATTTTGCGATTCGAGTAAGAGCGGCGCTCCGCCGCCGAGATCCCAGTCGCGGTCGTAGAGTTTGCCGGTCGTGGCCTCGCCGGGTGACGCCTTGCGAAGCTGGAGCGTGTAACCACGCGGACCGAGCTTGAGGAAGTAGTCGCCGTACGTGCCGCGTGACGGATCGACCGGTCCGTTGCCGGTCGCCACGTACACCTGACCGCGGCTATCGCCAACGACACCGGCCCCGCCTCCCCAGATCCCCGCGCCGCGCGCCGGAAAGCCACCGCTGCAATAGCCTTCCGGATTGCATGGCGCGCCGTTCGTGCAGTCGGCAGCCGTGGTGCATATCCATTCGTTGGGGCTCGTGCAAAATCCGCCGAGCTGCTCGAAGGTGTCGGCGTCGTAACGGAACAGCCAGCCGTGGTAGGGGATCGCCTCTTCATGCCCTCGCGAACCGAACGCGACATAGATCGAACCCTTGTTGAGCAGCAATGCCGGACGCTGAAAATGGTCCTCCCCCTTGAAAACGACGGAGCGCCCGTCGGACCTCGGATACGAACCGCGGATCTTCACCCAGCGGGACACCGCTCGATTTTGGAAATCGTAAGCGACGACGAAATAGACCCTGTGAAAATTGGGATCGTCTCCTCCGCCGGCCGGTTCGCCCGCGTTGGCCGTCCCCATCACCAGGTAAATCGTCTTGCTGGCATAATCGATGACCGGCGTCGACATGATCCCCTGCGCGACCGGCCGAGCCCCCGGATCCTCAAGGTCGTCGAACACATGTCGATCGAGCTGGCTGCCGCTGTCGGGATCGAACACGAAGAGCTCGTTGTTGGCCGTGGTGATGAAGATGGCGTTCGCGGTGACGCCGCCGATGGTCACGCTCGGCGCGTAGAGGGTTTGCGTCGTGACGATGTCGCCCCTGTTCGGCGGCGGAGGCGTCGTGAACAGGATCTTGCGCTCGAGGGTCATCCCTTGCTGCTGGACGTTGGTCGCGCTGAGCGCCGTTTCCATCGAATTGAGGCCGGTTCTGCCGATGTCGTTGTGGTAGGTCAACACCGCCGGCCCGGTCGGCTGGACTGGGGGTCGAATGTTTTTGAACAACACCTGCGCCTTGCCGGAGTGATCGAACTTGCCGACGCCGATCATGCGCTCCGGCTCGTCGAACGCGAGCGAGCTGAAGCCCGCCTTACCGAGCGTCGTGAACGCGGTGCCGGAGACGGTCAGAAATCCGACTTGGGTCTTGCTCGTGATGACGAAGTCGTTCGGCCCCGAATTGTCAAAGTTGCCCGAAAGCGGCATGAGCACGTCGTCACCGCCGAGGGTCCAGCTGCCGATCGTCGCACCGTAGTCGTTTCGTGCGATCGAGTTGAACGTCCAGCTCGTGGAGCTCTTTTCCAACGCGATGATCCCGGTCTGCGTCTGGAAGAGAAGCTCGCGCTGCGACGCCCCTCCGACGTTCGTCATCCGCGCGAGCCAGTGCAGCGTGCCTACCGCGGTTTGACCGGTACCCCCGAAATTGAAGCCGTCCTTCAGAAAGAAGCGCGTATCCATCGATGCCGTACCCCAGGCCCCGGTCGATTTCTTGTGCAACACGACAAGGCCGGCGGCACCCACGGCGACGAGCTCCTGCCTGCCGTCCGATCCATTGTCCAGATCGCCTATGCCCGCGATTTTGAGTCTGGGATCGTTCGTATCGAGGACCCATCCCCCGAACGACTCGCCGTTCGGCGCGATGTGGAGGAGCGACGGCGCGGCGCTCGCGAAACCGGACTTCCAGATGCTCCAGCCCCAACCCGGGTCGACCGAGCTCGGGGTGATCCCCCTCGTCACGACGAGCTCGTCGGCGGCGGCGTCGAACCGGCCCACGCCTCGAATGGTGTCCGCGCTGCTCACGATCCAGGCAACCTCGTGGGCCGAATCCCAGAGCGCGGTGCCGTAAGGAACGACGGTGATCGCCGAGAGGGCACCCCCACTGGCGCGCACCCACGCAAATCCCGTCGACCCCTTGAGAACCATCGCCGCCGGATTCGACGTCGCGCCGAATTTGCCGACCGCCACCACCTGGTCCGAAGCATCCAGCGTCCATCCGAGTCCGATGTTCGTGCCGAACTGGGTGAGTGCTTTCGAGGTAAGCGCGTCGCTCGACGTGTTGCCGATGACGCCGATCCCCCACCCGCTGCGGATCACGAAATCATCGAGACCATCCGCGTCGAAGTCCCCCGTCATGGCGGGACCTTGGACCTGATCGTTCAGGCTGAGACGCCAGCCGCCGAGAATTTGTCCATCGGTGGCCGACTGGATGGTCGCCAGGACGCCCGACGAGTTCAGTCCCAGCGTGCCGAGGACCGGGTTCGTACGGAAAGGCTGCTCCACCGGCTCGGTCTCCGTGGAAGGTTGGCCCGGTTCCGCGCCGCATCCCCCGATCACCGCGGAAAACGCCGCGCAGACCAGCGCGTCCCTGGTCGACAGTGATTTTCTCATTGTATTGGGAAGACAGCCGAGCGCGCGATCTGTCGCACAGAAAATTCGGCCCCGGCTACGGCACCCGAGGAAAAGCTACACGGAGCTACCGACGCGGCCGCGAGCCACCTCGCGGCGCCGGACCGTGGTCGCGCACGCGCTTCGAGATGAACTCGACTCCCGCTTAACGACGCAATCGGCCAATCCATTGAGCGGGCACCAATCGAACGTCGGCATCGACCCAGGCGAAACACGGGGACGACTCCTTGGGCGGCGAGCCATATAGGCGACGACTACGGCGACATCGTCGCCGCACCGTCGGGGCTGAAACGTTGTCGAAACGGCATGGCGCTTTGATGTAGAGGAGCGACTCGAGAGTCGCTCTGCCTCCATCGTCGTGCCCGCTCTCAAAACCATGGGTGAATTTGCGTTCGAGTTCGGCGCAGCAACCGCCGCCGGAAACGAATGTTCGACAAACGACGATGCTCACGGCAGCTTCGTGGAGAGCGAGGTCAGTCTCGTCTTCGCAGTGGCGGACGGAGTCGGCGGTTGGGAAGGCGGCAAAATGGCGAGCAAGCTGGCCGTAGAGGCCACTCTCGGCGCCTACCAAGGAAACCCGACAGCATGGGGCCCGGCCAAGAGACTGGTGCGCGCCGTTCAACAAGCGAACATCGAGATCCACGATCGCGTCCTCATCGTGCCGGAGCTCGCTCGGATGGCAACCACGTTGACGGCCGTATCGATCGACAACGGTGTTTTGAACGCCGCGCACGTGGGCGACTGCCGCCTTTACATCGTGCGAGACGGTCGCGTCAGGCAGCTCACGAAGGATCACACCGTCGCGGGACGACGGACGAGGCTCGGACTGCTCAGCAAAGGGCACGCTCGCAATCACCCCGATCGGCGCAATCTTACTCGCAGTCTCGGGCCGGAGCTGATTGTGAGGATCGATCGAATCACGACGCCGCTCGTCGAGGGCGACGTCGTGCTCCTTTGCACCGATGGTCTCTATGTGGCGCTGGAAGAACAAAATTTGGAGCAGTGTACGAGCCATCGCGATGCGGGCACGGCCTGTCGCGTGCTCATCGACGCCGCGAACGAGCGAGGCACCGTGGACAATCTGACGGTGGCGATGGTGCGGATCACCGGACCTACGCCGGCGGCGAACTTGCCGCCCGGATGGCGCGCGCGCTTTCACAGCCTGTTCCGACGCTGATATTTCTCGGTCGGGCGATCCGTTGGACCCTCGATGTCTCGAACGTTCGCACCGCTCGGATGTGCCATCGTGGCACGTGATGTGCCATCCTCGGTCAACCTCAACCCGAAAGTCGTGGTATCGCCACTCGACGCCTCATTCAGCAAATAACGTCGGTGGCACGAGTGATGCTTGACGCTGAGTATGGCACTTCTTCGGAGACCACGTCCGTGTGAACGGTTTTCATTCGGTGTCGTCTCCCATTGCGAACAGCGTGCCTCCCGCGTGCGATATCAGAATTCGCTGACTTGTATCTCGATCCCTCTCCGATATGCGCCAACGTGGCGCCCGCGTGGGCACGCCGCTGCTAGACTGACAGCGCGAAGGGCTCGCGGCCGCCACGACGTGAGACGAACGTCCGTTCTCGCGACCCTGAGCGTGCGAAGGCCCTGAAACGGGCTCCTCACATTTGAAGGCAAATCGACACGCTATCGTCAAGAAGCCAGGTCATATTGGCGCCCGCTTCAGCTGGGCCGCTCTGATTGGCTCGAAATGCAGACTCGTCCTCCGGCGCTCGGACTGAAGAGCGGCCTCGGGAGAAGGATTGAACTATGAATCGTCACCTACTGATGATTGTCGGGTTGCTCACGCTCGTTTCGTTCGGCTGCGGCCACCGAAGCGATACTTCTGCCGATCAACAGGGACGCATCACGCTCGCGATCACCAATGCCCCGCCCGATGCAACATGCATCCAAGTGGTGGTCCAGGGAACGACGAGCGTCGAACGCGACGTGGACGTGGCCCCCGGCCAAAGCACGGTCTTATTGCTGGAAGGGCTTCCGGAGGGAACCGACACGATCATCGTCAACGCGTTCAGCGGGAGCTGCGGCGCGCTCACGGCCGCGTCGATTCCGACATGGGTATGGGTAGGCGACCCCGTCGTCGTGCTGGTGAGCGAGGAGCCTGTCGAGGTTACGGTCAATCTCCACCGGAACACCCAAAACGGCCGGATCTCACTTGGGATCAATTTCGTCGACGATGCGGGCGCTGATGCCGCCGGCGACGCTGGGAGCCCCGATGCCACCGAACCGGACGCCGGCTCGGATAGCGCCACCACCATCACCGATCCGAATTGCGACACCTGCGAGCTCGACCAGTGCCCGGAGTTCCGGTCCGGCTGCGACGCGTTCACCGGACCCGATCACGACTTGTGCACCGCCGTCATCGCGTGCGCGCGTCGCACCAGCTGCCACCAGAACAACACGCTCGACTGCTACTGCGGTACGGCGGACGCGACCCAGTGTCTCTCGACGTCCGGCGCGAACGGCGCGTGCAAGGCCGAGATCGAAGCGGGACAGAAGACGACCGATCCGACGGCCATTCAGAATCAGTACACCGACATCACGTTCCCGGCAGGAGCTGCGATGCAGCTCATGCTCTGCGACAATGCGGTCTGCAACACCGAGTGCATCCCCTACGGCGCTCCCTAGCTGCAGAGAAAATTGCGTTCTGCCGATGCTTATTCGTTCCATCGTTCGACGGTCTCCCCTACTCTCGGTTCGATGCGCTTTGGTACGAAATCGGGCATATGTCGCTTGGCGGTGTTGGTTTGGCTCGGGGTGGCGGCTTGCTCGTCGGATGCGCCATCGGGGCCTGACGTTGGGATGGGGGGGAGCGGAGGGTCGGGCTCCCGCTTCGATGGGGGCCCGATGGGCGAGCAGGAGGGTGGACTGCTCGACGCCTCAGAGGCCTGCAGGGACTATTGCGACTGTTACACGACGAAGTGCGCCGTGTTCGTCGCGATTCCCACCGGCGAACCGTGCCTCGCGTTCTGCGCCACGTTCACGCAGTCGCAGTACGATTGTCGGTGGGGCATGTGTTACTACAACTCGAGCGGCCCGGTTGAGAACAACAACAACCATTGCCAGCACGCGGTCGGCATCGATCAGTGCCTCGAGTGAAGGGGACGTCGCCAGCTACGGCGATCCCTTTGGTATCGCCGCCATCCTGATAGCGAGGCGAGTGCGACAAACGCCGCGAACCCACTCGAGCCGACGGGTGCGACCGGGGGGATTCCGCAGGCGCAACTTGAAGAGGGACGCGGGAAAAACTCGCCTCCATCGGTGCTCGCACCGGTGGTCGAGCTCGTGCTGCCGCCGGCACCCGCGTCTCGCCCGCCCGCTGCACCTGCCTGGCCGTCCTGTCCGGCGCCGCCGTCGGGTCCGCCGGCAGCACCTGCTTGACCTGCGCCGCCGTCTGCACCCGCTGCGCCGGCATCAGGCCGAACGCTGCACGCGCCCCCCTGGCACGTCCCGCCGTTCGCGCAGGGAGTACCGTCGGTTTTGGGCGTTCCTCGGCATGCGCCGGTCGCCTTGTCGCACGTCGCGTTCTGCAAACACTCATCACAAGCGATCGGCACGCCGCCGGTGCACGTCGTGCTCTGGCACTTCTCACCCGTCGTGCATGGGTCGCCGTCGTCGCACGTCGCACCGGTGTTGGGATCCGCCTTGCATCCCGTCGCCTTATCGCACGAGTTGATCGTACAAGGGTTCGTATCCGAGCAGTTCGGCGCCGGCCCTGGCGTGCAGCGCCCGTTCTGACAGGTATCGTTGAGCGTGCATTTGTCGTTGTCGGTGCACGGCGTGTTGTTCGGCGCGCTGGCGTGGCTGCACTGCTGGATGGCCGGGTCGCAGGTGTCGATGGTGCACGGGTCGTTGTCGTTGCAGTTGAGGCCGATGCCGCCGCATTTGCCGCCGGTGCACTTGTCGCCCGTCGTGCAGGCGTTGCCGTCGTTGCAGACCGTGTTAGGGTGCGGCTCCATCCGGGCGACGTAGGGAATTGTAGGTTTGTGCAAATTGCCGGGCTCCTGTAGGTCGGAAGTTGCGAGACAACCAACAACAGGAGTCCCGGCAATGGAGAACAGAGCACAGAACTTATTGGATGTCGATCCGTTCGCCCGCGTCAGAGCGGCGTGCGAGCAAATGATCGCGTGGGCCTCAAGCGACCGGTGTCCCGACGATCACGCCGAGGCGGAGCGACAGATCGAGGTGCGTGGGCGAGAATTCCAGCGATTGGTGTTTCAGGGGCGGCTCGACCGAATGTTCGCGCAGGAGGCGGAGCAGATCCAGCGACGACCGCCGCCAGGGCGTCTGCGGGTTCGGGAGCGATGGCTAGAGACAATCTTCGGGCGGGTGAAGATCCGGCGCTACGGGGTTCGGCGTGCTGGGCAGCGGTCGTCGCGATTCACGTTGGACCAACGATTGCGTCTTCCGCGAGAGATGTACTCGATGGGCTTGCGCCGGCGGGTGGCCGAAGAGGCGCGATCGCAGTCGTGGGACCAAGCGACGTCTCGTGTGGACACGACGACGGGCGGCCACGTGCCCAAGCGGCAGGCCGAGCAACTGGTCGAACGGGCGGCGCAAGACTTCGAAGCGTTCTACGCCGAGCGCCGGCAAAGCGAACCGGCCAACGACACGGCTGGCACCGAGACGCTCCTGGTGCTTTCCTGCGACGGCAAGGGCGTGGCGATGCGGGCTGAGGCCCTGCGAGATGCGACGCGCAAACAGGCAGAAGAAGCCGAGCGTTCCGAGGTTCGCGGCGACCCGACCGAAGTGCGAGCCGCTCGGCGGTTTTGCAAGCGGATGGCGACGGTCACGGCGGTCTGGGATCAGGCGCCGTGCGAGCGAACGGCTGACGATATCGTGCGAAAGTTGCGCCGCGACGGCGAGCGTGCCGCGCGCGCCCTTCCTCGCCCCGACCGAAAGCGCGTCGCGGCCAGCATCGAAAAGAACCTGGCCGGCGGCATCGCCGAGATGTTCGACGAAGCCGACCGGCGCGATCCGGAACGTGAGCGACGATGCGTGGCCCTGGTCGACGGCGATGAGGACCAAGTCGATCAGATCGAGGCTCAAGCTGTTCGGCGCGGACGCACGGTCACCGTCGTTCTCGATCTTTTACACGTGCTGCACTACGTGTGGTTGGCTGGCATGGCTATCCGCCGAGGCGACGCGAAGCAGGCCGATGGGTGGGTGCGGCGGTATCTGTACAAGTTGTTGACCGCGAGACATCCCTTGGATGTCATCGCCGGCATCCATCAGGCGGCCACGCTCGCCAGATTGACGCCCGAGGAGCGCGAGCCAGTCGAGAAGTGCGTCGGCTACCTGCGATCGAATCTATCCTATATCCGCTATCCGCAATTCCTTGCGACGGGGCTTCCCATCGCAACTGGCGTTATCGAAGGCGCATGCCGACATCTCGTGCAGGACCGGCTGGGTATCACCGGCGCACGTTGGGGACTCAAGTCAGCCGAAGCGGTGCTCCGTCTGCGCGCTCTCGCAACCAACGGCGATTGGGATGCGTACTGGCGCTTCCACCTGCGCAAGGAGCACGAGCGACGGAAGGAGACGCGCGCAGCGTGACCCGAAAGGAGCCGCACCCGAGCAGGTGTTGTCGGGTTCGAGCAGCGCGCGCAGTGGTCCGTGGTCCGCGTGCCACGCTGCCCGCGTCGAGAATTTGACAGGGGCTTCTAGCCCGAAGAGCCCCGAGATGGTTCCATGCTGCGGGTCGCCGTAGACAGCACATGTACGGGTAGCGAGCCAATTCACAGTAAGCGGTGCGACAAAGTCGCTCGGGAAACGTCATAGCTAGTAGCGGTGATTTTCATTCTCGTGACGCAACGCGAAAGGGCGAAGAACCTTGCGAGCACGGTTCTGCCCACGATGGGAGGATAGACACCGCGACGTCGGAACATTCGTTGGAGGTCCTTCCGCGAGAGCGTCCAGTTCCCGAGCCCATACGGCGACAATGCGATGCGCAGGTTCAGACTCGGGTTTCGCCCTTTCGTGGGCAATGTACGGAGCCGGGACCGCGTGATCGAATGATAGGGTGAGCAGAAAGTAGACGGGCACGTCCGCTCGGTGAGAGGTTGAGTTTGCGTGA
>Ga0137374_10007372_pt1 | contig 13097 bp, 11 predicted proteins | sample SagtaG_20_FD_104811 | JGI IMG/M metagenome (GOLD analysis project Ga0137374, IMG submission 104811) | Vadose zone soil microbial communities from Sagehorn Ranch, Mendocino, California, USA - Sage1_R_100_16 metaG | ecosystem: Environmental > Terrestrial > Soil > Vadose zone | place: USA...
CGTCGCCTCCTCGCCGGAGGGCCGGCGCTACGAGGCGCTCGCCTCCGAGATCGAGCGCGCGCTCGCCTTCATGCGGACCTGCGGCGCCACCTCGGACGAGTTCCGGACGGTCGACTTCTACGCCTCGCACGAGGCGCTGATCCTGGAGTACGAACACGCGCTGACCCGGATCGACTCGCGCACCGAGCAGCCGTACGACGTATCCGGGCACCTGCTGTGGGTAGGGGAGCGGACCCGGCAGCTCGACGGCGCGCATGTCGAGTTCTTGGCGTCACTGACCAACCCGCTCGGCGTGAAGATCGGTCCGACGACGACTCCGGAGTACATCCGCGCGCTGATCGACAAGCTGAACCCGAAGGGCATCGAGGGCCGGCTCACGTTCATCACGCGGATGGGCGCAGGCAAGATCCGGGACGCGCTGCCGCCGCTGCTGGAGGCGGTCCGCGACCACGGTTCGCCGATCGCGTGGGTGTGCGACCCGATGCACGGCAACACGTTCGAGACGCCGAACGGGTACAAGACCCGCAACTTCGAGGACGTCATGCACGAGGTGCAAGGCTTCTTCGACGCGCACCAGCAGGTCGGGACCTGGCCGGGCGGCATGCACATCGAGCTCACCGGCGACGACGTCACCGAGTGCCTGGGCGGCGGTGAGGAGTTGGTCGCGGAGGATCTGGTCAACCGCTACGAGACCGCCTGCGACCCGCGCCTGAACCGGCACCAGTCCCTCGAACTCGCCTTCCTCGTCGCCGAGCGCCTCCGCGGCGCGCAGGCGTGATCGACCTCAGGTCCGACACCGTCACCCGGCCGTCCGCCGGGATGCTGGCGGCGATGACTTCTGCGCCCGTGGGCGACGACGTGTACGGCGAGGATCCGACCGTCAATCGGCTCGAGGAGACCGTGGCCGGGCTACTCGGTCACGAGGCCGGCTTGTTCACGGTCACCGGCTCGCTCGCGAACATCCTCGGCGTACGGGCGCTCGCTGCGCCGGGCACCGAGGTTCTCTGCGAGGCCAGCGCCCACATCACGCGAGCTGAACTCGGCGCGCACGCGGCCCTCAGCGGCATCACAACCCGCACCTGGAGCGCCCCGGCCGGGCAGATCGACCTGGAGCAGATCCGCGCGCTGATCTCCGCGGACCTCGGCCCGTACTTTGTCGGTACGGCGGCCGTCTCGGTCGAGAACACCCACAACTTCGGCGGCGGCACGATCCAGCACGCGTACGACGCCCTGGCCGACGAACTCGACTCTCGAGGGCTCCCGCTCCACCTCGACGGTGCTCGCCTGTGGAACGCGTCCGTGGCGTCAGGTCTGCCGCTGGCGTCGTACGCCTCTCGTGCAACGGCTGCCAGCGTGTGCCTCTCGAAAGGCCTTGGTGCGCCGGTAGGGTCCGTGCTCGTCGGCTCGGCCGAACTGATTCGCGAAGCTCGCATCTGGCGGAAGCGTCTCGGCGCCGGCTGGCGGCAGGCCGGCGTACTGGCCGCGGCCGGTCTCTACGCGCTGGAGCACAACATCGACCGCCTCGCCGAGGACCACGCCAACGCCCGCCTCATCGCCGAGATCCTCGCCGACGCCGCCCCCGGCTCGGTCAAACCCGACCAGGTCGAAACCAACATCGTCATAGCCGACCTCTCCGCCACCACGCACTCGGCCGCCGGAATCGTCGCAGCCGCCAAGTCCGAAGGCATCCTGATCAGTACCGTAGGCCCCACCCACCTCCGCCTGGTAACCCACCTGGACGCCCCCACCGCCGCCTGCCGCACCGCCGCCCAAACCGTCGCCCACCTAGTCAGCGTTTGAGTTCTCCACAGGTGTTGGTACGTGCTTGTGGTGCGGGGAGATAGGGTGCGGGTGTTGGGTCGGAGCGTTCGGGGAGTGCTGTGCGAGAGATCGTCGTGTTCAGCGGGAGTGCCCATACCGGTTTGGCGGAGCGGATCTGTGCCGATCTCGGCGTCGCGCTCTCACCGGTCGAGATCCATCGGTTCAGCAACGACTGCCTGCAGGTGCAGTTGCAGGTGAACTGCCGGCAGCGGGACGTGTACATCGTCCAGCCGCTGGTGCCGCCGACGCAGGAGCACCTGATGGAGTTGCTGCTGATGATCGACGCCGCCCGGGGTGCCTCGGCGCAGCAGATCACCGCGGTGATGCCGCACTACGCGTACGCGCGGTCCGACAAGAAGGACTCGTCCCGGATCTCGATCGGCGGTCGCCTGGTGGCGGACCTGCTGGTCGCGGCCGGTGTCGACCGGGTGCTGACGATGGCGCTGCATGCGCCGCAGGTGCACGGGTTCTTCTCCGTCCCGGTCGACCATCTGACCGCGATCGGCGTACTCGCGGACCACTTCCGCGGCCGCGATCTCACCGACACGGTCGTGGTCAGCCCGGACTTGGGCAACGCGAAGACGGCGACCCAGTTCGCGCGGCTGCTCGGCCTGCCGGTTGCGGCGGGCAGCAAGCAACGACTGGCCGACGACCGCGTAGTGATCGATGCGATCGTCGGCGACGTCGTCGGCAAGCGGGCGATCGTCCTCGACGACGAGATCGCGACCGGCGGCTCCATCATCGAGCTGCTCGACCGGCTCAAGGACCTCGGCTGCACGCAGGCCGCCGTCGCCTGTACCCACGGCCTGTTCGCCGGCCGGGCCGTCGAGCGGCTGCGGTCGCACCCGTCCATCACCGAGGTGATCAGCACCGACACCGTGCCGCGCCCGGACGGCTTCCCCGAACTCCAGGTCAGCTCCGTCGCCGGCCTGTTCGCCGAAGCCATCAAGCGCATCCACGAAGGCGAGTCGGTCAGCAGCCTCTTCGACGGCGTCGACCCGACCCACGCGCCGCCGCAGCCCAAGCTTCCGTTCTAACCCTCACAACAGCCCCGGTGCAGCCACTCCGGCTCGTGCCACGTGGGTTCGACGGGCTGTGAGCTGCGGCGAACGGCGTACGTCTATCGTCTGCGGCATGCAATCCGTGTCACCCCGGGTCCGTGCGCTCGTCGCCGCCGTACTGTGCGTCGTGATCGCCCTCGCCGCGGCGCTGGCGGTGGACAGCCGGCTCGATCGTCACTGGATCGTGCGCGGACTCACGCTGTTCCTCGCCCTGTGCTGCGCCGCGCTCCTCGCCGCCGATCGGAGCCGCCGCTTCCGCCAGGTCATCACGGTGATCGGCCTGCTGATGTTCGGCTTGGTCTTCCCGGTCACGACGACCACCTGGGCGAGGCCGCCGGAGATCAACTTTGCACTCGCGGTCGCTACCGATGCGGAGAACGCGACCACGAAGCAGGCCCGCAGCTCCGTCACTGTCGCGGACGTCAAGGCCGCCGCCGAAGCACGCGGAGGTGCCGTCGGCTCGCTCAAGACCGAGCGCAGCCCGCAGGTGCGCGGCGCCAACGCCTTCCCGCTCATCGTCCGCGCCCACCACACCCAAGGCCGCCCGTGGGCTTGCATCACCTTCGACCACGGCCTCGCCGCCAAGGTCCGCCCCTGCTGACCGCCCTACGACGCCGCCGCGACACCAGCTGACCGTCGTACGCCGACTGATCGCCGTACGACGCCTGCCCCGCCACCACCTCGTGCACGGCTCAACCACACAATCGGCCTGACAGTGGGTGAACGGTGCTCAAGGTCGGCGGCCCACTGTGTGAGCAATCGATTTCCGATCCCGGCGCCGGCGCCCTAAGGTCGCGGGTATGACTCTTGGGAAGCTGCCCGGAATCAGCGCGATCCTCGATGTCGAGACGCGCTCCATCAGTGCGGAGAACCCCACCGGTGAGCCCGGCCAGGGCGGCCGGCTGACCGAGGGGACCGGGGCGAACGCGGCCCGGGACCTCGGGCGGGGGTGGAAGGTGTCTCCGTCGATCGAGATCGGCCCGGGGGAGACCGCGACCCTCGCGGACATCGCCGGGCCCGGCTGCATCACCCACATCTGGCTCACGACGCACGTCGACCACTGGCGGCGGCTGGTGCTGCGGGCGCACTGGGACGGCGACGAGGCGCCTGCGATCGAGACGCCGGTCGGCGACTTCTTCTGTTCCGGCTGGGGCAAGTTCGCGCAGGTCAACGCGTTGCCGGTCACGGTCAATCCGAACGGCGGCTTCAACAGCTACTGGGAGATGCCGTTCCAGTCGCAGGCCAACCTGACGCTGCAGAACACGCACGACGAGCCCGTCATCGTGTACTTCCAGATCGACTACTGGCTGGGCGCCGTACCGGAGGAATCGGCGTACCTGCATGCACAGTGGCGGCGAAGCAACCCGCTGCCGGCCAAGACCGTGCACACGCTGTTGGACAGCGTGGAAGGGCCGGGCCACTACGTCGGCACGTATCTCGCGTGGGGCGTCAACAGCAGCGGCTGGTGGGGCGAGGGCGAGGTGAAGTTCTACCGCGACAAGGACGAGGAGTTCCCGACCATCTGCGGCACCGGGACCGAGGACTACTTCGGCGGCGCGTGGAACTTCGACGTACCCCACCTTGGCGGTTACACCGAGTTCAGTACGCCGTACCTCGGGCTGCCGCAGGTGATCCGGCCGGACGGGCTGTACGCGAGCCCGCAACGGTTCGGCATGTTCCGCTTCCCCCTGCCCGACCCGATCCGCTTCCGCGAGAAGCTACGCGTCGACGTGCAGGCACTCGGCTGGCGGTCGGGCGGGCGCTACCTTCCGCTCCAGGACGACATCGCGTCGACCGCGTTCTTCTACTCGGCCAAGACCAGTACGACGCGCCCTGCCGCACCGACCAACGAAGTGATGGAGATCTGCTGACGATCCCACGCTGGCTCCACCGGCGTTGTCGACGAAGAGTCCAGGCCGGACATTGCGCGTGCCAAGTGCGTCGACTGAAAGGACATTGCTCGCGGAAAGCGCCTACCGCCGACTAGGTGGCCACACTCGATCGCACACTCGCCGAGTGCGCGGTGGCTTCGGTCGCGGGTGCAGGGTGGGGTTGATGGGCCGGTGAGAGCTAGGGGATGGGTAGAGGCTTTTGAAGGGCAGTGGCGGTGAGGACGGTTAGGGCTGAGGTCCAGCCGAGGGGGGCCTCGCCGGCCGGCTGCAGGTCGCGATTGACCTTTTCCGGCAGCGATCCGCTGCTGGTGCGGTAGTGGTTCAGCCAGTTCAGCAGCTTGTCAGCGGTCGCGCGATCGCCGCGCGCGGCCGCGCTCAACGCGAAGAGGGCGGTCTGCGGAGTCCAGGAGACCCCGTCGGTGCGCCAGTCCTCGCCGGGCGTGACGCCGCCGTTCGGTTGGGTCAGGACGCCGCGCGCTCGGTCGATTGCCTGTGAGACGTCGTCGCGAGCCGGCGCGAAGGGCGGACCGAGCACGGTGACGAACGCGTCGGCACCGCCGCCCAACCCGATCGGTTCAAGACCCGGTTCCAGGAAGCTCACCGCCCGCGCCGGGATACGTGGATAGTTCGGGCCGAACCGCCGATCCGTTGCCGCCGACAACTTATCCGAAGCACTTCTCCAGCGGCTCGCTTCGGCCGGAAGATTCAGATCGGTCGCAATCGCGACAGCCGAACGCAGCCCGGCCAGCAGGGGAGCGACGGTACCCAGTGTCACCTCGGCCTCAGGTCGCTCCCAGTAGTCCGGCGACCGCCCGGGCAGGCCATCAGAACCCAGCTCAGCCACGATCTGGTCGGCGGATTCCCGCGCCATCTCCCAGTACGGCGTCTCGTCCGGCCCACCGGCGGCACGGCAGAACCACGTTGCCCAGAGCACCCATCCGGATCCGTCCAGTTGCTGCGCGCGGCCATCCTGGATCACCCGGCCGGTGTCGGAGTAGCGGGCCTCCCAGCGACCCTCCGAAGGCCTGATCTTGTTGAGGAAATCCAGCACCCGGCGGGCTTCGTCGTACTGGCCGATCGAGCAGCGGGCGGCCGCGACGAAGGACGCGTCCCGCGGCCAGACGAACCGCCACGGGCCGTCCCAGCCCGCGAGGGTCGCGCCGTTCGGGAGGGTGAGCGCGTCCAGGTCGGCGACCGCGGACCGGACCAGCTCGTCGTACGGATCGGCAAAAGTCTTCCGGCCCGCGATGCCGTCGGCAACGAGTTGGGGTTGGGGGTTGCGCCGGAGGTTGTTCGCCGTACCGGCGGCGAGGAACGCCAGCAGGACCGCGATCACGACGGCCGGGAACCACCGGACCCGCCGCGCGCTGTCGTCCCGCATCAGAAACCCCTCTACTGGGCGAGGTGCTGGACCTCGGCCTCGAACTTGCGCCGCGGTGCGAGCTCCACCAGGTACATCGCGGACATCACCAGTGCACCACCCACCAGCATCCGCCATGTCACGCTCTCCGACCCGAACAGTACGGCGAACGCCGACGCGAACACCGGCTCCATCGTCATCGCGATCGCCGCACGGGTCGGGGTGAGGTGCGCCTGTGCCCAGGTCTGGACGATCAGCGCGACGGCCCCGGCGACCAGCGCCATGTAGAAGACGCTGACCCAGTCGCCGCCGGTGCTCGGCACCGAGAAGCCGCCCGGGATGGCCCCGATCGCGCAGACGCAGGTGATCACGATCATCTGCAGGGAGGACAGCCCGAAGGCGTTCGTCGGTGTGGACCAGGCGCCGAGGCCGATGATGTGCAAGGCATAGAGGCCGGCCGCGGCGAGGGTGAGGAGCTCGCCGGTGCCCATGCTGAAGCCGCGCAGCGACAGCACGCCGAGGCCGATGGTGGCGAAAAACACCGCGACCCAGGCCCAGCGCCCGATCCTGTGCCGGAGGATGACGGCGGCCAGCAGCGGGGTGAAGACGACGTACATGCCTGTGACGAACCCGGACACGCTGGCTGCGGTGTGCCGGAGGCCTTCGGTCTGGACGAGTTGAGCGATGCCGTAGGTGATGCCGAGGGCAACGGCGCGGCCGCGGTCGAGGCGGCTCAGCCGTCCGATCGCGGGCGGGTGGACCAGGACGAGCGCGACCGAGGCGATCAGGAACCGCAACGCCAGGTAGTCGGCGACGTCCATCCTGGTGAGCAGGTCCTTGGTGAGGAAGAACGTCGACCCCCACGCCGCCGCGACCGAGAGCAGAGCAAGTACGGCGAGACGCGGGTGATTCACGCGGGACAGCTAATCAGAACCCTTCACCGCACGACAAAACAGCAATCAGAGGATCGTCACGGTGATCGTGCTGCCGGGCTGGGCCATCTTGCCCGCGCCCGGGTTCTGCGCCGCCACGATGTTCAGACCGAGATTGAAGGGCGCCTTCTCCACCTTCACGACGAAGCCGGCCGCGGTGAGGATCTGCTGCGCGTCGGCAAGGCTCTTGCGCTTCACGTTCGGGATCTCTACGAGCGGCGGGCCCTTCGACACCACCAGTTGCACCTTGTCCTTGGCGAACAACGTGCCACTGTTCGGGGTCTGGCTGATCACCTTGCCTTCGGGGACCTTCGCGTCGTACTGGTCGGTGCGTCCGACCACGAAGCCGAGCCTGCGCAGTGCCCGGTTCGCGTCCCGGTAGGACTTCCCGGTCATGTCCGGCACCGTGATCGGCTTCTTGCCCTTGCTGACCGAGAAGTTGACCGCCGTACCCGGCTTCACCACCGTGTCGAACTTCGGGCTGAACGCGATCACCCGCCCGGCCGGCACAGTCTCGCTGTACGTCTCGTTGACCTGCCCGGTGATCAGCTTGATCGGGTCCAGCGCCCGCTTCGCCGCCTCCAGGTCCAGTCCGGCGAGCTGCGGCACCCGGTATCGCTCCGGCCCCTTGGAGACGGTCAGGCCGATCTCACCGTTCTTCCGGATCCGGTCGCCCGCGCCAGGGTCGGTCGCCATCACCTCACCCTTGCGCACTGTCTCCGAGAAATCCTGGTTGTCCAGTGTGGTCCGCAGCCCTGTCTTCTGGGCCTCCGCCGCGGCCGCCGCCGGTGTCATGTTCACGAGGCTCGGTGCGGTGGTGTAGCGCTGGATGCCGTAGTACCAGGCCGCAGTACCGATGCCGATGGCTGCAGCGAGGATGAGGATCACTGCGATCAGCCCGCGACCTCTGCGCTGGGGAGGCGCCTGCACCCGCGTCGCAGGCGCACCGGTCGGCCGTCCGTTCTCCACCGGTACGACGATCGTGTTGTGCCGCAGGACTTGGCCGCTGTCATCTTCGGGAGCGCCACGCGTGTAGCCGTCGTCGTACCCACTGTCCTGACGGATCTGCTGGATCGGCACAGTCAGGTCGCCGGTGAGCTCGGGATCGTCCGGCAAGCCCTCCTCGAGCGCACTGCGGACCCGGCGCACCTGCCGGCTCAGCACTCGCGCATCCGCCGGTCGGAGGTCCCTGTCCCGGGCAGTCGCGCGTTGCACGAGTGCATCGACGTATGGCGGAATGCCCGGCTCCTCGGCGGACGGTGGAGGTACGTCGGCATGAACGTGCGCGTATGCCACCTGGATCGGGGTGTCACCGGAGTGCGGCTTGTTCCCGGTGAGCAGCTCGTACAGCAGGATGCCCGCCGAGTACACGTCCGACCGGGCGTCCGCGCTGCCGTCGGTGACGAGCTCCGGCGCCAGATACGACACCGTGCCCATCAGCAGGCCCTGGGTCGCAGTGTTGCCGGTCGCGCTGACCGCACGGGCCAGGCCGAAGTCGGCGACCTTCACCACGCCGTTGTCGGAGATGAGCACGTTCTCCGGCTTGATGTCGCGGTGGACGATGCCCGCGTCGTGGGCCGCGGAGAGCGCGGACAGGATCGGGGCCAGCAGGTCGAGGGCTCGCGCGGGGGGCAGCGGCGCCTGCTGCCGGATGATGTCACGCAGCGTGCGGCCGGGCACGTACTCCATCGCAAGGAACAGCGTGCCGTCGTCGTCGCCCTGGTCGAAGACGGCGACCACGTTCGGGTGCGAGAGGCGTGCGGCGGCCCGGGCCTCGGCCACGAACCGGCGGGCGAACTGGACGTCGTCGCCCAGCCCGTCGTGCATTACCTTGAGCGCGACGGTCCGGTCCAGCCGCATGTCGAGCGCTTGGTAGACGGTGGCCATCCCGCCCTTGGCGACGCGCGCGCCGACGCGGTACCGTCCGTCGAGCACACGCCCGACGAGGCGGTCGCTGACCTGCGTGTCCACGTCGTCCGTCACTTGCGGTGAGCCGCCTCTCCAAGCCGTCCTGCACTGAGAGTGTAGGCAAGGGCTCAGCGTGACGACGCCAGACTCACCGCAATCGGGCCAAGCAGAGGGAGCGGACTCACTGGAGCGGGTCCCAGCCTCGCTCCAGGTTCGCCATGATCCGGAGCACGTTCTGCACGTACTGTTTCGTATCCGCGTGCATCCCGTTGGTCAGCACGCCGCCGAGCCCCTGGTAGTAGCCGGCCACCGCGATGTCCAGCCGCGCGGCGGCGGTGAGCCGGTCCAGCAGCACGACCCCGGCGGTGATGTTGTCCCGCGGCCGGAGCAGGTCGAGCTCCCGCCCGACGATGCCGGAGGCGAACGTGCCGGTCGCCGGGATCACCTGCATCGCGCCGACCGCGTTGGCGGGGGAGACCACCCGCTGCTTCCAGCCGGACTCCTGCCAGCTGACCGCGAGTGCGAGCTCCGGGTCGACGCCGTACCGCTTGGCGATGCTGATGATGAGGTCGCGCATGTGCGCGCGGGTGGGCAGCTTGCGGCTCTGCAGGATCGCGCGGTTGCGGTCGGCCCTGGCGACGACGTGGTCGGGGTACGTGCGGCCGGCGAAGGTGTTGTTCTTGCTCCTGGCCGACGGCTTGGCCTTCGGGCGGATCTTGACCGGGACCTGCAGCGGCTTGCCGGCGTAGATGCGGTCGCCGGCCCGCAGCTTGTTGGCGGCCATCAGGTTGGCCTGCGAGCACTTGTAGCGCTTGGCGATCGTGGAGATCGCGTCGCCCGGCTTGACGATGTAGGTGACCCGGCCGAGCTGTGAGCGCTTGGTGGGCTGCTTTGCGGCTGTCCGGCCCTTGCCCCGGACCTTGATGACCTCGCCGGCGTAGATCGCGTTGCCGTTGCCGGGCAGCTTGTTCAGCGCGACGAGGTTCCTCACGGTGGTGCCGTAGCGGGTCGCGATGTGGCTCAGCGTGTCGCCGTCCTTCACCTGGTACTGCCCCCAGCCAGGCGATCCCGCGGTGATCACCCCCGCGGTCAGCAGCGGTACGGCGATCCCGGTCAGTACACGTACGACGTTGCCCATCCCATCCATCTCCCCGTGTGACTGTCACTTGACCGTAAGTGCTGGGGCGGATGTGACAAAAGGGGCCGATGGGGTTCTTGTTGCTCCTGACATGCAATGTTCACAATTCAACGCTGAACTACACGAATGTAGTTCACAAACTGCCGCGCGAAATCATTGCTCAGAGCAACTGATCTGCTACAGAGCGGCTCGTCCTTCCAGCGGGGACGAGGGATTCGCGGCGTGGTAGCGCTTCGGGATCCGCCCGGCGAGCCGAGCGTTGCGTCCGGCAACTACCGCGTCCCGCATCGCGGCGGCCATCAACGCGGGGTGTTCGGCCCGGGTGACCGCGGTCGCCAGCAGCACCGCGTCGCAGCCCAGTTCCATCGCCAGCGCGGCGTCGCTCGCCGTACCGATTCCCGCGTCCAGCACGACCGGTACGTCCAGCTCCTCGACGATCATGCTGATGTTGTGCGGGTTGCGGATGCCCAGTCCGGAACCGATCGGGGAGCCCAGCGGCATCACCGCGGCACAACCCGCCTGGGCCAGCCGTCGCGCCAGGATCGGGTCGTCGTTGGTGTAAGCGAGCACCTGAAAGCCGTCTGCCACCAACCGCTCGGCAGCATCGAGCAGTTCGACCGGATCAGGCAGCAGCGTGTGGTCGTCGGCGACGACCTCCAGCTTGATCAGGTCGGTCTGCAACGCTTCCCGTGCCAGCCGTGCGGTCAGCACCGCCTCACCAGCCGTGAAACACCCAGCAGTGTTCGGCAGTACGGCGATGCCGTGCTTCCGCAGTACGTCGAGGACGGACCCCTGCTGATTCGGATTGAGTCGGCGCAGTGCGACCGTGGTGAGCTGTGTCCCGGAAGCGATCAGTGCCTCCTCCAGTACGTCGAGACTGGGCGCACCGCCGGTCCCCATCACCAGCCGCGACGTCAGCTCCCGCCCGGCAATAACCAAGGTGTCGTCGCTCATCGATTAACCCCCACGTTCACCTTAGGCGTCCCGAACCTGCTGCCCAGGAACGGCTTTCCGAGCTCCGGTACGACGCCGGTGCGGACCGTCTCCGCGATGATCTGCGCAGTGATCGGCGTCAGCAGCACGCCGTTGCGGTAGTGGCCGGTGGCCCAGAGCAGTCCGTCGAGACCGGACGGTCCGAGGATCGGCGCGTTGTCCGGCGTGGCGGGTCGCAGCCCTGCGATCGTCTCGACCAGCTCAAGCTCGTCCATGAGCGGCAGAACGGTCCGTGCGTCGCGCAGCAAGGAGAACACACCGCCTGCAAGCACGCGCGTGTCGTAGCCGAGCTCACTAGTCGTGGCACCCACGACGAGTTCACCGCCAGGCCGCGGCACCAGATAGACCGAGAAGCCGCGTGCAGTAGCCCGCACCGTGTGCCGCAACGCCGGCCGGTAGGCCTCAGGCACCCGCAGCCTCAGCACCTCTCCCTTGATGGGACGCACCGGTGCGCGAAGCTCCTGCGGTATGCCTTCCAGCTGCGACGACCACGGCCCTGCCGCCGCTACGACGTGCGCAGCGTGCACAGTGTCCCCGTTATCCAGCTGTACGCCGACAGCCGTCGTACCCGAGGTGATGACGTGAGACACGCGTTGGCGGATCAGGAGCGCACCGGAGAGATCGACTGCGCGGAGAAGTGCCGCTACTGCTTGCCTGTTGTCGACGGAGTGGTCGCCGGGGACCCAGACGCCGCCGGAAACGCCTGCGGCTAGTAGGGGTTCGCGTTTGCGGGCGTCACGGCCTGAGAGCTCTTCGACCTCCAGACCGAGCCGCCGCTGGTAGTCCGCCAGTCTGCGCAGTGCAGCTGCGTCGTCCACGTCGTACGCGACCGACAGGGTGCCGGTCTGGTGGAGGCCTGCCGACAGGCCGGTCGCATCCTGCAACTCGGCGGCAAACGCAGGCCAGGCGGCCACGCTGGCGAGGTTGAGCGCGAGCAGGTCGTCCTCGCCGTACTCGACCTCGGTGACCGGGGCCAGCATGCCTGCTGCGACGTTGGACGTCTGCGTGCCGGGAGTCGGGTCGCACACCGTGACCTGGATTCCTGCTGCGGCCAGGCGCCAGGCAGTCGCCAGGCCGATCAGCCCGGCTCCGATTACCACCACATCGGACGTGAGCTCGGTCATGGGGCCTCCCGGTATGGACTGAGGAGTGCAGGGAGCGCAGCGACCGGAGCGACCGGAGCGACGAGGGAAGACCGGGAGTCAAAGCCCCATGACCGCGCCGGCGCCGGAGGCCCGGCCATGAACACAGGCATGCCGCAAGCCTACGTCCCGACCGACATGGCAGGCTTGGCGGTGTGACTGATGAGCGCACCGACCGACTTCACGATGCCCGGCTGTACCTGTGCACGGACGCGCGCGAGAAGCAGGGTGACCTCGACCAGTTCCTGGACGCTGCCCTGTCAGGTGGCGTTGACATCGTGCAGCTGCGGCAGAAGGAGATGGAGGCGGCAGACGAGCTGGCCGCGCTGGAGGTGTTCGCCGACGCCTGCAAGCGGCACGGCAAGCTGCTGGCGGTCAACGACCGTGCGGACATCGCCTTCGCCGCGGGGGCCGACGTACTGCATCTGGGCCAGCGGGACCTGCCGGTGCACGCGGCACGTGCCATCACAGGCCCGGAGCCGATCATCGGCCGCTCGACGCACTCCTTCAGTCAGGTGAACGCTGCCATCGACGAGCAGGGCTCTGACTACTTCTGCGTCGGCCCGACCTGGGAGACCCCGACCAAGCCGGGCCGCCAGGCTGCCGGGCTCGAGCTCGTCTCGTACGCCGCCAGCCGCCCCCAGTCGAAGCCGTGGTTCGCGATCGGCGGCATCGATCTCGGCCGGCTCGACGAGGTCCTCGAAGCCGGGGCCACCCGAGTGGTCGTCGTACGCGCGATCACCGAAGCGGACGATCCGGCCGCGGCGGCAGCGGAGTTCAGCAGGCGGTTGCAGGGGCACGCATGACCGACCTGCCCACCCTGCTGAGCAAGGGCCTGCGGCCCGGCGTC
>Ga0137374_10007375_pt1 | contig 13095 bp, 10 predicted proteins | sample SagtaG_20_FD_104811 | JGI IMG/M metagenome (GOLD analysis project Ga0137374, IMG submission 104811) | Vadose zone soil microbial communities from Sagehorn Ranch, Mendocino, California, USA - Sage1_R_100_16 metaG | ecosystem: Environmental > Terrestrial > Soil > Vadose zone | place: USA...
AGATAGGCGTGGGGATTCACGGGCTGGCCCTTCACCTGGATCTCGTAGTGCAGGTGCGGGCCGGTGGAGCGGCCGGTGTTCCCGCTCGAGGCGATTAGAGGAACGCGTCGCGAACGTGCCGAGCGGCTGCGGCGGGAGGGGAAGATCCGAGGCCCCGCCCCGCAATGATCCCGGGCCATCTACTACCATGCCCTCTCCGAGCGAGTCAACCCCGAATTGGGCGCCCGGCCCCTGCGCGCTATCTCCGCGCCAGAGAGTGGATTTCTTGACACTCCGAGGCGCGGCGCAGTATGATTCTCGATACGCCGGACACACGCCATGGATGAGTTCTACCGGATCAAGCGGCTCCCTCCCTATGTCTTCACGATCGTCAACGACCTGAAGAGCAAGGCGCGGGCCCAGGGCGAGGACATCATCGACCTGGGCATGGGGAATCCGGATCAGGGCACGCCCAAGCACATCGTCGACAAGCTCTGTGAGGCGGCCCGGAACCCGCGCAACCACCGCTACTCGGCGTCCAGGGGGATCACCCGGCTGCGCAAGGCCATCACCACCTGGTACCGCGAGCGGTACGGCGTGGAACTCGATCCCGAAACCGAGGCGATCGCCACGATCGGCGCCAAGGAGGGCCTGGCCCATCTGGCCCTCGCCGTCCTCCAGCCGGGGGACGGGGTGCTCGTCCCCAACCCGACCTATCCGATCCACGCCTACTCGGTGGTCATCGCCGACGGCGATCTGCGCTCGGTGCCTCTGATCCCGGGTGACGACTTCTTCGCCCGGCTCCAGGAGGCGACGCGACTGGCGTGGCCGAAGGCCAAGCTCCTGATCCTGTCCTTCCCGCACAACCCGACCACGCTCTGCGTGGACCGCGACTTCTTCGTGCGGGTGGTGGACTTCGCCCGGGAGCATCACCTCATGGTCGTCCACGACTTCGCCTACGCGGATTTCGCCTTCGACGGCTACCGCCCGCCGTCGTTCCTCGAGGTCCCGGGCGCCAAGGATGTCGGGGTCGAGCTCTTCTCGACGTCGAAGTCGTACAACATGCCCGGTTGGCGGCTGGGCTTCGTGTGCGGCAACGCCCGCATGATCCACGCCCTCGCCCGGATCAAGTCCTACCTCGACTACGGGGCCTTCCAGCCCGTCCAGATCGCCGGCATCGTCGCGCTGGAAGGCGACCCGTCGGTGGTGAGTGAGATCGTCGAGCTCCACCGGAAGCGGCGCGACGTTCTCGTGGACGGACTCAACAAGCTCGGGTGGTCGGTGGCCAAGCCCAGGGGCACGATGTTCGTCTGGGCGCCCATCCCCGACAACTACCGCATCATGGGCTCGCTCGAGTTCGCCAAGATGCTGATCCAGGAGTGCAAGGTGGCGGTCTCGCCCGGCATCGGCTTCGGCGAATACGGCGAGGGCTATGTCCGGTTCGCCCTCGTCGAGAACGAGCAGCGGATCAAACAGGCCCTGCGCGGCCTGAAGGCCTTTACGACCCGATGACATCGGAGGGCGCCGCGGCGGCCCCCTCCGAGACCTCCCCCAGGAACAGCGGGCGCCAGCATCGCCAGCGGCCGAAGGTGGACCAGTGCTCCGGGGCTGTCGGAGGCAGGCTCGTGCGTCCCGATCGAAGTTGAACGAGCGCAGCCCCCCTTCGAGTGTGATGAACGAGATCAAGATCGCCCTCCTGGGCCTCGGCACGGTCGGCAGTGGCGTGGTCAAGGTGCTCGAGAGTCACGGCGCGGAGATGCAGGAGCGCGCCGGCTGCCGGCTCGTGCTCCGCCGCGTCGCCGACGCCGATCTCACCCGGCCTCGCGAGGGACTCGACCTTGGGCGGCTCCCGCTGGTCGGCGACGCCAACCGGGTGCTGGACGATCCCGAGGTGCAGATCGTGATCGAGCTGGTGGGCGGCCTCGAGCCCGCCCGCACCTTCATCCTGAAGGCGCTCGCGTCGGGCAAGCACGTGGTCACCGCGAACAAGGCGCTCCTGGCCCACCACGGCGCCGAGATCTTCGCGGAGGCGCGGCGCAACCGGGTCATGCTGGGGTTCGAGGCCGCCGTCGCCGGCGGCATCCCGCTGATCCGTGCCGTCAAGGAAGGGCTGCCCGCCAACCGCATCCTCTCGGCCTTCGGCATCGTCAACGGCACCTGCAACTACATCCTCTCGAAGATGACCGACGAGGGACGGGACTTCGCGGAGGTCCTGAAGGAAGCGCAGGCCAAGGGGTACGCCGAGGCCGATCCCGCCCTCGACATCGAGGGGCTCGACTCCGCGCACAAGCTGCAGATCCTGGCGTCGCTGGCCTTCCGCACGACGGTGGACCTCAAGGACATCTACACGGAGGGCATCAGCGGGGTCGCGGGGGAGGACGTGGTCAACGCGGGCGAGCTCGGCTACCGGATCAAGCTCCTCGCCATCGCCAAGGCCTCCGACGGCTCGCTCGAGGCGCGCGTCCACCCCACCATGATCCCCGCCGACTCGCCCATGGCCGCGGTCTCCGGCGTGTTCAACGCGGTGTTCATCACCGGCGACAATGTGGGCAACCTGATGTTCTACGGCCGCGGGGCGGGGCAGCTCCCCACCGCCTCCGCGATCTGGTCGGACACGCTCGACATCGCACGGCGGGTCGCGCACGGCATCCCGGCGCTGGACGTCGACCTGCCCTCGGTGAGCGAGCGTCCTCTTCCGCTCCGCCCGATGGACGAGATCCGATCTGCCTACTATCTGCGCGTCATGGCCATGGACCGCCCGGGCGTGCTCGCCCAGGTGGCGGGAATCCTTGGCCGCCACGACATCTCGCTCGTCTCCGTGCTCCAGAAGGGACGGGCACACGGGGAGGCGGTACCGGTGGTGATGATGACCCACGACGCGCGCGAGCGCGACATGCGGACGGCGCTGGCGGGCATCGACAAGCTGCCGGTGGTCGCCTCACGCACCACCATGATCCGGGTCGAGGCCGAGGCATGACCACCTCCGCCCGGCGTGCGGGCGCAGGGACCGCGCACCCGAGCGACGCCGTCCTCGCCCGGCTCGGACCCTGACCGCGCCCTTCTTGCCCTCGCGCGGGCGGCTGGCGAAGATCCTCCTCGGCGTCGCGGTCAGCGCCGCGCTCCTCGCCTACCTCTTCTGGGACGTCGACATGCACGAGGTCGCGGCGCGTCTGGCGAACACCCGCTGGAGCTTCCTCGCCGTGAGCGTCGTCCTGAACCTCGCCTCCATCTGGGTGCGGGCCTGGCGCTGGTACTACCTCTTCCCGCCCGGATCGCAGCCGTCGCACCTCTTCAACGCGCTCATGATCGGCTACATGGGGAACAACCTCTTGCCGCTGCGCGCCGGGGAAATCGTGCGCGTGTACGTCGTCTCCCGGCGCGGCCAGCGCTTCTGGACGGCGCTGGCCACCATCGTCGTGGAGCGGGCGCTCGACGGGCTGGCGGTCGGGCTGGTCGTGGCCGCGCTGTTCTTCGTCATCTCGATTCCCGCCGAGCTGCGCTGGCCCGCCGCCCTCTTCCTGATCGTCGACCTGTCCGCCATGGTCCTGCTGGCGGTGCTCGCCTTCGCCCCCGGCTGGTGCGCCGCGGTCATCCGCGCGCTGTTTCACCGCTGGGCATGGGTCGAGCGTCGCCTGATGGATGCCCTGGGCACCATGAGCGAGGGCTTGCGGGGTATCCGCGCCGGCCATCACTTCCTACCCATCCTCCTCTCGTCGGTCGGCATCTGGCTCCTGCTCGCGCTGGCGGTGTGGACCGCGCTGCGTGCCGCCAACCTCGATCTCCCCCTGGCCGCCTCCTGGGCCGTGCTGGCCTTTGTCGGTCTCGGTGTGAGCCTGCCATCCAGCCCGGGCTTCGTCGGCGTGATCCAGGCCGCCGTCGTCCTCGCGCTCGCGCTCTTCGCGGTTCCGCGGACGGAGGCGCTCTCGTCCTCGCTCCTCCTTCACGCGTCGCAGTTCTTCCCCATCACCCTCTACGGCCTCGTCCTCCTGCTGATCGAGCACGTGAGCCGCTCGGAGGCGGCGCGGGCCGCCGCCGCGCCGGTGGCTCCGTCGTCACCGCGCTGACGTCCACTCCACGAAGTCGGGTGAAGCCGCTGGCCCCGGACCCGCTTTGCAGTTCGTCACGCCGTCGTGTAGGATGACTCCCTCATGGGGCAGCTGATCGTGCAGAAATACGGCGGCTCGTCGGTCGCCGACCCCGAGAAGATCAAGAACGTCGCCCGGCGCGTGGCCGAATCCGCGGCGCCCGACCACCGGATGGTGGTGGTGGTGTCGGCCATGGGGAAGACCACCGACGGCCTGCTCGCCCTCGCCTCCGCCATCACGTCCAACCCCGATCCGCGCGAGATGGACATGCTGCTCGCCACCGGCGAGCAGGTGACCGTCGGGCTCCTCGCGATGGCGCTCCAGTCCCTGGGCCGCCCCGCCTGCTCCTTCACCGGGCCCCAGGTCGGGCTGTACACCGACGAGGTCCATACGAGGGCGCGCATCAAGCGCATCACGGCCGAGCGCATCAGCGCCGCGCTCGACGCCGGCAAGATCGTGGTGGTCGCCGGATTCCAGGGCATGACCGAGCAGGGCGACATCACGACCCTCGGGCGCGGAGGATCCGACCTCACCGGGGTGGCGCTCGCCGCCGCCCTCAAGGCGGACGTCTGCGAGATCTTCACCGACGTGGACGGCGTCTACACGGCCGACCCCAACGTGGTGCCCGACGCCCGCAAGCTCGCGCGCGTGTCCTACGACGAGATGCTCGAGATGGCCAGCCTGGGGGCCAAGGTGCTCCAGTCGCGCTCGGTCGAGTTCGCGAAGAAGTACGGCGTGTCCGTCCATGTCCGCTCGACCTTCAAGCCGGACCCGGGCACCCTCGTGACCAGGGAGGATCACAGCATGGAAGAGGCGGTGGTCACCGGCATCACCCACGACCGGGGTCAGGCCAAGGTCTCCATCCTGCGCGTGCCCGACCGGCCGGGTATCGCCGCGCAGGTCTTCGGCGGCCTCGGCGCGCAGTCCATCGTCGTGGACATGATCGTGCAGAACATCAGTCGTGACGGCCTCACGGATATCTCCTTCACCCTGCCGCGGGCCGATCGCCAGCGCGCCGAGCGGGTGCTGGCCGGACTCGCCCGCGAGATCGGCGCCGAGGGCGTCGTGGCCGATGACCGCGTCGCCAAGGTGTCCGTCGTGGGCGTGGGAATGCGCAGCCACGCGGGCGTGGCGGCGCGGATGTTCACCACCATGTCGAAGGAGGGAATCAACATCCAGATGATCTCCACCTCGGAGATCGCCGTCTCCTGCGTGATCGAGGACAAGTACACCGAGCTCGCCGTGCGCGCGTTGCACGACACCTTCGAGCTGGGCCGCGAACGCGACTGAGCACCGCGATCGAGCCCACGACGAGCAGGATGCTGAAAAACTCGCGGGCTGCTCAAGAGGGTCCAGATGCGAGGCGGCGCCTCGAGGGCCGCACGCGAGGCGTACTCCTTGTACGTTGAGCGTGCGGCCGAGGGCGCCGTACCTCCGCAGATGGGCCTTTTTCAGCAGCCTGCTGGAGGAGCTATGCCAGCCACCGCCAAGGCCGCCGTCTTCTTCGGACCGGGCAAGCCGTTCGAGATGAGAGAGGTGCCGATCCCCGAGGTCGAGCCGGAAGGGGTCCTCATCCGCGTCTCCGTGGCCAACATCTGCGGTTCCGACCTCCACTTCTGGCGGGGCGACGCGCCGCTCAAGTATCCCGAAGACGGCTGGATCTACGGGCACGAGATGACGGGCCGCGTGGCCCGGCTGGGCGCGAACGTGAGGAGCGATTCCCTGGGGCGCCCGCTCCGCGAAGGCGATCGCGTCGCCTACACGTACTTCTACCCCTGCCGGCGCTGCTACGCCTGCCTCAACAACGAGCCCGCGGCGTGTCCTCACAAGATCGAGCGGCCGCTCGGGCCGGGAACCTTCCCGCACCTTCACGGCGCCTTCGCCGACCACTACTATCTCCGCCCGGGCGGCCACCTCTTCAAGGTTCCCGATCAGCTCTCCGACGAGGTGGTGGCGCCCGTGAATTGCGCGCTCTCGCAGGTCATCCACGGGCTCCACGCCGCCGGCTTACGCTTCGGCGACAGCGTGGTGATGCAGGGAGCGGGAGGGCTCGGGATCCAGGCGGCGGCAGTCGCCAAGGACATGGGCGCCGCCACCGTGATCGTCATCGACCAGATCCCGGGGCGGCTCGAGCTGGCGCGGGCGTTCGGGGCCGATCACACGCTCAACGTCAAGGAGGTGGCGGACCGGAAGGAGCGGGTGAAGCTCGTGCGCCAGTGGACGGGCGGTGTGGGCGCCGACATCGCGTGCGACTTCGTCGGCTTCCCGGCGGTGATTCCCGAGGGCATCGACATGCTGCGCGCGGGCGGCACCTACCTCGAGATCGGCACCATCAGCCGGGGCGCCAAGATCGAGTTCGAGCCGTCTCTGCTCGTCTGGGGCTCGAAGAAGATCGTCGGCGTCATCCAGTACGATCCGTGGGTGATCCCGCGCGCGCTCGACTTCCTCGTCCGGACCCGCGACCGCTGGCCGTGGAATCGGATCCTCTCCCACAAGTACCCACTCGAGAAGATCAACGAAGCCTTCGCGGCCTCGGAGTGGCACAACAAGGAGACGACCTCGATCACGCGCGCGGCGCTCGTGCCGTAGGGAAGTCGGCAGGGAGTCGGGGAGGTTTCGGAGGGGGCCGCCGAGGCCCCCTCCGAGTGTTCAGCGGACGGACAGGACGAGAGCGTCCGGGCTATCCAGCGGGATGGACCGCCGGTCTCCCCGCCGACGTTCGCCGTCGAGGCAGCTGCTCTGGCCGCGTCGCCGCTCCCCCACGCGTCGGTCGACGATCACCTTACAATCCGGCACGCTGGCGAAGCGACCCGCGAAGAGCCCGTACTCCGGAGCCCGGTATCTGGGCATGATCAGCATCAACCGGGCCAGGGCTCCGAGCCGGTCCCCGACCGATGCGCCGAAGTCGTCACTCGACGCAAAATCGTCCGGCCATGGGATGCCGGACGAGTCAGGCGGTTCGCCTCGGGTCGTCTGGACGGACTCCGCCAGCACTCGGCGGAGCCGGTCTACTTCGTCCTTCAGCATGGCGTTCTCTCTCGCCAGGTCCAGCGCCTGGATCATCGGACGCCTCCTTGCCCGGTCGAGCGGGCCGAGGAACACTCCCTCGAGCGTGCGATTCGGCAGGAGCCCAGGGATAGGCGGAGGGTGACCTCACCGAGGTGTCTGTTCCACGAAAGGTGGCGATCCCGGTGCATTCCCGTCCCCCGAGGCCCGAAACGTGACCTTATCCTAGGGGGGGTGACGATAAAAGTCAATCCCTAGACGATCGTGGCGACCGTGGTCGTTGAACCCGGGCCGGAATGCCAAGCGTGGCCGAAGACGGGCGCGCGGACCCGTACGGAGTAAGGACAGAAAGGAAAACGTCGCGGCCGCCGTGTACCTGCCCGAGCGGACTCGCCGGAGATGTCTCTCGGGAGGGGGCGCCGGCTGAACTGCAACGCGCCCGTGTGTCCTCCGGCCGTGTATCCGATTTCGCACTCTATGTGACGTCATTCCCGCATGGCACCCTGGGAGTGCCGTGCTCTATTCGAGGCCTCAGATCCGGCTGCTCCTCGTCCTCGCGACGATGCTCCTCGCGGGCCTGGGCATCCGAGAGTGGAGGGCGGGCTTCCCCGACGCGGCGCTGCGCCTGGAGCGCTTCGACCGGGCGGAACCCTCGGCGCCGCTGCTCCCCGTCGACACCACTGGCGGTGAGAGCGGCCGCACCTCCCATCGAGGGGTCAACGGCGCGCTCGCCCGTCCTGAGACGCGCCCGGTCTCCGCCGCCCCCATCGTCGCGGACCCTCGGCCCCTCGACCTCAACCGCGCCACCGTCGCCGAGCTCGCGCGGCTGCCTGGCGTGGGACCGGGGCTTGCTCAGCGGATCCTCGAAGAGCGGGGTCGCCGGGGGCGCTTCGACTCTCCCGAGGCGCTCCGCCAGGTCGTGGGGCTCGGGCCGAAGAAGCTCGCGGCGCTCCGCGACCTCGTCACGGTTGGGGAGTGAACGTGCGCCTCGCGAGCGCGCCCCTGCTCCCCCTCGGCACGACCTTCGCGGCCGGCATCCTCGGCGCAGCGTGGCTCGGCCCGCGCCCCCTGCTGCTCGTGGAGCTCACCGGCGGCTTGCTGGTGCTGGCGACGGTGGCGCTCGGCTGCGGTCACGACCGGCCAGCGCTGTTCCTGCTCCTCGGTGGCCTGGTGGCCCTGGGGGCGCTCCGGGGCAGCGCCCCCTTGCTGCCCCACGACCACATCTCCCGCCTGACCCTCCCACCGGTCGTCTCCGTGGAAGGGCGGTTGCTCGACGAGCCGGTCCGCTGGGCGACAGATCGGACACGGCTCCTGCTCGAGGTGGACGCCTATCAGGACGGTCCCGACCGGCGCCCCGCGCGGGGCCGGGCGCAGCTCACGATCTACGGCGAGACGGAGCCGCTCGGGGAGGGCCAGCGAATCCGAGCCGAGGTCCGGCTCCATCATCCGGTCGGATTCCGGAACCCGAACGTCTTCGATTACCCGGCCCACCTGCGCCGTGACGGGATCCTGCTCGTCGGGAGCGGGCGCGGCGACCGCGTGACACCTTTCACGGCGGACGCGCCCCCCTGGCCCATCAGGGTCAGGCGCTGGGCGGTGGCGACCATCCGCGCCCAGCTCCCTGAATCCTCGGCGGCCCTCCTGGCCGGGCTTCTCCTCGGAGAGCGAACGGCGTTGCCCGGCGAAACCGACGAGGCCTTCCGCCGGGCGGGCGTCTACCACGTGCTCGCCGTCTCGGGATTCAACGTGGCGCTCGTCGCCTCCTCGGTCTTCGCCGCGCTGTCCCTGTTCGGCGTGCCGCGCCGGACGACCGCGCTCGTTGCCGCGGCCGTCCTCGTCGGCTTCGCCCTGGTGGTCGGCGGGCAGCCTTCCGTGCTGAGAGCGACGGTGATGGGGCTCCTCCTGCTCCTGAGCGTGCTCCTCGAGCGCGATTCCCAGCTCATGAACGCGCTCTGCCTGGCCGGATTGGCGCTGCTCGTCTGGAGCCCGACCGACCTGTGGGATCCCGGTTTCCAGCTCTCCTTCGCGGCCACCGCGGGGATCATCTACCTCGCCGGGCCGTTCACCGGGTTCTTGAAGGAGCGGGGCTGGCCGCACTGGCTGGCGGCGGCGGTGGCCGTGAGCCTGGCCGCCCAGCTGCCGGTGACGCCGATCATGCTCGCCCACTTCAACCAGCTCTCCCTCATCGGTGTCGCCGCCAATCTCCTGGTCGTGCCGCTGGCCGGACCGGCCACCACGCTCGGGATGCTGGCCCTCTTGACCCAGCTCGCGAGCGAAACCGCCGCGAGCTTGCTCTTCAACACCCTCTGGCTGTTGCTCATCGCGTTGCGTGTCGTGGTCTGGGCGGCGGCCGCCATCCCCGGCGCCATGGTGCACTTGCCGGCCCCTTCATGGGCGCCCGTCACCGCCTGGTGCGGAGCCCTGCTCCTCATCCCATACCTCGCCACGCGCGTCTGGACACGCGCCGCGGCCTCCGGGCTCCTGGCCGTCGCGATGGCGCTCTCGGTCTGGCCCTGGGTGAGTCCGGGCGATGGGCGGCTCCGCATCACGTTCCTCGATGTCGGTCAGGGCGACGCCACGCTCGTGGAGCTGCCCGAGGGGCCGCGGATCCTCGTCGATGGCGGCCCCGGGGGCGCGCGACGGTTCGATGTCGGCGAGCGGGTGCTCTCGCCCTTTCTCTGGAACCGGCCCGTGGGCCGCCTCGACGTGGTGGCGCTCTCCCACTCGGATTCGGATCACGCGGGGGGCCTGGGCGCCGTGCTGCGCCACTTTCACGTCGGCGAGTTCTGGGAGAGCGGGCGGTGGGGCCCGGGCGGCGAGGACGCGCTGCTGGCCCTGCCACAGTCGGGCGCCGCGCGTCGGGTTCTGGGCGCCGGACAGCGGCTCTGGCTGGGCAACGCCCTGATCACCGTGGTGAATCCGGACGGCCAGCCGAGCGTCAGCCCGAACGATGATTCGCTCGTCTTGCGGCTCGACTGGCGTGGCGTCTCCGTGCTGCTCACCGGGGACCTCGGGTGGCGGGGAGAGGCGCGCGTGCTCGAGCGAGGAGAGCCCGTGCGCGTCCTCACGCTCAGGGTCGGCCACCACGGGAGCCGCTTCTCGTCGACCACCCCCTTCCTCGAATCGGCGCGGCCCCCGTTCGCGATCATCTCCGTCGGCGCGCGCAATCCGTTCCGCCATCCGACCCCCGAGGCGCTCGCCCGGCTCGAGGCAGCCGGCGCCCGCATCTATCGGACGGACCGTGACGGCGCCATCGTCATCGAGACCGATGGCATGCGGCTGTGGATCACTCGATGGGCTCGAGGCACCACGGAGGTCTTCGACCTCGACCCGGAGCGTAGCTCGGAGGCTGGTGACACCTCCCCCCGGAACGTGCGCCGGGTTGACCTCGGTTGAACACCGACGGCCTCCGGGGAAACCGGAGGCCGTGGTGGGACGCGCGGAGAGCGGAGGGAGGCTCAGGTCCCGAGCGTACGCTCGTAGTGGGCGCGCAACCGCTCCAGCTCCTCCGGATCAAGACGCATGCCGAGGGCGAGCCCCATCTCTCCCAGGATGGTCTTGATCTCGTTCAGCGATTTCTTCCCGAAATTCTTGGTCTTGAGCAGCTCCGACTCGGTTCGCTGGACCAAGTCGGCGATGGTGCGGATATTGGCGGTCTTGAGGCAGTTGGAGGCGCGGACCGACAGCTCCAGCTCGTCCACGCTCCGAAAGAGGTGCTCGTTGAGCTCCATGCGCAGCACCGGCTCGGGCCCCGGTTCCCCTGCCTCCACGGGCGGCGGGGGCGTGTGCATGAAATCGGTGAACAGGTTGAACTGGTCCTCGAGGATGCGTGCGGCCTCGGCGACCGCGGCCTCGGGGGTGACGCTGCCATCGGTCCAGAGCTCGAGCAGGAGCCGCTCCTGCGGGCCCGTCGAGGTCTCCAGGACTTCCACGCTGAAGTTCGCCCGTTCCACCGGGGAGAAGTCGGTGTCGATGAGCATGGCGTGGATCGGCAGCACCTCGGGCTCACGCTTCTCCGCGGCCTGGTAACCCCGTCCGCGTTCCACGCACACTTCCATCTCGAGCGTGCCGTCCTTGTCGAGCGTCGCCAGGACCACATCCGGGGTCAGGATCTCCACGTCGGCATCCGGGTCGAAGTCCCCCGCCGTCACCGTGCGCGGCCCCTGGGCGCGGAGTCGCAATAGCTTGGGGCGATTCACGTGCAGGACGAAGACCAGCTTGCGGAGGTTCGTGATGATGTCGAGCGTGTCCTCGTTCACGCCCTGAAGGTGCGAGAACTCGTGGAGCACTCCCTCGATCTTGACCCAGGTGGGCGCGGCTCCGGGGATGGACGAGAGGAGCACGCGGCGGTAGGTGTTGCCGACCGTCAAGGCGAGCCCCGGCTCGAATGGCTCCATGACCATCTTGCCGTGTCCGCGTTCGCGCACGAGCCACTCGTGGCGGGCGGGGAGCGCTAGCTGCTGCATGGAATCCCTCCTGGAAAGATGCGGGGCCTGCCGACCCCAGGCCGCCCATTATACCAGACACGCATAACCAGACACCGACCAAGAGCAAAGCCGGGCGTCCGGGCGGGGCTTGTTGACTGGATCCAAAAGCGCAGGCAGAATAACAACTTATGGGGGAGCAACCCCGATTCGCCACGGACCGGGCGAAGCCATCTCATTCCAGGCTCGGACCCCGGACGGTGTTCGGCCTTCTCCTGGCCGCCTGCCTGCTGTTCGTGGGGCTCCAGGCCTGGCGGGTCCTGACCCCGGGCGTCGCGGTCCGCTCGGGTCCCCGGATCGTGGAGATCCCCGCCCACCGGGGCTTCCTGGATGTCGCTCGAATCCTCGGCGAGGCCGGCGTGATCCGCAGCCCTGTGGGCTTCACACTCCTGACACTCGTCCGCGGGAGCATGCGGAGCCTCAAGGCGGGAGAGTACCAGATCCCCGGCGGAGCCAACACGGTGGCGGTGCTCATCCTGCTCGAGGGGGGCCACGTCCTGCAACACAACGTGGTCTTCCGCGAGGGCGCCACGGTGGCGGAACTGGCCGGCCAACTCGCCGCCGAAGGCTTGGCCCGGGCGGACGACGTCGTGCGCGCCGCCCGGGATGCTCTGTTCCTGCGGACGCTCGACGTATCGGCTGATTCCCTGGAGGGCTACCTGTTCCCCGACACCTACCAGTTCGTGAAGGGGATGACGCCGGACGAGATCCTCGCGCGGATGGTGGCGCGGATGCGCGAGCGCGTCTCGCCGGACGTCCTCACCACGGCGCGCGCGCGGGACCTGAGCTTCCACCGGCTGCTCACGCTGGCCTCGATCATCGAGAAGGAAGCGGTGGACCCGGGCGAGATGCCTCTGATCTCGGCCGTGTTCTGGAACCGGATCAGGCTCGAGATGCCGCTGCAGGCGGACCCCACGGTTCAATACGCGGTCGGCAAGGAGCGCCAGCGCCTCACGCGCGACGACCTCCTGGTGGAGTCGCCCTTCAACACATACCGGAGGGTGGGCCTGCCACCCGGCCCCATCGCCAGTCCCAGCCTTGCCGCCATCCGGGCCGCCGTCAATCCCGCGGCGGTCGGCTATCTGTACTTCGTGGCGATCGACGAGCGGCATCATCAGTTCTCCACCACGCTCGCCGATCACAATGCGGCGGTCGCGAAATACCGCGTCGTACGGGCTCGATAAAATTTAGGGTCTTATCATCCTTGTCACCGACCCCGGGCCAATGCTATAAACGAGCGCACGATGGCTCCGGGGAACGAGCCCAGCGCCTCATCGATGCTGACCCCGCGGGCAGTCCTGTCGCGGCCTCCCGTCTCCCTCTGTGGAGGCGCCGACATGGCCTCCGCGCTGCCAGCGCAGGCGACGAGTCGCTCACGCCACCACGTCGAGCGCTTCCCGCCCCTCTACCGGTTGCTCAGGCTGGGGTGCACACCGCTCCTGAAGTGGTTCTTCGACCTCCGCGTCACCGGGGTCGAGCACCTGCCACCGTCCGGGCCGTTCATCCTGGCGGCCAACCACCACAACTACGTGGATGGCGTC
>Ga0137374_10007376_pt1 | contig 13095 bp, 10 predicted proteins | sample SagtaG_20_FD_104811 | JGI IMG/M metagenome (GOLD analysis project Ga0137374, IMG submission 104811) | Vadose zone soil microbial communities from Sagehorn Ranch, Mendocino, California, USA - Sage1_R_100_16 metaG | ecosystem: Environmental > Terrestrial > Soil > Vadose zone | place: USA...
AGGTGAACCGGTGGCTTCCCCTCCACCTTCCTTACTGTCAGGACGAAGCTCGCCAGAGCTGGATCTGTGTCGACTGTCGTTGAGGACGAGCCGACGGACAAGGCAGTTGGGCGGCAGTTGGGCTAGGTGCAATGCTGTTGAGGGTGTCCGTGATGCTCTTCACTGGCACCCGTCGAGCTGCCGGCCGAGCGGCAGACCAGCATGCCGGCGAGTCGGTGAAGGTCCCACATGCCCGGCGCAGGAGCATCACGGACACCCAATGGGTCCGTAGCCGACCGCGACCGCCGCGCCGTTGGCCGACGCCGGTTGGACTGGCGGCTGCTAGCCGGCTCGATGTGGCATGTTCAGCATTGTCGCACTCGAGTGTCTTACGGATGCAGTACTTGCTTTGGCGCTCGCTGCAGCGGCACCCGAGCTTGTTCCGTGATGTTGTCGGCGTCTTTGGCCACGCAGACGGTTGGCAGTGCTGGTTCCAGGCCGGTGCCACGGTGTTGTGGCTGCGGGGCTGAGCAACGTCAGCACCGCGATAATCGCAAGCGCGTGCCACGCCACGGTCTGCCCGTGTCCGCGTTCTCGCGATCGTCTGCGCTGCTGTCAGCGACGTGTTGACGGGGTCGCGAGCTGGGACAGCGCTCGATTGACGTAGATGGGAACCAAGTCGGCCAGATAGGCGGCGGAGCCGAACGCGTCGCCGATGAACTCGATTCCGTCGTTTGCCGCGTGTGCTGCACCCTCGATGGCTGCAGGGGTCGGGCGGGAGCCGACGAGCTGGGCTTCGGCGCCGACCGCCCGCGTCGCGACGGCACCGGCACCGGTGATCGCGATCCGGCAGTCACGGCAGGCTTGGTCGGCGTCGACGGTGACGGCGACCGCCACACCGAGCATGGCATGCCCGGAGGCGGGATGCATGCGCTTGAGGTAGGTGGAGCGGGTCCGCGCGTCGACCGCCGGCACGGTGACGGCGGTCAGCAGCTCACCTGGCCGTAGCGTGGTGGGTCCCGTGCCGGGTCCGGTCCCATCCCTGGTGAAGAAGTCACCAGCCGGCACGGCTCGTTCGCTGTCGCGGCTGCGCAGCTGCATGGTCGCGTCGGTGGCCAGCACGACCGGCGGCCAGTCGCCGTGCGGGTCGGCCTCTGCCAGGGACCCGCCCAGCGTGGCCCGGTTGCGGATGAGCGGGTCGCTGATCGCCGTGGCGGCCTTCGACAGCAGCGGCACGGTGCGGGCGATGTCGGGGGAGTACTCGATTTCGGCGGTGGTGGTCATGGCGCCGATGCGCACCAGCCGGCCCGCTCCGCCGCTGTCGCCCCCGTGAGGCGAACCGGCGTCCTCGAGGACCTCGATGCCACGTAGTTCGGCGATGCGGCCCAGGTCGATCAGGGTGGAGGGGCGCGTGTGCCTGCGGTGGCTCTGCGGCAGGATGCTGTCCGGCAGGAGCGCGTGACCGCCCGCCAGGAACGTGGCGTCTTCGTGGAGGCTCACCATTTCCAGCGCCTCACTGATGCTGGTTGGCTGCAGGTAGTCGAGGCCGGCCGGTGTCACGGTGTACCTCCCAAGGGGCGGCTGTCGGTGGTGGCCTGGCGGCTGTCGGCGAGCACCTGTTCGGGATGCAGCGGCATGTCCAGATGCGTCACGCCCAGCGGCGCCAGCGCGTCGAGCACGGCGTTGACGATGGCCGGCGGCGTTGCAATCGCCCCTGCCTCGCCGATTCCCTTGATGCCCAGTGGGGTGAACGGTGACGGCGTGACGGTGTGCGCGGTTTCCAGGCGCGGGAGGTGCTGGGCGCGCGGGAAGGCGTACGTCGTCCAGTTGCCTGAGACCAGGCAACCCGCGTCGTCGTAGCGGGCGCCCTCGAGCAGCGCCTGGCCGAGCCCCTGCGCAATGCCGCCGTGGACCTGCCCCCGCGCCAGCATGGGGTTGATGAGGGGCCCGCAGTCGTCGACCGCGAGGAACCGGTCGATGGTGATGTCGCCGGTCGCGGGGTCGACGTCGACGACGGCGATGTAGGTACCGAACGGGAACGCGAGTCCCTTGGGATCGTAGAAGACGCGCTCGTCCAGGCCGGGCTCGATGCCGGGCGGGATGTCCGGGACGAAGTGGGCCAGCCGGGCGACTTCCTCCCACGTCACACCGTCCCGGGGACTGCTGCCGGTGGGTTTGGAGGCGGTGAACACCGCCGCCTCATACTGCACGTCCTCTACGGCCGCACCCAGGGCGTGGGCGGCGATGCGCCGGGCCTTGGCGAGGACCTTCTGGCTGCATTCGTGGACGGCGCTGCCCCCGACCGGCATCGAGCGGGAGTTGAACGTGCCGAGGCCGAATTCGACCCTCGCGGTGTCCCCTTCGACGATGTCGATGTCTTCGGGCCGCAGGCCGAGCGCGTCGGCGGCGATCTGCGCGTAGCTGGTCGCGTGCCCCTGGCCGTGGTCGGCGGAGCCGACGTGCACGCTGACCCTGCCGGTGGGATGGACCAGGACGCGCGCGTACTCCCAGCCACCAAAGGAAAATCCCACCTGGGCGTTCGCCCAGCCGGGCCCCAGGCCGGTGAATTCGGTGTAGGTGGCCAGCCCGATGCCTCGGTAGCGGCCGCGGCGACGAAGCTGCGCCTGTTCCCCACGCAACTGGTCGTAGCCGACGATGCCCAGCGCGGTGTCGAGATTGTGCTGGTAGTTGCCGCTGTCGAACACGAACGCGCCGGTGGGCACCGGGTATGGAAACGCGTCAGGGGGGATGAAGTTGCGGCGGCGGATCTCCGCCGGGTCGATGCGCAGTTGGCGTGCGAGCTGGTCGACCATGCGCTCGATGAGGTAGGTCGCCTCGGGTCTGCCGGCGCCCCGGTAGGTGTCCACACGCGAGGTGTTGGTCAAAACGCCGAGCGTGTCGACGTGGACGTTGGGGATCCGGTAGACGCCCGTCAGCATGAATGCGCAGTTCGCCGTCGGGACGCCAGCGGCCATGCCTGACACGTAGGCCCCGAGGTTGGCGAACAAGGTGGCCTTGATCCCGGTGATGATGCCGTCGGCAGTGGCACACAGTTCTACGTCTTGGACGTGGTCGCGGCCGTGGTTGGTGGCTTTGAAGTCCTCGCTCCGGGTGGCCGTCCACCGCACCGCACGGCGCAACCGGATGGCCAGCGCGGTCAGCAGCACTTCTTCGGGATACAGGTGCAGCTTCGATCCGAAGCCACCGCCGACGTCCGGCGCCACGACGCGGAGCCGGTGCTCGGGGAACGACAGGACCTCGGCAAGCATCCGCTTGATGATGTGCGGCGACTGGGTGCTGCTGTGGACGGTCACCGTGGCCATACGGTCGTCGTAGTCGGCCAGCACCGACCGAGGCTCCAGTGCGCCGGGGATCAGATTCTGATTTCGAAGCCGCTGGCGGACGACGACGTCGGCGGCTTGCTGCGCCGCCGCGTAGTCGCCTGCGTAGGCCGGCAATCGGAACAGGATGTTGCCGTGCTCGGAAGCGCCGTCCAGTCCCGCGTGCACCAGGGGGCGTCGGGCTGTGCGGCCCGCCACGGGTCGGTCACCGCAGGGAGCGGCTCGTAGCCGACGTCGATGGCTTCCACCGCGTCCGCGGCCGCGTCGGCGTCGACAGCGACCACCACGGCGATTCCCTCACCGTGGAATCGGACCACCTGGTCGGCGAGCACGCGGTGAACGGGCACGTGCATGCCGGGCAGCACCCAGTTCGTCGGCAGCGGGGACACCGAGTCGAGCAGGTCCGCACCGGTGACCACGGTGACCACGCCCGGCATCCCGCGGGCCCGGTCCACCGAAACGGACCGAATGCGGGCGTAAGCGTACGGGCTGCGCAGCAGCGCGGCATGCAGCGTGCCCGCGGCATCGGTCGATCGCACGTCGTCGGTGAACTGTCCGCGCCCCCGAAGGTGATGGTCGTCCTCTCGCCGTTGCAGGGGCTGACCGAAGAATCGGGAGTCTTGCGTGGCGGGGGACGGGGGCGCTCCGGCGACGGCGCTGTTGGTCGCCGCGCCCCCCTCCGTCGCGGTATCCCGCGATGACGGCGGCGAGGTAACCGCTTGGTCCTGGTCGCCAGCGACGGACGTCTGGGCCGCGGCACGGATCGCATCGACGATGTGCTGATAGCCGGTGCACCTGCAGAAATTGCCCTTGAGCCAGGCGCGAACGCGTTCCTCGCTCGGCTGCGGCTCACGCTGCAGCAGCTCCAGCGAGCTCATGATCATGCCGGGGGTGCAAAAGCCGCACTGCAGCGCGTGATGCTCGCGAAACGCCGCCACCAGCGGGTGCTCCACATCACCGGTCTTGCTCAAGCGCTCGAGGGTGTCAACGGTTGCGCCGTCCGCCTGGACGGCCAAGACCGTGCACGACTTCACCGCGCGGCCGTCCAGGTGCACCGTGCACGCGCCGCACTGGGTAGTGTCGCATCCGACATGCACACCGGTAACACCGAGGTCCTCTCGCAGGAAGTGGACGAGCCGCCTTCGGGCCTCGACCTCTGCCTGCCGCTGCTCACCGTTCACGGTGATGGTGACGCGATGACGTGACATTCCTTTCTCCCTTATCTGGTTGGGTTGGTGCGGATGAGCGGGTCAGCGGCCATCGGCGTCGTGGGATTTGGCCCGCCGGCCGGTCCGCATCCGCTGGTGTCGCATGCTCGCTCCTTGTCCTGCAGTCAGAGCGGCTGATGGCACGACCCTACCCGGCAGCCCGAGGGACGGAATCCGTAACGCATAGGTAGCCGCACCGGTCGCGTCGAGATCAACCTCTTGCTTTGGAGCAGGTCCCGGCGCCAGGACCACTCAAGCCCGGCGACCATATCCAGGTTTGGGTGCCTCATCCGCTGAGGGAGACGGTGCGCCCGCCGGGTCCGGCGACACCTCGCTGTGGTGCGTCAGCGTCCTGTTCCTCGGCTTCATAGGCGCGTGGATCACCGGCGATCGGACCAGCTCGATCCGCTGAGTGAGGTTGAACCTCCAGGGCCATCGCCATGGCGTCGCGTTGACTACCCGAAGCGGAGAGCCATGCGCGTGTTCGACCGGATCGGGCATATGCGCGTGGCGTGGTCCGAACGGATGTGGCCGGACGCCGGGTCGGAAGTCCCAGACGAGCGCCCGGGCGTCTGGGCGCAGCACGCGGCCGATCTCGGCCAGGCCTGCCGTCGGGTCGGCCCAGTGGTGCATCGACAACGTGGTGACGACCAGGTCGAACGATCCGTCGGGGAACGGCAGCGAGGCCACGTCGCCGACGAGGAACGATGGCCGGCGCTCGTCGCCGTTCCCCGGACGGGCGGCGTTGGCTCGAGCGCGCTCGATCATGGCCGGATCGAGGTCGAGACCGGTCACGTCGAGGCCGTGCTGGCGAGCCAGCCGGATCGACAGGCGGCCGGGCCCACAACCCACCTCGAGCACCCGTGCGCCGTGCGGGGCGACCGCCGCGGCGTCGGCAGCGATGCGCCCGAAGAGCGAGCCGAGCATGAGCCGGCTCAGCGCGTCGTAGACGACGGCATCGCCGACGAGGATCCCGCCCGGCACCCTTCGTCCCGTGGCGGCACCGCGGCCGTGTCGCACGACGGCGACGGCCGCGGCGGCCGCTCCGAGCAGGACCACGAACCTTCGAGGTCGACCCATCACAGCTCCTTCGTGTATCCGAGGCCTGGCTCTCTGATTTTGGCCGAGAGCGTGGAGATCCTGGTCACCCTCGCCGGGTTGTGCCCCCGGCGCTGGAGTGGAAGTGCTCCTCGACGCTTGGCTTCGGGTGTCAGCGACTGGCATGGTGCACCTGATCGCCTCGCGGTGTCGTCATAGGTAGGCGAGGGCTTCGCGGACGGTGAGGCGGGAGGCGCGGGTCGCTGCTGCTTCGGTGGCGAGTACGGCGCCGAGGATGACCAGTGCGGTCCAGACGCCGGCGGCGAGCATGGAGATCCGGTAGGGCAGCGGTGCGGAAAAGAACAGGTTGCCGAGCGCGGCGCCCAGGACCGCGGTGAGTGCAAGCGCCGGGAGGACCGCCACCAGGCAGCTGGCGAGGGCCATGAAGACGCCTTCGGCGACGACGATGCGGCGGACAGCCTTCGGGCGTGCTCCGATGGCGTGCATGACACCGAACTCGCGGGTCCGATCGAGGATGTTGGCGCTCATTGTCGAGGCCAGGCCGATGACGCCGACCACGCCCAGGGGGAGGGCGATCCCCAGCAGAATCAGGATGATGGGACCCAGGTGACCTTCGCTGATGGCCTCGCTGCGGCTGATCGACGCCGCGGACTTCACCTCGGTCCCCGGGTCGGTGAGGGTGTTGTCGACGGCGTCGGCGACCACTTGGCGGGTCTGCTCGTCGTGGCTGTTGGTGGCGATGCGCAGCTGGTTCGCTTGTTGTGGCTGGCCCATGGCGTCGGCGAAACCCTCGGCCGTGGCGTATACGCCGCCACCACCGCCCTGTCTTTCTTGGGCGATGCCGACGACGCGCCAGGTGGTGGGTTTTCCACCGACGATCAGTTGCACGGTGTCACCGGCGCCGACGTTGGGGACGGTGTTGTTGCGGGTTACCTGGTTGAGCACGACCGCGCCGGTTTCACCCGGGTTCAGCCAGCGGCCTTCCAGCAGTTTGGGAGGCGGGAGCATGGTGCTGCCCGCTGGAAGTGCGGTCACCGAGACGCGGCCGTGCCCTTGGTCGGGATAGGTGCGGGTGACGGGGATCTGTCCTGGCCCGGCGACGCCGGTTTGCGCGACGTTCAAGGCCTCGACCCGGCTGACGCCCGGCACCCGCTTCACCATGGTGGCGATCTTGTCCACCGCGGCCGGGCTGGCCAGTTGCACGTCGACATCCCAGTTGCGCTGCTGCTTCTGCTCTTGGGCTATTGCCTCCGTACCGCCGCTCAGGGACATCCCGGCGACGAACACCACGCCCGCGCTGGCCAGCAGGCCCACCGACAGCCAGAACCGGGCGGGACGCCGGATGGTGTTGCGCAGCGCCATCAGCAGGCCGCGGTCGAGGCGGCGAATGCGACCAAGCCGGGCCAGGACGCCGGTCGCCGCGCTCGGCTTGGAGCCAACGCCATGGTGGTCGATCGCCGCCCGTACGGTGGTGCGGCTGGTTTTGACCAGCGGTACCAGCGCCAGCAACGGTGGCAGGCCGAGGCCGACAGCGAGGATCACCACGTAGGTCCACCAGGGAGCCGCGAGACTGGCGGCCTGGATGCCGAGGAACCCGAGGAAATTTCCGACCGCGACGCGGCCGAGCAGGATGGCGGGGACCAGCGCGAGCAGCGTGGCCGCCACAGCCACCAACAGCGTCATCGCCAGGTACAGGCGCCCGATGCGGCCGGATCGCGCGCCGATCGCTTTCATGATGCCGATCTGCGGGATCTGCTGGGTGAACAGGCCATTGAGCATGTTCGCGACCAGCATCGTGCTGAGCAGCAGGGCGGCCGCCCCGCCGGCGAGCAGCGACAGGAGCAACGCGTCGGCTTGCCATTGGTGGGGGTGCGCATAGGGCTTGGGAACCTGGATCTCACGGATCGCCAGCCCGTGTTCGCGCTGCAGCCACGTGCCGACCTCGCCGGCAACGGCCACGATGACGTCGCGGTCTCGGCTCGGCCTCGCCTGCCCCGGGTCAGCGACCTGGATCTTCAACTGGTCCAGAAGGGCCTGCCCCCCGGGCCCGGGCAGCGACGCCGCGGACAGATAGCCGCGCCCCGTCTGCTCCTGGGGTGAGGGCGAGAGGCTGGGGTCATACACGGTATCCGTCACCCGTAGCCGCACCGGTTCGCGGCTGGGTGTCTTGACGGTCACGGTGTCGCCGACCGCCACGCCCAGCAGGGTGAGCGTGTCGCGTCCGAGAAAGACTTCCCCAGGCGACGGTGGCCAGCTGCGCTGCTGCATCTCGAACTTCGCCATCCGCATCGGGTCGTCCGGCGCCGCCACGAATACCTGCAGCGGGATATCCCGCAAACGGCCGTTGACCTCGACCTCACTGGTGAACTGGTTGCGCCCGGCCGCCTCGATGACGCCCGGCCGCCCACGCGCCTGGGCCGCGATCGCCGCCATCTGCTCGGCGTCGATGGCGCGGTCGAGCAGGATCGTCGCCGACGCCGGCTCGGTGCTCAGGTACGCGCTGCTGGTCTCCCTGCTGCTGGCGGCCCAGGCACAGAGCACCCCGCCGAACGCCGTCAGGCTGACCGCGATCGCGATCACCATCAGCAGAAACCGGGACCAGGTCGCCCGCAGGTCTCGGCGCAACTTGACCGTCAGCAGGCTGGTCACGCCGACACCCCCGTCCGCTCATCATCGACGACCCGGCCATCCACCAGGGTCACCTCTCGGCCGACGATCGACCTGATATCGCGTTCATGGGTGACCACCACGATGGTCTGCCCTTCGGTGTGCAGGTCGGCGAACAGCTCCAAGACGGCGTCGGCCGTGGTGGAGTCCAGGTTGCCGGTCGGCTCGTCGGCCAGCAGGATCGGTGGATCGTTGGCCAGGGCCCGGGCGATCGCTGCGCGTTGCTGCTGGCCGCCCGACAGCGTGGCGGGCACCTTGTCGGCCTGGTCACCAACACCCATCCGCTCCAGCAGGCGCTGTGCCCGATCGCGCCGCTCGCCAACCGGGATCGTCTTGGCGAAGTCCATCGGCAGCATCACGTTCTCGACCACGGTCAGCGTCGGCAACAGCTGAAAGAACTGGAACACCAGCCCGACGTTTTGTCCCCGCCAGGCGGCCAGTCCGGACTCCGACAACGAACCAAGATCGGCGCCCGCTGCATGAACCATCCCGGAGGTGGGCCGGTCGATACCGGCGAGCAGATTCAGCAGCGTCGTCTTCCCGCTGCCTGACCGCCCGACGATCGCGACGAACTCGCCCTGCGCGATGTCGAGGCTGAGGTGATCAACGGCGACGACTTCGCCAGCGCCCAATGGGTACGCCTTGACGACGTCACTGACCTGTATCGCATGTCCCACGGTGTACGACCTCCGCTTCTGATCCCGGACTGAACTGGTACACCGCCAGCGACCGCGCCGAGCCCGGCCGACCAAGGACGTGACGTGCGCGGTGGGCGCGAACCTGCGGAGGCGGGGTGGCATGGTCATCCTTCGTGGCCACCCTCGGCTGACGTGTGGCCACCGACGCCACCGCCGGACGCTGCGTCGTCGCCGGTAACGCTGGAGATCGGTGTGTCGCCGCCAGAGGTGTGACGACCAGGGCCGTGGCCACCGCCGCCGCCGCCGATGAGGAGCATGACGACAACCAGCAGGACCACGACGAGGGCGATGATCACAACCACCCTCACCCAGCGTGGTGTGCCGCCGGTGTCGGGGTAGCGGGACGGGTCAGTCATGTGCGTGTCCCCCTCCTGCGTGCCGACGAATCCCTGATCGATCGCGTTGTGATCCATGGCCGCGAAGCTACGGCGGGACGGGGCGGCGGCGAAACGCCCCGCGGGGGGAACTTGTCCGTCCCCATCCAGTGGAGGCGGGTCATCCCACGGGGGGATTCCCGGCAGTGTCCGCGGAGGTACCCTCGCGGTGTCATGTCGTCGACGGTCACTGTGCACAGGCGCTTCGCGGCCCGGCCGAGCTCGGGAGCACTCCTCGACGTCCTGGTCGCGGCCGTCTTGTTTGCCGGCTCGCTGGCGCTGCTCCGACACGGCGGCATCACCCCTCCCCGCTCCGAATCGGGAGACCTCGATCTGGTCGGCGTCGTGCTCGCAGCGTGCTCGACGGTGCCGCTCATCGCCTGGCGGCGCTCCCCGATCGGCGTGTTCGCGGTGACCGCGGCGGCGGGCGCGTTGCTGGCGGGCCTCGGCTATCGGATCGACCTGCTGCTCGGCCCCACCGCCGCGCTCTACCTGCTCGCCGCGAGCCGCGCGCCGCAGACCCCATGGACGCGGCGCACCACCGTCACCGTCGTCGGGCTGCTCGTGGCGTACCTGGGCGCGACCGCCGCCGCGCAGCGGACCTTCCCCGGAGGCGAGCTCCTCCACACCGGTCTCGCCTGGGCCGTCGGCTGGTTCGCCGGCGAGCGAACCCGCCTGCGGCGCGAGCACATCGCCGAGCTCGGAGAGCGCGCCCTGCGCGCCGAGCGGGAGGCGGAGCGCGAGCGCCTGCTCGCCGCCGCCGAGGAGCGCGCCCGGATCGCCCGCGATCTCCACGACTCCGCCGGCCACGCGATCAGCGTGATCGCCGTCCGCGCCGGCGCGGCCCGGCTGCGGCACCACCAGGACCCCGATCGCTCGCTTCCCGCCCTGGAGGCGATCGAGGAGCTGGCACGGCAGACGGTCGACGAGATCGACCAGCTGGTCGGCACGCTGCGCGAGGGCGGCGCGACGAACGGGGTCGTCGAGGCTCCGCCCGGCCTGGCGACGCTCGACACCCTGATCGCGCAGCATCAAGCGGCGGGGCTCGAGGTCACCTTCGACACCGCGGGCGCGCCGCGACCGCTTGGCGCCGCCGCCGATCAGGCCGCCTACCGCATCCTGCAGGAGGCGCTCACCAATGCGGCCCGCCACGGCGCGGGCAGCGCCCGGATCGAGCTCGCGTTCGGCGACAGGGCGGTCGAGCTCAGCGTCACCAACCCCGTGCCCGCGCGCGGCTCGCCGCGGTCCGGCGGGGGACACGGGCTGATCGGCATGCGCGAGCGCGCGACCCTGCTCGGCGGCAACCTCGACGTAGAGCGGTCCAACGGCGCGTTTCGCATCCGCGCCCGGATCCCGTACGGAGGTCACCGCGCGTGACGCGTGTGCTGATCGCCGACGACGACGACCTGATGCGCGCCGGGCTCGTCGAGCTCCTCACCGCCGACCCCGAGATCGAGATCATCGGCCAGGCGTCGACCGGACGCGAAGCCGTCGAGCAAGCGCGCCGGCTCGCGCCGGATGTCGTCCTGATGGACGTTCGCATGCCCGACCTCGACGGGATCGGGGCCACCCGTGAGCTGTCGCAGGCGGCCCCGGGAGCGAGGGTCCTGATCGTCACGACCTTCGAGCAGGACGACTACGTCTTCGGCGCCCTCCGCGCCGGCGCATCGGGCTTCCTGCTCAAGCGCGCCCGACCCGAGGAGCTGATCGCGGCGGTGCACACGATCGCCGCCGGCGAGGCGCTGCTGTCGCCGTCGGTCACCCGGCGCGTGATCGACCGCATGGCCCAGCAGCCGACCCCCGAGCTTGCCGATCAGGCCACGCTCGATGAGCTCACACCGCGCGAACGGGAGGTGCTCGAATTCATCGCGCGGGGATTGTCGAACCGCGAGATCGCCGCCGCGCTCGCCGTCGAGGAATCGACGATCAGGACCCACGTGAAGCGGATCCTGATGAAGCTCGACCTTCGCGACCGGGTCCAGGCCGTGATCTTCGCCTACGAAAATGGCCTGAACCGCCCTGCGGTGCGCGCCAAGCCAACACGTCCGCAAGACCGAGCCACGAGCTAGCAACCGCGGCGACGTTGGTGGCCCAGGGCGCCAATCGCCTGGCATGATCCTCTGAGCGCTCAACTCCTTCACGACTTGGTGCTCTTGGATTGCGGCCCAGCCGTAGGGTCCAGCAAACTGGGAGATGGCACCATGCGACACGACGCTGAACCTGACTCGCCGGTGCCGGCAGGCTCGTTGTCGATCGGTCCCACCGGTCACACCCGGACCGCCCGGTGAAAGCGCTCGTGCTCGGGCTGAGCCGTCAGGCGCGGGTGAGCCGGCGGGTGCCCCAGATGGCCGCGAGCAGCAACGCGAGGGTGCCGCCACCCCACAGCAGCACGCCGATGATCGGTTGCCGGATGACCCGGGAAAGGTCCAGGGTGCCGACCAGGAACGGCGCCAAGGACACGGTGGCTGCGATCGCCGGCCGCGGGTCGGCCGGGACCAGCATCAGCACGCCAGCAAGCAGCACGGGCAGCAGCAGCCAGGTGACCCGCCCGCCGCCGATGCCGCCGAACACTGCCCCGGATGTCTCCGCGTCGACGGCCATCAGCACCGGGACCAGCAGCCACAGCCATGATCGTGGCTGGCGTGGTGGCGGTCGCCAGGCCAACGGGCCGACGATGGCAACCGGCAGCAGATAGCGTGCCGCTATCGCCAAGGAGGAGCCGTCGATCGCCCCGATGTCGCCCGCCACCGGGCTGAAAGCGGCCGCGGCGGTCATGGCGGTCAGCACCAGCCCGCTGCGGACGCGCCCGCGAAGCACGCTCACCGCGCCGAGGATGGGCAGCAGCGCCAGCGGGTTTGGTGGGAAGATGGCGTGGGAGGCGCGCCCCCACTCCAGCTCGGCCCACTGCATGTGCAGCGCGGCGGCGGCCTGGCCGATCAGCAGCAGCAGCGCTCCAAGCTGTAGCCCGCCCTGCCACAGCCGTCGAGCGGAACCGCCAGCGGCCATGCGGGCGCGGGTCCGCAGGCCGCCCATGAGCAGGCTGGCCGCCTGGCGTAGCTCGGGCGGTCGCTGCCTGGGCTGGGTTTGGGATGCCTCCAGCAGCGTGGTGCGGATCTCGGCGCCGCGCTCGTGCCGCCAGGCGCGCGGGTAGGCCAGCAGCAGTAGGCTGTACCAGCGCTGGCGGAGCTGTTGTCGGCGGCTCATGCTGGGGACGGCCTCCTGGTGGGCGCGCCGCGCCGGCGCGTGACGATCCGTGCGGCCTGCTCCATCCGTGTCGCCTCTTGGTCGAGGGCGTGGCGGCCCATGTCGGTCAGGCGGTAGTAGCGGCGCACGCGCCCGTCGACGGTTTCTTCTCGGTCGACGGCGACCTCGCCGCTGCTGGCGAGCCGGTCCAGCGCCTCGTAGAGGGTGCCGGCGGCCAGCCGGACCCGCTGTCCGGACAGCTGGTAGGCGTGCTGGATGATGCCGTAGCCGTGCAGCGGGCCGTCCAGGAGCGCGGCGAGCACGAAGTAGGTGGGTTCCCGCATCGGGCGCGGTGGGTGATGATCGCGTGCCATGCGCACACCATATATCGGTTACCTGACTATCGCAATGCGAACGGCTGATCGCCACGACCGTGTACGACTACGACTGATGCGCTGACGCATTGCGCGCGGCGTGATGCCGTTTGGCTGGTCGTCCTGCCTGGAGTGTTCGGGGGAGCGTGCTCCCCCGAACCTCGCAGGGATCGGTGCTACCGCACCGGCTGCAGTTCGCGCTCGGGCTCGGC
>Ga0137374_10007384_pt1 | contig 13089 bp, 14 predicted proteins | sample SagtaG_20_FD_104811 | JGI IMG/M metagenome (GOLD analysis project Ga0137374, IMG submission 104811) | Vadose zone soil microbial communities from Sagehorn Ranch, Mendocino, California, USA - Sage1_R_100_16 metaG | ecosystem: Environmental > Terrestrial > Soil > Vadose zone | place: USA...
ATCGAGGCGTCGAGGTGGGCGAACGTCGTCGCCGGCGCGGGGTCGGTGTAGTCGTCGGCCGGCACGAAGACCGCCTGCAGGGAGGTGATCGATCCCTTCTTCGTGGAGGTGATCCGCTCCTGCAGCTCGCCCATCTCCGTCGCGAGCGTCGGCTGGTAGCCCACAGCGCTCGGCATGCGGCCGAGGAGCGCCGACACCTCGGAACCCGCCTGCGTGAAGCGGAAGATGTTGTCGATGAAGATGAGGAGGTCGCGTCCTTCCTCGTCGCGGAAGTACTCGGCGATCGTCAGGCCGGTGAGCGCGACGCGCAGGCGCGCTCCCGGCGGCTCGTTCATCTGGCCGAAGACCATCGACATCTTGTCGATGACTCCCGACTCGCGCATCTCACCGAGTAGCTGCGTGCCCTCGCGCGAGCGCTCGCCGACGCCGCAGAAGATCGAATAACCGCCGTGCTCGGCGGCGACGTTGCGGATGAGCTCTTGGATGACGATCGTCTTGCCGGTGCCGGCGCCGCCGAACACCGCCGACTTCCCACCCTTGAGGAACGGACAGATCAGGTCGATGACCTTCATGCCGGTCTCAAAGATCTCCGCCGTTGTCGCTTGGTCGGCGAAGGACGGTGGCTGACGGTGGATCGGGTCACGTCGCTCGCCCTTCACAGGACCCTTGCCGTCGATCGGCTCGCCAACGACGTTGAAGAGGCGCCCCAGCGTTTCCTTCCCGACCGGCACCGTGATCGGGCCACCGGTGTTCGTCACCTTCATCCCCCGCCGCAGGCCATCCGTGCTCTGCATCGCGACCGCGCGCACCCAGTTGTTGCCCAGGTGCTGCTGGACCTCGGCGGTGACGAGCTCGTCGCCCTCGTCGCGCTTCACGGTGAGAGCGTGGTAGATCTCCGGCAGCTCGCCCTCCTCGAAGTGCACGTCCAGCACGGGGCCGATGATCTGGACGATCTCGCCGGTCCCGGTGGTTTCCTTCTTCTTCGCGGCCGTCTTCACTGCCATCTCGCTACCCCTTCAGCGCTTCGGCGCCCGAAGCGATCTCCAGCATCTCTTTGGTGATGCGCGTCTGACGCGCCTTGTTCGCCGCGAGCGTGAGGTCGCCGATGATGTCGTCCGCGGCATCGGTCGCGTTGCGCATCGCGACCATCTGCGCGGAGAACTGCGAGGCCTTCGACTCGAGGACCGCCTGATACAGGGCCATCTCGATGAAGCGCGGAAGGATGACGTCCATCACCGCCTGCGGATCCGGTTCGAACAGGTACTGAATCGGCGGGAGGTCGTCGATGTCCTCCTCCTCGGGCACGAGTGGAAGGATCCGCCGGATCGTCGGCTCCTGGCGGAGCGTGTTGATGAAACGCGTGAAGGCCAGGTGCACCTCGTCGACACTCCCGCTGGTGAACTCGTCCACCGCGACGCGGGCGATGACGTTCGTGTCACTGGTCGTCGGTCGATCCGGGATCCCCGGAAACTCCGCGATCACGGGAGTGCGCAGGCGGCGGAGCGAGCCGATGCCCTTCTTGCCGACGGCGACGTAGGCGGTCGCCGGCTGCTCCTGCGCGAAACGGATGGCCGTCCGGAGTAGGTTCACGTTCATCGGACCCACCAGACCGCGGTCGGTCGTGATGAGCACGACGGCGACCTTGCGGACCGGTGTCCGACGATGCAGCAGCGGGCTGACCTCCGGATCGGCGTACGGAGCGAGCTCGTTCAGCACCGACCGCAGCTTCTGCTCGAAGGGACGTGACGCGAGAACCGCCTCCTGCGCGCGGCGCATCTTCGACGCGGCGACGAGCTGCATCGCACGCGTGAGCTGCTGAATGTTCTTGACCGACCGGACGCGCCGCCGCAGATCTCGTTCGCTGGGCATTTACGCCTTCGCCTCAGCGGGCTTCTTTGCCTCGGGCTCCGTGTTCGCGCGGCCGGCCCTGGCTTTGCCGGCGCCGGCCGAGCCCCCTTCAAGGGCCTTGGCCTCGTCGTACGACACGGTCTTCTTGAACTCCTCGATCATCGCGCGCGCCTGCTTCTCGATCTCGGCGTCGAACTTCTTGTCTTTCGCGATCTTGTCGGCCAGCGGCTTGTATTGCGTTTCCATGAAGCGGTAGAGGTCGCGCTCGAAGTCCTTCACGCGCGCGGCCGGCACGTCGTCGACGTAGCCGTTCGACGCCGCGAAAATGATCACGACCTCTTGCACGAGCGAGAGCGGCTGGTATTGCGGCTGCTTCATGATCTCGGTGATCCGCTCGCCGCGTCGCAGCTGCTGCTGCGTCTGCTTGTCGAGGTCCGAGCCGAACTGCGCGAACGCCGCGAGCTCGCGGTACTGCGCGAGATCGGCCTTGAGGCCCTTCACCACCGACTTCATGGCTTTGGTCTGCGCGTCGCCACCGACTCGGGAGACCGAGAGGCCGCTGTTCATGGCGGGGCGGATGCCCTGGTTGAAGAGGTCGGTCTCGAGGTAGATCTGGCCATCGGTGATCGAGATGACGTTCGTCGGGATGTAGGCGGAGATGTCGTTCGCCTGGGTCTCGATGAGCGGCAGCGCCGTCAGTGACCCGCCGCCGTTCTCCTTGTTGAGGCGGGCGGCGCGCTCGAGGAGGCGCGAGTGCAGGTAGAAGACGTCTCCGGGATACGCCTCGCGGCCGGGCGGACGCCGCGTGAGGAGCGAGACCTGCCGGTACGCCCAGGCGTGCTTCGACAGGTCGTCGTAGACGACGAGCGCGTTCTGGCCCTTGTCCCGGAAGTACTCGCCCATCGCGCACCCGGCGAACGGGGCGAGGTACTGGAGCGTGGCCGGGTCCGACGCGCCGGCGACGACGATGATCGTGTGGTCCATCGCGCCGTGCTCCTCGAGGATCGCGGCGATCTTCGCGACCGAGGAGTCTTTCTGCCCGATCGCGACGTAGATGCAGATGAGGTCCTGGCCCTTCTGATTGATGATCGTGTCGATCGCCACGGCGGTCTTGCCTGTCTGACGGTCGCCGATGATCAGCTCGCGCTGCCCACGGCCGATCGGCGTGATCGCGTCGATGACCTTGATGCCGGTCTGCACCGGCGTATCCACGTTCTGACGGGACATGACGCCAGGCGCGACGACGTCCACGGGCCGGGATTCCTTCGTGTCGATCGGGCCCTTCCCGTCGAGCGGGCGCGCCAGGGGGTCCACGACGCGGCCGACCAATTGCGGCCCGACCGAGGTCTCGACGATCCGGCCGGTGGTACGGACCTCGCCGCCCTCCTCGATGCCGGTGTAGTCGCCGAGGATGATCGCGCTCACGGTGTCCTCTTCGAGGTTGAAGGCGAGACCGAAGACCTCGTTGCCGAAGTCGAGAAGCTCCGAGGCCATGCACGCGGCGAGGCCGTGGATGCGGGCGATACCGTCGCCGATCTCGACCACGGTGCCGACGTCGACGGACTCGGACCGTCCTTCGAACTTCTGGATCTGCGCCTTGATGATGTCCGTGATCTCTGACGTCGTCGCCACGGTGTTCCCCCTCTAGCTCGCGAGCTCGCGCCGGAGCTCGTCCAACTGTGCTTTCAGCGATGAATCGATGAGCCGGTCGCCGACCTGCACTTTCGCGCCGCCGAGGAGCGACTCGTCGACAGCGAACGTGGCGCGGATCTTCTTGCCGCTCGATCGCTCGAGACGGCGTACGAGCTCGTCCCGCTCCTTCGCGCTGATCTCCTTCGCCGTCGTGATCGTGCCTTTGACGATCCCCGCGCGCCGCTCGACGAGATCGACATACGCTGTCGCGATCTGCGGGAAAAGCGCGATGCGCTCGCGCTCGAGCAGCAGATCCAGGAGCGACCGGATCGCCTTCGGCTCGGCGGCGGTGGCGGCGTCCAGAGCCGCGCGCCTCGCGCGCAGCGGGATCCCCGGATTGCGCAGCGCGCGCAGGATCTCACCGCTGAGCGCCTCGTGAAGACGCTGGAGCGATGCGCCGAACTCATCGACAGCAGTCTCGCTGGTGCCGATCTGGTAGAGCGCCTCGGCGTAACGACGCGCCGACGATCCGCTGAGTGCCATCAGTTCTGCTTCAACTCCGTGCCCGCTTCCTCCAGAGACCGCTCGATGAGCGCGCGGTGCTGCTCGGGACTGATCTCGCGACCGAGGATGCGGCTCGCCGCGAGGACGACCATCGACGCGACCTCACCTCGCAGTTGCGCGAGCGCCTGGTCGTGAAGGTGCTCGGCGTCGGTGCGGCCCTTTTCGCGGATGCGATCGGCTTCCGCTTTCGCCTGCGTCCGGATGTCGGTGGCGGCGGCCTCCGCGGCTTTCGTCGTGCGCTCGGCGATCGCGGCCGCCTCGCGACGCGCCTCTCCGAGGATCTTCTCGACCTCTTGCTTCAGCTGCTCGCGCTCGCGTCGCGCGGATTCGGTGAGCTCAAGCCCCTCGCGGATCTTCGCCGCGCGCCGATCGAGCGTCGCCAGGATCGGGCCCCACATGAAGCGGCGAAGCAGATAGAGGAGCACGAGGAAGTTGACGATCGAGACGAGCACCCAGAACGGGTGCACGACGAGCGCGGTCGGCGACTCTTCCGCGATGAATGGAGCGAAAAGCATTGCCTAGAGCGCCTTGCCCTGCAGAAGGAACGCGATGACGAACGAGAAGATGCCCAGCGACTCCGCGAAGACGACGATGATGATTCCGTTGGTGCGGATCGCGTTCGCGGCGTCGGGGTTGCGTCCCGTTGCTTCCGCGACCTTCGAACCCGCGATGCCGATGCCGAGTCCGGCCCCCAGGGCCCCGAAACCGATCGCGATGCCGGCGCCAAGCCAAGCCAAGCTCATGGTTTTCCTCCTCGCGAATTAGGCCGCGTGGGCTGCTTCGAGTTGCGGAGCGTGTGACGCTTCGGGATGGGCTGCCTCGTGCTCCTCACCACCGTGAGACTCGAGCGCAAGGATGATGTAGAGCAGCACGAGGAACGCGAACACGAACGCCTGGATGAATCCGATGAACAGCTCGAGGCCGATGAACGGAAGCACGAAGCTAGGAACGAACAGGAGCGCGGAGAGGACTGAGAGAACGATCTCGCCGCCCCAGATGTTGCCCCAGAGTCGGAGCGTCAGCGTGAGGATGCGGAACAGCTCGCTGAAGAACTCGATCGGGCCGACGAAGACGAGCATGACGACGCCGACGAGCGGTCCCTCCTTGAACGCTGGGATGTTGACCCAGCGCGTGAAGTAACCGAGCCCGTTCTGCTGGATGCCGGCCCACTGGTACCAGACGAAGCCTGTCAGGGCGAGGCCGAGGTTGGTGTGGTAGTCGGCGGTCGGCGAGTGGAGCAGCTCGATCTGGCCGACGAGCGGGATGACCGAAAGCCAGTTGCTCAGCAGCGCGAAGAGGAAGAGCGAGCCGAACAGCGGGAGGAACCGCACCACTGCTGGACCTCCGGCGTCCTTCATGAAATCCACGAGCGCCTGCACGATGAGCTCGATGAATCCCTGGAAACGTCCGGGTACCTCGCTCACCCCGCGTGATGCGAGGACGCCGAGCACGAGGAGGACGGCCATGACGAGCCACGCGGTGAAGATCGAGTTCGAGATCGAGATGTCGTTCCAGATCGAGATCACGCCACTCGCGGACGGCGCCTCTTCGCCACCGAGGTGGATTAGCGGCGTCCCGGCCTGTTCGGCAACGTGGATGTCCGCCTGCGCGGGCGGCCAGTTCGGCAGGTTTCCGGTCAGCGCCGCGCCGATCACGGCGACGGCATTCAGAAGCAGCACGATGCCGATGACCTGCCTCACTCGCTCTCCTCGCCCGACTCTTTCTTCTGCTCTCGCTCTTGGATCTCGCGCTCCCAGCGCCTGCCCGCCTTGCGTGCCGCGTCGCTTGTTGGCGGCGTCGGATTGCGCGCGATGTATCGCCGGATGATCAGGAACATCCCCAGGCCCGCGACCTCCATACCCACCAGGATCGCCACGAGCCCCAGCGTTGGGGCGGTCCCGAACTGTTCGTCGAGCTTCTGCCCCACGTACGCGGCGATGAGCAGCGGCCCTCCCACGACCACCGCGACCTGGAAGCCCATGGAAAGGAGATCGCCGCCGTAGCTGCCGGAGTCACGCTGGGGCAATGCAGAGACAGGTTAGCGGCTAGAGCCACCCCTTGCGTCGGAAGTAATAGGCGGTGCCGGCGGCCACGGCGACCATGAAGATCAGCGATGCGAAGAACAGCGGTTCGCTGTCGTACGGGATGAATTTCCAGTTCTGGCCAAAGAAACCCGTCACCACGGTGAGCACCAGCAACACCGTCGCCATGCTCGTGAGCACCTTCACGACCTCGTTGAGCCGGTTGGACACCGACGCCAGATGCGCGTCGATGACGTTCGACGTGAGCTCACGGAAGGTGTCGATCTCGTCGGTCACGCGCGAGATGTGGTCATACACGTCCTGGAAGTACACCCGGCGGCCGGTCTCGCGCAGCTCGCGGATGTCGCCGCGCACGAGGACGGTGAGGACGTCACGCTCGGGCGCGATGAGGTGGCGGATCCGCACCAGGTCGCGCTTCAGCACGAAGAGCTCGCGGATGGAGGTGTCGTAGTCAGGCGCCTCGCCGCCGACGACCATCGACTCGAGGAGCTCGACGCGGTCGCCGAGCGCGTCGACGATCTTGAAGTACTGGTCGACGATGGTGTCGAGGAGCGCATGGAGGAGCAGACCGGTGGTCTGCAGCTTCCCCTCCCGAAAGCGCTTCTCGACGGCGGCGCGCGCGGTGAAGTCACCCTCGTGCACGGTGACGATCGCGTTCTGCAACATGAAGATCGAGATCTCGACCTCACGCACCACGCCGGGCGACGGTTCCTCGAGCGCGTAAAAGACGATGAAGTAGTGGTCATCGTACTGGTCGATCTTCGGCCGCTCGTGCCGCTGCTGCGCATCCTCGACCGCAAGCGGATGCAGATTGAGCTCCTTCGCAGCGAGCTCGAAGTCGTGGCTCTTTGGATCGCTGATGTCGAGCCAGCACGGGCGGTCGCGGAGCTCAGAGAGCTCCTCGGGGGGCCGCTCGCTGGTCTGGTTTGTTTCTTTGACGAGCAGACGCGCAGGCATGACTGAAGGCTAACGCGGCGGACTAACTGGCGAAGCGGCTGACCACCCTCAGGAACTCGGGCCCGTCGAATGGCTTGCCGAGGAATGCCTCGGCGTTGCAGCGGTCCGCCTCGTGCTTGGGGTCGCTTGCGCCGGTGAGGATCACCAGCGGAACGCGTCGAAGCGCCATCCGTAGCTCGCGCGCGAAAGACGGTCCGTCGACGCCGGGCATCTGGATGTCGAGGACGACGAGCGCTGGTGGATCGCGCTGGATCACGCGCATGGCCTCTTCCCCATCGCGTGCCTCGACGACGCGGAAGCCGTGCTCGGTGAGCACGGCGCGCTCGGCGGCGCGCGTCGCCGCGTCGTCGTCGACGACGAGGACCGGGCGCGGAAACCGCTGAAGAAGCATGGCCACCCCACCATGCACAACGCGTACCGCTCGTTCGGTCTTCGTAGACTCGCCCCGTGGCGCCGCCCCGCGGCCTCCGCGCGGTCGAAGAGGTGGTGCCCAAACTGGGCGCGAAGGCGGGTTTCCCGGCGCTACGTATCGGTGAGGTGACGAAGTACGACCGGCCGCTCGAGCATCTCAGCGGGCAGCTCGATATCGCTCCGCTGAAGCTGCCGCTCCGCGCGCGCGATGGACGCTACGGTCTAGTGCTTTGCTTTTCCCTCGAAGCCGTCGACCCACCGAAGCTGGCGCGCGAGCTCGTGCGCGTCGCGCATCCCGACGGTGCGATCTGGGTCGTGGTGTGGAAGAAGGACCATCTGCCGCCGGGTGTGCTGTCCTGGGACGAGGCGCAGCGCGTGATGCTCACCACGCCGTGGGTCGACAACAAGATCCTGTCGCTGGGCGAGCAGGTGTACGCGACCCGCTACGTGCGCCGGCGTCGGCCAGCAAAGTCCTGAACGAGGAACCGTTGGCATCCCGGGGCAGTAAGGGCTTATGTAATGGACCGACGACAGGCCGCGCTCATCCTACTGGCCGTGGCATTCAGCTCGATCGCTTGCTCGGAGCCGTCGCCTGCACCTTTGCCTCTGCCTACCGCGGTCATTCGCGACGAGCCTCCACTGAATCTCGGCTTCTCGCGTCCGCTGCCGGCCAACTGGACCCTCGTCTCGACCCACGAGTTGCTTCTCGCGGTGCCGGGCGAGTGGAGCGAAGGCGACGGCGCCTGGGGTATTCCTTCTCCATAACGCCAGCCGCGACGCGAGTATGCGTATCGATCTCTACGGCAAGGACACGATCGATCACGTCGTGAACGCTCACTACGTGCAGTCGAACTCATTGAAGCCGGAGCTGAAGAAGCTCGTCCTGCTCAACATCCGGCCCTCTGCCGAGGTGCGCTACGCGCCCCTTTCATGGAACTCACCGACGGGCGGCGGCACATATGAAGGCCGCACCATCGTGACCCAGCTCAGCGACCAGAGCGTCGTCGCGTTCTCGATCACCTCGGATCAGCGACCGAGAGAGGCGACCGTCGTGAGTGCCGACGCCGCTGACCGGCAGGAGATGATCGCCGCCTACGCGATGCCGCTGCGTGACGCGGATCGGACGTTCACGCGCTCGCAGATCGAACATGCGCTCGGACGCGCCGGGTACGCTCTCGGATCCTCACGCCGTGGGCGTGAGCGTCGACGCGGTCATGTACCGAGTGGCCGAGGAGGCAGGCGCGTTCGTGCTTGTCTCGCTCTATCCGGACCGCGCCGCGCGACTACGCGGAGATCCCGGCGCGATCGGGCAAGGCTCGGACGGTCCTCAGACGTCTTTGCCGATCAGCGCGCGCGCCATCGGCAACGCTGTCGCTCTTGTGGGCGCACGAGACGTGATGCTTCGTTACCGGATGCTCGTCGCACTCGACGACCTCCTGTCGCTACCTCGTTGACCGAAATGTCACGCCGCTAGCCGGAACACGAGTCGGGAAACTGGCGTCGTAACCGCATGAGGCTGGTGATCGCTCTGGCGCTGATGGCCGCCGCATGCGGCGGCGGCCTCGCTTGGCCCACCCCGTCGCCTTCGCCGCAGGCGCTCACCGTGCCACAGCTCAAGTACCGCGTGATGGACCAGCTGGGCCGACCATGGTTCTGCGACCCCGACTTCTTCCCGGTGGGCCGTGGCGACGAGGGGCAGCGCGCGCAGGAGAAGCTCCCGGAGATACAGAAGGACGCCGACACCTTCAACGCGATCGTCGCGCATCTGGGGCTGCCGTCGGCGCCGCCATACACGGCCGACCAGCAGCTCGCGATCTATCGCGAGTGGAAGACGCTAAACGTGTTGCAGCTCCAGCCGACTACGAACAACGTCTGGGGCTTCACGTACCTGGCGATGAAGAACGTCGGCGGTGGCGAGCGCGTGGAGGGCCGCGTCCTGGCGGACGGAAGCGTGAGCGTCCTCACCCGCCAGCAGGCCGGACGGCCCCCGTGTCCGATCTGTCTCGCCCTCGGCACGCGGATCGCGACGCCGAGTGGTGAGATCGCCGTGCAAGACCTGCGAATCGGCGACATCGTTTGGACGAGCGACGCGGATGGAGCACGGGTCTCCGCAGCGCTGATCGCCGTCGGCAACGCCCCGGTGCCCGCGACGCACGTCATTGTCCGCGTCGCGCTCAACGACGGACGCCTCGTCTACGTGTCGCCGGGCCACCCGACCGCGGAGGGACGCCACATCGGCGACCTCGCTGCCGGAGACACGCTCGATGGCACGCGCATCGCGAGCGTCGAGCGCGTCACCTACGCGGGCGGCGCGACGTACGACATCCTTCCGGCCGGCACGACGGGCGTGTACTGGGCGAACGGCGTGCGACTCGGAAGCACGCTCCGCGCTCAGTAGCGCACAGCCACTCTGCCGGCGACGACGTTGTGGCGTTCGGCATAAACGATCCCTGAGCGGACGTGAAGCACGAGCTTGTCGAGGAACCACATGCCGGGACCGCTCGTTGGCCGGCCGCCAAGGTCGTAGGCCGTCCCGTGACACGTATCCATGAACGCGTTCGCGTCTGCCGCACCGCTGCCGTACGTCCTGTCTTCCAGCTCGCACCCCGTCCTCGGGTCGACGCCAAGGAAGGCCTGAACGGTGTCGTCTCCGCGGCGCACGACGAAGATTGGCATGCCTGCAGGGCGTGACCGCGGGCCCCAGAGACTCATGTGCCCGCGCTCGCGCTCGGCATTCGCGATGCGATCGAGTCCGGAGAGCTCCTTCACGGTCAGACGCACGATCTTGTTCGGCCCGAGCGTCTCGACACGAACGAGACCGATCTCATCCAACTGGCCAGGCAGTGGCGTCGGCCCCAGCATGAAGGCGACGGCGACTGCGGTGACGCTTACAGCAGCCAGTGCGGACACGACGAAGAAGAGTCGCGCCGATCGCCTCATCAGGTCTCGAGAAGCTCCCGCGTGAGGAACTTGACGATCCGGCCGTAGGCGTCCTCAGCGTTCGCGCGTTTCGTGAAACCGTGGCCCTCGCCGGGATACACGACGTATTCGACGCGACGGCCGAGCGCGCGCAGGCGCTCGACGACCTGATCCGACTCCTCCTGCGGGACGCGCGGGTCGTTCCCGCCCTGGAGGATGAGCATCGGGCAGCGGACGTTCTCGATGTGCGTGATCGGTGAGCGCTCCACGAGCTTTTCGCGGTCCCGCTCGGCGCCACCGATCCAGCGTGCGAGGAAACGGCGCCAGTTCGGCTGCGCGTTCTCGAGCATGGTGATGAGATTCGCGACGCCGAAGACGTCGACTGCGCAGCGCCACAGATCGGGGATGCGCGTGACGCAGGTGAGCGTTGCGAAGCCCCCGTACGAGCCGCCGTAGACCGCGAGCCGTTTCTGATCGAAGTCCGTCTGCTTCGTCATCCAGTCGGAGACCGCGCGAAGATCACGGAGGTCGACCCCGCCCCAGTCCTTGTGGATCGCGACCTGCCACGCGCGTCCGTAGCCCGTCGAGCCGTGGATGTTCGGTACGACTAGCGCCATCCCGTTGTGCACGAGCGCCGCGAGGTGGGTCAGGTGCGCAGAGAATGCCGGCCGCGACTGGCCTTCGGGACCACCGTGCGGATACAGCACCGCGGGCACAGGTCCACGCGCTCCACGCGGTCTATACACGAAGCACGGGATGTCTCCGTCTGCCGCCGGGATGCGAATGAGCTCCGGCTCGACGAGCTCGTCGCCCGGCACGCCGAAGGTCGTCGTCAGCGCGACGCGTGCGTCGTCCTTCGCGATATCGAGCGTCCACACCTGCCACGGCTCGGTCGCCGAGATCCGCGAAAACGCTGCGCGCGTTCCGTCCGCGCTCAGGATCAGGTCTTCGCAGACTCCGTGGAGCTCTCGTTCGCTCACAGGACCGCGATCCTTGCGCCAGCGCAGTCGGGAGTAACCGTCTTCGTTCACGGACCACATCTGGACATGACCGTTGGCGGACGAAGCTGCAAGCTCGACGTCCCAATCCGGCTCATCGATCGGGTCCAACGCATCAGTGGCTGTATCGCGCGCTGCGAGCCAAAGGTGGTCACTCCCCTTGTCGGTGATCTCGACGATCGAACCGTCAGCACGCCAACCCACAGGGATGTGCTGGACGTTCTCCTCGTGCGGTGTGATGTCCCAAGCCTTGCCCGTGACCGGATCGACGAGGAGCAGCTCCTGCGTCGTGTTGTCGAGGACCCGCATGACGAGGAGGCGAGTGCCGTCGGGCGACCACCCGCCGGCGACATGCCACGCCGCGCCAGTGACGAGCTGTCGTTCCGAACCCGTATCGAGGTCAGCGATCACGATGTCCATGTCGGTCGCGGTGCGCGCGTTGCTCGAGAACGCGACGCGCCGTCCATCGGGCGAGGCGGCGTTCCACGAGAGCAGCCGCTGCACCTTCCCGGCGGGATCGACCGACACCGGCGCGACCGGGCCATCGGGATGGCGGACATAGAGCTGATGGAGCTCCGTGCCGCCACGATCGGCCGCGGCGAGCAGCTCCCCGCTCGCGCTCCAGCACAGGCTGCGGACGGCGTGCTCGGGGACGGTTACCGCGCGCTGCGCGCTGCCCCCGGTCGCGGGGAGCGTCCACGCCTCGTAGGTGCCGGCACCCTGGTCGGACACGACCGCGAGCGTCCGCCCGTCAGGCGACAGTGCGAGCGCGGAGCGGCAGGCGAAGCGGCGCGTTGTGTGGGGCACGATCGCGAGCCGATCGCGCGGGTGGAAGTCCGAAAGCGGCCGGTTTGGCACCGTCGGCTACGGTACCGCTGTCATCGTCATGGCGCGAAGTCTGAACTTCTGGCTCAGATCGTTCTAGCGGCGGGCCAGCATCTCGGATAGGTCGCGGGCGTTGTTCACGGCCTTGTCGCCGTAGCAGTTGTTCATGAGCAGATGGATCTCCTCGGACGCCTCCTCCATCCGCTTGATCTTCGGTAACCACTCCTCGAGCTCGCTCTTCTTATAGGAGTAGTCGAAGCGCTCGGCGGCGGTGAGACCCGGTTTCTTCCAATTCTCGGCGTTGCGACCGTGGAAGCGGACGAGGGCGAGAGGCGCGGTGACCGCATCCACTGGCGGGATGCTCGATGGAAAGCCCTGGGGCTCGTCGACCGCAACATAACTGAGCCCGTTGTCGCGCAGAAAGGCGAGCGTCTCGTCACGGTTGCGCTCCTCCATCCACAGACGGTTGCGGAATTCCACGGCGAGCCGGTCGTCCGGCAGGAGCTCGCGCGCGCGAAGGATCTCACTCTTGTTCTTCCCGGTGATCGTGAACCAGTCGGGGTACTGCAGCAGGATCGCGCCGAGCTTTCCCGCCTTGCGCAGCGGCTCGAGCGCGACCCAGAACCGCGCATGGATCTCGTCGATGATCTCCTTCGGCAGATCCTTGGGATAGACCCGCTTCTTCGCTTGGATATCCGCCGGCAGAGACTCGCGTAACTCTTTCGGGAGACGCTTCGGATCCGTCGGGTGCGTTGTGATGGTCGCGAAGGCCTTGAAGTTCATGATGAAGTCGTCGGGCGTGCGCTCGAGCCAGAGCTGCGCCTGCTTCTGATCCGGCAGCGCGTAGTACGACGCGTCGTTCTCGACTAAGGAGAAACGGTCGGCGTAGAAAC
>Ga0137374_10007387_pt1 | contig 13088 bp, 10 predicted proteins | sample SagtaG_20_FD_104811 | JGI IMG/M metagenome (GOLD analysis project Ga0137374, IMG submission 104811) | Vadose zone soil microbial communities from Sagehorn Ranch, Mendocino, California, USA - Sage1_R_100_16 metaG | ecosystem: Environmental > Terrestrial > Soil > Vadose zone | place: USA...
CACGAACTACCTCGCCGGCCGGTTCTCGGACGTCGTCGGACGCAAGACCGTCCTCGTGGCCGGGTGGCTCGTCGCGACCCCGGTGCCGTTCCTGCTCATGTGGGCGCCTACCTGGGGGTGGGTGCTCTTCGCGAACGCGCTCCTCGGCGTGAGCCAGGGGCTCACCTGGTCCACGACAGTCATCATGAAGATCGACCTCGTCGGGCCGGAGAGGCGCGGGCTCGCCATGGGGTTGAACGAGTTCGCGGGGTACCTCGCCGTGGCGCTCTCGGCGCTCGCGACGGGGCACGTCGCGGCGGCGTATGGGCTGCGCCCCCAGCCGTTCTACCTTGGCGTCGGGTTCGCCGTGGTTGGCCTCGGCCTGTCCGCGATCCTGGTCCGGGAGACGCACGGGCACGCGCGACACGAGGCGCGGAACGACGCACGCGAGGAGGCCGACCTCTCGCAGCGCCAGGTGTTCGTCCGGACGTCGTTCTCGGATCGCGAGCTCTCATCCGTGAGCCAGGCGGGCCTCGTCAACAACCTCAACGACGGAATGGCCTGGGGGCTCTTCCCGCTCTTCTTCGCGGCCGTGGGCATGTCGCTCCAGCAGATCGGGTGGCTTGCGGCGATCTACCCGAGCGTGTGGGGCGCGGGCCAACTCCTCACCGGCGCGCTCTCGGATCGCATCGGCCGCAAGTGGCTCATCGCTGGCGGCATGTGGGTCCAGGCCGCGGGCATCACCGTGGTCGTTCTCTCCTCGCGCTTCATCGGCCTCGCCGCAGGAGGGGTGCTGCTCGGCGCCGGCACCGCGATGGTCTACCCCACGCTCCTCGCCGCGATCGGCGACGTCGCGCACCCGACCTGGCGCGCGTCGTCGGTGGGCGTCTACCGGCTGTGGCGCGATCTCGGCTACGCGGTCGGCGCGCTGCTCGCCGGCGTGACCGCCGATGCGCTCGGCCTGCCGGCCGCGATCTGGCTCGTCGCTGCTCTCACCTTCGCCTCGGGCGCCGTGGTCGCGCTGCGGATGCGCGAGACGCGACGGCGCGCAGCCACCTGAGGCATCGGAGGTCGAGCGAGTGGCCGCCCGGAGTCCCGGAGCGCACCCTGAACCGGAGGGCGGATCGCTCGAGACGGCCGCACGTTTGAGGACGCAGTGATCGACAGATTGCGAGGTACCTCCGAACCGCCGGACGCACAGTCCCCTCGAGCGAGGGAGAACCACCATGGCTTGTTGGAACGGAGAGCGCATGACGCGGCGCCGGTTCCTCGCGCTGGCCGCGTTGGCCTCGGCGGGCGCGCGGGCGCTCGTCCGCGGTGCGCTCGCCGCGCCAGTTGTGGTGCGAGCCGCCGAAGGGCGGCCAGTGCGCGAGTTCCGTCGGTCAGCGGCCGTGACCGAGAGCGATTTCGGTCCGCTGGGCCGCCGAAAGGTGTGGGCATACGACGGCCAGTACCCAGGAAAGGAGATCCGCGTCAGAGAAGGCGAAACGATCCGGGTTGTCGTCGATAACCGGCTGCCGGAGCCGACGACCGTCCACTGGCACGGCGTGCCGGTGCCGAACGCGATGGACGGTGTTCCGGGCCTCACGCAGTCTCCGATCGCGCCGGGCTCGTCGTTCACGTACGAGTTCGACGCGGAGCCCGCGGGGTCGTACCTCTACCACAGCCACCAAGGGCTCCAGATCGACCGCGGCCTCGTCGGCGCGCTCGTGATCGAGGAGCGTTCGCCGCACGTCTCATACGACCGCGACTACACGCTCGTCCTCGACGACCTGCTCCCCGGTGATCCACCCGAGATGACGTCGGCGCAGGGGGACCGCTCGTCGCGGGGCCGTATGGGCGGGAGCATGATGCGCGGCATGGGCAGTGGCGGGATGATGGGAGGGATGGGGCGCGGGACGATGGGAGGCGGCGGGATGGGCGCGATGATGGGCTCGCTCGGGATCCCCGACTACCTCGCGATGCTCGTGAACGGCCGTCCGCCGGCGGATCCGCCCGCGTTCGAGGTGAAGCGGGGCGAGCGCGTTCGCCTGAGGCTCCTCAACCCCTCCGGCGCGACGACGTACCGAGTCGCGATCGCCGGTCACCGGATGAGCGTGTCGCACGCGGATGGCCGCCCCGTGAAGCCAGTCGAGGTGGACGCGCTCGAGATCGGGATGGGCGAGCGCTACGACGTGATCGTAGAGGCCCGGAACCCGGGAGCATGGGTGATCGCGGCCGCGCCACTCCAGCGCTCTCCGGATCCGGCGCGCGCAATCCTCCGCTACGTCGACGCGCGCAGTGCGCCGCCTCCCGCCAGCCAGAAGCCGGAAGGACTTCGAGGCGGCCGGCTTCTCGCGCTCGAGGACCTCGACGCGGTGGCGCCTGATGATCCGCCGGGCCGCGCGGATCGAGACCTGGACCTCGTCCTCTCCGGCGGGATGATGTCCTCCGCGTGGACCATCGGCGGCCAGCTCTACCCCGACGCCGATCTCATCGAGATCCGCCGTGGCGAGCGGGTGCGGTTCCGGCTGCGGAACATGAGCATGGGGCTCCACCCGATGCACCTGCACGGCCACTTCTTCCGCGTGGGGCGCGCCTGGAAGGACACGGTGCTCGTGCCGCCGCACATGGGCCAGGTGTCGTTCCAGTTCCGCGCGGACAACCCGGGCCGGTGGTTCTTCCACTGCCATAACGCCTACCACATGGAGATGGGGATGGCGCGCGAGGTCCGGTACGTGGGTTGACGCTCCCGCGCCTCACGGTTCGAGAGGGGACGCGCGATGTGGGATTGGATGGGGCACGGCGGCTTCGGATGGGGGATCGGCATGCTGGTCATGGCGCTCTTCTGGCTGCTGTTCGCGGCGCTGCTGGTATGGGTGATCCGGGCGGTGTGGGATCGGTCGGCGGCGAGGGAGGGACCTGGAAGGAAGGCGGAGAGCCCACTCGAGATCCTGCAACGGCGGTACGCGCGCGGCGAGATCGATCGGGCCGAGTTCGAGGAGAAGCGGAAGGATCTGTCCTGACCCAGCCGCGCTCCCATCCGCACGGGCACCCGCCACTCCTGCACGACCATCCGCACCTCCCGGTCGCGCACCACCGGCACGGCCTCTGACTGTCAGTCCAACCGCTTCGTCTCGCAGGAGTCGGCGCCGGAGCATCCGCACGCGTGATCGTCAGCGGATCCAATCCGCTCGGCGCCGGCCGTCGCACCAGAACACCCGCATTCCTCGCCGCGCCACGCTCCGGCGCCCTCCTTGGCGATGAACCAGGTCATCGCGAGCGCCGCCACGGGATCCGCCCACCACCAGCCGAGCGCGGCGTTCAGGCCGACGCCGACGAGCGTGATGACGGAAAGCCAGAAGCACGCGGTCGTCTGGAACGCGTCGGCCTCGAGCGCTCGGCTTCCGAGCCGCTCCGCAGCGCGCCGCTTCGCTCGCGCGAGCCACTGCATCGCGCCCATCGAGACCACCGTCAGGACGATGCCGACGACGCTCGGCCGCGGCGCGTCGCGATTCCAGAGCGCGACGCCGGCCTCGATCCCGATGTACGCCGCGAGCAGGAAGAGGCTCGTGCCGACGAGCTTGTGGGCCCGCGCGTCGAGACCCTCCACCTCCTCCGCGTCCATCCCGCGCCGCTCGGCGAGCAGGCGCCAAACGAGCACGGCTCCGGAGGCGCTCTCGACGAAGCTGTCGATGCCGAACCCGAGAAGCGCCACGCTTCCGGCGAGGACGGCGGCGCTGACCGCGACCGCCCCCTCGACCATGTTCCAGCCGATGGTCAGGTACTCGAGGCCGAGCGCCTGCCCCACCGAAGCCGCGCGCCTCCGTTCGAGCGCATCGTTCATGGCGCACCTCCGGCGGCGACGAGCCGCTCGGACCCGACGGCGCGCGCGAGTTCCGCCTCGGCCTCCGCGAGCTCTTCGAGCGCCTCCACGTGATCCCGCCGCGCCTCGACCGCGCTGCGCCGGATGAGCAGCAGCTCGGCGAGCCGGATCTTCCCCGCCTCGTACGCCCGGGTCGCCAGCGTGACGTTCGCCTCGGCTCCTGCGAGCACCTCCCCCTCGAACGCCTGCGCGGCCTCCCTTGCCGTGGCGACCCGCGCGACCGCCAGGTCGACGTCCTCGCGGACGCGCCGCTCGGCCGCCGCGAGCTCCGCCTGCGCGCGAGCCCGACGGGCCGAGGCGACGCCCCGCCCCGCGTGGTTGCGGTTGAAGAGCGGGAGCTCGAACGTCAACGTGCCGAGGACGATGTCGGCCCCCTCCTCGCGAGAGTACCTCGCGCCGATCGCGGGTACCGGGAGCGCCTCGCGCGCCGCGACGCGCTGCTCGGCCTCGGCCGCCGCGAGGTCGCGGCGGGCGGCGGCGAGGTCGGCTCGGGACTCCAGCGCGCGCCTGCCGAGCGCGTCCACGTCGAGCGGAGCTGCGCCGGCTGGTCGGGGCAGGTCTCCGGCGAGCTCGAGGGGAGCTCCCGCGTCGCTCCCGAGGAGGGTGCGCAGCTCGGCCCGCGCGGCAGCGGCCCGCCGGGTCACCACCGCGACCGCCCGCGCCGCGCGACCGCCTTCCGCGCGCGCCGCGTTCACCTCGAGCTGCGAGATCCCCCCGAGCTCGAGACGCCGCTCGACCCCGCGCACGGCGTCGCGCGCGACGGCGAGCTCCTCCCGGGCGAGCGCGACGAGCCGATCTGCCGCGAGGACCCGTGCGAAGGCGGACCGAACCTCGGCCGCGACCGCGATGCGCTGCGAGGCGAGCCGCTTCTCGGCTGCATCCCGCTCGGCCTGTGCCACGTCGATGCGGGCCCCGCGCTGGCCGAAGACCTCGACGCGTTGCGAGAGCGACACCTCGAGGTCGGTGCTGCGCGCCGCGCCGTTCCTCCGCGGCCCCGCACCTGCCGAGAGCTCCGGGTTCGACTGGAGCAGGAGCTCCGCGCCCGAGAGCCGCGCCCGCGCTGCACCCGCGTCCGCGGCGACGGCCGCAAGCTCCGGGTTCCGCTCGAGCGCGAGCTCGACGGCCCGCTCGCTCGTGAGCGGCTCTGCCCTCGCGGCGCTCGCGGCGCACAGCCCCGCGATTGCGAGGATGACCTTGGCCTTCATGCCCGCTCCTCTCGCACCGCAGCCGCGCGGGGCAGCTGGCCGTCGCTCCCCGAACCTTCGTCGCCCTCCACCTCGCCGTCGCCACGCTCCGCGTCGCGCCTCGTCCGCAATGCCGTGAAGAGCACGGGCATGACGAGCAGCGTCAGCGCTGTGGAGGAGAGCACGCCGCCGATCACGACCGTCGCAAGAGGCCGCTGCACCTCTGCGCCCGGCCCGGTGGCGAGCGCCATCGGCACGAACCCGAGCGACGCGACCGAGGCGGTCATGAGCACCGGGCGGAGCCGCGAGATCGCCGCCTCTCGCACCGCCTCCGCGAGCGCGACCCCCCGATCCAGGAGCTGCCGGACCCGCGAGACGAGCACGAGCCCGTTCAGCACCGCCACGCCGAAGAGCGCCACGAAGCCGACCGAAGCGGAGATGGAGAACGGCAGCCCGCGCAGCGTAAGCGCCAGGATGCCTCCGACCAGCGCGAACGGGATGCCACTGAAGATGCGGAGCGTGTCGACGAGCCTCCCGCTCGAGACGTGGATGAGGAGGAACACGAGGGCCAGGGCGAGCGGCACCACCACGAGGAGGCGCGTCCGCGCGCGCTCGAGGTTCGTGAACTGTCCTCCAAAGCGCACGAAGTAGCCCTCCGGCAGCTCCACCTTCTCATCGATGGCCTTGTGCGCCGCCGCCACGAACGAGCCGAGGTCACGCCCGTGCACGTTGGTCTGGACGACCACGCGCCGCTTGCCCCACTCCCGCTGGATGGTGGTCGGTCCGGAGTGCTCCTCGATCCGGGCGAGCCGCGAGAGCGGGATCCGCTCGCCACCGGGCCCAGCCACGCGAACGGCGCCGAGCGCGTCGGGATCCCGAAACTCCTCCGCGAGGCGGACGCCCAGCACGAAGCGCCGGTCTCCCTCGCGGATCTCGCCCACGTGACGGACCCCGACCGCCTCCACAGCGTCGAGCACGCTCCGGGCCGGGATCCCGTACCGGGCGATCGCGTCGCGGTCCACCCCGATCTGCAGCACCGGCTGACCGGTGACCTGCTCGACGGTGACGTCGGCGGCGCCCGGGATGGCGCGGAGCACCGTCTCGATCTCGCGCGCTTTCGCGCGGAGGAGGTCGAGGTCGTCGCCGAAGAGCTTCACGCCGACGTCGCTGCGGATGCCAGCCACCATCTCGTTCAACCGCATCTCGATCGGCTGAGTGAAGGCGAGCCGCTCGCCGGGGAGGACCTCGAGCTCCCGCCGCATCGCCTCGACCAGCTCCCCTTGGGCTCGCGCCTTCTTCCAGCGCTCTCGCGGCCGGAGCGCGACGAACACGTCGGACAGCTCGACCCCCATCGGATCCGTCGCGACCTCGGGCGTCCCCGTGCGAGTCCAGACGCGCTCCACCTCGTCCGGGAACTTCTCCAGGATCACCTTCTCGATCCGGTCGCCCATCCGGACGGACTCGTCGAGCGAAACCTCCGCGAGCCGCGCGACGTTCACGACGATGGTGCCCTCGGAGAGGCGCGGCACGAACTCGCTGCCGAGCCGGAGCGCGCCGGCCGCGACGACGACGACGAGCACGCCCGCGCCTCCGAGGACCCAGCGCGAGTGCCCGAGGACCCACGCGAGGATCGGCTCGTACCGCCGCTCGAGCCAGCGCACGAACCGCGGCTTCGGGTGAGCGCCCTTTCGCAGCGCGAGGGACGCGAGCACTGGCGCGAGCGTCATCGAGAGCAGCACGGAGCCGAGCAGCGCGAACACGACGGTGAGCGCCATGGGACGGAACAGCTTCCCCTCCACGCCCTCGAGCGTGAGGATGGGCAGGTACACGAGCGCGATGATGAGCTCGCCGAACAGGGTGGGCTTCCGCACCTCGACCGCGGCGTCCCGCACGACCTCACGGACCGTGCGCCGCCCGCGCTCCAGCCCGAGCCGGCGCTCCGCGTTCTCGACCAGGATCACGGAGCTGTCGACGACCAGGCCGAAGTCGATGGCGCCGAGCGACATGAGCGTCCCGGCGATGCCGAACCGGAGCATCCCGCTGAACGCGAAGACGAGCGACAGGGGGATCGCGCTCGCCACGATGAGCCCGGCGCGCAGGTTGCCGAGGAAGACGAAGAGCACCGCCACGACGAGGAGCGCGCCTTCGAGCAGGTTGTTTCGGACCGTCCGGAGCACGAGGTCCACGAGGTCCGTGCGCTCGTAGACGGGCTCGGCGGTGATGCCGGCGGGGAGACTCTTCTGGACCTCCGCGAGCCGCGTCGCGAGCGCCTTCGTGACCTCATGGCTGTTCTCGTGAATCAGCATGAACCCGAGGCCGAGGACCGCCTCGCCCTCCCCGTCCGCGGTGACCGCGGCGCGCCGGATCTCGTGGCCGACCTCGACCCGGGCGAGGTCCCGGATCCGCACTGGCACGCCGTCGTGCGCAGCGACCACCACGCCCTCGATCGCCCGCGCGTCCGTGAGCGCGCCGACGCCGAGCACGAGGCGGCTCGTCCCGCCCCGGTCGAGCACCCCACCGCCGACGTTGGCGTTGTTCCTCTCGAGAGCCTCGTAGACGTCGCCCAGCGCGAGATCGAACTTCTGCAGGCGCCGCGGATCGACCACGACGTGCCACTGCTTCTCGTCGCCGCCCCAGGCGTTCACCTCCGCCACGCCGGGGACGCTCCGGAGCTGCGGGGCGACGATCCAGTCGTGGGCGGTGCGAAGCTCCTCGAGCGACTTGCCCTTCCCCTTCACGAGATAGTGGAAGACCTCGCCGAGACCGGTCGCGACGGGCCCGAGCGCGGGCCGCTCGATCCCCGCGGGCAGCTCGAGCCGGGAAAGCCGCTCCGAGACCTGCTGCCGCGCGAACCAGAGGTCGGTCAAGTCCTGGAACTGCAGGGTGATCTGCGAGAGGCCGAACTTGGAGATCGACCGCAGCTCCTCGACCTTCGGGAGGCCGGCGAGCACCTGCTCGACCGGGATGGTGATCTGTCGCTCGACCTCGAGGGGCGCGAGCGCGGGTGCGACGGTGTTCACCTGCACCTGCGCCGGAGTCGTGTCGGGGAACGCGTCTATGGGGAGGACGCGGAACGAGAGGACGCCGGCCACGACCACGGCGAGCCACGTCCCGACGACCGCCCACCGATGACGGAGGGACCAGTCGATGATTCGCGTGAGCACGGTCTCTCCTAGTCGTCGGCGCAGCCGGCGCCGATCGAGTCCTTGAGGATCTCGGTCTTGAGGACGAAGGCCCCTGTCGTCACGATCTCGGCGCCGGGTGCGAGACCGCCTACGATCTCCACCTCGCGACCCGTGCGCGCGCCGACCTTCACCGAGACCGGGTCATACTGACCGGGCGCGGTCCGGACGAACACCAGGTCGTGCTCCTGGGCGCGCTGGACGGCGTCGCGTGGGACGAGGAGCGCGCGGCGCGGCGGCGACACCTCGATCGTGCCGCGGACGAAAGAGCCCGCCCGGAGGGAGCGGTCCTTGTTCGGCAGATCGACGCGGACCCGCACGGTCCGCGTGTGCGGATCGACGGAGGCCCCGACGCGCGTCACGCGCGCTTCACGGACCTCGCCCGATCCGTCCACCCGCAGGGTCACCTTCTGACCAACTCGCACCGCCCCCGCGTGCTCCTCGGGGACCTCCAGCACCGCCCACAGGGTCCGCACGTCGGCGACCTCGACCAGGCTGTCCTCCGCCGACACGGACCGGCCCGTGACGGCAGTCCGGGCCACGACCGTGCCGTCGAACGGCGCGACCAGCGCGTACCGCCCGCCGCCCCCGGCATCGCCCGCCCCGGCGGCCCGGAGCTCGGCGCGCGCGGCGTCGCGCTCGCCCTCCGCGGTCGCGAGCTCGGTTCGCGCCTGCTCGACGTCGCGCCGCGAGCTGATGCCGCCGCTCACGAGCGACTCCTCGCGCTCGAGCGACGCCCGCGCCGCCTGGACGCGCGCCTGTGCCGCGGCGAGCCGCGACTGCGCGCCACCCACCGCGCCGGACGCGAGCACGACGAGCGTCTGCCCCCGCCGGACGTCCTCGCCGACGTCGACCTTCACCACGACGACGGTCGCCTCGCCTCGCGCCGATAGTCTCGCGAGCTTGTTCTGGTCGAACTCGAGCTGCCCGACCGCGTCGAGGGTCGCCGCGAACGGTCGCGCGGCGACGCGCATCGTCTCGATGCCTGCCTCACGCTCCGTCGCCGCGGAGGCGAGTCGGATCTTCGTCCCCGGCTCGGGGAACGTGGGCAGCGCATGCCCGGCCGCCTTCACCTTCTCCGGATGGCAATAGGGGCAGACCGACTCGGGGTAGCCGTGCTCGCGGCAGTAGTCGCCCGCCTGGATGAACTTCGCGATGAGCTGCGGCCGGCACTTCGTGCACATCGCCTCCGGCACCGCGTGCTCCTTGCACCAGGGCTCCCCTTGCGCCGCGGGCTTCGCTGCCGCGAACGTGAGCCCCGGGTTGCACTTCGTGCACTGGGACTCCGGGACGCCGTGTTCCTTGCACCAGTCGCCCATCTCCTTGAACGCAGGGATGAGGTCGGGGTTGCAGCGCGTGCAGAGCTCTGCGGGCACGCCGTGCTCGCAGAGCTTCGGCGCGTCGGCGCTCGCCGCCACCTTCTCCGCGGGATGCGCCTCGTGCTCGTGACGTTGATCTTGCGCGGCCGCCGGCTCGGCGGGCTTCGTGGGAGCGCCGCGCGAGCAACCCGCCGCCGCAATCGCCGAGGCGAGCGCGACGGCGAAGGGGCTCCGGCTCACTTCACGCCCTCCTTCGCGAGCTTCGGGTTGCACTTCGCGCACTGGCTCTCCGGCACGCCGTGCTCGTCGCACCAATCGCCCTTCGCCTTGAAGACGGGGATGAGCTTCGGGTTGCACCGCGTGCAGATCGCCCTCTTCACGCCGTGCTCGCACTTCTCGGCCTTGGCGACCGTACCTGCTGCCGCGGCCGGCTCTCCGGCGTGGGTCGGGGAGGCCAGGGTGGAGATGACTGCAACGACGATCGCAACGATCGGAGAACGCATCGACTCTCGCTCCTGCCGCGCGCATGGCGCTGGCGCACGGTGGCGCTCGCGCGCGACCGCGTCATTCGGTGGTGAGAAGGGCGGAACACCCGCGCGTGCGGGCACACTGCTCCCAGGACGGGAGCGCGTCAGGCTCTCGGCGGCTGGAAGACGCCGGTTACGACCAGCGGAAGCTCCGGAGAAGCCTCGGCCACTGCGACGGCCCGAGCCGTCACCGGCCGCGGCCTGAGGGAGGGCGCGAGGACGGCTCCGAGCGACGCGAGAACCTTGGCGCACGACCCGCTGTCGCAGTTCGGAGGACAGCGCTTGCCGTTAAAGCCGTCGCAGGACTCGGTGCAGCAGTCGTCGTCCATCGCGGCTGAGACGACGTGCGGGATGCCCGAGGTGAGCGCGGTGACCACGAAGACGACGATGAGCCGGAGCGAGCGCAGGGTCACTTCCGCCCCCCCGCGTCCCCGTCGAGCGCGGTGTCCAGTGCGTCCCGGACCCACGCGTCCGCCAGGCTGTAGTAGGCGAGCTTCCCGTCCATCCGGAACTTCACGAGGCCGAGCCGCCGAAGGAGCTGCAGCTGCTGCGACGTCGCCGGCATCGATCGTCCGGCCACCTTCGAGAGGTCGCAGACGCAGAGCTCTGCGCGGCAGAGCGCGTGGAGGATGCGGACGCGGGTTGGATCGGACAGGGCCGAGAACCGATCAGCGACGCGCACGATCGCATCGTCTCCTGGCGCCGCGGCCCGCACCGCCGCGACCCTGCGCTCGTCGACGCAGACGACCTCGCACTCGCCCTTCGTCCGCGAGCGAATGCGCCGGATGCGGTTGCGGACTGGGGTCGTTTCCACGGTTGCGAAAGTATGGAACATCAGGGCTCGTGTCAAGGGATCCGACGTGCAGCGGGTGTGTCGCTCCGTGTCGGCACGGCGCGTTTCGACCGCGGGCTCCTTCCGCTCCGGCCATATTCTCGGTCTCGTCCCCATCGCGTGCATCGCGATGTGGCTCAGTTAGGGACACCCCCCGAGCGGGAACGGGCCCGCGAGGATGGGGAACCGGAGAAGGTACCGAACAAGGCGTGGGCATGACCGGTTGGATGGAGCGGCGCCTGACCGCGCCGGGAGACGACGAGGAGACCCGGCACCGCAAGGTCCAGCTCGTGGTCGCCTTCATCCTGGTGATGCCGGCCGGGCTGCTCTGGGGCGGGACGTACTGGGCGTACGGTCAACGCGCCGCCGCCGCGATCCCGGTCCTGTACACGATCGCGACCCTGCTCGACCTCCTCGTCCTCCTCCGCTGGCGCAACTATGAGCGGTTCCGGTGGACCCAGCAGGCGCTGCAACTCGTGCTTCCCGTCGCGCTCCAGCTCGCGCTCGGGGGGATCGTCGGATCGAGCGTCGCCATCGTCTGGTCGTTCCTCCCCGTGGTGGCGGCGCTTCTGTTCGGTGGCGTCCGGGAGTCCGTCGGGTGGTTCGCGGCGTTCGTGATCGCGGTGGCGGCGGCCACCTTGCTGCAGCCCCGGCTGGCCATCGACAACCCTCTGCCGGAGGGGCTCGTCCTCGCCTTCTTCGTGCTCAACATCGTCGCCGTCTCCTCGACGACTTACGTCGTGCTGCGCTCCTTCGTGACGGACCGGCGCAGGCTCCGGCAACTCGAGGTCGCCTACCTGAACCGGGAGCTGATGCTTCGCCAGTCCGAGAAGCTGGCGACCCTGGGCACGCTCGCCGCTGGAATCGCCCATGAGCTCAACAACCCCGCAGCCGCGACTCAGCGCGCCGCCGAGCAGCTCCGCGAGGTCTCGAGTCGCCTCGAGGAGGCCAGCCTGCGCCTGCGCACGCTCCATCTGACGCCCGCCGCGCAAGAGGCCCTCCGGTCGCTTCAGGAGCAGGCGCGGGAGCGCGCCCGGGCGCCGAGCGATCTGGACGCGCTGGGGCGCGCGGACCGCGAGGTCGAGGTGGAGAGGTGGCTCGAAGAACAAGGCCTGCGGGATCCCTGGCTCCTCGCGCCCTCGCTGGCCGACCAGGGGCTCGATCCCGCCGCGCTCTCTCGGCTCGCCACCGTTCTGCAGGGCGAGGCGCTCTCCGCCGCGCTCGAGTGGGTGGCCAGGCTGTTCGCCGCTCACACCTTGTTGTACGAGATCGGCCAGGGCTCGGCGCGGATCTCCGAGCTGGTCGGCGCCTTGAGAAACTATTCGTACCTCGGGCAGGCGCCGGCGCAGACCGTGGACCTGCGCGAGGGCCTCGACAACACGCTCGTGATCATGCGCGGCAAGCTGAAGGAGGGCATCAGCGTTCACCGCGATTACGGGCCGGACGTTCCGAAGGTGCCGGCCTACGGCAGCGAGCTGAACCAGGTCTGGACCAACCTGCTCGACAACGCCGCCGACGCGATGGACGGCAAGGGCGAGATCAACATCCGGACCCGGCGCGAGGACGGCTGGGCTGTCGTGGAGATCGAGGACAACGGGCCGGGCATCCCCGAGGAGATCGCGCCCAAGATCTTCGACCCGTTCTTCACGACCAAGCCGCCGGGAAAGGGGACCGGCCTGGGCCTCTCCACCAGCTTCTCAATCGTGACCCAGAGGCACAAGGGAGAGATCCGCGTGGCGTCGCGACCCGGCTCCACCCGCTTCACGGTGAAGCTGCCGATCGAGACGCCGTCCGCGCCGCAGTCCGGAGAAACCTGACCATGGCCAAGCCGGTGATCTTCTCCGTGGATGACGACCCCGAGGTGCTCGGGGCCATCGAGCGCGATCTGCGCCATCGTTACGGGAACGACTATCGCATCCTGAAGGCCAGGTCCGGCCGGGAGGCGCTCGAGGCCGTCCGGCAGCTGAAGCAGCGCGGGACTCCGGTCGCGCTCTTCCTCGTCGACGAGCGCATGCCCGGGATGTCGGGTACGGAGCTCCTGCGCGAGGTCATCAAGCTCTACCCGGATTCGCGGCGAGTCCTCCTCACGGCCTACTCCGACACGCAGGCCGCGATCTCCGGCATCAACGACGTGGGGCTGGATTACTACCTGCTGAAGCCCTGGACGCCTCCCGGGGAGCGGCTCTACCCGGTGCTGGAC
>Ga0137374_10007397_pt1 | contig 13083 bp, 11 predicted proteins | sample SagtaG_20_FD_104811 | JGI IMG/M metagenome (GOLD analysis project Ga0137374, IMG submission 104811) | Vadose zone soil microbial communities from Sagehorn Ranch, Mendocino, California, USA - Sage1_R_100_16 metaG | ecosystem: Environmental > Terrestrial > Soil > Vadose zone | place: USA...
GGCCCGCTTGAACGTCTCGACCAGCGCCTTCAGATCGTCGGCGTCCAGATCGAGGTCGGTGCGAGCTCCCTTGGCCTCTTTGGCAGCTTCGAGCGCTTCCTCGAAGACCTCGCCTTCCATCCCGAGCACGGTCTTGCCGAACATCTGGATCAGCCGCCGGTAGGCGTCCCAGGCGAACCGCGGGTTGCCGGACTGGTGTGCGAGACCGTTCACCGAATCATCGTTGAGCCCGACGTTGAGGACGGTCTCCATCATGCCGGGCATCGACGCGGCCGCACCGGAGCGGACCGACACCAGCAGCGGGTCGTCGGCCTGGCCGAGCTTCTTGCCCATCTTGTGCTGCAGTACGTCGACGTGGTGGTCGATCTCGTCCGCCAGCTCCGGCGGCACCGAGCCCGTCTTCAGGTACGCGCGGCAGGCATCGGTGGTGATGGTGAAACCGGGTGGCACGGGAAGGCCGAGGTTGGTCATCTCAGCCAGGTTCGCCCCTTTTCCGCCAAGGAGTTCCTTCATGTCCTTGTTGCCTTCGGCGAAGTCGTAGACGAGTTTCGGCACGGTCACTCCCTGAGGTTCGGGCGGTGCTGGTGAGTCGCGGTGTGATGTCCGCTGGCCCATCGACTCCGGCGGCGGGGGCGTGCTTTCAGGGTAAGCCAGAAAAACAGTCCAGTTGAACACTGGTCTCACAGTGAGGACGTGACCCTGCCCACAAGTCGAAGGGCGGAAAACCCTTGCCTGCTTGACAACGCAAGACAATCGGCGGGTTTGTCGAGGAAACGCAGAAGCAGGGTGTCAGCCACCTTCGAGGTGGGTAACACCCTGCTCCTGGGATCGTCTTGCTAGAGCTTTCGGCGGGTTCTCAGGTAGTCGCCGACGACGGCTGCGCCGAGGCCTTCGAGGTCCGGTGCGACCACACGGCCGCTGCTGCGTCGGGCCAGCAGATCGACGAAGGCGTTCAGTCGTGGATCGTCGCCGAGCCGGAAGACGGTCAGCGAAGCGCCGAGCTTCGCAAGCCGGTCCACCTCGAAGATCGTCTTCCGCAACGTCACGGGCTCGGGCGGGTACGAGAACTCCGCCGTACCATCCGGCTCGAGGTGCGCGGTCGGCTCGCCGTCGGTCACCATCAGCACCACCGGCTGCGCGTCCGGATGACGCCGCAGGTGCCGGCCGGCCAGCAGCAGGGCGTGATGCGCGTTCGTCCCCTGCTCCCAGGCACCTTCCATCCCGATCAGCTCCGGCAACTCGACCACCGAGGCGTACCGGCCGAAGGTGATCAACTGGAGCGCGTCGTTGCGGTAGCGGGTCGAGATGAGCTGGTGCAGCGCGAGCGCCGTACGCTTCATCGGCAGCCAGCGGCCCTCCTGCACCATCGACCACGAGGTGTCCACCAGCAACGCGACCGCGGCCCGGGCTCGGTGCTCGGTCTCGGCGACTTCGACATCCGCCACATCGAGCTTCACCGAGCCGTCGCGAGGAGCCCCAGCAGTCCGCAGTACGGCGTTCTTCACCGTCCGGGGCACGTCCCACGGCTGGGTGTCGCCGAACTGCCACAGGCGCGACGACCCGCTCAGCTCGCCGGCCGCACCGGCGTTGGCCGCGTCCCGTTCGCCCGAGCCCCGCGCGGTCCGCAGTACGTCGGCCAGCGCGGTCTGCCCAAGCTGTCGCAGCGCCTTCGGCGACAACCGGAGCGAACCGTCCGGCGCACGCTCCAGCAGCCCTTGCTCGCGAAGCTGCCGCTCGAGCTCGGTCAATCGACGAGCGTCAACGGTCGCCTCGTCGCCGAGCTGACGAGTCAGCGCATCGAGGTCGATGTCCTCCAGCCGCGCCCCTGGATAGGACTGCGCGAGCTGCTCGGCCAACGCATCCAACTCGGCCAGATCTGACATCGCCCGCGCACCTTCGGCGAGCCCGAGCGGATCGTCACCACTCATCCGCTCCGAACCGGACCAGTCCTCTCCAGGACGGAGCGCCTGCAACTGCGCGTCGAGGTTGGCCAACTGCTGCGCAAGCTGCGGACTGCCGAACGCCTGCTGCGACAGCTCCATCAGCTCTGCGCGTTGTTCGGGCGTCATCGAGTTCAGCATCCGCTGCGCCGCGGCCGCCCGCTGCGCCAGTACGTCGATCAGTTCGTCGACATTCTGCGGATTCTCCGGGAAGAACTCGCCATGCTTGGCCATGAACTCGTCGAACAACTGCGGCACGTCCGGCCGGCCCTGCGCGTGCGCGGCGAGCAGAGCGTTGAGATCCGTGAGCATCTCGTTGATGCGTTCCACGTCCTCGGGCGTGGTGTTCTGCAGCGCCTCCTTCATGCCCTCGAACCGCGATCCGAGCAGCTCCCGGCCGAGCAACTCCCGGATCTGCTCGTACTTCTGCCGCGCCTCCGACGACTGCCAGTCGTAGTTGGCCAGCTCCCGTACGGCGGCCGCCGTACCAGCGGGAAGCGCGTCGAGCTGCGCCTCCCGGAACCGGGCGTCGTCGGACGGGTTCGGGAAAAGCTCGCGCCGCTCGGCGCTGAGCGCTTCGTCGAGCAGCCGCTGGACGTCCCGCAACGTGCCGTCGAGGTTGTGCCGCCGCTGGATCTCGCGGCGGCGGTCCCACAACCTGCGCATCAGATCGTCAAGGCCTTGGGTGTCCCGGGTGCCGCGCCGGAGCACTTCCTCCAGCGCGGACCTGGGCGACGAGCCGTTCATCACGTCGCGGCCGATCTCGTCCAGCGCGTCGCGCAGGTCCACCGGCGCGGCGAGCGGATCCGGCCCGTCGTGCCACGGCCCGTACGACCAGCCTTCCGGTATCGACGCGGTCATGGGGCCTCCCGGCCTGGACTGAGCAGCGGAGGGAGCGAAGCGACCGGAGCGACGAGGGAAGGCCGGGAGTTGAAGCCCCATGACCCCCGCGCCGGAGGCGCGGCATTCAGCACGGACATGTCAGATCCCGTAAATGGTGGTGTCGTTGTCGGCGTCTTTGGCCACTCGCTTGGACAGGTAGAGCATCTCCAACGCGAGTTCGACCGCCGCGGCGATCCGGCCAGGCGACTCGTTCGGCTCGACGCCCGCGCGAGCGGCGACGTCGTGCAGAACGGGGAGCTCGGGCAACGCCGCGAGGACGTCCCGGCCCGGCACGCGTTCGCCCGTCGTCACAAGGTTGCCGTCGGCAACCGCATGTGCGAGCGGGCTGAGGTCGAGACCGGCGAACCGCTCCCGCGCGGTGTCCGCGACCGACCGGCGCAGCAGGTACTCGAGCAGCTCGATCTCGCGCCCTTCCTCACCAGGCTCGAACTCGAGCTTGCCCCGCAGTACGGCGGGAACCGCCTCGAGGTCGACCGGACGCGCGACGGCCGGCTCCTCACCGGTGATCGCACTCCGGCGCAGCGCGGCCGCGGCGATCGTCTCGGCCGCGGCCACGGCGAACCGCGCCGAGACACCCGACCGCTGGTCGATCGCGGTCGACTCCCGCAGGTGCCGGACGAACCGGGCCAGCACCTCCAGCAACGGCTCGGGTACCTCAGCGGTGAATTCGGCCTCCTGCCGGATCACGTCCACCTCGGCGTCGATGTCCAGCGGGTAGTGGGTCCGGACCTCGGCGCCGAACCGGTCCTTCAGCGGCGTGATGATCCGGCCGCGGTTGGTGTAGTCCTCCGGGTTGGCCGTTGCCACCAGCAACACATCGAGCGGCAGCCGCAGCGTGTACCCGCGGACCTGGATGTCGCGCTCCTCCATCACGTTGAGCAGCGCGACCTGGATCCGCTCAGCCAGGTCCGGCAGCTCGTTGATCGCGACGATCCCGCGGTGCGCCCGCGGGACCAGACCGAAATGGATGGTCTCCGGATCGCCCAGGCTGCGGCCCTCGGCAACCTTCACCGGGTCGACGTCGCCGATCAGGTCTCCGACTGACGTGTCCGGAGTCGCCAGCTTCTCGGCGTACCTCAGGTCGCGATGCAACCACGCCACGGGCAGGTCGTCACCGAGCTCGGCCGCCCGGCGGCGCGACTCGGGCGTGATCGGGTCGAGCGGGTGCTCGGGCAGTTCTGCCCCCTCGATCACCGGGATCCACTCGTCGAGCAGGCCCACGAGAGTGCGCAGCAGCCGGGTCTTGCCCTGGCCGCGCTCACCCAGCAGTACGACGTCATGCCCTGCGAGCAGGGCGCGTTCGAGTTGCGGAATCACCGTCCGGGTGAATCCAACGATCCCGGGCCAGGGATCACGCCCGGCCCGGAGTTGGTTCAGCAGATTGTCTCGGATCTCGGCCTTGATCGACCGTGGCAGATAGCCGGCGGCCCGCAGGTCACCGGCCTTACGAGGAAGTTCAGCAGGTGCACTAGTCACCTTGATGACGTTAGCTCGCTCCCCCCAAACCCCGCCCGCAATATCTCACCTTGAGCACGCCTCAGCCACAAAGTCGCCCCCGCGCTGGTTGATGGGTGCTTAAGGTCGGGCTGGTCGCGTCACCTTGAGCACCGGCCGACCTCGCACCTGCCCCGGAGGTGGTTGGTTCGTGCTCAAGGTCGGGCTGGTCAGCGGCGGGGAGTGACGCGGCCTGAGGTGAAGAGGTAGGTGGGGGTGAAGGTGAGCGGGGTCCAGGGGTTGGCGGGCGATTCGCGGGTGACGAAGTGGTCGCCGTCGGCGGGTTCGGTCGGATGGAGGTCGTACTCGTGGACGGGTTCCTCGGCGAACGCCAGCCGGTCACCGGTCGCGTGGGCGATGAGCACCAGCCGGTCGTCCCGCCGTACGACGTCGATCCGCACGCCGGCTCGCTCGTACGTTCCGACCTGACGATCGTCGGTGATCGGAAGCTCGATGGGCTGCGGGGCCGGCGGGTGGGAGACGCCGACGTAGTGGCCGAAGACCTCGGACGCCAGCGGCTCGAACAGGCCGGGACCGTTGCCGGAGTTGGTGAGCAGGCAGACCGCCAGCCGCGCCTCCGGATCGATACGCAGGAAGGCCAGCTGTGAGATCGTCGTACCGTCGTGGCCGAACAGCTTCCGCCCTTCCCAGTCGTAGATCCGCCAGGTCAGCCCGACGCCGGTCATCCCACCAGTGGCGCCCGGGTTCGCGACCTGCTGCTCCTGCATGGCGGCGTAGCGCTCGTCGGTCAGGTGCAGCCGGGCGAACTCCAGCAGGTCACCGGCGCTCTGAGTGATCAGGCCGGCCGGCCCGATGCTCCGTGGCAGCTGCCAGGTCTTGACCAGCGAACCGTCGCTCGCGAGATGCCCGACCGCGGCGCGGTGCAGGATCGCCTCCTCGGCCAATGTGACCGTGTGTTTGAGGTCGAGCGGTTCGATCAGGCGTTCGCGCAGCGACTCGTCCCACGTCCGGCCGTCGAGTACTTCGATGATCCGGCCGAGCAGCACGAATCCGGCGTTGCAGTAGGAGTACGCCGTACCCGGTTCGTACAGTAGGTCCGCGTCGCCGAGGAGCCCGACGTACTTCTCGACGCAATCGTCGCCGCGACCCGTGTCGGTGAACACGTCGCCGTCGATGCCGCTGGTGTGGGTGAGCAAGTGCCGGATCGTGACCCGCGCGTCGATCGGTGCCTCGGGCAACAGCTTGACCACCGGGTCGTCCAGCCCGAGCCGTCCCTCGGCCGCCAGCTGGACGATCATGCTCGCCGTCCACGGCTTCGTGATCGACCCGACCTGGAACAGCGAGTCGGCCGTCACCTCGACCCCAGTGTTCTTGTTCAGTACGCCGTACGGCGCGATCGTGGTCTCCCCGTCGTACCAGATCCCCAGCACCGCCCCAGGAACCTTCGCCGCCCCCGCCAACTCCCCCAACCGCCCAGCCCAGTCAGCCATGCACCCAAACCTACTTGGCTGCCTTCTCAAGTAGTGCGCGGAGTGCGGTCCAGGCGGCGTTCTCGTCCAGTCCTTGTTCTTGGAGGATCTTGGTGGCGACGCCGGCCGAGTCCCGGTAGAACGCGAGCAGCAGATGCTCGGTGCCGACGTAGTTGTGGCCGAGCGTCAGCGCCTCCCCCACCGCACCTTGCAGCACGTGCGCCGCCCGCCGGGTGTATGGCGGATTCTCCGCGTCGAGGGTCTTCGCCGCCTGGCCTGCAGGGCTCAGGTTGTCGACGGCGGTGCGGACTGTTTCTTCGGTGATGCCGTGGTCGAGGAGGACCTTCGTGGCCAGTGCCTGGGGCTGAGTGAAGAGGGCAAGCAGGAGGTGTTCGGTGCCGATGAAGTCGTGGTTGCGTGTGCGCGCGACATCTGCTGCGGCCTTGACCACCTTGTGCGCCCGTTTTGTATAGCGGTCGAAGGCCGGCTTGGCGGTCCAGGAGTCGGCGAACCGTTTGTGCGCGGCCTGCTTGCTCACACCGAGCACCGCGCTGATCTCGACCCACGACTTCCCCGCGCCGCGCGCCCGGTCCACGAAGAACCCGAGCGCGGCATCACCGGTGCTGGTCAGTTCGCTGATGGTGGTCGCCGCGGTCGCCAGTTGCTCGAGCTCGTCGTCGCTGCCGGCGTCCGCGCGAATCGTGGTGATCAAGTGCTGAAGATCAGGCCCAGGAGTCATGCGTCAACCTTAGGTTGACAGCGATGCTGTCGTCAACCCCAGGTTGACGGCTCTGCCCGCGCGGATTCAGCATCAAGGCACGGGAGGGGGTCACACCGCTGGCGGCTTATGCGCTCGGTGGCGTGTTGTTGTGCGCCATCAGCGAGATAACCGGCCAGCGAGCGCGACGAGCTGACAGACACCCCGGCACGCGCGACGGCCTCGCATAGGGTGTGGTGCGTGCAGGCTCTGCCGGATGTGATCAGCGATGGGCTGAGGGTGCTGTTCTGTGGGATCAATCCGGGGTTGGTGTCGGCAGCTACCGGGCATCACTTCGCGCGACCCGGCAACAGGTTCTGGCCGGCGTTGCATCTGGGCGGGTTCACGTCGCGACAACTCAGGCCGGCCGACCAGGATGAGCTACTGAACTATCAGCTCGGGATCACCAACGTCGTGGATCGACCCTCGGCGCGCGCTGATGAATTGAGCCGCGCGGAGTATGTGGCCGGCGGCCGGAACCTGGTGAAAAAGGTGCTCCACTACCAGCCGGAATGGCTCGCGGTTGTGGGGATCACGGCGTACCGAGATGCCTTTGGCGACCGTACGGCGAAGATGGGCAAGCAGGACCGGATGATCGGTGACACGCGGGTCTGGATCCTGCCGAACCCGAGCGGGCTCAACGCGCACTACACGCTGCCCAAGCTCGCGGCTGCCTTCGCGGAACTGGAAGCCGCCAGCTGACGGCCAGGGCGGCCGTCAGCCGAAGTGCGGTCAGGCGTTGAGGGCTGCGCGGAGGGTTGAGATTGCCAGGTTGACGGCGGCGTTGGCGGCGTAGGTGTCGCGGAGGGCGTCGAGCATGACGAAGTCGTGGATGATCGCGGCGAAGCGTACGGCGGTCGTCGGCACTCCGGCCTCGAGGAGCTTGGCGGCGTACGCCTCACCCTCGTCACGCAGTACGTCGGCCTCGCCGGTGATCACCAGCGCCGGCGGAAGTCCGGCCAGCTGCTCGGTGGTGGCGCGGAGCGGGGACGCGGTGATCTGGTTCCGCTCGTTCTCGTCGGTTGTGTACTGGTCCCAGAACCACTTCATGCCCTCGCGCTGAAGGAAGTAGCCCTCGGCGAACTGCTTGTACGAGTCGGTGTCGAACGACGCGTCAGTGACCGGGTAGAACAGCACCTGCTGGACGAACCGCACGTCGCCGCGCTCCTTCGCCAGCAACGTCACCGCCGCGGTCATGTTGCCGCCGACCGAGTCGCCCGCGATCGCCAGCCGCTCCGCGTCCAGACCGTGATCCTTGCCCGAAGCAATGATCCAGCGAGCGACGGCGTAGTTCTGCTCGAGCGCGTGCGGGTAGCGAACCTCCGGCGACAGGTCGTACTCCGGGAACACCACGGCCGCACCGGCGCCGACCGCGAGCTCACGGACCAGGCGGTCGTGCGTGTGCGCGTTGCCGAACACCCAGCCGGCGCCGTGGATGTAGAGGATGACGGGCAGTACGCCGGTCGCCCCGGCCGGCTTGATGATGCGCGCCTTCGTACCGTCGGCTGCGGTCACCCACTCCTCGTCGACGTCGAGCTTCGGGTAGTCGGTCGTCTGCACCTCGTCGACCAACTTGCGCCCCTCGTCGGGCGGCAACTGGAACAGGAACGGCGGCGTCGCCGTCGCGTCGGCGAAGGCCTGGGCAGCAGGTTCGAGCACGGTCATCGGAATCTCCTCCTGAGCTTGAGAGAACGGGCGTTCTCCGCAATGTCAGGTACTCTAGGAGAACGATGGTTCTCCGCGCAAGTACCGTGGGTGGGGATCACTCAGACGACAGAGGACAGGCGATGGCGATCGACACGGATACGGCACAGCGGCAGGTGCTGGACGCGGCGGACGAGTTGTTCTACGAGCGTGGCGTCCAAGCGGTCGGGATGGACGCGATCCGTACGGCGTCCGGGGTGTCGCTGAAGCGGCTGTACCAACTGTTCCCGTCGAAGGACGCGCTGATCGAGGCGTACCTGGACCGCCGCGACGCCCTCTGGAAGTCGATGCTCGCCGAGCACGTCGACGCCGCGACCGATCCGCGCGAACGTATCCTGGCGGTGTTCGACTTTCTGCACGACTGGTTCCAGCAGCGCGACTACCGCGGCTGCGCGTTCATCAACTCCTTCGGCGAGCTCGGCACGGTCTCACCGCACGTCGCCGAGCTGGCCCTGCAGCACAAGGAAGGCTTCCGCCAGGCGCTGACCGAGTTGGCGACGGCGGCCGACGCACCTGACCCCGAGCGCCTGGCCGACCACCTCATCCTGCTCAGCGAAGGCGCCATCACTCGCTCCGCCATCTCCGGCTCCCCCGACCCCGCCGTTCGCGCCCGCGAGGCCGCCGTACTCCTCCTCGACGCCACCCTGCCGCGCTGACTGACGCCCGCTCGCCAGAATCGGTGCACCTAGCCCGCGCTCTCTTCCTTCTCGGCTGCTTCTTTGGCTCGTTTGCGGCGTTTGCCTTCGTGCATGGCTGCTACTCGGGCAACGGGGATCGCGCGGCCCTCCTCGAGAAGGTCTTCGGGGAGGGTTTGTGGTGGGGGTAGCTGGTCGGCCCAGCGGTCTGCCTCACCCAGCAGCTCCGGCGCGGTGCGGATGGTGAAGTCGCGGGGCGAGACTCGGTCGAGGTCGTCCCAGCCAATCGGGAAGGAGACCGGTGTGCCGGGGCGGACGCGTGGGCTGTAGGCCGCGACGACTGTCGCACCACCGGAACGGGTCGAGTCGACGAAGACCTTCCCGTGCCGGTCCTCTTTGAGGTACGCCGTGGTGGCGGTATCCGGATCGATCCGTTCGGCTCGCGCCGCGATCGCCCTGGTCGCGGCCGCCGCGTCCTCGATCGACACCGAATCGTCGATCGGCACGAACACGTGCACGCCCTTCGCCCCGCTCGTCTTGACCGCGCCTGACAGCCCGGCGTCGGTCAGCGCCTGCCGGACCAGGAACGCCGCCTGCACCGCCTTGCCGAACGTCTCGCCCTCCGGCGGATCCAGATCGAGCACCAGATGAGTCACGCGGTCCCAGCGGTCGGCGCGCATCAGCGTCGGGTGGTACTCGACGGCGCGCTGGTTCGCGAACCAGAGCAGCGTCCGCCGGTCGTCGCACAACGCGTACGACACCGCCCGCTTGGACGCGTCCGCCCACAGCGACACCGTCTTCACCCACTCGGGCGTGTACTTCGGCACGTTCTTCTGCATGAAGGCCGGCTGCCCCGGCCGGATCCGGATCACCGACAGCGGCCGGTTCCGCAGCTCGGGCAGGATCCTGTCGTGTACGGCGTCCAGATAGTCGACCAGATCCCGCTTGGTCGCCTCGGCATCGTCGAACAGCGGCTGATCCAGGTTGGTCAGCGCTACCCCGTCACGCGTCTCGTCCGGCTTGCTCGCCATTCCCCGAGCTTAGAAGCCGAACCAGCGCATCGAGAACCACGACATCCTCCCCCGGCTCGAGCGTCTGCGGGTTCAGGGCGATCTCGTCCTCGCCGACCCCGATCAACCCGACCGCGATCCGCGGCGCTTGGTGGTGGGGCTCGTCGTGCGGCCCCTGGCCGCCTTCCCACAGCGCAGCCACCAGTCCGTCCCGCGCCCAGCCGCAGTCTTTCGACAACCGAACAACCGCCCGTCCGTGCGGCTGCCCCGCCTCGCTCGGATACCCGCGCTCGGCGACCACACCAGGCAACCCCTGCAATCCGGCAATCCACTTGTCAACAATCCGCTCGTAGCCCGCGAGGAGTGCGTCTTCGTCCTGCTCGAGCGTCCACTCGACTGCCGCGAGCAGGCCGAGCAACTCCTCCTTCCCGACCTTCATCCCGCGTCCGATCTCCTGGTACGGCGACGCATGCGCCCGGCACCGGTCGACAATCCACCGCCGGCCAAGCACCAATCCGCTCGACTGCGGCCCACGCAAACCCTTGCCCCCGCTGAAGATCACCGCATCCGCGCCGACCTCGGTCGTGAACCGCCACAACGACGACACCGGTGGGATCTGCGCTGCCGCATCCACAATCACCGGTACGCCGGACTCCCGGGCCACGCGGACGACCTCCTCCACCGGTAACGCGCCGGCCGCGTAGTGGGCGCCGGCGAACCAGAGCACACAGGCAGGACGTCGTACCAGGGCTTCGCGCAACTCGACAGCAGACGGATCGATTTCGAGGATGCGGGCGCCGGTAAGGCGGGCGGCGTAGTCGTAGCCGTTGCGTTGACTGGCGAACATCACCACGTCGGACTCGACCGGGAACGCCTGCCCGGGGTCGCCGACGCAGGCCGCGACCGCCAGGGTGATCCCGGCCGCGGCACCGGACGTCACGTACGCCGCTTCGTTGTGGGTCAGCGAAGCCAGCCGCTCGCCGACCCGCGTGTGCAGCTCGTGCAGGTCGACGAAGTGAGCGGCCGCGTCGACCATCGCCTTCAGCGCCGGCGGCGCGATCAACGAGCCGCCCAGCGCCGTCACTGTGGCGGACGCGTTGATGACGGGCCGCACGCCCAGCGGATTGTTCATCCCACCAGGAACCTCGTCATCGGCGAAACGCCGGACAGTTCGGCCAGCCAGGCGTCGAGGAATTCGCTGTCCGTACCGTCCAGATGCGTCAGCTTGTAGACCCCGGCCGCCGGGAACGCCTGGATCAGCGGCGCGGACCATTCGAGATCGTCCACCGCGACCAGAGTCCGACCGGCCACCGCCGACGCGTGCCTGAATGGATCGAAGTAGGCCACAGTATTGCCGACAATCTCCGCGGACGACCCGGCGCGGAGGTGATCGTTCAGCTCCTCGAGTGGATAGAGGCTCGACGTCAACCGCGCCTCCATCGCCCGATAGAACAACAACTCCGACACCCGTACGGCGGTGAACCCGGACCGCCGCGCAGCCGTCAACACGGCCAGATCGTCCCCACTCACTGCGATACGCGCCGGATCCACCTCGGACAAGCTCATCATGAACTCCGCCGCGCGCAGGCAGTCCGCCGCGATCCCGCGATAGTTGTACGACGCCGGATCGTCGATGCCCGTCGTCAACAATCCTGGGTACGCCGCGGAGAACGCCTCGTCGGCACGGCGTTGGCCGCGGTGCATGACGGCGAAGACGACGTACCGGCTTCTGTCGTTGGGATGCGGGATGTGGTTCACGCTCCCGTACCGCGGGGTGTGGAGCAAGGCCGGGAACGGCCCGTCGCCGGTCGGGATGCTCAGGTGGCCGAAGATTCGATACGGCCCGATGCTGGTCAGCCGTACGGTGAAGCTGGTCGACTCATCGGTTGTCCGCTCTGGGACCAGGTCGAGCACCGGCCTCGCAGGAACGGCCGCCAACTCAGCGTCGACCGCGGCCCAATAGCTGTCGAAGTCCAGGTCAGAAAGCATGGTTCACCGCCCCGGGCACCAGGTGTTCGGCAAGGAAGTCCTCCACGATCCGCAGTACACCCGGCAGCCCGGCGTGATGTGCACAGTGCGGGAAGGTGTGCAACGTCGTCTCGCAGGTCAGCGCCCGATGCAGCGCGAATCCGGTCTCCGGCGGGCACACGTCGTCCTCCAGCCCTAGGTACAGCAGGGTCGGCGCCTGCACCTTCGGCGCGAAGTTGAGCCCGTCGTAGTACGCGACCGACTCCCGTACCCGGTCGACGTCCTTCGGATGCAACCGGAGGTACTCGTTGATCTCCTCGTACGGATACGAGCGGGTGAGGGTCGGCGCGGTCATGATTCCGCAGAGGTACGGCGCGCCGGCCGCAACGCAAGCGATCGCGTCGGGCCTCAGCGCGGCCGTGGTGATGCCGAGCCCACCACCCTGACTCGAACCCTGCAATCCGATCCGCGCATTGTCGACATCCGGACGATCCAGCAGTACGTCGACCGCCCGGACGACGTCGAGGTAGAAGCCTCGATAGCCATAGGTGTTGTGGTCGACGATGTTGTGGGTCAGCAATCCCGGGTAGCCGGGGTTGAAGACACTGTTCGACCGGAGCTTGCCACGCGGCGCCACGGCCAGAGCGGCGTAGCCGAGTTCGGCCCACTCCTTCGGGATCGTCGGCTCGGAGATGTAGCCGGGGATCGTGACGAGGGCCGGGTACGGCGGGGTCAGATCACGCGGGACTGTGTACCAGCCGGCGATCCGCAGGCCGCCGTAGCTGGTGTAGTGCAGATCGTAGACAATCACTTTGTCTGTAGACAGCGACGGCATCTCGGTGAACACCGGGTCCAGCGGATACAACGCACACTCCGCCAGCCCGGCCGCCCAGAAGTCGTCGAAGTCGGCCGGCAACTCGATCTCAACCGTCGCATCCTCAGGCTTTCTCAAGGGCGTTCCTCTCGATCAGGTCCTCAGCGCCAAGGCGTTGCTGCGGCTCCGAGCCGGTGGGAGTCATGGACGGTGGGGGTCATGGGGTTGGGGCGTGGAGGGCGGTGCCGGTGGAGGCGGTGAAGAGGTGCAGGCGATCGGAGTTGAAGCCGACGTAGACCGTGCTGTCGTGGCCGAGGTGGAAGGGCGTCGGCACGCGGGCCTTGATGAGCTCGCCGTCGATCCGGACCGTGACGAGCACATCCGGACCGAGCGGCTCGGAGACGAAGACCTTGCCCGGGCGATACCCC
>Ga0137374_10007398_pt1 | contig 13082 bp, 12 predicted proteins | sample SagtaG_20_FD_104811 | JGI IMG/M metagenome (GOLD analysis project Ga0137374, IMG submission 104811) | Vadose zone soil microbial communities from Sagehorn Ranch, Mendocino, California, USA - Sage1_R_100_16 metaG | ecosystem: Environmental > Terrestrial > Soil > Vadose zone | place: USA...
GACGAGCCGGCGCTCTGGTGGCTCTCCCAGGACTACGTCGGCCCGGACGGGGTCGCGCGCACGCGCGAGGGTTTTGCCGGCTCGGTGCGCGTGGAGCCGTACGAGACCGGGGCGGTGATCCCGCACGAGCGAACGCACGCGGGCCCGAAGGAGGGCCGCCTGCGCCTCGTCCGCGCGACCCGCACGCAGCTCGAGCCGATCTTCCTGCTCTACGACGCCGACCCCCCGATCACGCGCCCAGATCGCGCCCCGGACGTCGACGCGGAGGAGGGCGGCGTCACGACGCGCGCGTGGCGAATCCCCGGCGCCGAGATCGACCTCGGCGTGCCTCTGCTGATCGCGGACGGCCACCATCGCTACGAGACCGCGGTCGCGTTCAGCCAGGAGGAGCCCTCGGCGACGCACACCTTCGGCGTCCTCGTGAGCGCGCGTGCTCCCGGTCTCGTCATCTTCCCGACGCACCGCATGGTCGAGCTGCTCGGGACGGAGCCGCCGGCTGCCGATGCGGATCCTCTCGAAGCGCTCCGTGAGCTCGAGGGTGAGCCGAGGGGCCAGTCGGCGGTCGTGCTCTACCGCCGCGGCGGCGCCACGATCGTCCGCGGCGGCGACGAGCTCGACACACAGCTCGTCGAGACGTTCGAGCCGCACGGCGTGACGTACACGCCCCGGGCAGAAGAGGCAATCGCGCGTGTCGACTCGGGCGAGGCCGAGGCGGCCTTCCTCCTGCGCCCACCCGAGCTCGACGAGGTCTGGGAGGTCACCTCACGCGGCGAGGTCATGCCCCAGAAGAGCACCTACTTCTATCCGAAGCTGCTCTCGGGACTCCTCTTCCACCCGCTGTGACGACGGACTGGCTGTCGCTCGCGCGCGGGGCTGCGGAAGACGTTCGCGGCGTGCTCACGCAGCTCCGCGGCCGCGCCGAGCGAGAGCCGGTCGTCTCGCAAGGGAAGGGCGGCGACGAGACGACGGCCATCGACGCCGCTGCCGAGGCGGTCGTGCTCGCCCGCTTCGAGCGGCGCGGCGCGATCGTCTCCGAGGAGGCCGGCACCTTCGGGGAAGGGCCGCCGGTGATCGTCGTCGACCCGATCGACGGCTCGCTGAACGCGAAGCGCGGAATCCCGTTCTTCTCGCTGTCGATCGCGGTGGCCGAGGGCTGGACGATGGACGACGTGTTCTTCGGCTACGTCTACGACTTCGGCTCGGGCGAGGAGTGGTGGGCCGAGCGGGGCGGCGGAGCCTGGCTCGACGGCGTGCGGCTAGGGAGCGAGCGGCCCAAGGACCGGATCGAGATCCTCTCCTTCGAGGCGACGCTGACGTCCTCGGTCGCCGAGCGTGCGGCGGCCGTCGTCGGGATCGCGTATCGGTTGCGGATCATGGGCTCGCTGGCCCTCTCGCTCTGCCATCTCGCCGCCGGCCGCGTGGACGGCGTCTGCTCGCTCAAGGGGGCGCGCGCCGTCGACATCGCCGCGGGGCAGCTGCTCGTGCGCGAGTGCGGCCTAGCGATCGACCTCTTCGAGACGCCTCCGTTCGGAGCCGCGCCGCTGGATGTCGAAGCACGTTCGCGCCTCGTCGCGGCGGGTACACCTGACCAGTGCACGCTGCTGGCAACAGCGCTTCGCAGCTGAGACCCGTTCGGGTTGGCTGCTCGGGTTGGAACTACAAGCACTGGCGCGAGGCCGTCTATCCGAAAGGGCTGCCGGCCCGCCGTTGGCTCGAGCACTACGCGAGCCTGTTCGACACGGTCGAGGTGAACGCGACGTTCTATCGGCTCCCGCGCCCCGAGTCGGTCGCACGCTGGCTCGAGCAGACGCGGCCCGAGTTCTTGTTCGCGGTCAAGGCGAGCCGATACCTCACGCACGTCAAGCGTCTTCGCGACCTGGACGAGGGCGTCGAGCGCTACTACGCGGCGATCGAGCCGCTCGCGCGCTCGCCCAAGCTCGGACCGGTGCTCTGGCAGCTGCCGGAGAGCTTCCATCGCGACGACGAGCGCCTCGCCGCCGCGCTCGAGCGGCTTCCGCCGGGCCGGCACTGCTTCGAGTTCAGGCATGCGAGCTGGTTCGTGCCCGAGGTCTACAGGGCGCTCGGCGAGTACGGTGCGGCGCTCGTGATCGGCGACACGCCCATGCGTCCGTTTCAGACGCGTGAGCTGACGACGGGCTGGACCTACGTGCGGTTCCATACCGGGCGCGCGGAGGGCGGGAACTACGGCGACGACGAGCTCGCCGAGTGGGCGGCGCAGATCGACGAGTGGCGCCGCCGGGTCGACGTCTTCGCCTACTTCAACAACGACTGGAACGCATTTGCGGTGGCGAATGCGCTCGGGCTCGGAGAGCTCCTGGACGGCCTCGCTACCGGTTGCGGCGACCGCGCACACGGATCAGCGCGTACAGCAGCACGACGAAGAGGATCGCGAGGATGACGTAGGTCATCGGTTCCGGCGGGTTCGCGCGCGGAGCGTTCTTTCGTCCTTCCGGCCGCCGCTTGACCGGGCGCGGGCGCTCTTCGACAATCGTTCGACGTGGGCGAGCCGGATCGGCCACGGCACGAGCAGCGCGTGACACCGATGGCTTGGAGGCAGGGATGTGGCTGACGATTCGCTCGGGCGGTGAACGCGAGTGGTCCGTAAAGGCACGCGGAAACCGCTTCATGCTCGGCCGCGAAGAGGACGCCGACATCGTCCTCGACGACGACAAGGTCTCTCGCCACCACGCCTACCTCGACGTCCTCGACGACGGGCGGGCCGTCATCCACGACCTCGGCTCGAGCAACGGCACGTTCGTCAACGGGCGCCGCATCCACGAGCCGCTGCTGCTGCGGGGCGGCGAGCGCGTCCGTGTCGGCGACACCGTCCTCGAGACGTCGGCCACCGACCCGAGGCCCGCCGCCGCGCCGGCAGCCGACGCGCCGCGACCAGCCAGCCAGTCGACCATTCAGCGGATCGTCAGGGACGCGCTCGAGGGCCAGTCGCGCTCGACGCGCCGCTCGGTCATACTCGCGACCGTGCTGGGCGCCCTGGGCGTCGCCGCCGCGGTCACGGTCGGAGCGCTCTTCCTGACCGGCGTGGTCGGCGGCGACGAGGGGCCGCTCTCGACGGCGGAGGTCGTCGACCAGGTGCGCCCGTCGGTCGTCAGCGTCATCCTCGACGGCCAGGACCAGATCAGCGGGACCGGCTGGGTCCTCGACGCCGACGAGGGCCTGATCGTGACGAACGAGCACGTCGTCGACGGCGGCAAGCGCTACGAGGTGGGCGTGAACAAGTTCCGCCGCGACGCGTCGCTTGTCGGCATCGCACCTTGCGAGGATCTGGCGCTGCTTAAGGTCGAAGACAAGGACGGCCTGGAGACCCTGCCGCTCGAGCCTGTCAAGTCGATCAAGGAGGGCCAGCCTGTCGTCGCCGTCGGCTTCCCGGGTACGCTGCTCGACCGCCAGGAGCTCACCGCAACCACCGGCGTCGTCTCGATCGCCCGCGGGAAGGTGTCGGGTGGCGGCGACTTCATCGACTACACGGACGTCGTGCAGACTGACGCCGCCATCAATCCCGGAAACTCGGGGGGGCCGCTGGTCGGTCTCGACGGCAAGCTGATCGGCGTCAACACGCTTGCCGCCAACACCTCCGCCGATCGGCAGAACCAGAACTACTCGATCCGGTCCGACCACGTCCAGGAGGTCACCGACGTCCTGCGGGAAGGCCGCTCGCTCGGCTGGACGGGGATGTGGATCGAGTTTCCCACCGACGAGGTCCTGAAGCAGAACAGCCTGCCCCCGAGCTTTCTCGTCACCGGAGCGATGCCGGGCACGCCCGCCGATCGCGAGCTCGGAGACGCGCTCGAGGGTGGGAACACGCTCGTCGTGACGGGAATCGACGGACGGGAGATCGACAACAACTACCCGACCTACTGTCGCGCCGTGGGGAACTTCAGCAAGGGCGACAAGGCGACGTTCACCTTCCTGACGTCAAGCGGCGGGCGAGACGTGCGCCTCGGTTTCGACTAGCGGAGCCGCTGGAAGACGAAGTTGTCGAACTCGACCTCGAGGCCGCCTTCGTCGATCGCGTCGGCGAAGAAGCCGAACGACCGGAACGGGAAGCCGGAAGGATCGGTGGCGCTGCTGAGGACGCGGCCGTTCACGCTCAGCGTCAGCCTTGCCGCGCGACCGCCGCTCCCGCCCGTGCAGCGGGCTCCGAGGCGGGTGAGGCGGTCGTGGATGAGCGAGCTCGCGGCCCACTTGCGGAGGTCCTTCTCGTTCGCTCCGTTCCGCTTCCAGATGCGGAAATAGCCGTCGCTCGAGACCTCGAGTGCGTAGTAGCGGTCGGCGCTCCAGGCGCAGATGAAGCCGAAGCCGTTGTCCAGGGGTCCCTCGGTGCGGACCGCCGTCATGCTGAGCGCGGCATCTCTCGGCACGGCCGCGAACCCGTCTCCCTTCGTCACCGGGTTGAATGTCGAATCGACCCAGACTCTGTAGCCGGCTTCCTTGACCCGGATGTGGTAAGCCGAGTTCACGATCGAGGAGGCCGAGAGGCTGCCGTCGGCCTCGTCGTCGAACCAGCCCACCCCCGACGAGAACGTCTCCCGAATCGACCGCGGCGTCTGCAGCGTCACGTTGGCGACCCTGCTGTCCGGAATCCGGACCGAGGCAGGAAGAAAGCCGCTCTTGCTGACCTTGATCGAGTCCCCCGGACAGACGCCGTACAGCTCGAAGCGCCCGTTCGACCTCGTCTGCTCGTCCTTCACCGCGGCGCCCGCGAGCGCCCTGCCGGTGACCCCGTTCGTCACGCGTCCGGAGACGGGTCGTCGGGTCAGCGTCACTGTCTGCCCCACCGCGGCCGGATCCTCGATCGTCTTGCTCCCGTAGGCGCACGACTCGAACGCGATCGGTGCGTCCTTGGGCACGCCGGCGAGCGTGAAGGTCCCGTCACCCGCGGTCTCGACGCTCTTGTCGCCGCCGCTTACGCGCACTCCGAACAGCGCCCGCCCGGAGTCGTCGACCACCTTCCCCGTCACGTCTCGCGTGTTCGTGCCGCCACCGAGGACGAGCAACGCAGCGACGATCGCGCCGCCGATCAGGATCAGGCCACCGACGGCGCCGAGCAGGAGGCCGGTCCGGCGGCGACGGCGCCCGCCTGCCCCTCCGGCTGCGGGTTGCTCGGGGGGCGGCCCCCAGGTCGGCGGGGGCGGTGGCGGCTCGGGTGGCCGGTACACGGGACCCTTGTCGATCGTCGTCGCCTCTGACTGGTCGCGCTCCAGCCGGGTCTCGGCCCCGGTGTCCGCGAGCACGGTCTGCTCGGCCGGCGGTCGCTCTCTCGCCCGCGTCTCGTCGGGCGGCGGTGGCTGGATCACTCCCGGGTCGGATTCGCGGGCGTGGCTCGTCTCCACGCCGCCCGGGAGAGCCGCCGTGTCCGGCACCCGCGGGCGCTCCTCGGCCCGCGTCTCCTCTGCCTGCACGTGCTCCGGCAGCTCCTCGATCCGCGTCGGCGGAGGCGGCACGGGAAGGCCCGGCTCGGTGGCTCTCGCCCGCAGGGCAGCCCGCAGCCCGGCGATCAGCTCGCCGCAGCTGCCGTAGCGGTTCTCCCTCGACTTGTCCATCGCCTTCGCGACGACCGCGTCGAGCGCCGGCGTGAGCTCGGGATGGCGGGAGCTCGGCGCGGGCGGTGGATCGCGGAGGTGGGCGTAGATCACCTGCACCTCGGATTCGCGCTCGTAGGGGACGGCCCCGGTGAGGCAGGTGTAGAGGACGCCGCCGAGCGCGTAGACGTCGGTTCGGCCGTCGAGCGACTGCCCTTCGATCTGCTCTGGCGCTGCGTAGTCGATCGTCCCGACGAACATGCCTTTTTGGGTCAGCCCGCGAGTGCCGGTGTTCTTCGCGACGCCGAAGTCCGTCAGGTAGGCGGTGTCTCCCGGTCCGACCAGGATGTTCGAAGGCTTGACGTCTCGGTGGACGAGCCCGCGCTCGTTCGCCGAATCGAGGGCGTCGGCGACCTGGGTGAGCAGGTTGAGCGTGCGGCGGGGCTCGAGCGGCCCCTCGTCGGTCAGGAGCTTGCCGAGATCCGGCCCGTCGATCAGGCGCATGACGATGAACAGCTGCCCCTCGATGTCACCGGCGTCGAGCACCTCGACGATGTTGGGGTGCTCGATCGCCGCAGCCGAGCGCCACTCGCGCTCGAAGCGCTCCCGGTAGCTCTCGTCCTCCGCAAACCGTGGGGGGAGGAGCTTCAGGGCGCGCATCCGGCCCAGGCGGGCATGACGGGCGCGATAGACGGTTCCCATGCCGCCTTCGCCGACCACGCCCTCGATGACGTGGCCGACGAGGACCTGGCCGATCATGGGATCACTGGCCACCGAGACAGTATTTCCTACTCAGTCCGGAGCGTGAAGAGGGCCTTGACGCGGAGGCACGCGGGGTCCGGCGCGCGAGCCGGGACCCCGCGTCAGAGCCGGCGAGCCGTCAACGTGTCGCGGGCCGCTCCAGCTTCATGTGGTCGGAGACCCAGGTCTTCTCGCCCGTGACGTGCACCAGCGCGGTCCAGATCGCCCCGTTCGTGAACCGGAACGAGCAGTACAGGTGCTTGTAGAGCTTGATCGTGCGGGTGTTGTTCCAGATCCATTCCTTCCTGCCGTTGGCGTCCGTCTTCCTGCCAGCGCATAGCGAGACATCGATGTCCCGGCAGGAGCCGTCGTTGAAGCAGAAGTCCTTCTGGTTCAGGAAGTTGGAAGCGAACCGCTCCGACCAGTACCACGTCGTGTTGTGGGCTGATGCAGTCGCCGCAGCGATCCCAACCGTGATCGCTATTAGCGCCAGTCCTGCTGCAAACCGCCCCATCGCCCCTCCTCATTCGCCTGTCCGAGAACGTGACAGATGCCTGCTGCAAGATCAAGACCCGGTGCCGGGAGGCCGGCGAGCGGCTGGTACCCTCGGGGAGGATGGAGCCTTCTCGCGAGGAGATCTACCAGGCGCTCGCCAACGTGATCGACCCTGAGCTGCGCCGGCCCGTCACCGAGCTCGACATGGTTCGCGGAGTCGATATCGACGGCGGAGCGGTCACGATCACGATCGCCCTGACCGTCGCGGGGTGCCCGCTGCGGTCGGCCTTCCAGGAGCAGGTGACCACGCATGTCGCCGGGCTCGCCGGCGTCCAGAGCCTGCGGCTCGAGTTCGACGTGATGACGCCCGACGAGCGCGCCGCCTTGACGACGAAGCTTCGGGGCGGGGTCGCGGAGCGCTCGAAGGGGCTGTCGGTCGACCGCTCGACCCGAGTGCTCGCAATCGCCTCGGGCAAGGGCGGCGTCGGCAAGTCGTCGGTCACCGCGAACCTCGCTGCGGCCTTCGCGCGGCTCGGCCACCGGACCGGCGTGCTCGACGCCGACGTGTACGGGCACTCGATCCCGCATCTCCTCGGCATCCACCAAAAGCCAGTGCTCGTCGACAAGATGATCGTCCCGCCGGTTCGGCACGACCTGAAGCTGATGTCGATCGGGTTCTTCCTCGACGACAACCAGCCGGTGATGTGGCGCGGGCCGATGCTGCACCGCGCGCTCGAGCAGTTCCTCTCGGACGTTCACTGGGGTGCGCTCGACACGCTGCTGGTCGACATGCCACCGGGCACCGGCGACGTCGCGATCTCGCTCGGCCAGCTGCTGCCGCGGGCCGAGGCGGTGATCGTGACGACCCCGCAGCCGCTCGCGCAGGAGGTCGCCGTGCGGGCGGCGCTGATGGCGCAGAAGACGAACATGCGCCTGATCGGCACGATCGAGAACATGACCTCGGACGTCTTCGGCTCCGGCGGCGGCGCGCACCTCGCGGAGCATCTGCGCATCCCGTTCCTCGGGTCCGTGCCGCTCGACGCGCGCCTGCGCGAGGCCGGCGATGCGGGCGAGCCGCTGGTCTTCGCCGATCCGGACTGTGAGCCGTCACGGGCGCTGATCGAGATCGCCGAGGCGATCGACGCGACGAAGCGCGTCCAGAAGCAGCTCACCGTCCTCCGCTAAACGCGGTCTAGAGAGAGATCTCCATCCCCTCGCGGGCCAGGGTCACTCCGTCGTGGCCGGCGGCTCGGCACGCCTGCTCGAGCAGCTCCTCCAGGTCCCGGTCGGAGTGCTCGGGGTCGTGGTGGAAGAGCAAGAGCCGATCGGCCTCCGCCAGCTCCGCGACCCGCACGGCGTGATCGACGCTCGAGTGGCCCCATCCCACTCGCTCGGCGTACTCGTCCTCGGTGTACTGACCGTCGTGGAGAAGCACGTCGACGCCGCCCGCGACGCCGTAGCCGGAGACCCAGTCCGGCGTCACGACGGAGAGATCGGGCCCGAGCGCCGGCTCGTGGTCCGGCAGGTACGCGAGCGCACTGCCGTCTTCCTCGATCCGGTAGCCGACCGTCGGTCCCGGGTGAAAGATGCTGTCGGCCGAGACGATGGCGTCGCCGATCCGCCACGGCTCGCCCGGCACGTCGTTGAAGGTGATCTGCGCCGGGAGCGTCGAGAGCTCGATCGGGAAGAGCGGTGGCGAGAGGTAGCGCGCGACGCGCTGCGCGAGGTTGCGACGCGGCGACGGGGGTCCCCAGACGTGCAGGTCGGTCGTCTCTCGCCAGATCGGGGCGAAGAATCCGAGCCCTTCCAAGTGGTCGATGTGGAGATGCGTCAACAGCAAGTGGATGGTGCGCGGCGCGTCGCTTCCGAGATCGGCTCCGAGGCGACGGATGCCCGTTCCCGCGTCGAGCACGATCAACGTCCCGTCGCTCAGCCGCACCTCGACACACGACGTGTTGCCGCCGTACGTGACCGTGTCGGGGCCGGGCGTCGCCAGCGAACCACGGCACCCCCAGATCCGCGCCAGCAATTAGTGCCCCTCCCAGCAATGCTCGCCGGCTTCTGGCCCGCTATCACGCTGCGCCATGAACCACCCTCGCCGCCGACCCAGGCAACCAGCCTGGGCCGCCGCCGAGTGCGGCCCCTGGCTTGGTGCTAGCGACCCAGAAACTCGGCAGCATCACTGGAAGGGGCACTAGTCTTCCCAGAAGACTGTGACCGTCCCGACGGGGCGATCTTCGCGGTCGAGGAGCGGAAAGGCCGTCACCTCGATGGTGTGCACGACGCCGTCGAGACCGGTGATCCGAAGCGCCGAGTGAGCCTCCCGGCGTTTCAGCAGCGCGACACCCCCGGGCATCTCCTCGAGCGGCATCGGCGACCCGTCGAGGCGCGAGACGTTGAACGTGTCCGCCCACGATTGGGCGGAGAGCTCGCCGGCCTCCGCGAACGAGCGCCCGAGAACGAGCTCCGCCGGCTCGTTGTAGTACACGAGCTTGCCCTCGTCGTCCGTCACGAACATCGGCGTGGCGAGCTTGGACGCAAACTCACGTGCCAGGATCAGCACGAGGTTCTTCTGGCGCCGTCCCTGCGTCTGCACGGATTGAGCCTAAACCACGGGAGGGGCGCATCGAAGGCGCCCCTCCCGCCCCTCCGACCCCCTACTAGCCGTCGTCCTTCTTCAAGCGCTTGATCTTGTCGAGCACCATCGCGGTTCCGTGGAGCTTGCACTCGATCTTGACCCGCTCGCCGACGTGGAAGTCGCGTGTCTTCGGCGACGACGCGTCGATCGCGCACGTCTGCGCCGTGCCTGCGCCCGTCGGGGTGACGGCGATCGAGCTCGGCGTGAGGGTCACGATTGTGCCGCTCACCTTCAGTCGTGTCTTCTTGTCGGGCCTGTCGTTGTGGTCGTTATCGTCGTCGTGCGTCTCGATGCAGGGGTCCCTTCCGGACAGAACCGCGGTGTTCGTCGCGGCCCCCGTGCCGATCTGAATCGAGGTGAAGCCGCCGGTGCGCGAGAACGACGCGGTCAGGCTGCCGAGCCAGAGACGCTTGCCGGCCTTGCCTGACACGAAGCCATCGAGTGACCCCTTGGTGTTCACGGCCCACACCTTCGCGTGTGCGCGCTCAGCCGGGCCGCGGATCGTCAGCTCGCCGCTGAGCCAGCCGAGGTTCTTCGTCGTGTTGAGGACGCTTCTAACTCGGAGCTCGACGGTCCCTGCGAGCGCCGGGTCGCCGCTGACGTTGCCCGTGTACGTTCCTCGGAAGAGCTCGTACGTCCCGTCGAGCCCGGTGCAGGAGCGCAGCTCGGCGTTGCTCAGGGCTGTGGCCGAAAAGGCGCTCGACACGGTCGTCGTCGGGCCGCCATCGTCGCGAAGTGTCGCGACGGCCGCGGTTGCGCCCAGCAGCGCCGCGAGCACGCAGGCGCCGATCCATAGCTTCAGGCGTCTCATGAGGCCTCCTTCCCTCAGCTAAGAGGAGACGTGCCTGCCGCCGGACCTTCGCTCTGCTCCGTAAAGAGTGCGTAAAGGCCGAATGAGGATTCCGTACACTCGCCGCTCGTGACACCTGACGAGGTCCGTGCCCGGATCCGCGCGCTCGGCTTCTCCGAGCCTCACACGGAGCTGCTCGCGGATCACTTCCTCGATGCGGAGCGCCGCGGGAAGCGCGGACACGGACTCGCGCGGGTCGAGTGGCTCGCCGCGCTCCCGGACATCGACCCGACGGCGCTGCCCGAGTGTGTCGCCGAGGCGCCGGGGTTCGAGCGCTGGGACGGCCGCGGCGCGCTCGGCTACCTGACCCTGGGCGCGATCTGCGACCGGCTCGTCGAGCGGCCGCCTGCGACCGCGAAGGTCGTCGTCGCCGCGGACTGCTTCCCGACCGGGATGCTCGGCTACTGGGTACGCCGGCTTGCCGAGGCGGGCCTCGCCGCACTCTTGACCGCGACGTCTCCGCCGCGCCTGGCTCACCCGGAGGGCGGCCCGCCGATCGTCGGCACGATCCCGCTTGCGATCGGCATCCCGAGCGCCGGGAGCGAGCCGATCGTCGCGGACGTCTCGATGGCGAAGGAGACGTACGGCGCGGTGCTGGCGGGGCTCGCGTCGGTCGACGAGCTCGTGCCGTTCGGCGGCGAGCAGGCGCACAAGAGCTTCGCGCTCGCGCGGCCGGCCTCCGGCTCCCGGGCGACCGCTGAGCGGTACGCAGGCGTCTCCCGGACCGGGTCGAAGTCGGCGTCGCTCGCGGCGATCTCGCGGAACATCGAGTTCAGCTCGATCGCGTGCCGAAGGTGGGCGGCGACGACCTCCGCAGGCGAGCGTGCCGGTGGGCGCGTCGATCTCGTCCCCGTCGACGGTGAACGTCGCGTGGCCCGCCGTGACGAGGTACAGCTCCTCGTGTCCGCTCGCCGACTCGGCGTGCTCCGCGATCACGGTCTCGCCTTCGCGGTCGCCGACCCAGCCATTGATCCCGAAGGCGGCGATCCCGAAGTGGTCGCGAACGGGTACCCAGCCGTCGCGCGAGTTGAGGTCCGCGAGCCTTGCCGACCGCCACCCGCTCACAGCGCGTCCCGGACGGCTTCGAGGTCGGCGTCGCCACGGGCGCGCTCGGCGAGCTCGGGCCTGAGCTCGATCGCCCGCCGGATGTGCGTGCGCGCGTCGTCGACGAGTCCTGCACGACACTCCATGCAGGCGAGGTGGTAGAGCACGGTCGGATGATCCGAGTGCTCCTCGAGGCCCTGTCGCATGGTCTCGACCGCGCTGTCGACGTCACCCGCGTCCGCCTGCGGATAGGCGGCGAAGTGCCATTCCCACGCGGACGGCTCGAATGCCTTGCCCGGAGTGCCGCCGACGGCGAGGACAGTCGTCCCCTCCTGCTCCGCTACGGCGACCCGCCTCACCTTCGGATCGGACAGGAAGACCATCGTCCCGGCAGGTGCGTCGAGCTCCTCCCCGTCGAGCGTGAACCGCGCGTGGCCGGCGACGACGACGTAGAGCTCCTCGTGACCAGAGCCCTCCTCGGTGTGCTCCTCGACGACCCAATCGCCGACCTTCGCAGCCGTGTAGGCGTTGACCCCGAAGGCCCGAATCCCGAGCGCGCGCCGAATCGGGCGCCACTCGAGGCCGTGCTCGACGGGGTAGCGCTCGAGATCGAGGAGCGAGGTGACCACGTACCCGCTCATCGCTCCGCTCCGGCGCCGGCGAAGCCGGCACCTCCGCTATTGGTGAGCTCCGTCGAGCCTACGCTCATCGCGCCCGGAGCTCCCGGAGCACGACCGGGTCGACGCGCTCGATCCCTTCGACTCGCTCCTCGAGGTTCTCGTTCCCCGCCCACCGGAAGAGCGCGTCGGCCAACTCGCCTTCGTAGCCGAGCCGTCCGAGCCGGTCGCCGAGCTCCGCCGCCAGCGCCTCGTCGACCTCGATCCAGTCGGCGTCGGGCGTCTTACCGAAGAGCAAGCCGTGCATCGCATACAGCCGCCGCAGCTCCTCGAGCGGACGTGCGTGGTCGTCGACGCGCAGATCGACGAGCACGTCCGAGAGGCCTGCGTACCCGCCGTCCTGCTCGACGACGAGCAGCGCCGCCGACTGCTGGCCGCGACTGTCTCCGCCCGCTGCCTGGGCCGCGTCCAGACAGTCGAGCAGTCGGTCCGGCAACGGATCGCCGTCGGTCGCGCGGAAGGTCTCGGCGAGCGCCGTGACGGTCTCCTCCGAGACGAGGATGTTCCCCTGGGCTGCGAACCGAGGACCTGCGACGCCGCCGGCCCACGCCTGGCACTCGGCACCGGTGAAGGTGGCGCTGCCGCCCCGGCGGTCGACGACCCCGAGCTGACGGTGATCCCGGCCCTCGTCGGCGCCGACGAGCCGCTGAAGGACCTGCTCGGCCGGCAGGCCCTCGCGAAGGAGCTCGAGGCCGTCGGGCCCATAGCGCGGATTCGCGTAGGCCTGGGTCGCGATCGCTCCGACCCGAGGCGCCGCCCACGGAACGACCGACCCGACTGCGAGGAACTTCGACTGCGTCGCCACGCCCCAGCGATCGGCCTCGAGGTCGCACGCGCAGATCGAGTACGTGGAGACAGCGTGCCTCGGTTTCCTGGCGGCCCGCAGCGGGATGAGGTCGGCTCGAAGGCCGGCTTTGCCGGCCGTGAGAGCCGGCCGGCCAGGGAAGCGAGGGTCAGGCTCCATAGGTGAGCTCCGTGAGGTCGAGGTCGACGAGCCGCCGCGCGTCGCGGGGAACGAGAACGCACGACACCTCGGGTCGTGCCAGGGCCGCCTTCACGCCCACAGCGCTCGCGGC
>Ga0137374_10007413_pt1 | contig 13063 bp, 14 predicted proteins | sample SagtaG_20_FD_104811 | JGI IMG/M metagenome (GOLD analysis project Ga0137374, IMG submission 104811) | Vadose zone soil microbial communities from Sagehorn Ranch, Mendocino, California, USA - Sage1_R_100_16 metaG | ecosystem: Environmental > Terrestrial > Soil > Vadose zone | place: USA...
AATCCACGAGGAGATGGCGCACCTCGAGATCCGCTTCGAACGCCGTTTCGGTGATCTGATCAAGTGGTCGTTCGTGTTCTGGGTCGGCGCCGTCGGGGCGATCGCGGCGCTCGCCGGCGTGCTGCGGTAGCCCCTCTTTCGCTAAGCAAACAAGGCGCGGCAGGTGATCGGTCTACCGCGCCTCGTCGCTCTCCTCCGAATTCGGCGCTAAGCATCTACGCCGCCTTCGGCGGCCTGCCCTGAGCCTCGCGAAGGGTCGCACTACCCCCCGCCCCCGCTGATCCGCCCGCAGGACCGGCCCGCGATCGCGCTGAACCGTGACGTGATGGCGCGATACCGCCCGCAGATGCGCCGTTACTACTATGATCCGAGCAAGTACCGCACGTATCTCGAGCAGCTCGGCATCACCTATCCCACGGAACGCGCTGCCGACGGCAGCTGCGCGGGTGGAGCGACGCCGTAACCTGAAATAGGAACGTCCTCACTCGGACACAGGGTGAACACCCGACCCCTGCCCTCACAGAGACTGCGCCACCGTGTGCCAAGACCGAAACGCGGGCACTCGTAACCCCGCAGGCCTCGGCTATTCCCAAAACGTCGCGTCGTCGAGTCGCGCATCGCGTCCTGTTCTAAGGACAGCGCAACGCGGGCACCGCCCCGCGCCCGCTTCAAACCGCGTGGCGCGATAATCGCATTCGACACCGGCCGTCGGGAACTCCACGACGGCGGCACGACACCCGACATCGTGCCAAGACACTCGAGCAGCGGGAGGAGGATGTATGCGGGCGGACTTGCGGAGACGGCTGGAGATGGCCGAGCGGGTGCGTGATTTCTTCCGAACCCATCAGACGGATGGTGTGACCCAGGCGGGGGAGGCTCAGCGCCTCGAACAGTTGGTGCAGCGCGCGGAGCTGCTGGCGTCGCAGCAGCGCGCGGGCGTGGTGGCGACGCGGGGGGCGGCGGAGCGGCGCGCGGATGTGCGGCGCGCGTTGCAGAGCAAGCTGCTCCGCTATCTCTCGGCGGTCGGAGCGGCGGCCGCGCGGGAGAACGCCGAGCTCGGGGCGCAGTTCCGGCTCCCGAAGCCGCGCGGCTCGAACCAGGCGTTCCTCACGATGGCCCGCGGGATGCTCGAGAAGGCGACCGCGCTGAAGGATGTGCTCGTGGCCCGCGGGATGTCGGCGAAGCTGCTCGATGACGTGTCCACGACCTTGGCCGAGTTCGAGAAGACGCTCGAGGTGACGCGAGCGGCGCGGCTCGGTCATGTGGGCGCGACCGCCGATCTTCAGGCCGTGCTCGGCGAGATCTCGCAGCAGGTGCGGGTGCTCGACGGGCTGGTGCGGTATCGGTTCGGGGACAACGAGGAGTTGATGGGCGCGTGGGCGAGCGCGCGCAACGTGGTCGGCCCGTTCCGGTCTCAGAAACCGGCCGATGGTAACCAGGCCGGTGGTAGCACGGCGGCGGCGTAATGCAGTGGTGGGGGAGTATGCGAGGCGCGGTTGGTGGATGGTCACCGGCCGCGCCTTGCAAAAAACAGGTCCTTCGCTGCGCGCGCGTTCCGCGCGCTTCGCTCAGGATGACAAAGGCGCCGGGCTTATTTGAAGAGAAAAATGAAAGAGTAAGGATGCCAGCCATGTCATTGCGATTCGTAGTTACTGATCATGCGTTCGACCGGTTTGTCGAAAGGGCAGAGTTCGACAATCTGGAATCGGCTCAGTATCGAGAGCTGTTACTCGCTGAGCTGGAGCGGGGTGTGCCATTCGGGGGCCAGATCGGCGACGATGCGCTCTATCTGTTGCCATGCGGCTTGGTCGCCGCGATTGTTTGGGAAGCCGGCAGCGGGTTTGTCAAAACGGTGCTGACGCGAGAGCAAGCGATAGCGAATATGGAAGCCCAGGGGACGATTCTTCGGACAGCGCGCCCGTTCCTTCCCGAAGTTCGAGAAACTCGTGCGGCAAGCAGGGCCGAGTTACGCGCGTTGGCAGAGCGACACTTCAATGCCGGCGTGAGCAGGAAAGAACGGAATGCCATTCTGCGTGAGCGTGGCTACGATCCCGCCGGTGAGGCCGGGGAGATCTATCGTGACGCGTACCGCACGTTGGTGGACGCAAAGTGGGCTGCAAAACGTGAGGCATATTTGAAGCTGCACCAGCGGGTGAGCATGTCAGACGTCTGACTGAATGGGGTTTCAGGGGGTCGCGGGTTCAAATCCCGCCGTCCCGACTCTCGAAGTCGTTGTAGTGTGTTCACCTGAGGGCGGATGTCCGCCCTTTTCAGCCCTCCGCCAAGTTGTCCGCTAAGGCTCAAGTGCGGGGTAGCGAGACGCAACGACTCTGGCAATGGTGCCCTCGGCGGCGTACCTTCGCCAGCGACACAACCTGGACGATCCGAAGGATGCCGCCACGACGACGCCCCGGTGATGCCAGTATCGCCGCCGCTCTCGAACTCCTTGACGCACATCTCAACGCCTTCGAGGTGGCGCGACCGTACGCCGAGCGCTCCGGCCATACGGTGCCCTCTGACACAAAGAGTTGGTCTCAGATCCTCGTGAGTGTGTTGACCGGTCTCCAGGGGCGTGCTCGCAAGAAGGGCTCTGACCTGGAGGATGGGTCTGACGTCAAGGCTGCGAACGTTTGGAGCGCTATTGACACACCGCGTTTCAACGGCGCCATTCCAGCCGGACGTACCACCGCAGCTGCACGCAAACCGGCAGACGTCACCGCGCTCGACGGCATTCCTTACCTGTTCTTCGTCCTTTGGGATCACGGCGAAAAGGAGCAGCTTCCGCGGTGTCGGATCTGGTGTGTACGACCGCAGCACGATCGGGAGTTTCGAAAGATGTGCAGAAAGTGGTATGAAGGCCGAGCGAAGGGCCAAATCGTGAGCACTAACTTCCAGCTTCACCCTCCCCGAAACCTCGACAACAACATCATCCGCAACACATGCGGGAACCTCGTCTATCCCCTCTTCTTCTGTGCCGAGCGGCGAGGAGACAAGTACGAGGTCACTACGCACGCTCCGTCCGTTCTCACGTCGGGTGAGTGTCAGCCTGAGTCGTAGACCCGCCCTCCCCAAGCGCAAAGGAGCGCTTGCCATCGTGCAGAGCTAGGTAAGCGTCGATCTCGAGGAGGCGACTGTCGTAAAATGTCTTGCGGGCTTCGACGTGCCTGGCTAGTGACGCAGCGTCGATCTCGATCACGGGAAGGCGAACGTCTAGCACTTGATCCTTGGGCACGCGCTGGCGACTCGACGACGTACCTCCCGCAAGCGCTGCGACGGCACGCTGAATGCTTGAATGGTGGAGTGCCAGTGCGAGCCTCCAGGGATCGCAACCCGTCGCCGCCCGTAGGACAACAAATTCCGGACTGCACGTCCATTCCCCTTCGATATCAGGAACCACCGCCACGCGCCAGATCCGCGGGTTGATACAAGAGAGCAGGACGTCCCCGGGCGCGCAGCCTAGGCCTCGGGATGCCGGGCGGTTATGCGATGCCGCAAGGAGGTCAACGAGGCCGGTCTCGTCTACATCGAGTATTGAAACGTGAAAGCGACGGCCGGAGGTGACAGGCTGTATTGGAGCAAACACGCGAACGACGCGCGCAACGTCTGCAATACGGGGTCCTCGCTCGGGATGATTCCCATTAGACTCGAGCTCTTGAGCAGCTGCGGCCAGTCGGAGGTTCTCGTGACCCTTCCAATCGTCGACCAGCCGCCCGAAGCGGGGAGCGTCGGATAGGAACTCTTCGGAAATCTCAAACAGATCGTTCCCGGCCTTATCCGCAGCTCTGCGGTTTCCCCGCTTTAGGAAGCCGACATGTTTAGCAGATGCGACATAAAGCTTGCTGCGACTGGGCACGGAGCTTCGTCGGGCGATGACGAAGGATGTCTTTGCTACCGTACCGCCGAGAGCGAACGTAGTGGATGGAAGTGACACCGCAGCCAAGAACTCGATATCTGTACTCGTCTCCTCCTCGAAGGCGTCCACAGCGCGTCGAAAGCGCGTTGACTGCATTACGCCATCTGGCAGGACGATGGCGAGCACACCGCCATTGATCAACAAGTCCAAATTACGGAAGAAGAACAAGACAGAGGGGTCCGCAGAGGAGGCGGCGCCACGAAAGTCCAGTTCCTGGAGGACCCTCGGGTTCATGGTCCGGGTGAGCGCTGGCGACCATGGGTACTTCCCGGATCCGAACGGCGGATTAGTGGCGAGCAAAGCGAATCGGCCCCGCAACACGTCCACGTTGGAGTCCGTCAGTGAGTCAGCTACTGATTCGAAGTGGCAGCTGCAACCCTCAAAAGCGAAGTTGATACGCGCGAAGTCGACGGCCAGGCTGGACTGATCGAATAGCCGTGCCGTGGCCCCTAGCCGTTCGCGGCTCACGCCGCGCCGCGCAAGCTCCCTTGCAAGGAGGTAGACGAATCGTCCTGTGCCACCACAAATGTCACCAAAAAGAGCAGACGGATCAGCGTCCTTGAGTTGAGCCAGGGCTGACTCAGGCAACGCCTTGAGGGCCATCGCCACCATCGGCGTTGCCACCTCCTCTGGCGTGAGGAACGTGCCGAGGCCCTCACCGCTCTCCCACTTGCCACGGAGAAGCGTGTTAAACGCGAGTCCCAGTGAGTCCGTTCCTGCCGTGAGTCTACGAACTTCGTGGATGATCTGCACCATGGTCGGCAGGTGCGGTCCGCAGTCGGAGATCACCGCGCTAAGTGAGAAGTCGTCGGTTGGAGCTCCGGCACCGAGGTTTCTCCGTGCATCCTCATATGCCTGGAGCAGCTCGCTCCCCGTCCTGATCGGCTCAGTCTGCGAGGTGCTGGCCAACAAGGATCGCGAAACAAAGAAGAGCGCTTTCGACATCGGTTTCAGAGAGGCCCGCGCGTACGCGAGGTCTGCCAGCTGGAGCAACAGGCGTTCTGCCCGAACCAGCGCGTCATGCTCGGGCCGGGTGTCGGCCTGCACGATAGAGAACAGATCGTCCGCGGACGTCACTCCGTGCGCCACGAGATCCCTCACATCAAAAAGGGTAGGTCAAATGTTGCCCCCAATATGGGCGCTTGCCGAGCCACTCGCATAACCATTTTCACGCTCGATTCAATCGCGCCGCAGACCCCTCGGCCGGAGCGTCATCGGATGCGTGTGTATGGGTAGCCAGCGTCTCTCACATGCTGATCGAAATACAGACCCTTGGACAAAGCGGCGACTAGACCCTGGTACACGTTCGCTGGAACGTTCTCGTATTGGTAGACGGCGCCTGTTCTAAACTCTATTTCGAGCGTACAGCTTGATTCGTCGTAACCAATCGAAGCAATCGCGGATGAAGTCACTGCCTTGCGTTCCATTGGTCTCGCTCGCCCGACGAGTTCTCCGTGTTTCGACGGAAGTGTGAAAGGCATCCTAAGCGACTAACGATGAAAGACGGATGGTCATTGCTTGACGACTCACCCGGAAGTCCTTGGCAAGCTTGCTAACGAGCGCGTCAAAGTGCTTTTCTTCCATTTCTTCATTGGCTGGGGAATGTTGAAGACCCTGACGTTGGATCGCCTTCAAGATCATTGCGCGCGGCATTAGAAGCTCGGCCGCGAATTGATTGGCTTGGATCTCCTCGAGAACGCTCCCCTCAGAGGACCTCGCGTCGCGAAGCCTGAATTGCTTATCCGCGTGGGGTGTCGTGTAACCGTGGAGAAGGAGATGCCCTAGCTCGTGGGCGATCGTGAATCGTTGTCTGTTTGGGTGGTGTTGTGAGTTCACTAGAATGGCCCACGCCTTCTCTCCCAATGGTATCAGAGCCCCTGAGATATCGTCCTCAAGTGCCCGTGTGACCAGAGTGGCGTGCTTTGAGGCGATTCGAGCGACATTAATGGGCGTTCGTCGAACGCCGTGATCCTTGAGCACCTTTTCTGCGGCCTTCCAAGCCTGTGCAACTCCTCGCATGTCAAACCTTTCTTGTAGTTCGCCGTTTCGTGGACTGGCCAGCCACAAGCTCCCGAGCAACCTCGGCGACTTGACGCGCACCGTCTCGAGACAGCGGGTCGTCGGCGGCAGCATGTACTACGGGTCGTTGTTCTGAAGATTGCTGGGCCGGCAGGAGCACCTCGACGGGGACCCCGAGAACCTCAGCGGCCCGGTAAAGCTGGTCTAGAAACAAGCGCTGATGACCACACTCGATATTGCTGGCCGTGGTACGCGAAACACCCATTGCTTTGGCGAAGGCGTCTTGCGCGACGCGGCACTCCCGGCGGGCGGCCTTCAGGCGTCGACCGACGTCGAGGGCGACCTGACGCGCCATCTCCGGGGTGCGCGAAGGCGAACGAGATGCGGCCATAACCCCCAACGTAATGACGTCCCGGCGGCTGTCAAGCCGGACTTGAAGTCATTAAGACTCTCCGCCACGCTTGTGCCAGACAATTACTCCGTCTAGGATTCACCAAGCCCACTGACGGTCGGTGGCCACATCCTACGCGGCTGTGCGCTAAGCCCAGTCGCATCACGTCGGCTCGTGTGTCCCCTTTGCACCGGCCGTTGCACGACGGCCGAAGGCCGAAGGAGAACACGATGCCGAATATCCGTCACCACTTTCAGGCACTGTTGAGCAAGGTCAACCCGCCCGCCGATCGAGTGACACTCGTCTCCGGACGTGTCGAAAAAGTCCGCGATTGGCTTCGGGAGCATGAGTTCCCCACCAAGACGCCCCACACGCAGCTGTCGGGGTCATACAGCCGCCACACCGCCATCGAGATGATCCCGGACGTCGACGTACTGCTATTCATCTCCGACGATCAGCTCGAGCGGACCCCGAATGCCGTCCTGCTCGAGGTGAACTCCGTGCTGCAGAACTATCCGTCAGCGGTGATAAACACAGAGGGTCAGCGGCGCTCTGTCCGGCTCGCGTTCCCAACTGATGATTTGTATCTAGACATTGTGCCGGCCGTCGCGACGAACGGGCTCGACCACGCCCTCAGGGTCCCTGATCGCCCGCAACAGGAGTGGATTCTGTCCGATCCACGCGGCTATGCTGCGCGCCTCACGAAGCTCAACCAGGCGCACGGAGACAAGGTGGTGCCCCTGATCAAACTCGTGAAGGCGTGGCGCGACGAACAGATGGAGCGACGTCGGCCGAAGAGTTACGTGCTGGAGGTGATGCTCTTGTACGCAGTCGAGAACGGGGACCTCGCCTTGTGCGATCGTTCCGTCGCCGAGAACGTGCACGACGCGTTCGCGTACATCACCGACAAGTATGCTGACCTGATGGACAATGGCTCTGCAGCTCCACGCATTCCCGACCCGCAGGTGTCTGGGCACTACATCACCAAGGGGTGGGAGCGCTCGCATTTCGAGACCTTTATGCGCCGTGCTCGGGAGGCGCGACGGGCTGCCGAGCGCGCCCTCGCGGCGGAGAATGAGGCCGCGGCGAGCGAGGAATGGAAGCGTGTTTTCGGCAGCCGGTGGCCGACAGATGACGAAGTGAAGCGGGCGATCCGCGAAGAGGCGGCGGCGTATCAGCCGGGTCTTTCGAAAATTGCCTCGTCAGGACGGATTGTGGGCGGTCCAGCGATCATCGCCACGCGGCCTACCCGGTTCCACGGTGCGTGACTAGTGACCCGTGGTCACCATGCTCCTGGCCAGCGTGATAACCCGCTTCACCAGTGGACCGCCATGAAGGCCACGTTTCCGCAGTTTTGTTGGCGGATCACGCGGCTCGGTGGTGTGGAGTGGAAAGGCACGTTACAGCCGACACCTGACTCGACCGTGTACGAGGTGATGATCGTTCACGAGCCTGATCGAATGCCGCGCGTGTGGGTCGAACGGCCATCGATCCGTAAGGATGCGTGGCATCGCTATCCGGATGGCTCCCTCTGTTTGTACTGGCCCAAAGAGTGGCGATGGACCCCGCGAGAGTCATTGGCCGAGACGATAGTCCCTTGGACGGCGTTTTGGCTTTACTACTACGAATTGTGGTGCATCGCGGGTGACTGGCTCGGCCCGAGTTCGCCACACCGTCCAGGAACTCCAAAAGAGGCGGCTTGACCATGGTCAAGAGAGAAGAACCTGCGCTCCAGCGACTGTTCGCCGGACACCAGCGCGCCCTGCTGGCGGATCTGGAACTGGCGCGGGAAGCGATCGACCATGCGACGTCGAAGGGCGACGCGTCGGAGGCCCAGTGGCGGAGAATGCTGACCAAATATCTCCCCCAGCGCTATCGCGTATCAAAGGGCCACGTGCTGGACAGCCAGGGTGGCATTAGCGCCCAAATTGACGTGATCATTCACGACGCTCACTACTGTCCGCTGTTCCTTGACGAAGAGAGCACCTGCTATGTCCCGGCCGAGAGTGTTTACGCGGTTTTCGAGGCCAAGCAGGAGTTGACCGCGGCGTACCTCGCTGAGTCTGGTGCGAAGGCAGCGTCAGTCCGGCAACTGTTTCGCACTAGCGCGCCAATACTCGACCGTGGGGAGCTGAGACCCCCCCGCCCGCCCACGGAGATCATCGCTGGCGTGCTGGCATTGGCGGCAGGCTGGAAGGACGGTTTGGGCGACGGCTTCAAGGATGCCTTCGCGAAACTTGCTGACAACACGCGACTTGATCTGGGCTGCGTGCTCGGAGCAGGTGCCTTCGAGGTCGTGCGCGACCATGAAAAGGACGAGCTCGTCCTCGCGAGGGCTGATGCCGCACTGGTGACATTCTTTCTCCGTCTCGTGCACCGTCTTCAGGCAATCGGCACGATCGTCGCGATCGAATGGCCCGCTTACATTGCGGCCGCTGTACCACAGGCGAGGGTAGTCGCTACGGCAGGCAGTCGGGATTAGGGCTGCTCATGTCTTTCGTGAGCGACGCGTTCACCGTTTTCCTGCGGAAGATCTCGCCACCCGAGACGCAGATTGAGGCGGCCGAACGTAGCAACAAGGCCCTCCGAGAGTTTCTGGGAAACGATCCCTACTTTGGTAAGCGCGTACTCGACTCATTCTTGAACGGATCGTACGCTCGCAGAACTACAGTGCAACCAATCAAGGACGTCGATATCATCATTGTCGTTGGCCCGGATTGGCTCAACAGCGAACCAGAGGTCGCAATGGAGTCACTCCGCAGTAAGCTCTCGCAGCGTTACGACAGCCGGCGATCTCGGCGACGGCGGCGGGCGGTGAGGATCACGCTCAGCGATATGCAGCTAGATGTGGTTCTAGCCGTTGCTCGCGATGGTTTGGAGCAGCCGCTCCGCATTCCAGATCGCGAAGTAGAAAAATGGATAGTGACGCATCCCAAGCGACAGCTACAGCTCATCAGGTCGCTCGCCGGAGCAACGCAATGGAACTACGGGCGACTTGTTCGTCTGCTCAAGGCCTGGGCGAGAGGTCGAGTGGCTGCTCCGGATCGCCCTCGGTCCTTCGTTCTTGAGTGCGCTGTGTATCACGTGCTGTCGATGCGCCCGAGTGACTTCGTGGGCGAGCTCGATAAGGCGTTCGCGATGTTGCTGCATCGACTGCACAAGTGGGACTTCGGAAGAAGTAGGTGGCCGCGTTGGGACGACGAGCCCATCGTGGCGGATCCCGCTCTCCCTGATGTCAATGTAGCCGAGGGCTGGGACGAGGACGGCGCGGATCAGTTCCGTGAGAAGGTCGACGTTGCGCTCGACCGGCTCGAGGACATCGCGCGGAGTCGATGGGATGAAACCGAGGTGGGGCACTGGGGCGCGTTGTTCGGTGGGGTGTTCCCAGCGCCGTCCACTGTGGCTTGGCGGGCTCGGGAGCGCGCCTGATCGTTGAACTGCCGCGGTCACCTTCAACGCATAGTTAGGCGCCACATCGCCACAATCAGCGCTTCAATAAGCGGGTAATCGCGCTTGCCATTAGCGCACGGCGTTCGTGCAGGAAGGCTTCGAAGCGCTCTGGCTTCCAAAGGGCGGAGTCATCGGGAATAAAGTGAGCTTTCCGAATCGCCTTGTTAGTCTCCAGCGGCAGGTACTCGGATGGAGGATCATCTCCGATGGCAATGTTACTCTCCCTACTAAGAAAGGTCAGATTGGCGATGTCGTTGACCGCGCGCCGGTACTCGATAACCGCCCTCCCGTCTCTCGTGAATGCTTCCTGTGCACCCGTGTTCTCCGCCATGAAATTGAAGGGAAAGATGTGGTGGAGGTGAAGATCGGTGGGCGAGATGTCGTCAAGTTGGCGCGCGCCTGATCCCCAGTCGAGGGCATCCCTTTGACGCATGATGATGTACATGAGCAGCAGCATGACGTTCTTCGAGGCGAGACCACGCACACGGTCTGGCTTAACGTCGAGGCCGCGATAAAACTGCCGGGCATCCTTATCGGCGCTCGCAGCCAATTCGGAAAGCCCGTCGCGTGCGGAACTGTAGTCATTGAGTGTGCGGAAGTCCCTGTTCAAGGCGGTCTCAGCAGCTGCGCTATAGCGTTCCGATAGCTGTGAAAGAACAAAGAACCGTTCGATATCGCGTTTCGGCAGCTTCTTGCCAGCTAGTTTGTTGATAACGTAAATGAGAGGCACAAGCGCGTTCTTCGAGATGACAAACTTTGACTTGTCGAGAAGGAGTTGCTGCTGCAGGAGACGAATGAGAGAATCGGTCGCAGCTCTCGCCTTCCGCCAGGAACGGTTCAAGTGGCTCCGGGAGGGCCCATCCTTAGCGATATGCTCCGCCAACTTCTTGATGCGAGGTACCTGACACTCGACAACAGTTATGGCCCGGATCAGGAACGTCAGGTCAAGATCATAATTCTGAAGGCGCAACTCACTGCGGTACGTGCGAAACTCCTTCGTTATGCCCTTCCAGTGAGGCACGATTCGCGCCAGATGGATCTCCGCGCCGGTAAGCTGAGTGCCCTGAGAGTTGACGCGTGTGAAGATCTCAGCGACTGCTTCGTACGACCGCTCTCTTATGATCTGAACAGGAAACTGGTAGTCTCTGAAGTTCTGAACGTAGTCTTGCACCTTGGCATGCATGTTGGCGACGGGAGCGTAGACCGCGTCAGTGAAGAGACTTCCATCGAATAGGACGTGAAACTGCACCCAAGGCAGGTTGTAGCCAGCGATGTCTGTTGTCGCCTCAATGTCATTCGGGAACTTCTTGAGGTTCGCAAAAATGAATGGCATCTCCTCTTCGAGTTCAATGAGTAACGCCTTCAGCTTAGGCCTACTGAGCATTACAGTTGCCAGCGCCGTTAGCCGCTGCTGACCGTCCAGCAAGAAATAGTTGGGCAGCTGGTTACCACTCTGCTCGAGGCGTTCCGGCCGTATCATGCTTCGAACGAGGTTATGGTCCTTTTCCCGGGGCTCCCACAGAATCAGAGAGCCGCAGGGATACGACTGATTGATCGAATCAATAAGGTCCTTGACCTTCTCTGCCTTCCAGACAACGTCCCGCTGGATCTCAGGGATTGCGATCTTTCCACGATGGAAGAGATCCACCAGCTGACTTACCGGCATCTGCGTTGACAGCAGCTTCTCCATCGGTCGCTCCGTAGTCCGTTGAGAACGAGAGTGCTACTGCGTGGCGCGCCTAACGGGGCGCGCCTAAGCTGCGAAGTACGCGCGCCGCAAGGAAACCGGAAAACTCCCACAGGACGGTAGAGGGACCAGCTCCCGGCTCCGCACGCGACAGGGTGAGTATGGACTGCCTGTGTGCTGCGCCCACGAGAAAGGCGGCACTACTGAACGACGTCTGGCGGCAATGATTCTCAATGTTTCTCATCATTGCCTCGTCGCGGAGCGTGTTGGTTCTGATCCACAAGTCGTAAAGCTCAGCGAGCCCCTGGTCGGCAAGCGATTCAATTGCACTGTCCGTCGCTTGACGAAGCTGCGAAAAAAGGTCGCTGCAGTGTTCGCTGTTGAGATACGCAAATCCATGCGCACGCACGTGCTGGCTGTGCCAGTCGACCAGCCGACAGTAGTCGGGACTCGTTCGCTCAATTCTCTTGAACAGATCTCGGTTGTTCGTGAAGAAGTCTGCTTCTGGCGTCGGTAAGTCCACCGGAACCAGTTCAACGACATGTTCAGCGCGATAGCGACTTACAGCAGCTGACTCGAGGTGGCTGCGGCTGCCGGTGAGACAGTCGTCGAGGGCCGCGGAGGGGATCTCAAGGAAGATTAGCTCCGGCTTGATGCGCTCTAGGATTGCCAACAACTCTGGGACATTGGCGAGGCCCTTCTCCTCGTGTACGGTACCGACCACGGCTATACGCTTCATTGTGTGCGTCAGCAATCCTGTCGCGTCAGAAATGGACGGCAAAGGATCCCACTACCAGTGAGGGGAACTCTTCACAGTGGCTTGCTGTAAGGTCTAAGGCCTTCAATCTGCCGGCGTAGGCAACCTCCGTAGGCAACCGGGCCGTTCGTCCTTTCCATCGCGCAGGCCAGCTCCATGGTTCGTCGAGTCTCGTCGTCGTAGCCGCGCAGGCTCGGGATGCCCGGCGAACTTTTCAGCGCCGTGATATGCCGATCGAGACAAGCACCGTAGGCGACGGGCCCGTCCGTCCTCTCCATCGCGCAGGCGAGCTCCATCGTCCCTCGGGTCTCGTCGTCGTAGCCGCGCAGGTTTGGGATGCCCGGCGAAGTTCGCACCACAACGATCTGCCGGTCGAGGCAAGCGCCGTACGCGACCGGCCCGTCCGTCCTCTCCATCGCGCAGGCGAGCTCCATCGTCCCTCGGGTCTCGTCGTCGTAGCGGCGCAGGTTCGGGATGCCCGGCGAAGTTCGCAGCGCAACGATCTGCCGGTCGAGGCAAGCGCCGTACGCGACCGGCCCGTTCGTCCGCTCCATCGCGCAGGCGAGCTCCATCGTCCCTCGGGTCTCGCCGTCGTAGCCGCGCAGGCTCGGGATGCCCGGCGAGGTTCGCAACGTAGCGATCTGGCGGTCAAGGCAAGCCCCGTACGCGACCGGGCCGTTCGTCCTCTCCATCGCGCATGCCAGCTCCATCGTCCGTCGCGTCTCTTCGTCGTAGGCACGCAGCGAAGGGATAGTCGTCGCCCTCTGAGCGGTCAGCGGCTCAGCTAGGCCAAGGGCGAGGACGGCGCAGCTCGCGATAGTCGGCCAAGACATCGAGACCATGTTC
>Ga0137374_10007418_pt1 | contig 13058 bp, 7 predicted proteins | sample SagtaG_20_FD_104811 | JGI IMG/M metagenome (GOLD analysis project Ga0137374, IMG submission 104811) | Vadose zone soil microbial communities from Sagehorn Ranch, Mendocino, California, USA - Sage1_R_100_16 metaG | ecosystem: Environmental > Terrestrial > Soil > Vadose zone | place: USA...
AGAGCGCATCGGCTATATTGCTACCAACCCAGCCTGCACCGATATGGACGAACTCCAGGATGGTTTGAGTTTTGCCAATCGTACCCTGGGCTTTGTCAATGCCCCTGCCCTCATGCAACATGTGGTGACGCAGTTACAAGGGGTGACTATTGATATGCGCCAATACGAGCGTAAGCGAGACCTCTTGTGTACGACCCTGGCCGCGATGGGTTACCAGTTCGTCAAGCCCCAGGGTGGCTTTTACCTGTTCCCACGCACCCCTATCCCGGACGACGTTGGCTTTGTCAAGGCACTCCTCCAGCGCCGCATCCTCACCGTCCCCGGGAGCGGTTTTGGCACACCGGGTTATTTTCGTATTGCCTATTGTGTCGAGGACCGCACGATTGAGCGCGCCTTCGACGGTTTCCGCGAGGTCGCCAGGGAGTATGGCTTATCGTAAGCGACCTGCCCCAGACGAGTGCTGCATCGCCTCCCGTATCCATGCCACCAGACTACCAATGACATGCTTGACCTGGCTGATATGTGGAGGACATGGAAGGAACAATGACGAAGCTTGACGAGTTGAAGACGACAGTGAAACTCTGTATGTTCGACCTCTACGGGACGATCGTCGACATGCAGTCGGGGCTCACCGCAGCTATACGACCGTATCTCCAAGCGAAGGATTGGCGTGGCGAGCCATCGCGTCTGGTCACCTGGTGGCGGCGTACGCACTTCGAGAACTCGATGATCGACGCGCTGCTCCACCGCGAGCACTTGCCCTATCGCGAAATTAGTCGGATATCGCTTACCTACACGTTAGAGCGGGCTGGTATAGCGCATACGCAGGACGAGGTGCAGACGCTGGTCACCGCGATCGAGCGCTTACAACCTTTTCCCGACGTGGTCGCGGCGCTTGAGCGGCTCGCCCAGCGCTACCGGCTGGTGGTGCTCTCGAACGGCGACCCTGACATGCTGGAAGCGGCGAAGCCGCACATCGGCTTTGCCTTCGAGCGCATGATTTCGGTGGCGGTGGCCGGCACGTTCAAGCCGCATGTGGCGACCTATCGCACAGCCGCTGAGGTAGTGGGCCTGGCGCCACATGAGATCCTCTTCATCGCCAACCACGCGTTTGATTGCGTCGGCGCCAAGGCGTTTGGCATGGCGACGTGCTTCGTCGACCGGCGCCAGCGCCCGTTCGGCAACTGGCCCTACCCACCTGACCTCATTGTCGGACATTTTGCAGAGCTGGCCGCGAAGCTTGTTTAGAAGCCATGCAGACGAGGCATCACACCTGAGGACCGCATCTATCAGGGGAGCACGTAACCTCAGAAAACCCTCACTCTCCCCCTCTCCCAGAAAGAGAGGGGAGAAGTGGGGTCTGGTGTACTACGACGCACTCATACCTACCACCGCAACAGCGAGGCGCCCCAGTTAAAGCCAGTCCCAAAAGCTGCCAGGAGGCACAGGTCACCACGCTTAATGCGGCCTTCCTGGAGCGATTCGTGCAACAGAATAGGCACGGAGGCAGCAGAAGTGTTGCCGTATTTGTGGATGTTCACAGGCATCTTTGCCATGGGAATATTGAGGCTGTCGGCGAGAGAGTCAAGGATACGCACGTTTGCCTGATGAAACAGGAAGTGATCCACTTCATCGATACTCAGCTTGTTGGTCTCCAGGCACTCCCGAATGACTTCACGGAAGCGCCGGATAGCCTGGGCGAATACGGCACGGCCTTCCATACGCGGTCGGACGCGGTCGTCGTCAATCTTCTTTTTTGCCATCGGCGGGAACGTGGTGGTGCCGAACAGCTCCGCGTAGAGTTTGCCGAGCAACGTCCCATCGGTATGCAAATGATGGGAGAGGATGCCACTCGGTTCGTCGTCTGCAGCTGGCACCACGATGACAGCACCAGCGCCGTCGGCAAACAGCACCGACATGTCACGCCCACGGTTGCTGTACTGGAATATCGCTGAAAGCAGCTCTGCCCCCACCACGAGAATGGTCTGATACGTGCCTGTCTTGATGTATTGATCAGCCAGGGAAAGCGCGTAGATAAACCCGGCACAGCCCTGATTGAGACTGAACGTCGGTGTCGAGGTGATGCCCAGCTTGGCAGCCAAGACACACGCGACACCCGGAAACACGTAATCCGGGACGACACTCGTCTGAATAATCAAATCCAAATCCTGTGGGGTCATGTTGGCCTGCTTCAAGGCGTCTTGCGTCGCCGCCAAAGCCAGGTCCGCTGTACTCATGTCGGCGTCGATCTTGCCATCCACGCCGGTGGTATACAGCGTCTGCAGATAGGCCTCCTTGTCAGGTGCACGGGCCAATTGTTGGAGCATCTTATACGTGTCGGAGACCATGCGGCGTTCTTTGATGCCAGTGCGTTGGGTAATCCACTCGTCACTGGTATCCATGGCCTGAGCCAAGAGATCATTAGTCACCACATAGTCCGGTACGTACATGCCTGTGGTGAGAATTTTCGCTTTGCGCATCGCCTCCATCCTCTGTATGAGATATTTATGAGTCCACGCGGCCCGACACAATAGCCCACTGTTCCCCATATGTCAAGTAAATGCTTACAAATGGTGAAGGACTAGTGAAGGGGGGATACAGGGGAGAGGAGCAGGGGAGCAGTGGGCCTGGGGACTCTCGCCCTTGCCCTCTCCCGAGGGAGAGGGCATAGCATCAGGGCAGATGAGTAAGGCCCATCAGATAACGGTCACACTCTCTAGCAGCGCCGCGTCCCTCGTTGATAGCCCAGACCACCAAACTCTGACCGCGCCGCATGTCCCCAGCGGCGAAGACGCCAGGCACGCTGGTGGCGTATTGGCCATACTCGGCTTTGGCGTTCGAGCGTTCATCACGCTCCACGCCAAGTTGTGTGAGAATTGTCTCTTCTGGACCAAGGAAGCCCATAGCCAGCAAGACCAAATCTGCCACCCAGATCTTTTCGGTGCCAGGCATACGTTGCGGCACGAACCGACCCCGTTCATCTCTGCCCCACGCAATATTGACCGTGTGCAATTCCTTGACGTAGCCGTTTTCATCCCCGACAAATTTTTCTGTTTGGATCAGGTAAATGCGAGGATCATCACCAAAGCGTGCCTTGGCTTCCTCCTGGCCATAATCGAGACGGTAGATACGTGGCCATTCTGGCCAGGGATTGTCAGGTGGGCGGGTGTCTGGGGGCCGTGGCAGGATCTCAAACTGCACGAGGCTCTGACACTGATGTCGCATGGATGTGCCGACACAGTCCGTGCCAGTATCGCCACCACCAATGACCACCACATGCTTGTCGGCAGCCGAGAGGTAATTGCCGTCAGCGTGTCCGGAGTCCAGCAAACTTTTGGTATTCGCCTGCAAAAACTCCATAGCAAAGTGAATGCCTTTGAGATTCCGGCCTTCGATAGGCAAGTCACGCGGCTTGGTTGCTCCACAACACAGTACCACGGCGTCAAAATCCTCGCGGAGCTGCATGGCTGGAATATCGACGCCAATCGCCGTTTTAGTAATAAATTTGATACCTTCCTGGGCCAGTAGGTCAATGCGTCGCTGCACCACCGTCTTGTCGAGTTTCATGTTGGGAATGCCATACATAAGAAGCCCGCCAATACGGTCCGCACGCTCGTACACAGTCACCCAGTGACCTGCCCGATTCAGTTGCGCCGCACAGGCCAGGCCTGATGGACCCGACCCCACCACCGCCACCTTTTTCCCCGTACGTTTTAACGGGGGTTCTGGGAAGACCCAGCCCTGGCTAAAACCTGCGTCGATAATCGCGCACTCGAGATTCTTGATGGTCACCGCCGGATCAGTAATCCCGAGGACACACGACCCCTCACAGGGAGCAGGACAGACCCGACCAGTGAACTCGGGAAAGTTGTTGGTCTTATGGAGACGTTCAAGAGCCTCGCGCCAGAGGCCGCGATAGACTAAATCGTTCCACTCCGGGATCAAGTTATTGATCGGGCAGCCAGAGGCCATACCACTGATCAACGTACCGGTGTGGCAGAACGGGATACCACAGTCCATGCAGCGACCTGCCTGCTGCTGGAGCTTGAGCACCGGGAAGTGCTCATGGAACTCCTGCCAATTGTACACTCGTTCAAGCGGCAAGCAATCTGGAGGCAGTTCGCGTTGGTATTCCAGAAATCCGGTCGGTTTGCCCATGTCTTCCCCTTCAACTGCAAAGCACCGGTGGTGTCTGGTGCGTCTTCGACTAGTTCCCGCTGACACGGGCAGCGTCGTTCTTGTTTTCCTCAAAAGCCATCATGACAGCCTCATCCCCGCTCAGGCCAGCCGCTTCGGCCCGCTGGACGGCTTCGAGCATACGCTGGTAATCCTTGGGCATGACTTTGACAAATTGGGGTATCAGTTCGTTCCACCGCGCCAGGACGCGCCAGCCGAGCTCGCTGTGGGTATATTTGGCGTGGCGCTGGACCATCTCCTTGACCTTGGCAATCTCTTGAGGATCCTCCAGGGCCTCGAGGCTCACCGTTTCCGGATTACAATGGCGGCGGAAAGCACCAGCCTCGTCCAACACGTAAGCAACGCCACCGGACATGCCAGCCCCGAAATTGCGGCCAGTCTGACCGAGCACCACCACGCACCCACCCGTCATATACTCGCAGCCGTGGTCCCCGACGGCTTCAATCACCGCTCGCACACCGCTATTACGCACACCGAAGCGCTCGCCAGACATGCCACGGATATAGGCTTCACCGCTGGTGGCCCCATAAAACGCCACATTGCCGACAATGATGTTCTCTTCCGGTACAAAGGTCGAACCCGCTGGCGGATAGAGGATGATCTTGCCCCCTGAGAGTCCTTTGCCAAAATAGTCGTTGGCATCCCCTTCCAGTTCGAGGGTGATGCCTTGGGGCACAAACGCACCAAAACTTTGCCCAGCCGATCCCTGGAAATGCAGGTGAATGGTGTCTTCGGGCAAGCCTTCTGGGCCAAAACGCCGCGTCAATTCGCTACCCAGAATGGTGCCGACCACCCGATGCGTATTGCGGATGGGCAGCGTTGCCTTGACGTGCTGGCCTCTCTCCAAGGCTGGCTCGGCCAGATCGAGCAGCATCTGGTTGTCGAGCGCGTTCTCTAAGCCATGATCCTGGGGGATCTGGCAGTAACGGCCAATCTCTGCTCCAGCCGGTGGTTGGTAGAGGATAGCTGAGAAATCGAGGCCTGCGGCCTTCCAGTGATGCATAGCTCGGCGTGGCTCGATTGTATCGACACGTCCCACCATCTCGTTGACCGTACGGAAGCCCAGCCTGGCCATATGCTCGCGCATTTCCTGGGCAATGAAATGCATAAAATTCACCACATGCGATGCATCGCCGGTGAAGCGCTTGCGCAGTTCGGGGTTCTGGGTTGCCACACCCACCGGGCAGGTATCCAGATGACACACGCGCATCATGATACAGCCCACAGCTACCAGGGCCGTGGTGGCGAAGCCAAACTCCTCCGCCCCCAGGAGGGCTGCCATGACCACGTCGCGCCCGGTCTTGAGCTGGCCATCAGTCTCCACCGCGATGCGGCTACGCAAGTTGTTCAGCACCAGCGTCTGATGCGTCTCGGCCAGGCCCAGCTCCCACGGCAACCCGGCATGCTTGATGCTCGTCTGCGGCGAGGCTCCCGTGCCCCCGTCGTGCCCACTGATGAGCACGACGTCGGCATGCCCTTTCGCTACCCCAGCCGCAATGGTGCCTACACCGACTTCCGACACCAGTTTGACGCTGATACGCGCATGGTGGTTGGCATTTTTCAGGTCGTGGATCAGCTGTGCCAGATCCTCGATCGAGTAAATGTCATGATGGGGCGGCGGCGAGATCAGTCCTACCCCAGGAGTTGAGTGGCGCACTTTGGCGATCCACGGGTAGACTTTCCGACCTGGCAACTCACCCCCCTCGCCCGGCTTGGCACCCTGCGCCATCTTAATTTGCAGCTCTTTGGCCTGGGTCAGGTAATAGCTGGTCACCCCAAAGCGCCCTGACGCCACCTGCTTAATAGCGCTGTTTCGAGAATCGCCGTTGGCGTCAAGGACGTAGCGCGCCGGGTCTTCCCCGCCTTCTCCCGTATTGCTCTTGCCGCCAATGCGGTTCATGGCAATCGCCAGCGTCTCGTGCGCCTCTTTGCTGATCGAACCATACGACATGGCGCCTGTCTTAAACCGTTTCATGATCGCCTCGACGGGCTCTACTTCGTCAAGTGGCACTGGCTCGCGGGCGTATTTGAGTTCGAACAAGCCGCGCAGCGTCGCCAGACGCTCTGCCTGGTCGTCGATGAGCTGGGTGAATTCTTTAAAGGTGGCATAATCGTTGGTGCGGCAGGCTTTTTGCAACAGGTGGATGGTTCTCGGGTTAAACAAGTGCAACTCACCGTCCTTGCGGTACTGATACTGACCATGCACATCGAGCGTATGGCCATTCCCCGGAAATTCTGGAAATGCCTTGGCGTGCTGCTGCTGTGCCTCGTGCGCGATTTCAGCTAACCCCATGCCTCCTACTCTGGAGGCTGTCCAGGTAAAATAAGTGTCGATGAAATCTTGATTGAGCCCGACCGCCTCGAAAATCTGCGCACCGCAGTACGACTGGATGGTTGAGATACCCATCTTGGCCATGACCTTCACCACACCCTTGACGACGGCTTTGATATACCCGTACACCGCTTTCTCATAGGTGATGTCGGTCAGCATCCCCTGGTCGATCATGTCGTACAGGGTTTCATAGGCCATATACGGATTGACGGCCTGCACGCCATACCCCAGCAGCAGGCAGAAGTGGTGTACTTCGCGGGGTTCCCCTGACTCGAGCACCAGGCCCACGCGCGTCCGGGTGCCGGCACGGATGAGGTGATGGTGCAGCCCTGACGACGCCAGCAAGGCCGGAATGGGCGCGTAATCACGATCAAACGTGCGGTCTGACAGCATGAGAATATTGACCCCGTCCGCAATCGCTTGATCTGCAGCCCGGCAGATCTCTGCCAGCGCGCGCTCCAACCCCCTCTGGCCGTCAGCGACTTTAAACAGGATAGGCAACGTCACCACTCTGAAGCCAGGGTGGTCAAGCTGGCGCAGCTTTTCGAGCTCCGCATTGCGCAAGATCGGATGTTTTAATTTAAGCTGGCGGCAGTTTGCCGGTTCAGGCCGGAGGAGATTGCCCTCGGAGCCCAGCCGCATGATCGTCGAGGTAATCAATTCCTCACGAATGGGATCAATCGGCGGATTCGTCACCTGCGCGAAGAGCTGTTTGAAGTAATTATAGAGTAGCTGCGGCTTGTCAGACAGCACCGCCAGCGGCGTGTCAGTCCCCATGGACCCGACAGGCTGTATACTAGTCAGGGCCATCGGGCCAATATTGACCCGTAAGTCTTCAAAGCTGTACCCAAAGACCTGCTGACGTTTGAGCGTGACGCGGTGGTCGCCTGTGGGGTCTTCCTCAGGGACATCTGGCAGGGTCTCGAAATCCACCAAATGGTCGTGCAGCCACTGCCGATATGGACGTGCCTTGGCTACCGTCTGCTTGAGTTCTTCGTCGCTGATGATGCGACCTTCCTCGGTATCGACCAGGAACATACGCCCAGGCTGCAGCCGCTGCTTGATGAGTACACGTTCTGGCGGCACATCGAGCACGCCAACTTCTGACGCCATGATCACCAGGTCGTCCCTGGTGACGTAGTACCGCGACGGCCGCAGTCCATTGCGGTCGAGTACGGCACCGACGCGCACGCCGTCCGTGAAGGCAATCGAGGCTGGACCGTCCCACGGCTCCATGAGGCAGCTATGGTATTCGTAAAACGCCCGCTTCTCGTCGCTCATACTCTCGTGATTTTCCCACGGCTCGGGAATCATCATCATCATGGCCTGGGGCAGCGTGCGCCCACTCAACACCAGGAATTCGAGGCAGTTGTCGAATTTGGCGGAGTCGCTGCCCTCGTCCTGGATGATCGGGAAGAGCTTGTGCACGTCGTCTCCAAACAGGTCGGAGGCCAGCATCGCCTGGCGCGCGTGCATCCAGTTTTCATTGCCGCGTAGGGTGTTGATCTCGCCATTGTGAATCATATAGCGATAGGGATGCGAACGCTCCCAACTCGGGAAGGTATTGGTGCTGAAGCGGGAGTGGATGACGGCCAGCGCGGTCTCTACAAGGGGGTCGGAGAGGTCAGGATAGAAAGTTATGACCTGCCTGGGAGTGAGCATGCCCTTGTAGACCAGGGTTTTGTAAGACAAACTGGAGAGATAAAAATAATCACCACCAGGAACATTGGCATAGCGGATGGCGTTCTCAGCCTGCCGGCGAATAAGGTACAGTTTGCGCTCAAAGGCCAGATCATCCGTCAGGTCCGGGTTGCGCTTGATAAACACCTGACGGATAGATGGCTCCCGTGACTTAGCTGTCTCACCCAGGTACAGATTGTCGGTGGGCACGCTGCGCCAGCCGAGGACCTCTTGCCCTGCCTGGCGCACGATGTCTTCAAAGCGTCGTTCACAGCGATGCCGCTGCTCCCGGTCAGGTGGCAAGAAGACCATTCCCACCCCGTACTGTCCTGGCCTGGGCAACTGCAAGCCAATGCCGTCACAGGCGTGCCGCAGAAATTTGTGGGGGACTTGCAGCAAGATACCGGCGCCATCGCCAGTATTGTCTTCACAACCACAGGCACCACGATGGTCTAGATTCTGCAACACCGTGAGAGCCTGCTGCACGATCTCGTGCGATTTCTCACCCTTAATGTTCACGACAAAGCCGATACCACAGGCATCGTGCTCAAAGCGGGGATCGTAGAGGCCCTGTTTGGAGGGATAGCCAGGTATTGTCATACGCCTTGGTGCCCTTAATGGTTACACGCTGCAGTTCTTGGGAGCAAGTTATAAAGGGTTGGTTAAGTTTCGTATTATGTAGGCCAGGGAAAGCGCTGTCAAGACCGAAATCAGGATCTTTCTCCATATGACGTAGCTAGACTGGCACTACTTTTTTGTAGGGGCGGAACTTTCCTGTGCTCGATTGTTTGGCGTAATCAAGCATACAGAGTACAATGGACCGTACCGCAACTGCCTCTAGCGTCACATGGCTCTAGGCATAGGCACAGACGTCCGATCGCTGGCACATTTTTAACTGTAGAGGAGGGCTCTATGGGAGCCAAAATCAGGCATATTGCTATTGCGACCCAGGATCCTGACAAGATTGCCAATTTCTTCAAGCAGGCCCTCGGATTGAAACAGGTCGGTGTCGCAAGCTCAGACCTGGCAACCGGCTATTTCTTGACCGACGGCTACCTCAACCTCGCCATCCTCAAATTCAAGAACGACTACGCAGCGTATACTGAAGGGGCACCACGCTACGAAGGTCTGCACCACTTTGGCTTCAAGGTCGACAACCTCGAGGAAGCGCGGAAGCAAGTGGAGGAGGCAGGGGCGACGTTTCAACCCCTCGGTGGCAAGGCTACTGGCCAAGGTGTGGTGGATGTCGAGGTCAAGTACTATCTGCCGAACGAGGTGCGGATCGACCTCTCAGAAAATGGTTGGTTGACCCTCACTATGTAATCATCCTAACTTGGTCGGAATGCTAGGCTGCGTGGCTCTAGCGGCACTGAAGAGGCATTCCAGGTGCACGAAGAGAAGGTCCTGAGGGGCCGGAAAGCCTATGATCCGACCAGCTCCATCTCCGCTTTGGCGACAGGTGAGTATGAAAAGAATTGTGGCGTCAATTGAAGGTCAGGATGAGCATGCTGATTCCTGGGGGAACTCTACCTGAAGCCCAGGTGTAACGAAATTTCATGCGTTAGCATCACGTCTCATTTAAAGCTTAGATACTACAATATTGGTTTTCTCATTCTTGACGCTTTTATATGCATACCTCATTTCAAGAGATCCTAGACCAGTTGGAGATGTCGTTTTCCGTGAGGGAAACGCAGGTGCATGGTCTTGTCTCGGTTGCGGAGAGGGAAAATTTACAGAGCCAGCAAACGTCACCGGCCGTTATTCGTGCGCTCTTGGACGCCGAACGATACGGCGCAAGCCATGTCTATTTCCGGTCTTTCCCAGAGAGGAGACCACCGCAGGCACAGGTATTTCTCTACGACTGTACAAGTACGCTGCATCATGAGCAAGAATTGGCAGAGACACACCGAAAATTGTGGAATTATGGCAAAGTTGTCTTGTTCTATGCTATTTATCCGGAAAAGGTGGACATCTTCAGTTGTTTCCAGCCACCAACACTCAACGCAGACAATCAACCGCGTTATAATCCCGTGGAGCACCTGGTACTTGCCGCCCAAGCGACTGTTGACTTGGAAAAACGGCATCGGTTTTCTGGACGAGCTTTCGACAACGGCTCTTTTTGGGAGAACCCGCAGAATAGCCCGCTGATTCGACGTTCCACATCCGCTCAAACAACCCTGCTCGAAGAGATGAGGAATGTACGGCGCAAGGTTGTGGCGGAGCATATAGTTTCGGATTCGCTTGCGCGACGCTTGATCGTCCTGGGATTAATGGTGCGTTTTCTGGAAGACCGCGCCGCGCTACCGAGCGACTTTTTCGGGACATTTCTCCAGGAAGCAACATCGTTCTTTGAAGTGCTTCGAGAGCCCACAGCCTTGCTGGAGTGTGTCGACGCATTAGCGGAGCATTTCAACGGTGATGTGTTCCATCTAACAGATACTGAGAAACACGAGATCGAGAAGGCCGATTTGTATCCTTTCGCAGACGCCTTTGAAGGCAAGACATCCGCAAATCAGCGGCATTTTTGGGCTCTCTACTCGTTTGCGGATTTGCCAGTGGAGTTCATCAGCTACCTATATGAGGACTTTATCGAGGAAGGAACCGGTGCGGTGTATACCCCACCGATGCTGGTCGATTTGCTCCTCGATGAGTGCATGAATCCCTCTGCATTACGAGATACGCATAGAATCCTCGATCCAGCGTGCGGTTCCGGGGTCTTCCTCGTTGGCGCCTATCGGAGGCTGGTGGAAGCCTGGCAGTGGCGGAACGGCTGGCAGCGCCCATCCGCCTCGATACTTCTGCAACTGCTACGCAACAATATTTTTGGTGTGGATAAAGATCCACAAACCGTGGAACTGGCAATTTTCAGTCTATGCATCACGCTTGCCGGACATCTGGAGGCTGACCGTATTTGGGAAGAACTGCGCTTCCCTAAATTAAAGGGGGACCATCTTCTAGCACAAGATTTTTTCCAGCTTATTCAAGAAGACCGTTTCACGGAATCGTTCGGCCTGATCGTTGGGAAACCACCATTTGGGTCGGAAGTTACAGGCATCGCCGGAGAGGTCGAGCAGAATCGTACGGTTGCGGGCGTTACTTTTCCAGCTCTGCCGGATCGACAACTCTGCCACCTCTTTCTCCGAGAAACGCCGCAACTGTTGGGTCCCGAAGGAACTGGGTGCTTAATTTTAAAGGATGGCTTTCTCTACAATTTGAACGCCCAGAATTTCCGCACTGCCTTTCTGCATACGTTTCAGGTTCCGCAGATCTTAGATTTCGTGTCAATCCGGCATCTCTTCAAGGGCAAAAGCAACGGGAAACCTAGCGACGCCAAAGTTGTCGCTGTGTTTTTTGAAAATCGTCCTCCAGACGAGAAAAAAACCTTGCTGCATGCGACATTTCGGAAAGTCTGGTCAGTGCAGGACCAGTTGGGTTTCGAGTTGGACGCCTATGACTTCCACTGGCTCCCTCGTCATGTCGCGAGAGAGGAACCACTGGTATGGAAAGCTGATTTGCTAGGAGGCGGCCGGCTGCTCCGCGTCCACAAGCAATTTGCTGACTTGCCGACGCTCGGCGACTTTCTCAAGGAGAAAGCCTATGAAGGTTGGTATTCCTATGAAGGTTGGTATTATGGAGAGGGCTTCATCGTAGGCAAGAGGACATAAAAAGATGTAGAGAATGCTCTCGTCCGGGGAGAACGCTAACCCATTGGGTAGGACCCAATCCCGTGCCAATACGTTGATGGTGCCCAGGTCAGGGGAGACTCGGTACACGCCGCAGAAGTCTAACTCCGAGGCGACGTTGAACGTCATAGGGTCGGTAAAGTAAATACTCCCATCGGACTTGACGACCACATCGTTCGGGCGGTTCAGGCGCCGATCATGATAGCGGTTGGCGATGACCGTGATACTGCCATCGGACTCCACGCGGGTCACCCGTCGGGCGTCGTGTTCAAAGGCCAGCAGGCGTCCCTGGCGGTCGCGGGTCAGACCGTTGGTGCGGTTGGTGGGTTCGTGGAACAGCGTCACACCCTGGCCAGGGGTCCACTTCATGCGGCGATTATTGCCAATGTCACTCAATAGGAGATAGCCCCCTTCCTTCCACCAGACAGGTCCTTCAGCCGGTCCCATATCCAAACCAAAGCCACTGGCCAACTCTTCGATGTCCTGCCCCGACGTGACGATGCGCTCGAACTCCGATGCGAACTGCTCAATTGGCATGTATCTCTCCTTCCAGAGCTCAGGGGTGTCATGGTACAGCCAGCATGCAGATACAGCGTGTTCCCGCTGCCCGAAGCGATTATACTCGTCTAGCTCACATTGGCACGTTGCGCTGTCCTCAGAGAGGAGTCATGCATATGGACCTCAAAACTGCCGCTCGTAGCCGCTTCGAGGCAGTTCGTCCCGCCGTCATTGCTTTGAGTCATCGTATCCATGCCTACCCGGAGCTGGGATTTGCCGAAGAGCAGGCCTCGATGTGGCTCGCCGAGATATTAACGGATGCCGGGTTCACGGTTGACAAAGGGATCTGCGACTTACCGACCGCGTTTGTGGCCCGTGCTGGTAGTGGTCCACTGCACCTGGCGATTTGTGCTGAGTACGACTGTCTGCCAGGTATCGGCCACGCCTGTGGTCACAATCTTATTGCGGCGATGGCCGTGGGGGCCGGCATTGCCGCGGCGCAGGTGGCTGATGAACTCGGCTTGACCATCCACATTATCGGCACACCGGCCGAGGAGTTAGGTGGGGGCGGGAAACTCATCCTCCTCGAGCGCGGAGCCTTCGCTGGGGTACACGCGGCGATGATGGTGCATCCGAGTCCAACCGACAATGTCGCACCGGTGATGCTG
>Ga0137374_10007421_pt1 | contig 13058 bp, 10 predicted proteins | sample SagtaG_20_FD_104811 | JGI IMG/M metagenome (GOLD analysis project Ga0137374, IMG submission 104811) | Vadose zone soil microbial communities from Sagehorn Ranch, Mendocino, California, USA - Sage1_R_100_16 metaG | ecosystem: Environmental > Terrestrial > Soil > Vadose zone | place: USA...
CAATCCGCCGACAATCCGCCCAGATAATAAATGATAATGTTGGCATCAACCAGCGCGGCCTCGCCCGCTGGCAAGGCATTAATATCCACACAATTCCTCGTCTTCAGCGAGCCAGATGATCGTTTCGCGGTCTAAGCCTTTGATCGTTCCGTATAGCTCATCAACAATCGCCAGCCACTCTGCTTCTTCGGCCAAACGCGCCTCATCGGCTCGCTTGGCGACCGCTGGTAATTGCTCAGCTAATTGCCGCTGCTCGTCGGGCGGCAGTCTGAGCGCGGCCTCCAACACAGCTTCCAAGTTATCACTCATTATTTCACCTTTATATCAATTATAACCGTTGCTGGGAGCCAAGACCATTTCGCCACAGCCGGTTTTGCCGTCGCTCATATCGCCTCTGAGTACTCGCCGAACACGCGTCGCATGGCGTCCGCGACCTCGCCCAACGTCGCGTACGCCTCGACCGCGGCGATAATCCTCGGCATCAGGTTTTCGCCCGAACGCGCCGCCCGCTCGACTTCATTCAGCGCCGCCACCGCCACGGCCGCGTCGCGTCGGGCGCGCACTTTCCGGACGCGTTCGACCTGCGCCAGCTCGAAGGCCGGATCGATCTTCAATATCGGGATCGTAGTCTCCTCTTTGATCTGAAATCGATTGACTCCGACGACGACCTCTTCTCCGGCCTCGACCGCCTTCTGGTAATCGTATGCGGCGCGCTCGATCTCGCGCTGCGGGTAGCCGGATTCGATGGCCGCGAGCATCCCGCCCATAGCGTCGATCTTCTCGATGTATTCGGCGGCGAGGCGTTCGATCTCGTTGGTCAGGTATTCAACGGCGTAAGAGCCTCCGAGCGGATCGGCGGTGTCGGCCACGCCCGATTCGTAGGCGATGACCTGTTGAGTCCGCAGCGCGACGCGGGCCGCTTCCTCGGTCGGCAAACCCAAGGCCTCGTCCATCGCGTTGGTGTGCAGCGATTGCGCGCCGCCCAGGACCGCCGCCAGCGCCTGGACCGTCGTGCGGATGACGTTGACTTCGGGCTGCTGAGCCGTGAGCGTCGAACCGGCGGTCTGCGTGTGGAAGCGCAGCATCATCGATTTCGGGTTCTTCGCGCCGAAGCGGTCGCGCACAATGCGCGCCCAGAGCCTGCGCGCCGCGCGGTATTTCGCCACCTCTTCGAGAAAGTTGTTATGCGCGTTGAAGAAAAACGCCAGTCGCGGCGCGAAATCATCGATCTGCAATCCGGCGTCGAGCGCGGCCTGGACGTAGGCGACGCCGTCGGCCAGCGTGAAGGCGACCTCCTGGACGGCGGTCGAACCGGCCTCGCGGATGTGGTAGCCGGAGATCGAGATCGTGTTCCAGTTCGGGACCTCCTCGGCGCAGTAGGCGAAGATGTCGGTGATGATTCTCAAGCTGGCGCGCGGCGGGTAGATGTAAGTTCCGCGCGCGATGTATTCCTTCAAAATGTCATTCTGGATCGTGCCGTTGAGTTTGTCCGGCGCGACGCCCTGTCTCTTCGCGACCGCGATGTAGAGCGCCAGCAGGATCGAGGCGGTCGCGTTGATCGTCATCGAGGTCGAGACTTTGTCGAGCGGGATGCCGTCCAGGAGAGTCTCCATGTCGGCCAGCGAACAGATGGGCACGCCCACGCGCCCGACCTCGCCGCCGGCGAGCGGATGATCGCTGTCGTAGCCTATCTGCGTCGGCAGGTCGAAGGCCACCGACAATCCGGTCACGCCGTGTTCGAGCAGGTATTTGTAGCGGCGGTTCGATTCTTCGGCCGTGGCGAAGCCGGCGTATTGCCTCATCGTCCACAAACGGCCCCGGTACATCGTCTCGTAAACGCCGCGCGTGAACGGAAAATCGCCGGGCGCGCCAAGGTCTCGCTCAATGTCGAGCGCGGCGTCCTCCGGCGTGAAATGATCTTTCAGCTCGACGCCCGATGAAGTGGCGAATTTCTCTTTTCGCTCTTTGGCTCTGGTCGTTGACATATGCAAATAGAATCCCGAAACGATTTGTGTTTAAATTGGTCTTCAATTCTAAATCATGGCGCCTGGGATTAGCACGACGCCGCGCGGTACTGGGTTTTGATCGTCGTTTCGGTCATAGCAAAAGATTTGAGAAATCATCGACCAATATCTTCCCGTCCTACATTTTCCTGTTGGCAAAACCTAAACAGAAATATGTAGGACAGGAAGATATGGATCGATCAGTTCTGAAGTCTTCCGCATGTGGACAAAAACATGATCAAAGCCAGGCACTGTTAGCGCCACATAACGAGGTAGAGTTTTGGATGAAAACCTAGAAAGATTGATCCGCGAGCTGGGCGAAGCGATCAACGAGGCGATCAACGAATCTGAAGAAATCCACCAGGCGATGGAGCGAATCCGCGCATCCGGCGCCGACGTGATGCTCATCCTCGAGGCGACCATCGCGTTCAAAGAGAAGCCCGTCGCCGAAGAAGAAGAGCGGCCCAAATTCAGAGAAATTTCGATTGAACAGCGGCTGTCCGAGATCAGCCATGAAGATCGGCAGTTTCTGAAGAGTCTGAACATCAAGTTCGATAATGATGAATAGTTAGGCGTTACGGTACGGGGAGCGTAGGGGCGGGTATTCCCCGCCCGTGTCCGTGACCAAGGCGGTTGGGCGCGGAATACGCGCCCCTACGCTCCCCGTACCGTAACGCCCGCGCTTAGATCAAGCAATCTCCGGCACAAGCGACCCCTTACGTTCCCCCCGCATCTTACCGAGCGCCGTCACGACCAGAAAGATCGCCAGCAGGATCAAGGCGGCGGCGGCCAGCCCGTTCATCATCGCCACGTCCATTCCATGCGCGGCGCGGAAATTGGCGAGACTCAATTTCGCGAGCGACCAGAGCGTAATCACCAACACGAAGAGCATTGGGAAGAGCGTGAACCAGATGCGCCGCCGCGCCTTGTAGAGCCAGAACGTGATCGCCAGGAGCGTCAACGCCGCCAACAACTGGTTCGACGCGCCGAACAGCGTCCAGAATTTCAGGTAAGCCCCTTCCTGCGAGACCCAGAGCAAAAAGGCCGGCAGCAGGAGCGTGATAAAAGTCCCCAGGGCGGCGCTCGCGCGAGTGCGCCAGTCGAACAACTCCTGCACGATGTAGCGCCCCAGCCGCGCCGACACGTCGAGCGTGTCGAAGACGAAGGTCGAAAAGGCCATCGCGCCAAAGGTGACCGCGAACTGGAAATTCTCCCGGCCGATGAGCAGCGTCATGAAACGCCCGATGCCGTTTCCGTAAATCGTGCCGGGCCGTAAGCCGGCGATCTCGCCCGAGGCCACGATCATAATCGTCACCAGCGCGATGAGCGCGACGAACGCTTCGGCCAGCATAGCGCCGTAGCCCACCGCGCGCATGTGCGATTCGCGGGCGATCTGCTTGGACGTGGTGCCCGAACAGACCAGGCCGTGGAAGCCGGAGCAGGCCCCGCACGCGATCGTCACAAAGAGGAACGGGAAAAGCGCCCCCGTCATAGTCCCCTGGTCCCAGGAGTTGAACATCGGCTGCTTGATCTCATAACCGCCGAAGAAGACCCCGATCACGCCCAGAGCCAGCGCAAGGTAAAGGACGAACCCGCCCAGGTAACCGCGCGGCTGCAGCAGCAGCCAGACCGGCGTAATCGAAGCCACAAAGCAGTAAGCGATGATCAACAGCCCCCAGGTCTTCACGTCCAAAATCAACCAGGTCGAAATCTTCGTCCCCAGCCAGGAGAGCGCGAGCGTCGCCGGAACGAAGATGACCGTGACCAGCCAAAGCGGCGGTTTCAGATAACGTTGAACAAGCCCGAGAACGACGGCCAGGAGCAGGTACATAATGCTCGCCGCCGCGACCGCGCCGCCCGGATTGAATGGCGCCTGCACGCCCGCGAGCTCCTCGGTCACGCCGGTGAAGCTCGCGGCGGTGATGTCGGCGAAGGCGACGATGACGTAGATGAGCGCGATCCAGATGAAGGCCATCATGGCCCGCCCCGCGCGCGGCCCCAGATGCTCGCGGGTGATCTCGGCGACCGAGCGCGCGCCGTGGCGCACCGAAGCGGTCAGACTGCTGAAGTCATGCACCGCGCCGATCAACACGACGCCGAGCCCGATCCACAGCAGACACGGACCCCAGCCCCAGACCTGGCAAGCCAGGATCGGCCCGGCGATCGGACCGGCGGCGGCGATGGCCGAAAAGTGCTGCGCGAAGAGATAGAACTTCGGCGTCGGCGCGTAATCGATTCCGTCGTTGCGCACGCTCGCGGGAGTCGCGCGCTCGTCATCCAGCGCGAATTGGCGCGCCACCCAACCGCCGTAAAGGCGATAGGCGACGAAGAGCAGCGCGAGAAAAGACAAGGCGAGAAGTGGCAGATTCATATTTTCAACCTCGGTTGGAAAGATATTTTCCCGTCCCACATTTTCCTGTTTTGAAGGGCGCTAACAGGGATTTGAGTTGCCGTTATATCGCGCCGTAGTGTAGCTTTCACACAAAATGTTTTACAAGGAGTGGCCAACCGGCCATCGACCCTGTAAATGCAAGGACGTGGGACAGACTTTAGTCTGCCCATGAGCCCGGACAGACTTTAATCTGTCCCACGTTTACTGAGAAGCTTTCATGTCGCGTTGCGACGCGTTGAAACGATGAAAACGCGCCCTGGGTACGCATCGCTTCCAGCGTGCAGTCTCGGAGAAAGACGAATTTATAGGAACCAGAACTGGGTACGCATCGCCACAGGTTTGGGGCAGACTGATTCCGATCAATAGGTCTCTAGCCGAGACTGCACGCTGGAAGCGATGCGTACCCAGGGATTATCTGAGGAACCACCATGAAAAATCCCCACTATCGTTCACTCATTATTGCGCTCGGCCTTGCGCTCTTCGCTTCAATAACCACATTCGCCCAATCTGAAAAGATCAAATTCAAAATGGTCCCCGAGCCGAATCAGACGGTTCGGATGAGGGCGGTTCAGGATATGGAGCTGAACATGAGCTTCGAGAGCGAAACGCCCTCGGCGGGCGCTTTGCCCGAACCGGTGAAGATGATGGCAAGAACCGTCTTTGCGCTGACGCAAAAGGTCGGCGCGCCGGACAAGGAAGGCAACGTCAGCGCGGAAGTGACTTACGATGAAGTCAGTTCCGAATTGATGATGAACGACCAACCGATGCAGATCGGCGACAAGGTCGACAATTTCATCGGTAAAAAGATTACGGCGACCTTCAACAGCCGGGGCGAGATGATAGACCTCAAAGTTCCTCCCGATCTGGGGCTGCCGGAAGAATCATTCAAACAATTGTTGAAATCGGTCTATGGCAATCTGCCTCAAACGCCGCTCGGAGTGGGAGAAGTTGCGACTGCGCCGCTGGACTTCACCATCCCGCTCCCCGTACCAGGCGCGCCACCGCTGAAAATAGACGGCCTGATAAAATCCACGCTGGTCTCTGTCGAAAAGGACGCGACCGGCCGGACAGCCAAATTCGATCAAACAATGGATGGCAAGGTGGTCAGCGACATGGAAGTCCCCGGGCCAACCGGCCAAATCAAGATGAGCCTCGATTTCAAGTTGAACGGCGGAGGCTGGATGGTGATGGACGTGGACAAGGGCTTCCTGAAATCGAGCGATTCGAAGATGACTTTCGGCGGCAAGCTCAAAATGGGCGGCGAATCGAGCGCATCGAAATTGCCCACGATGAATTTTCAGGGGACGATGAAGGTAACAGTCACGGGAAGCAATTGATCGAAATTTTCCGCCAGTGGAGTATTCAACTAATGATAAGTCGTTTAGCAATTGTCGGCGGCAATATCGTCACGCGAGATGAAGTGATCGAAAACGGCGTCGTGCTCTGTGAAGACAGCTACATCAAAGCCGTCGGCTCATCGGGCGCGATCGAGCCTGAACCCGGCTCACACCTCATCGACGCCAGGGGGCGCGTCGTTATGCCCGGCCTTATCGACACTCATTTCCACGGCAGCGGCGGCGACGACGTGATGGCCAACGGCGCCGAGGGGATTCGGCGAATCTCCCGCGCGTTGTTGAAATTCGGGACGACCGGATACCTGGTCACGACCGTCGCCGCGCGCCACGAAGAGCTGATGCGCGCCGTCGAAGACACGATCGCGGCGGAAGAGGACGATCCGTTCGCAGCTGAAATTCTCGGCCTCCACATCGAAGGCCCTTACATCAATCCCAAGTTCAAAGGCGCGCAGCCGGAACGGGGCATCCGCGATCCGAACTTCGATGAGTGCGCCCAACTGCTCGACGCGGCTGCGGGCCGGATCAAGATCATGACCATCGCCCCCGAACTGCCCGGCGGATTGGAGATGATCAGAACCCTCGCGCGCGCGGGCGTCGCGCCGTCGGTGGGCCATTCCGAAGCCGATTACGACACGGCGCTCGCCGCGATCGAGGCCGGGGCCACGCGCGCCACACACCTCTTCAACGCGATGTCGGGCGTACACCACCGCAAGCCGGGGCTGGCCGCCGCGGCGTTGAACGAACCCGGCCTCTGCGCCGAGATGATCTGCGACGGAGTCCACGTTAACCCGCGGATGGTCGCCCTGGCATGGAAGGCGAAAGGGCGCGACGGAATGACGCTTATCACTGACGCCGCCGCCGCGCAGGGCGTGGGCGACGGCGTCTTCACGCTCGGCGGCTTCCCGATTCAGGTACGCGGGCCGCTCTGCACGTTGATGGACGGCGTGACCATCGCCAGCTCAGTGTTGACTATGAACCGCGCCGCCGCCAACGCGATCTCTTTTGCCGGAATGAGTCTGATCGACGCGGCTCATACGGCGTCGCTAGCGCCCGCCGAGGTCTGCGGCGTGGCCGACCGCAAAGGCTCGATCGAAGTGGGCAAAGACGCCGACCTCGCAATCCTGAACACAGATTTTTCGGTCTCGCATACAATCCGCGCCGGTGTGGTGGCCTATCAAGCGAGTGACGCCGTTTGAAAACGGGTCGGCGCTCCCCTGTTCCGTCGAAAAGCCTTTGATTACCGTTTCGGCCATCGGACAGAAAAATAGTGGATGGATAAATAAGAGACACGACTTTGAAAGTTATTCCGGAATCGCGGCTGCGGTGTCCGACAAACTTCAGTTTGTCGCCGTCTTCATTACTCAACGCTCTGAGGAAACCAGACGCCGCCTTCAAACGCCAACGACAAATTGAAATTCACAGGGCAACATAATAAAGCGGCGACAAACTGAAGTTTGTCGGACATAGGGGCGCCGCTTATGGGCAACCTTGATTTCAAACAATTCGGCGAGCGACATCGCCCGCACATTCATACGCCCGGCAAGACGCTGTTCGTCACATTTCGTTTGGCCGGATCGATTCCAAAAGCGACCTTGCGCGAGTACAAAGCGAAGAAAGATTGGCTAGAAAACGAGTTGCGACGGGCCCGGAAATTGGCTGATGTCCATGAAACCCCTGAATTGAAAAAGCAACTTGAGCTCGTCGAGCGATACAATCGCGAGTGGTTCGTGAAGTTTGAAGACATCCTGCACAAAGCTCAAACCGGCCCGATGTGGATGCGGGATGACAGAGTGGCTGTGAAGGTGGCGGAGAACCTGCACAGGTTGGACGGAGACGCATACACATTGGACGCTTTCTGTGTGATGTCGAATCATGTTCACGCGGTCTTCAAGCCGCTCCTTTCCGAAGCGGAATTGAAGGAGGGCTTCGACGAAGACGGTCATCTGATCTTCCTCAGCGAGCATCCGTGCTTGTCGAAAATCATGCATTCTCTAAAGGGCCGCGCCGCCAGAGAATGCAATCTTGTCGTGTCTCGTACGGGACAATTTTGGGAACACGAAAGCTTTGATCACGTCATCCGCCAAGGAAAGCTAATGGCGACGATCAGATATGTTCTCAACAATCCAGTCAAAGCAGGGTTGGTGTCAACATGGCGCGAATGGAGATGGAATTACTGCCGAGGCGAACTAATTGATGATCTGTGATCTTCAACAACCTAAAGCTCGTCTGGCCTTTATTATAGAGCCAACCGAGAAAACAAAGGTCCGTCGCCAATCATCAACGACAAACTGAAGTTTGTCGGACATTTTTTCGCCCCTTGTCCGACAAACTTCAGTTTGTCGGAGGCTTCGGCAATAGAATAGTCACCGGGGCGACGACAAACTGAAGTTTGTCGGACATTTTCTCGCGCCTTGTCCGACAAACTTTAGTTTGTCGGAGGCTTCGGCAAGTGACTATACGCGGGAGGGCGGCGACAAACTGAAGTTTGTCGGACATTTTCTCGCGCCTTTACATTAACTTTCCAAATCGTGAATGGATGCTATTTTTCTGTCCCCTATTTTTCAGCCGGCGTCTCTGAGCGGCGCAGCCCGGACACGCTCGCCGTCAATTTACGCGGCGCATCCGAATCCGGATTGGCCTTTTGCAGCGCGCGGAATTCCTGTTCGGCTTCGGCGAGCAGGCCGGCCCGCGCATACAACAACCCCAGCAACAAATGCGACGAGGCGTAATCGCGCCGCGCTCGGGCTATCTCGGCGGCTGCGGCCTGATTGAGGATTCTGAATTTGGCTTGCGGCGCCGGGGGGCGGGGCGCGATGAATTCCTGTCCGCCTCTGATAGCCTTGACCTGCCACGAATAGACTTGCCCGCGCGCAAGCTGCGGCGCCGTCCAACTGAGGCCCTTGAGCAATGGGCTGGATGAGACCAGATTGAATTGCGCGTCGTAGACTTCTACGACATAGCCTTCGGCGTCGCCCAGCGACGTCCATTTGAAAGCCGGGCGGTCGGCGAGCAGGACTTTGCCGGCGGGTTCGATGATTGCAAAGCGCCGGCCTTCATCATCAGCGCCCATCAACGAACTACCGGGGCGGCTCAGGCCCGCAACCAATGGCGATCTCGGCGCCCTCTGATTCGACAGCGCGTTCTCCGCCAGTCGGCGGTATTTGGACGGCCACTGATCGACTCCCGTCAACCGGCCCCGGGCGTCGAGCGTCAGCGACGAGCCGCCGTCGTTGAGCCTGACGAGCGCAGGCGCGGTCTCCGGCGCGGGCGGAGCGGGGTTGACGGAGGGCGATGGCGGAGGCGTCGGAGGCGCATGCACGATCGATGGCTGCGTCCGCTTCGACATCGCTATCCATACTGCCACCGCCAACAGCGACAAAGCCGTCGCCGCGTAAATCCACGAGGGGATTTTGACGAGTGGCGCGCGCAGCGCCGCCGCGATGCGATCAGGCCACCCCGCCTGCGCTCCCTTCGCCGCTCCACGCGGGCGGTATTCGCGGTCGAGTTCCGCCGCGATCTCGTTTCTGAAGTCGCGCAGATCTGCTATGAGCGGCGCGCACCGCGCGCATGAAGCGATATGGTCTTCGACCATCCGCCGGTCCTCGCCGGTCAGCAATCCGTCCACATAAGCGGCGCTCTGATCGAAGCTCATGTGCGACCCGACGGCGGCCCCCTCCGCTAAATCGGCGTAAAGTCCAATCACGTCGTTACCCGGCGCTGATTCGATGAGGCGGCGACACTCCCGGCATTCGGCCAAATGATCGTCCACGCCGAGCAATTCCGATGGCGTGAGCTTCCGCCGATGATAGTTTACTACCTGAGCCGATGAGAGATGTTCTGTCACTTTCTTCTCGCCCCGATTGAAACGATTGTGGGGTAATCTGCCTGATAAGTTGTCGAAGCCGGCGGCTTATTACCAGCGGCGGACCTGAGGCTTCAAAAAAATCCTTTCAGCCGCCGCGCCAACCGTTCACGCGCCGATTTGCGTAAGTTTATGACCTGTTGCCGCGTCAGTTCGAGCAGCCCGGCGATCGTCGCGTCGTCGAGCGGCAATTGCGGCCACAGTTCGGCGAATCGTTCGGCGGAGAGTTCGAGCGCGTCCGCGATCTGCCGCAAAGTGGCGACGCCGGTCGCCGGAAAGAGCGCCAGACAGCCGCCCCCGTCGGCTTCGCGCAGATTGAGCAGCAACGCCACCCGCTGCGCGCGCGGCAATTCGCGCACTTCCTGCCAGAGCCGTTCGAGAAAGATGCGCTTCTCGACCTGCACCGCCACGTCGGCGCCGGACGCGATATCGACGCCGCCCATCTCCCCTTCGGTCGAAGCCGTCGGTTCATCCTTGACCTGCAACAGCGCCGCCACGACGCTTACCAGATCATCGAAAGCTGCCGGCCCGCCGACATAGTCGAAGATCACAGCCAGCAGTTCGTTGAGCTTCGCCCCCTGCCACTCGGCGCTCGTCCGCCAGGCTAGCGCCAGAAACTTTTCGTCGTCCGGCAATTGGCGCAACTTCTCGGAAGGCGCCGGCGATTGGTCGCGCCAGGCCGCAAAGCCGGCGATCGAAAGATTCCGGCGGTCGGTCCAGAGAGCCAGCCCCGCCTGCCTTGTCAGCGCGTACTGCAAACGACTCCTCAGCGCGCGCCGGCGCGGCGATTGCCGGCGCAACCAGGCGTAGCAGACCCGATAGGCGATGGTCGCCGCCAGCCCGCGCGCGTCGCTGATCGAGCGCTCGTCAGGCTGGGCGCCTAACTTCCGTAATTCAGCCAGCCATTGCGTCAGCGCCTCCTGCGCGAGGTCCTCTTCATCCGCCCGGGCGCCAGAGTCGAGGCGCAGCTTGAAGCGAATGACGCCTCTGATCACCGGTTCGATGTGCGCCGCGGTCAGTCGCGCAAGCGCCGTCTCCGCCGCCTCGTTGCCCCGCGCCCGCAATGCCTGAAGCCACGGCGCAAGCAGATCGTCATTCTGAATAGACGACTTCATCATGCAATCAAAACAATTTCGCCCAATACGGAAGCCGGCCTGGAAGGTCAGATTAAAAGCCGCAGGCCGGGGCGTCAAGAGGGACCGCGTCACAGCACTGATCGAATGCGATGAGAGGGGAGCGCCAGGGATGAAACTTATACCAAAAGCGAATGGCATGGCATTTGCTCCACACCTAATATGACTGCAACAATCAACACAGAGATAGCGGCGCGCCTGAAAGAGATCGCCCGCCTGCTTGATGAGCAAGTGGCTACACGGCCATCTTCTCCAACACGGCGCTGGCGCACGAACTAGGAAAGACTCACGATTGGGTGGCGCTCTATTACGACGGCGGAGAAGGCGCCGCGCAATGCACGGTAGTCACGGCTAAGCGGGGGCCGCTCGCCGGAAGGCGCGTAATTCGAGGGCGGGAGACCGAAAGCGCCGCCTTTTACAATCCTCAGCGAGGAGGCGGATGATGATATGGCATATCAACCAATAGAAAACTACGGAGTCATCGGGGACACCCAAACAGTGGCTCTAGTGGGAATGAACGGGTCAATCGATTGGTTCTGTTTTCCCAGGTTCGACTCACCGAGCGTCTTCGCCGCCATCCTCGATGACAAGAAAGGCGGACATTTCAAGATCGCGCCCAGAACCGATGCGATCGCTCACAAACAGCTTTATTGGCCGGAAACGAATGTCCTCATCACGAGGTTCCTTTCGCCGGACGGGGTGGCCGAGATCACCGATTACATGCCCATCGGCAGGGATACTACGGCGGCCGGAAGCCGGCAGGTGGTGCGCCGCGTCGAGATGGTGCGAGGAAGCATGGTTTTCAGGTTGGAATGCTACCCGGCCTTCAACTACGCGCGCGATGTTCACGAAACCGAGATTTTCAAAGAAGGGGCCTCGTTCCACGCGCCTGGATTCAGCCTGGGATTGGCTTCGTCTGTTCCCCTGAAACGGGACGGGCCTGGCGTCTTCGCCGAATTTACGCTGCAAGAAGGACAGACAGCCGTATTCGTGCTCAAGGACATCCCGTGCGGCGCGGGTTGCGGCCTTACTATGTCTAAGCAAGAGGCGTGGGATGATTTCAAAAGGACCGTCGAGTATTGGCGTCGCTGGATCTCAAAATGCACGTACACCGGCCGCTGGCGCGAGACGGTACATCGCTCCGCGCTGGCGCTGAAGCTGCTCACCTATGAACCGACAGGCGCGATTGTCGCGGCGCCAACCTGCAGTCTGCCAGAAGCGATTGGAGGCGTCCGCAACTGGGATTACCGATACACCTGGATTCGAGACGCCGCCTTCACACTCTATGGACTGCTCCGGATAGGGTTGACCGAAGAGGCGTCGAGTTTCATGGACTGGGTGGACGCCAGATGTCACGAGCCGAATCCCGACGGGTCTCTGCAGATTATGTATGGAATTGACGGGCGCCATGCGCTGACGGAGGAGACCCTCGATCATCTGGAAGGTTACAAGGGGTCGCGCCCGGTGCGAATCGGGAACGACGCTTACAATCAACTGCAGTTGGACATCTACGGCGAGTTAATGGATTCGGTCTATCTGTACAACAAATACGGAAGCCCGATCTCATCAGAACTCTGGTCGGACCTCAGACGGCTGATCAACTGGATCAGCGATAACTGGCGGCGGGAAGACGAGGGGGTCTGGGAAACTCGCGTAGGGCGGCGCCACTTCGTCTATTCCAAGCTCATGAGCTGGGTCGCTCTCGATCGTGGTTTGCGACTGGCTGACAAGCGTTCGTTCCCGGCCGACCGGGAGAAGTGGTTGAAGATCCGCGACCAAATCTATGAAGAGATTATGGCCATGGGATGGAGTCCTACGCGCCAGGCCTTCGTCCAGTATTACGGGAGCGAAGCGCTGGACGCCTCGAATCTGATGATGCCGTTGGTGTTCTTCCTGGCCCCCTCAGACCCCAGAATGTTGAAGACTCTCGACGCGATCAATAAGCCGCCCGATAAGGGTGGGCTGGTATCCAACAGCCTGGTCTATCGCTACAACACGAATGAGATGAGCGACGGACTTGAAGGCGCCGAGGGGACGTTCAACATCTGTACCTTCTGGCTCGTCGAGGCGCTCACGCGCGCGGGGCGCGTGGATAAGACTCGATTGGACGAAGCGCGGCTGATATTCGAGCGGATGCTCGGTTACGCGAACCACGTCGGGTTGTATGCGGAGGAGACCGGCCCCACCGGCGAGGCGCTGGGAAATTTCCCGCAGGCCTTTACGCATCTGGCTCTCATCAGCGCCGCATACAACCTGGATCGGACTCTCGATGGGAGGAGCTGATTACAGCAACTTGTCGAGCGTGATCGGCAA
>Ga0137374_10007432_pt1 | contig 13046 bp, 11 predicted proteins | sample SagtaG_20_FD_104811 | JGI IMG/M metagenome (GOLD analysis project Ga0137374, IMG submission 104811) | Vadose zone soil microbial communities from Sagehorn Ranch, Mendocino, California, USA - Sage1_R_100_16 metaG | ecosystem: Environmental > Terrestrial > Soil > Vadose zone | place: USA...
CGTGCACTTCAGCGCCATCGCCGGCGAGGGATACAAGAACCTCGACGAAGGACAGAAGGTCGAGTTCGAGGTCACGCAGGGCCAGAAGGGCCCGCAGGCCGCGAGCGTGAAGCCCGTTTCCTAACAGGCCGAGTCACACCGAGAACGCGGGGGTCGAACGACGTTTCATTCCTCCGCTCCCCGATCGGTGATCCTCGTTTCCCGAGGGTCACCGGTCGCGGTTTCCACCCCTTTACCAGGGGTGACCGAGTCGCGTTCGTGCCCGTTCCGTTAGCATGTGCTCATGCCTGACACCCCTGGAAAGAGACAACGCCGCGAGGTGAAGGCCAAGAAGCGCCAGGCCAGGGAGGAGCGGCGTGACGACCGCAAGGCCCGCAAGAACGATCCCACGGCCGGGCCCAATGAATGGCTGGCCGACGAGGAGTACATCAGTAGGACGGCGGGGCTGCCGCCGGCCACGTCCCGCGACGGTCGGGCCTCCCGGCCGGTCGCCGAGAAGCCCGCGCCTTCCCGCGATTCCGCCGATACCGCCTAGCGAAGACCAACGCGGCCCGGGCGCGCCTTGACGGCGTCAGCTTCTGGCAACAGAGGTCCTCACTGTGGAGGTCAGAGCTTCCAGGTCAACGGTGTGGAGGGATCCGGTTCGTAGGAGCAAAACGTACCCGTCCTCACCGAGGCGTCAAGGTGATGACCGAGGGAGGAATCCTGTTCCGCGATCTTCCCGATGGCGCCCCGGATGGCCTTCGTCGCGCTCACCCGGGCCCGTTCGGCCACCGAAGCGGCTTTTCGGTCCCGGCCTCCCAGCCCGACCGCGCGAGAGAGCTCGTCCGTCAGGGCGTCGAGCTCCGCTCGGGCTGCGGCGATGCGCTCTGGATCATTCCATTCCTCCGCTTCCCTGAGGTCGTCAGTCAGCTCCTCCACGCGTCGCCTGTATGCAGACTTCGCGGCGGGATCGAGGACTTCCCCCGCATCGCCGAGCCCAGACCTGACCGAGAGATCTGCAAGCTCGGGTCGAGTCCCCCGGGCCGAGCGGTCTCTTTGACCGACGAGATCCAGGGAATGGAACTCCTTGCCCGGATGGGCCACCAGCTGAGCCAGAACGCGAAGGCCGATGGAGTCCTTCAGGCGGAACACTCGAGCTTCGTGAGCGAGGGTCCAGTAGTCGCCTTCGAGCCGAAAGAGCACTTCGTGGGAAGCCAGGCGGTCGAGCCCCGCCTTGACTGACTTCCTGATCCGAATCCCTTTCAGGAGGGTCCGAGCCATGTCCTCGTGTCTCGGCATGCCCAGCCGGCGATAACCCTCGATCGCTTCCTTGAGCAACGATCGCGCCCGCGACTGGTCCCCCGGCTGATCCCGTTCGATCAGCATGCCTGCGTAGAACCGCCGAGCCTCGGGCTGCTCCTTCCGATGCGGCAGCCGTTCGGCGAGGGCCAGCGCCCGCTCGAAATGACCCTCGGCGTCGTTCCATCGCCGCCCGGCCCCGGCGGCGATCCCGGCCACTGTCTCCAACAGCCGGGCATCGAATGGCCTGATCAGTTGTCCACCCCGCATCGCTTCGAGCACTGACGGATACAGCTCAGCGGCGGCCTCGCGCTCGCCCAACATGGCAAGGGCCTCGACGGCGGCCAGCATCAAGCCCCAGGCGCCGGTGGTCCCGGGCTTGCCGGGCCCGGGCATGTCGGGCCCTTGTTCCTCCAGGATGGCTAGGGCCTCCTCCTTCCTGCCCTGATACGCGATGACCAGCAGCAGCAGACCCAGACCCCACCCGACGAACGCCTGCGCCACCTCGAGGGAGACGCCGAGCCGGTATCGCTCGAGGGCGTCGTCCCAGCGACCGCGCACGAACATCGCCACGCCTAGCCAGAGGTGGGCTCCACCGATCCAAGGCAGCTGCGCCGACCGATCCAGCTCCAGCTCCTCCTCCGCCCCTCGCTCGTACGCCGCCAGATCCCCGGTTAGCGCGTAACCGAGCATCCGGCTCCGAAGGAGGGCCATGAGGGCTCCATGATGGCCGAGCCGCGCGGCAAGTGGCTCCGCCTCTTCCCGAACCCTCGCGGCCTCCCGCGTGTCTCCGAGGAACGCCAGATGCACGCTGAGGAAACTGAAAGCTGTGGCCAGGTCCCAGAGGGCACCGGAGGTCCGAAGGATCTCGACGGCACGACGCCCCGTACTGGCCCCGTGGCTCGCCCGCATGAAGAAGAGGTCGTGGATCGACTCCATGGTCAGGACGTGACCAATCAGCTCCGGATCTCCCACTTCTCGGGCGAGCTGATGTGCCTCGTGGATCATCTGCTCGGCCGCCTCGCGATACCCGCTGGCGGCGAACAAGACCGTCACTTCCGCGAACAGGCGGGCGCGATCCGCGTTGACTCGACCTTCGAGCGCGGCAAGCCCGCGCCCGGCCATCTCCAGGGCCTCCTCCCACCGGGCGGCCCAGCTCAGCTGGTTCGCTGCCTCCCGGCAGGCTCTGCCCGCCGCATCGATCTCACCAGCGCCCTCGTACAGACCGATCGCATCTCGCCATCGCGGCATGACCTCGTCCCACCGTCCCAAGCTGCGGAGGGCCCGACCCGAGCCGAACAGCATGTCGGCTCGAGCCCGATCGTGGGCCGAATGGAGGGCCAGGGCCACGTCGAAGTACCGAAGCGCCTCGTCGTGGGCTGCGGCATCCAAGGACCGGTCGCCGGCACGTGCCAGGTATCTCGCCGCCCGCGTCGCGTCGACGGTGGATCCCGCCTCGAGGAGGTGATGCGCGAGGTCGCCCGCGCGGTCTGGGTCCTCGCCGTACAGGGTCTCCATGGCCTCTGCCACTCGAGCGTGGATCCTCTGCCGCTCGAGCGTCCCCAGGCCGACCAGGAGGGTCTGTCGGATGAGCTCGTGCGAGAAGCCGAATTCCGTCTGGCCACCGCCAGCGACCGGCACCACGAGGCCCGCTCGCTCCGCTCCGTTCACGGCCTCCACGACGGAGGAAGCCTCGCCTTCCCCAAGCAGCTCCAGCAGTTCGAAGCTGAATCCCCTGCCGATCACAGCGGCCGCCGAGAGGATGCGACGGGTGTCGCCGCCCAGTCGCTCCAGGCGCCGGCCGATGACCAGGCGCACGCTCTCGGGAACGTCCAGCTCGCCGGGATGAAAGTCCGAGCGCCATCGGCCTCGATCTTCGAAGAGCCGTCCCTCCTCGACCAGGTGACGGAACAGCTCCTCGACGAAGAACGGATTGCCCTCGGTCTCGCCCCAGATCGCGTGGACCACTTCCGAGGGAGGTCGTGGACCACCGAGCGCTACTAACATCGCCTCCACGTCCTGCTCGGGGAGACGCTGGAGGGACACTCGGTGGGCAAGCCGGCGCCGAATCAGGTCCTCCATGAACCGGCTCAGCGGGTGGGACGTCGAGAGCTCGACGTCTCGGTAGGTGGCGATGATGAGCACCGCCCAGTGCTCGACGCGCCCGGCGAGGTGGTCCAGCAGGAGGAGCGTCGATTCGTCCGCCCAATGCACGTCGTCGATGTGCAGAAGGACCGGCTGTCGTGCACCGAGCCGTCCGACGACCTCGCCGACATTGGTGAACAGAAAGCGCTGGCTCTGTCCGGAGGGGAGATCCAGGGGCGTCGGCATCTCCGGAAATAGCTGGCGAAGCTGCGGGACGAGCTTGGCCACTTCGGCCGCGGCATCGCCGAGTACATCGCGGAGGCTATCGACCGGAAGCTCCCGCACCGCGGATTCGAGGATCTCGACGAACGGGATGTACGGAGGCGATCCGGTCGACTCGTAGCAGCGGCCGGAGAGCGCGAGCATCCCCCGGACGGTGGCCTCCGCAGCCATCTCCTCTGCCAGCCGGGTCTTCCCCACTCCCGGCTCCCCACCGACCAGGACCACGCCCCCCGTCCCGGCCTCGGCAAGCTCGATGGATCGCCTCAGCTCGGCGCGCTCCTTGGCCCGACCGACGAACTGTGTTCGTTGGCGCGTCGAGGTCTGGGCGCCCCCACCCCTCTCCCAGTCGACCTCGTAGAGTTGGCGCTGTCCTGGAACACCGGGAAGGGAGAACGACCCTCGATCCACGAACGAGACGCCCGGCAGCTTCTCGGATAGCTCTTGGATCACTCGCGAGATCAAGATCTGACCCGGCTCCGCGAGTCTCGCGATCCGCGTCGCACCGTTGACGGGTGCCCCCACAAGCGTCTCCCCGTCCCGAAGCACCTCTCCACAGTCGATGCCCATCCGAACGGCGAGCGCACCCGCTTCCCTCTGACCGGGTTCCTCAGCGACCTGCTGGATGCCCACGGCGCACGCGACGGCCCTTCGGACCGAGGTAAAAGCGAAGAGCGAACCTCCCCCGAAGGAACCGATCTCCCAGCCGCCGCGCTTCTCTACCTCTCGTCTGGCCAGCTCCAGGTGTGCCTGGTGGGCTTCGGCCCAGGTCGCATCGGCTCCGCGTCCGGCCATGACGGGCGACACGCGATCGAAGGCCTCAGCCACGATGGTGAGCGTCTCCCCCGCGAGGTTCTCACCCGGCATCGACACCCCCTGCGACCGCCCATCGTTCTCGATGGCAGCCGAGGTCGTCAATACCGCGAGGTGTGAAGGCGGAAGGAACGATGTTCCTCCGACCGTCACGCCTCGGAGGTGAAGAGAGCCCATCCAGAGCTGTGGGGGTGCAACGTGAACATCGGGCAGATCGAACAGGTCATCGAGATCGAGCCCCTGATGGAGCCCGTGGAGATCCCGGACCGGCCCCCCGAGGCGGAGCCGGTGCCACTCAGCTGGGAAGTGGTGCCGGCATGAAGATCCCCGACGCCATCACGCCGGTCGTCGGTTATCGGGGCTGGTCAGTCGGGATGGGTCGTCTCTGGTCTCCCAGGGGGCCGGCCCGGGTCCCATGGCCCAAGCGGGGCCCGCTTCGTGCCCGGTGCCTGAAGGACGGAGCTCCGAATCCGTTCCACCCCGAGATCAAGCCCGCGGAGCGGCACGACGCTCCCCAACCGGATTGCTCGTGCGGCGTCTACGCGGCGCGCGAACCCTGGGACATCGAGGCCTCGTGGGTCACGCCACCTTGGGGTGTCGTGTGGGGGAAGGTGCACGGCTGGGGCCGCGTCGTGCTGGGAAGGACGGGATGGCGAGCCGAGCTCGTATGTCCGGTCGAACTGTTCGCCGACCCTTCCTGGAACGCGGCCACTCGCTACGAGATGAACGCCGTGGCGAAGACGTACGGCCTTCCGCTCCTGTGGGAGGAGAACGTGACGCTGGCATCTTCCGACTGGATCCCTGCGTAGAGCCGCTCGGAGTTACCGGCGAAGAACCCCGTCCCTTCGAAGGTCCCGGAACTTCGCGCGGGCGAATGACCCTAGGCGGATGACGCTCGAGCCTCCCACCATTGCCCCGCTTCCGTAGACGACCTCGTTTCGAACCGGGTTGCGGGCGATCGACGGAACGGCCAGCAGGAGCTCCATCATCTCGGTCAGGCTGAGGTCGGTCTTCATGAACCGGGCCGCGGCCAGGCCCCACCGGAGCGCGGTGAGGGGGTCCTTGCGAAGATCCGACTGGAACTCCCGCATGGCCGCGACGATGATCCGACCCTGGTTCATCGACCGGCCGAAGTCCCCGCCCGGAGCATCGTGGCGATTGCGGGCCAGGGCCAGAGCCTGACGGCCTGACAGATGCGTCGGCCCACGACGGAAATGCGCTCCGGAGGCCGCGTCGTCCATTCGGTATGGGATGTCGATGGAGAACCCGCCGACGGCTTTGACCATGTGCTGGAACCCGGCGAACCCGGTGAGGACGTAGGCGTCGATGTGGATCCCGGTGAGCCGTCCGACCGTCCGCACCATGAGCTCGGGCCCGCCGGTGGCCAGGGCGCCGTTGATCTTTCCGGTCCCCGCCCCGGGGATGAACACGTATGAGTCCCGGGGGATCCCCAGGATCGAGACCATCTCGCGCTTCGGGTTCACCGCCACGATGTGGATGGCGTCTCCACGGGTGCCCGAGACGATCGATTGCTTGGGCCGGGCGTCGCTCCCGATCACGAGGACGAACAGCAGGTCCTTCGAGGGAACCGTGGGCGAGAGCGAGGCCTCGCGCACCTTCTGACGGATCTGCTCCGACGAAGGCACACGGCCCTTCACCTGGAAGGACACGATCCGCCATCCGGCGTGAGTACGGCGAAGGACGTAATCGCCCTGGTGGCTAATGGGAAGCTCGGTGCCGCCGGCCAGGCCGACTCCCGTGAAGTCCATGTGGGCGAAGGCCATGATCGGATGCCTCGCTCGGTCGAGCATGAACCGCACGTCGAGCCGGGCTCGAGTGGGCCGCACGGCCTCGAGCCTCCCGGCGGCCTTTCCAACCGTGAGGTCGGCCACGTGGGCCCGGACCCGTTCCCTCACTTCGGGAGCGAACGGAACGGTGAGCGAGGGGAACCGCCCGTCGGCCCACAGCCTCGGATCCACGAATCCGATGTCGTAGAGCTCGGCGATGGTCCGCTCGACAGCCGCTGCCGGCCCAACAAGCGCGGCGGGCCTCGCCTGGATGCCGCCGGGCCCCCTTCCCTGGACGGCACGAAGGTTCACCGCAAGCTCGTACCGTGGTGGGGCCGATCCCGGCCATGCGGGGGGAGACGGGTTCGGTGACCGAAGGAACCACAGCACGCCGAGCAGTAGCGACAGGACGACGACGAGCGCCCCGATGCCGATCCAGCCCCGCCGGGTCACAACCCCACGCACCCCAGGCTCGACATGGAGGGGGAGACTACCGGCACGCCGCTGCTCTCAACTACCTGGTTTCGGTCCCCGCAGGATCGGGAAACGTGCCCGATGGAGGTGTCGTCAATGTTGGCTGCGTACGGAAGCTCTGGTGGGGACTACAGCTGGCTGATCTGGGTGGTCGTGGCCCTCGCCGTCTTGCTGGCCGTCGCCGTGTTCGCCTGGTGGCGGGCCCATCGACGGACCATGTCGAGCCGGATGAATCGGGCCAAGGGGAGGATGAACCGGGCCGTCGGCAAGGCTCGGGGCCGCTTCGGCTAGCGGTCCTCTACCGTCTCGGCTTCATCGGTCTCGGCTCGACTCCTCGCGCCGGTCCATAGAATCGGCGTCGGGGGGTGGTCATCACATGGCAGAACCGGGGGACGTGCAGGCGGAGGCGGCAGAGTTGGCGGCGAAGGCTCGCCAGGCCATCGCGACGAGGATCGGGAAGCTCGTACCGATGGCCGAGCAGGAGTCGGAAGCGCAGGTCATCCTGCACCTGGCCGAGGCGTATGCGCACCTCGCTGCCGAGCCGCCGAGGGTGAGGGCCGGCTAGGACTCGCTTCTCACCGCTGACTCGAGGAGTGCCAGAGCGGGTGGCGGAACGCGGGCTCCGCGTGCAGCCAGCATTCCTTTGATGGGTTGTAGGTCGACAGGATCGTGGAGCAGCCGTCCTGATCGCAGGTGCGTCCCCTGGAGGGACGCGACTCGGCCTCTTTCCCGTGCTCGGGTGGGCCGATCAGGGTGTTGCTTCTGCCGCTCCGTCCCGCCATGCGATCGCTCCCTTTCGTCCGTCGGACCACGGTGATTCCGTGGGGCGAACGTCGGGTGGAGCTGACGAGACGCCACCGATCCGTCGCTCTACGCAGAACCCTCGGGCGTCGCCCGAGAAGTCCACCATAGCAGGTTCACATCGCGATCCCGCGCGAGGTCTTGCAGTCGGAGTAGCGGGCGCTACTGGGGCAACGCCAGGACCTGGCGAGCGGTCAGCCGCTTCGTGGTCCGGGCGATCCGGAGCCCGGCCATGCCGATCGGGCCGGGAACCCAGTGGGTCAGCTGGAGGAGCTCGACCGAAATGCCACCGTCGTCATGCTCCGAGATACGAAAGACCTTTCCGTGCTCGGTTCGATAGACGCTGGTGTCGACCATGGACTTCCAGGATACCTCTTTTCCGTGCCCCCCCGTGCGGAAACGACCCCAGTCCGTCTCACACCAGCGGATGGAGGCGGGATACTCGGAGGAGATGAGGCCCGATCCAGCGAGCGTCGACTTCCTGGTGGAACCGGTCGAGGGCTGGCGGACCTGGAACCTGTCCGCGGACGGGGCGGGCGATCCGCTGCTTCATCCGGCCCGTCCCAGCCCAGATGCCTGGTTGCCCCGGCGTCCGTTGGAGGCCCGGTGCACCGCTTCGCCGATCCTTTCGCTGTTCCGCCGGCCGCACGACGCGCCCAACGCGGGGTGCACGTGCGGCATCTACGCAGCCCGGTCCTTGGAATCGATGGACCGGCCCCGGCCGGCGTGGCCCCCGCCTCCGGTGGTGGGGACGGTCTCGTTGTGGGGACGGATGGTGGAGCACGAGCTCGGGTGGCGGGCGGCGTTCGCCTATCCGTCGCGGCTCCGGCTGGTGTGCGCGATGTGCGCGTGGTTCGAGCCGGGCCCGGGCAAGCCAGTAACCGTACACACGCTGTTCCGGCGGCTGTACACGCTGTGCGAGGAGCACCGGGGCGGGATCCAGATCCCCGACGGGCGCCGGTCCAAGCCGACGGACCTCGACCACGACGAGCTCCAGGGGCGGCTGCTGGCGACGTACACGGTCGAGCTGCTGCCGCTCGAGCGAGTGGAGGCGCTGTTCCGGTTCCCGCGGACCCCCGATCCGCCTCCCTACGCGCCCACGATCCGGGCGGTCCCGATCCAGGGGAGCTGACGACCGGGGCCGGCACTCGGTTTGACGGGTCGCGTGGCAAGCAATAGACAAGGAGCCCTGAGCCCTCCGGCTCCCCGGGAGGTCGATCGAAGATGAGGCGGATCCCGCTTCTCCTGTCCTTGGTCCTGGTCGCAGGCTTGGCGCTGGTCACCGTCCCACAGGCGGCCGGCGCGGCGTGCGAGCCGGGCCTACCGGTCTACGACCCGAGCGTCACGTCCCCCGGCGACGCCATCCCCGGCTTCGGCGATCGCGCGGCCACCAGCACCGAGCTGTTCGACTACGTGGCCACCGTCGACGCCGACAGCGCTCGTGTCACATCGGGCACCTTCGGCACATCGGTGAGGGGCAAGTCGCTCGCCTACGCGCTGGTCAGCGCCCCCGACAACCTGGCAGACCTCAGCGCAGTCGTCGCGAACAACAACGCGCTTCGCGACCCTCGCGCCACGAGCGCCGACCAGGCGGCCACGATCGCGCACGACTCCCCGGCCATCGTCTGGTATTACGCCAACGTCCACGGCAACGAGCCGTCCCCGGGGGATGCCGCTGCGAGCATCCTGTACGAGCTCGCGGCGCGGACCGACTGCGAGGTCCAGGACATCCTCGACAACCTCGTGGTCGGCGTGATCCCTACCCAGAACCCCGACGGTCGCGACGCCAACACGCGTGCCAACGCGAACGGCTTCGACATGAACCGGGACTGGTTCGAGTGGAGCCAGCCGGAGACCATCGGCAAGATCGACCTGCTCACCAGGTATCCGGGCGTCCTGTACATGGACGCCCACGAGATGTTCTACAACTCCTTCTTCTTCCCCCCGACCGCCGACCCCACCTACCACGAGATCAGCGACACCACCATGGATTGGATCAACGATATCTATGGCCCGGCAATGGCCGACGCGTTCGGCGCCAGGCAGCACGGAGGCGACTTCACGTTCTTCAACTTCTCGCCGTACGACTTCTTCGCCATGGTGTACGGCGACACCGTTCCCGACACCTTGTTCACCGGCGCCGGGATGACCTTCGAGAAGGGGACGCAGGATCAATACTCGCAGCGGGTGCTGGAGCACTTCGTGGCGGGGTGGGCTTCGATCAAGGCGGCTTCCGACCACAAGGAGCAGGTCCTGAACGAGCTCTACGGGTCCTTCGTCACGGCGGTCGCCGAGGGTGCCTCCGGCCAGCTCGAACCGAACTGGGTCCAGGAGCCCGGCAACACGGTCACCCGCGAGGTGCCCGACATAAGGGTCCGTGGCTACTTCCTCGGCGCCGATCGTGCGTACGCCGAAGTCGCTCGCATCGTCGGCAGGCTGATGAAGGCCGGGGTGGAGGTCTATCGGCTGGACGCGCCGCTCGAGGTGGGCGACCTCCACGAGCATGGTCGAGCGGCGTCGGCGGGGACGCTCCCAACGGGCACGTACTGGATCCCCATGGATCAGCCCCAGAAGCACTGGATCCAGGCCATGCTGGGTGAGGACACCTACGTCCCGTTCCCGTACTTCTACGACGTCACCGCCTGGTCGAACCCTCTGCTCGGCGACGTGGACGCGTGGTGGACGGGTGACGCACTCTCGCCCGCGGCCGCGCGCCTGACGGCGCCGCCGGCGGGAGGCATCGGCGGTTCCGGTGACGGGTATCTGTGGTTCCCCGGCGACAGCGGGTGGGCCGTGGCCGGGGCGTTGCAACTGGCGCGCGCGGGCGTGCAGGTGACCCGGCTCACGGCTGCGGCTGGAGGACTCCCGGCCGGTGCGTTCGTCGTACCGGCGACGGCGGCGTCCGCCGTGAACGACGCTGCGGCCAGGTTCCTCCTGAACGTGACCGCCGCATCGGGCACGCCCCCGTCCGGCGTCGCGTTCACCCAGCCGAAGATCGCGGTCTACGGCGGCGGTGAATCCTCCTCGCACCTTCGGTTCACGCTCGGCCAGCAGTGGGGCGTGCCGTTCGACCGCCTCTCCGGCTTGGCCATCAACTCCGGGGCCCTGGTGAACGGCGGATACGACGTTCTCGTGGTGCCCGGGGTGTCCACCAGCGATCTGACCAGGGCCAAGAAGAACATCGGGGACTGGATCGCCGAGGGCGGAGTGTACGTGGGCACGGCTCGCCCGGGCGGAACGGGGGGAACGCCGTTCGCCGTGGCGAGTGGGTTCACGACCTCGAGCCTGTCCACACCGACCGGTCTGGGGGTTCCCGGCACGATGTTCCGCGTGGCGCTCAACGACAAGAGCCCGGTGACGCTCGGCGCGCCAGATTTCGGATACTGGTACGGGCTCGGCGAACAGTTGATGGCCCCGTCGACCACCGGCGCGAACGCCGGCATGTATCCGTTGACCGAGCCGGACTTCTTCGTCTCCGGCTACGCGAGTGGGGCCGATGTCCTCAAGGGCACCGCCGCCCTCGTGGACGAGAAGCTCGGCGCCGGGCGGGTGGTGCTGTTCTCCGGTGAGACCGACTATCGCGTCTACACCACCGGAACGGCGTTCCTGCTGGCCAACGCCATCACGTACCCGTTGGCGGCCGCACCGGCCACGATCGACGTGCTGTCCAGCGCGGCGGCATCGGCGGTAGCGGCGGCCGTCGCGAGCGCCGGCCCGGAAACCGGTCCGGGGCAAGCCATCCAGATCGAGGTGCCGACGAATCAGGCAAAGGCCGCGGTGAGCGTGATCGAGCGGTTCACGACGAACGTGACGGTGAAGCGGGCCCGGAACTCGGCCTTCCTGACCATCCCGAACCCGGCGGGCCTGGACGCGGAGGAGCATCCCTTCGCGATCCAGCTGGTCCCGGCGCTCGAGGACGCGGGGGTGAAGGTGCGTTCGGCGATCCTGTAGGAGGGCCAGACGCGCTTCTCGAACCCGGGTGGGGGGTACGCCCGTTAAGGAATAGGGCTGCGGGCCCGGCGTGTTGCTCACCGTGACGGAAGGAACACCATGCCGGCCATCACCGCACAGGACATCACCAAGCTCGAACGGGTCCCGGTCGTCTCGGAGACGGCGCGGCAGCGCCCGGTCCGCGAGGTCATACTCGCTCCGCATGGCCTGGAGGGCGAGGGGTTCCCCGTCCGCCGGGCGTTCGCCGGGGCCGAGCTCACCGACCTCGACCCCTTCGTCCACATGGATCAGATGGGCGAGGTGGAATACGCGCCCGGCGAGGCCAAGGGCACGCCATGGCACCCGCACCGTGGGTTCGAGACGGTCACGTACATCCTTGACGGCGTGTTCGAGCACCAGGACTCGAACGGCGGCGGAGGCCTGATCACGAACGGCGACACGCAGTGGATGACCGCCGGCGCTGGGATCCTGCACATCGAGCGCCCGCCCGAGCGCCTGGTGGCCAGCGGCGGCCTATTCCACGGGATCCAGCTGTGGGTCAATCTGCCGAAGGCGGAGAAGTGGGCGCCGCCCCGGTACCAGGACCTCCGGGCGAACGAGGTGTCCCTCCTCGCATCCCCCGACGCCGGTGCGCTCGTGCGCGTGATCGCCGGCGACGTGGCCGGCCGGAGGGGGCCGGGCCAGACCTACACGCCGATGACCATGCTCCATGCGACGATCTCGCCCGGGGCGCGATTGGAACTTCCCTGGCGCCCCGAGTTCAACGCCCTGGCCTACGTCCTGGCAGGCGCCGGCACGGTCGGTTCCGAACGGCGACCGATCGAGACCGGGGAGCTTGCCGTGTTCGGTCCCGGTGATGCCATCACGCTCGAGGCCGCCTCCGTCCAGGAGTCACGATCGCCTGCCCTGGAAGCGCTGCTGCTGGGCGGCCGTCCGATCCGTGAACCGGTCGCGTGGTACGGGCCGTTCGTGATGAACACGCGCGACGAGCTGCTCCAGGCGTTCGAGGATTACCAGGCGGGCCGGCTAGGTCGCATCCCTGCCGTTTCAGCGGCTCACCACACGCCCGACCACATCGTCGAGTCGGACCCCGAACCCACGGACGGCTAGATCGAAGGCCCGGGTTCGCTCCCACTCTCGGACAGCCAGGCGGGCCCGCTGGCCGGGTGTCAGGCGCAGGCGATCCCGGATGAGCGTCCGGTCCACCCCGAGACCCGGCCGCTCGACCAATTCGAGCCCCTTCCCGCATGGCGAAGGGAGTCGATCGAGCGTCTCGAAACGAGGGGATGCGTGCCCCCGCTCGATCCGTGAGAGCACCAGCTGCGCCACGCCGGTCCGGCGAGCGAGCTCCCGCTGGCTGAGAGCCAATGCACAGCCAGACCCGCGCGGACGCTGGCATGGTTCGAGCTGGCGAATTCCGGGTAAACAAGCGTCATGACTGCCTCATGGGAAACGCTGGCCGCCCTGGCGGCGAAAGGCGAGATCCGGTTACACCTGGATCTGGCCTCGATCCTCGGCTACATCTTGATCGGCCTCGTTGTAGGGCTGGTGGCACGGCTGATCGTGCCTGGGCGC
>Ga0137374_10007446_pt1 | contig 13035 bp, 15 predicted proteins | sample SagtaG_20_FD_104811 | JGI IMG/M metagenome (GOLD analysis project Ga0137374, IMG submission 104811) | Vadose zone soil microbial communities from Sagehorn Ranch, Mendocino, California, USA - Sage1_R_100_16 metaG | ecosystem: Environmental > Terrestrial > Soil > Vadose zone | place: USA...
AACGCCGGAGCCGGGCTCCGCTCGGCCTGAGCCTCACCAGCGAGGACGAGCTCATCACCTACATAAAACGGGGCCCCTTCCGGAGCCCCGCACTGATTCGGTTCCGGAAAGGGTCTAGATCGCCTGGACGTTCGACGCCTGCAGGCCCTTGTCGCCCTGCACCACGTCGAACTCGACCTGCTGACCCTCGGTCAGCGACTTGTAGCCTTCCCCTCCAATCGCCGAGAAGTGGACGAAGACGTCCTCGCCGCCCTCGCGCTCGATGAAGCCATAGCCCTTCTCGTTCGAGAACCACTTGACGGTGCCCTTGGGCAAAACGGTACTCCCTTCGTGCCAACAAACAACGACGGCCCGGGCACCGAGCCGCCGACCTACTTGAAGCGGCGCGAACCTTAGCGCCGGGTTTCTGGAAACGCAAGCAGGCCGCGGCGGTAGCGCGCGGCCCGCAGCGTGTTGCGCAAGAGCATCGCAATCGTCATCGGTCCGACCCCGCCGGGGACCGGCGTGATGTGCCCTGCTCGGGCAATCGCACCCGGGTCGACGTCACCAACGAGGCCGGTCTCGGTGCGGTTGATCCCGACGTCCACGACAGCGGCGCCGGACTTGACCATGTCGGCCGAGACGATGCCCGCCACACCAGCCGCGACGACCAGGACGTCCGCGTCCAACGTGTGCCGCGGGAGCTCCTCGGTGCGCGAATGGCAGATCGTCACCGTCGCGTTCGACTGCAGCAAGAGGTGGGCGATCGGCTTCCCGACGATGTCACTGCGCCCGACCACGACGGCTCTCGCTCCCTCGAGCGTGATCCGGTGCTCGGCGAGCAGCGCCATGATCCCGAGCGGCGTCGCCGGCACGTGTGTCGCTCGCCCCAGGTAAAGCTGCCCCGCGTTGAAAGGATGGAAGCCGTCCACGTCCTTGACCGGAGCCACCGCGCCGATCACGCGGGCTTCGTCGAGGGGATCCGGAAGTGGCAGCTGGACGAGGATGCCGTCAATGGAGTCGTCGGCGCTCAACTCCCCCACCACCTCGAGCAACTCGTCTTCCGAGATCTCCGCCGGGAGCTTGCGGTCGACCGAGTGGATTCCCGCCTCCGCGGCAGCGTCGTGCTTCTTGCGCAGGTAGATCGCAGAGGCCGGGTCGTCGCCGACCTGCACCGTCGCAAGCCTGATCTCTCCCAGCTCGCGCACCTCGTCCGAGACCTCGGCGCGGATCCGCTCGGCGAGCGGGCGGCCTTCCATCAAGACCGCGGTCAAGGCATCAAGGGAAGGGCAGTTGGACGTCGCTCACGTCAAGCCCGAGCGACTCGGCGAGCCGGACGCCGATCTCGATGTCCTCCTTCAAGCGCTCGATGTCACGCGAACGCATCGTGTTGCCGATGAACGCGCGCTCCTTCGGCCGCCAGAGCGCGTGCTCCACGAAGGTCGGCAGGAGCCGGTTCGCCGCATCGACGAGCCTCTGCTTCGTCTTCTTGGAGGCATCTTGGAGCAAGACCTTCTCGTAGGCCATCCCGGCGCCGTGGTGGATTCCGTCGTCGGTCGTGAGCCGGTTGCAGACGTCCTCGAGCACGGTCCCGCGCGAGGCGCGCGCGATCAGCCTGAAGCGCGAGATGATCAGGCGCTCGTAGAAGACCTGCATCTGGAACACCTTCTCCTCGAGCGTGTCCGCCTCGAGGGTCATGTGGGCGAGATCGTCCAGGTAAGGGTCGCGCTCTGCCGTGCCGCCCGACTCGGCGATCAGCTTCAGCCAGGCCTCGGTGTGGCGAGACTCGTCCTGCACCATCGTCGAGTAGTAGAGCTTCGCCTCCGGGTCGGGCGCGATGTTGAGCAGCTGGGAGGCCATCTCGCAGGCGAGCATGTCGGCCTGGAGCTGCTGCGTGAGCACGGAGCGCCACATGTCCCTGCGCCGAGCCTTCCGCTCCGGGGAACCTTTGCCCTCCGGGATCGGCGGCAGCTCGCCCCACGGCAGGTCGCGTACCTGCCACTCCTGGCGCTTGGCCAGCTCGTAGAAGCGCAGCACACCGACGAACGCCTCGCGCTCGTTGGCCTCCTGGTCGATCACCTGCTCGATTGGCATCGCCAGGAGATTATCCCGCCCCGTGCTTAAGCTCCGCACGTGGACTCGCGCAAGTGGCCCCGCAAGAACGACGCAGATTCCATCCAGGCTCGTCAGCAGGCCCTAGGGCTCGACGACGAGGTGACGGGAATCGAGCTCGAGCCGTGGGCGCGCGCGCAGGAGATGCTCACCGGGGTCGCGGTGATCCCGGTCTCCGTCGTCGGGCCTCTCGAGCTCGAGCTCGGCGAGTACGAACTGCTCGAGCCCGACGGCGCGCTCGCCGAGACCGGCCGCGAGCGGGACACCGTATTCGTCCCGCTCGCCCACACCGAGGGCGGGCTCTCTGCCTCTCTCTACCGCGGCGCGCGCGCAGTCGCCGAGTCCGGCGGCTTCCGCACCTTCGTGCTGGCCGACCGGATCACGCGCGCCTCCTGCTTCGTCTTCGACTCGGCGGCGGATGCGGTCGAGCTCGCGCGTTGGCTCGAGGGCGAGCTCGACGCGGTGCGCGCCTGGCTCGCCGAGCAGGACGACCCGTCCCTTTCGAGGCACGCGCGCCTGCGCGAGGTAAAGACCCACGTCGTGGGCCCGATGTGCCACGTCCTCTGGCGCTGGACGACCGGCGACGCCGTCGGCGCGAACATGATGACCCGCAACTCCTACGTCCTGAACATGGGCTACGTCATGGAGCGGGCGCCGGTCAAGCCCGAGCGCGCGATCCTCGAGGCGAACATGGGTGGCGACAAGAAGCCGTCCTTCGAGTATTTCCAGAGTGGCCACGGCAAGACCGTGCTGGCGGAGGCGACGCTGACCGACGAGGCGGTGGGGCGCGTTCTGCGCACGGGGCTCAACGACCTGCAGGAGCTCGCCTGGGCCGGCACCCACGGCGCCGTCGCCTCGGGGATGCAGTCGGTCGCCTTCACCCCGGGCTCGGCGATCGCCGCGATCTTTGCCGCGACCGGCCAGGACCTCGGCATGGTGGGCACGAGCTCAATGGCCCACGGCACCGCGCGGCGGGTCGAGGAGGGGCTCAACGTCTCGATCCGCCTGCCGGGGCTCGAGGTCGCCACTGTCGGTGGCGGCACCACCCTCCCCTACGCCCGCTCCTGGCTCGAGCTGCTCGGCTGCGCCGGGTCGGGCAAGGTCTACCGCTTCGCCCAGATCGTGGCGGCGGCGACCCTCGCGCTCGAGATCTCCGCCTCGGCGGCGATGGCCACCGCGGGCTCAGCCGAGTTCTTCCGAGCGCACCACGAGCGCGGCGGGCTTCGCTGAAAGCGAGTGATGGAGCGGCCGCGCGACGCGGCCGATATGGAGGCAAAAGCGAACGTATCTGCGGCCAGATGAGGTGATTGACGATCGGCGTCATCTGGCTGCAGCACTCGGCGATCACCGGCACCCTGCGCACCGCGGACGGCACGCTTTACCGGCTCAACCTGCTCGTGCTCCTGCTCGCCTCGTTCATGCCCTTCCCGACCAAGCTCGTCTCCGAGTTCATCGGCGAGCGGGGCCAGAGCGCGTCGCGGATGTCTTCTACGGGCTCAAGCTCCTTGGAGTGACGTCGAGGGCCGAAACGGCAAGACGTCTACTCTGCGGAAATCATGAAACCGAACCGCTCCATCCCGTCCGCGGTCGTCATCCCCGTCCTCATCTATCCCGACGTGCGGGAGGCAGTCTCGTGGCTGACCTCGGCTTTCGGCTTTTCCGAGCGAGTACGTATTGGTGAAAACCACCGCTCGCAGCTCAGCTTTGGTGACGGCGCGGTCATCATAGGCGACGTGCGCCAGGAGCGCCGGCCCCCGCGGCGCGGTGAGGTTACGCACTCGGTGATGGTGCGTGTTGACGACGTCGATGCTCATTGCGAACGCGCCAGGGCGCGCGGCGCGCAGATCGTCATGGAGCCGACCGACTTCGAATACGGTGAGCGGCAATACACGGCAGAAGACCCGGCCGGCCACCAATGGACGTTCTCCGAAACAGTCGATGACGTCCCCCCTGAGGCGTGGGGCGGGACACTCCTCGCACGCGAATAGCCACAAGGGGCACAGCCCTAGGGCAGCGGAACGGTTCCGCCGCCGGCCAAGCAGTCGGCGAGGTAGAGCGCTGTTCCTGGATCGCCCGACCAGAGGCTGTACCGGCCGCGGCCGATTTCTGCGCGTACACGTGCGACCTGGGCGACCGAATGCATCGCGAAGGCGCGCGCACGCTCGAGCCATAGCTCATCCGCAGTGCGCTCGAACAGCGCCAGGAAGGCGTAACCGTTGCCTGCCGTGCCATGGCAGAGGTTCGCGCCCTTCTCGAGTGGCCCCGCGCGCCAGGTCAGCTCGCCACCCGAAAGGAGCAAACGCTCGTGGCGGTCGTCGTCGGGCGCCACGCCGGCGAGCGAAGCAACAACGCCGGGCGCACCATGACACCATTGCAAGCGGATCCGGCCGTCTCGACCGGAGCTCAAGCTCTCCGCCGAGGCGATCGGTGGCCAGTTCGCGAGCCCGTCCTCTTCGACTGCGTAGCGAGCCATCGCCTCCGCCGCACGGCGATGAAAGTCGTCGCCAGCATCCCTGGACAAGGCGAGCACACAGCCCGCGAACCCGTGCGCCGGACCGATGAACTGTTCCACCCTTCCGTGGAGCTGTTGTGTCCAGAGGCCCGTCTGCGGATCCCATTCATCGCGCAGCCATTCAGCGCTTTCTCGCCAGAGATCAAGCCACCTCGACTCGCCGGTCAGCTCGTGCACGGCGGCGGCGGCAAGCATTGTTCCGGGACTGCCCCACATCACCTCGCGGCGCTCGTCTTCCGCGTTCCCCGCGATCAGCTCGGCCAGCCGGTCCGCGTTCTCCCTCGATGGGGAGAGTCGGTGCAGCGCAAGTCGGATCCCGGTGTCGCCCATCCAGAGACTCCGCTCGTGATCGAAATCGGGAAAGTCAGGTTCGTAACTGCGCTCGAGGTAGGAGACGTATTCCCGGCGGAGTTCCACCAGCCCTCTACGCTGCAACGAGTCGAGCGCCTGAATGACGCCCGCGCCGCCAAGGTAAATCGTGCGAAAGCGGCGCTTTTCGTCAGCCTTTTCGTCAATGTCCCAGGGGTGAGTCGGCCAACCATCCTCGAACGATCCCTCTGCATCCTCAGCGATCTCGCGGATCGCGGCGCGAACGCGACCTGGCTCCCATTTGTCCTCGATCAGCCGTTCATGGGCATGAGGCTCGAAGAGCATCCTCTGAGATTAGAGAGGTAGAGACAAGCCGCACCTGCAGAGCCGCACGCGTCGCCTGACGGATCGCCATCCGCGCAACCGAGCGACGACCCCGTCGCCCGTCCGACCCGTCGTCGGATCGTCCGCGAGCCTGGTGCTCGTACCGCTTCTCCAATTCCTCCAGCAAAGAGGCTGGCCACCGACATATCGCTGCAATTCCGGATCATCGAGAACCATCACCATCTCCGTTGCGTGTTCCGGTCGGAGCGGTTCAAAGAAGTAGGCGCTCCGTCGTGAACCGCTCAGGCCGCTCCGTCAGGAATGCAAGAGACACAAGGGCTCAGCGTAATGCGGCAGGGTGGGGCTGCACGGTGCGGATGCTGTTGATCGTTGACGATCCGGGTTCTGCCGTTGAGCGGGCGAAGGTGGCGGGAGCGACGGAGGTGTATCCGGTGGCCGAAGAGCATCGTTGGCTCTTGGGCCGCGTCGAGGATCCGTTCGGCCACCACTGGGAGATCGGCAAACCACCTGATTCGGTGGCCGCCTCCCGACGGTCGCCCGCACGGCAACGACTAGCGATCACCAGAAAGAGCTCTTGCGCAGTAGGCGGTAACGTGCGCGTGTGGACGCTGCTGCCACGTGGGGTCGGATTGAAGAGTCTGAGCTCAAGGTCGCCGGCGTGGCCCCCGGCACCGGTTTCGGTCGCTCTGTCGGACTGAGGATCCGGGGCAAGATCTTTGCGATCTACAACGACGAGGAGTTGATCCTGAAGCTTCCTAAGAACCGCGTCGGCGAACTGACCGAGTCCGGCAAAGGCCGGCCCTGGGGTCCGGGCACTGGCAGGATCATGAAGGAGTGCGCGGTACCGGAAGCTGCAAGCGAGCACTGGCGCGCCTTGGCCGCAGAAGCCCGCACGTTCGTCGGCTCTGGCTAGGCACGAGCAAAGTCCACGCGTATGGGCCAGCCTTTGGGAATGTTCCCCGAGCACGGAGCCTAGGCCGCTGGCTTCTCCCAGACGGAGACGTGCTTCCGGCTGTCGCTTGTGAACGGCTCCTTTCTCCAGCCGCTCCATCGCTCGCGCAACCTCATCCCGCTGAGCCGTGCCATCAGGTCGAGCTCGGCCGGCCACGTGTAGCGGAACGGGATCGAGAGGCGCTCGAAGCGCCCGTCGACAAGCTCGAAGTGATGCGACGTGAGCCCCTGGTTCGCGACGTCGTATTCGTCGATGCCCCAATGCGTCTGGCTCGCGTGGAAGACCCGCATCGTCTCCCCCGGCGGCAGCCGCTGGAGATTGGGGATCCCGACCTCGATCACGAAGCAGCCGCCGGGCTCGAGGTGCGCGGCCACGTTTTGGAAGCAGGCGACCTGCGCCCCCTGCGTCGTCAGGTTCCCGATCGTGTTGAAGACGAGGTATGCAACCGAGAACGTCCCGTCAACCGACGTCGTCGCGAAGTCGCCGATCGTCACGCCGATCTCCTCGCCGCCCGGCTTCGCCCTCAGCCTGCCGGCCATCGCCTTCGAGAGCTCGATCCCGTGCACCGCCACTCCCCGCCGCGCGAGCGGCAGCGCAATCCGGCCCGTCCCGATCCCGAGCTCGAGCGCGCGTCCGCCCCCGGCGAGCTCGACGAGGAAGTCGACGACCGGGTCGACGACCTCCGGGTCGAACATCTCGGCGGAGGACTCGTCGTACCTCGCCGCGACGCGCTCGTCGAAGTAGCCGTCCTCGTGCACCGGCGGAATCTAGCGCGGGCGCGCTTCGAGAAGCCGGATCTTCTCTGGGCTCGTCGGATCCTGGATGTCGTGGTCGCGCTCGACGACCTCCGACGGCCAGGCCATTCCGTTCACCCCCACGGTGCCTCGCGGCCGCTCGACGGACGAGTGAAAATCTCTCCCGCTCGGTGCATTTGTAGAAGAGGCGCCGACCAGATTCGAACTGGTGTACGAGGCTTTGCAGGCCTCTGCCTAACCTCTCGGCCACGGCGCCGCGAAGGAGCATCGTACCGCCGGGATTCTCCGGGCCCCGGCCCGGGTAGTAGTCCCAGATGGCCAGACAGCTCTCACTCGACGAGACCGCGGCGTCGCTCGTCCCGCCGAACCCTTCGCTGACCGCGCTGCGCTCGGCGGCGGCCCGCTGCACCGCCTGCGACCTCTACAAGACCGCCACCCAGACCGTCTTCGGTGAGGGCGCGAGCAAGGCCGAGGTGATGTTCGTCGGCGAGCAGCCGGGCGACCAGGAGGACCTGGCGGGCAAGCCTTTCGTCGGCCCGGCCGGCCAGCTCCTGGACAAGGCCCTCGAGGACGCTGGGATCGACCGCGGCAAGGTCTACGTGACGAACGTCGTCAAGCATTTCAAGTGGCAGGCTCGCGGCAAGCGCCGCATCCACCAGAAACCGAACTCGTCGGAGATCGCCGCCTGCCGGCCGTGGCTCGAGGCCGAACTCGACGTCGTACGGCCGCGCGTGCTCGTCTGCCTGGGTGCGACGGCGGCCCAGGCGTTACTCGGCCGGCAGTTCCGCGTCACCCGCGACCGCGGCCGCCCGGTCGAGTCGGGCCTCGCCGAGCATGTGCTGGCGACGGTGCATCCGAGCTCTGTCCTGCGCGCAGACGCCGAGACGCGAGAACGCGAGTACGCGGCGCTCGTGAAAGATCTGAAGGTCGTCGCGAAGCTGCTTTAAAGCCAGTCGAGGTCGTCGTCCTCGAGCTCGTCCCTGCGGTGCCGAACGCGGTAGGCCCAGAAGGCGCAGGCGATCAGCGGGTCCGTCGCCGCCGACGGATCAGGAGTGGCGGCGCCCGCGGCTGACGACGAGGTTGACCTCGCCGCCCTTCCGCAGCACCGCGCCGGGCTTGGGTTTCTCGGAGATGACCCGGCCCTTGATGACGAACCTGGAGTAGGCCAGGCCGACGTTCCCGACGCGGCAGGAGGCGCGCGCGATCGATCGCGTAGCAACCGAGAGCGGCTTCCCCCTGACGTTCGGCACCGTGCACAGGCCGCTCGTGTTGAGGAGCACGCCGAGGCGGAAAATGCCGTCCGTCGTTGCCACGTCCAGCTTGCGGTCGCCGTTCAGGTCGCCGACGGCGACCGACCAGGCCAATTGCTCGGTCTGGTAGCTGCGTCTCGCCCGAAAGCTGCCGTCGCCTCGGTTGAGGAGCACGGAGACTCCGCCGGCGGTCACCAGGTCCTGTTCGCCGTCGCCGTTCAGGTCGCCGATCGCCACCGCGAACGGGCTTCTTTCGGTTGCGTAGCTACGCCTCGACTCGAAGGTGCCGTCGCCCCTGTTCGCGAGCACGGAGACGTTGCTTCCGAACTGGTTCGCCGTCGCCATGTCCGGCTTGCCGTCGCCGCTCAAGTCGCCGATCGCGAGCGAGTTGAGCTCCCCTCCGATTGGGTAGTCGACCTTCGCCTGGAAGCTGTTGCCGCCATTGTTGAGGAGCACGGAGACGGTGCCCTCGCCGCCGTTCGCGGTCGCCAGGTCGGGATTGCCGTCGCCGTTCAGGTCGGCCATCGCAACCGATCCAGCGCCCTGGGCCGCGTACTCGACCTTTGCCGCGAAGCCGCCTCCGCCCTTGTTGAGGAGGACGGAGACGCCGCCGAAGTTCGCGACCGCCACGTCCAGCTTGCCGTCGCCATTCAGGTCGTCGATCGCGAGCGAGTTGGGCTCCCCTCCGACTGGGTAGTCGAGCTTGGCCTGGAAGCTGCCGCCGCCCTTGTTGAGGAGCACGGAGACGCTGCCTGCGCCGCCGTTTGCGGTCGCCAGGTCGGGCTTGCCGTCGCCGTTCAGGTCGCCGATCGCGATCGAGACAGGGCCGGCGGCGGTTGCAGAGTCGGGCGTGCGCCGAAAGCTGCCTCTGCCCCGGTTGAGGAACACGGAGACGGTGCCCCACGTGACGCTCGCGGTCGCCAGGTCGGGCTTGCCGTCGCCGTTCAAGTCGCCGATCGCGACGGATTGAGGGGTGAGCCCGGTCGCGTAGTTCCTTGGGCCGGTGAATGACAGGGCCGGAGAGGTGGCAGAGGGGGCTACGGCGCCTAGCGCCAGCGCGGCGGCGAAGCAGGCGAGAAGGACGACGCAGACATGAGCGCCAAACATGCCCGACCAACGGCGACCGGCGAGCCCTCGATCCATCCTTTGCTTCCTGGAGTTCGACCAGCTGAAGAGGCGTAGTCCTTTCCCCGCCTCTCGCATCCCGCGCAGATTACCCTCGTTCGCGGGCGATATATATCCAGTCAGGCGCCCGTCAGGAAGGGAGGAGACGATGGTCAAGATCACCGATAAAACCAACTACAGCCGCTTTGCCCAGCCGACGGCTGAAGACGAAGGCATCTGGCTCGAGCATGCTGAGGTTCACCTCGTGACTCACCCAGTGGGGCAGGTGAAGGAGATGCACACTCACGACCCGCCGCAAGATCACGTCATTGTCATGCGCTCGGGCCGCATGCGCTGGACGGTCGAAGATCAGAGCCTCGACGCCGAGCCGGGCGACGTCATCGTCACGCCGGCGGGCACAGCGCACCGCTATGAGGTCCTCGGCGAAGAGCCGGCGCGCGTCGTCTGCATCGACTCGCCGGCGCGCCCGAAACCCGAGTCGTAGATGGCCCCGAACATCGTCGGCTCGGCGGCTCGCTCGCGAACCGCGCCCTCCGTGGGTGGTCGATGCCGTACGTTGTCCCGGTCGCCTCCGCGGCGTGCGCGTTCGATCCGGAAGGCGGGATTCAGGACGAGTCGGTCGAGCGCCAGCTCGCGATGCTCGGCGGCGAGGTCGTGCGCGTCGCCGAAATGTTCGCGGCCGATCGCTCGCTTCACCGCGGAACCGAATGTGCACGGGCAGCCGAACGGGTCGCGACCGTCGGATAGGGCCCCTCTTGGACGGGGCACTCCACCGATCTGCTTGACAGCGCCGAGGCCATGCCAGGAAGATGAGCCGCGGGTTTCGCTTAGATCCGATGGAGGTGCGCCATGAGAACAAGCATCCCTCGAGCGGCGGCCGCGGTTTCGGCCCTGATGATTCTCATTCCGCTCGCCCCCGCGTCCGCGGGACCGTACGTGACTACAGTCGTGCACCAGGCTTCGGGCACCCCCAGCCCGCCCGCCAATGGGGTCAGCCCCTTCGCTTCGTGCGACATTTCCGGGTTCTTGATTCCCGGGGAGACCAACTTCGTGAACACCGAGCTGGAGCCGTGGGTCGCGGTGAACCCCACGGACTCCTCCAACATCATCGGTGTCTACCAGCAGGACCGGTACACGTTCGGTGGGGCTCGCGGGCTGGGGGCGGCCGTCACCCACAACGGCGGAGCGACCTGGAGCTCCACGTATCCGCCCTTCACTACCTGCGCAGGCGGAACGGAAACGAACGGCGGGGACTTCCAGCGAGCCTCGGACCCCTGGGTCACCTTCGCCCCCAACGGTGACGCATATTTCATCAGCCTTTCGCTCACCTTCGTCGGTCCCACCTCGACGACCGGAACCGCGGTTTTGGTGAGCAAGTCCACCGACGGGGGGGATCACTGGAGCGACCCGGTGACGCTCGTCCGAGACACAGGTGACGCGGATGTCGCCCCCTTCTTCTTCAACGACAAGGAGTCCATCACGGCCGACCCGTTCGACTCGAACTACGTCTACGCGGTGTGGGACCGGCTCCGGAAGCCGGGCGAGGCTGAGAGCGTCAACGCCGAACACTCGTTTGCTTTCCGCGGCGACACGCTGTTCTCTCGCACCACCGACGGCGGCCAGACCTGGGACGCGCCGCGGATCATCCTCAAACGGACCAGCCTCACAGGCACGATCGGGAATCAGATCGCCGTGCTCCCCGATGGGACGCTCGTCGATATCTTCGACTTCCTCCAGGGCTCGGGCAACAACTTCCCTGGATTCGACATCCAGGTGCAGCGCTCGACAGACCATGGGGAGACCTGGTCGGAGCCAATCCAAGTGGCCCCGGAGCGGGCCGTGCGGGTGTTCGACCCGGAGACGGGTAGCTCCGTGCGGGCCGGTGGCGGCTTGCCGGACATCGCCGTCGACCTCAACCCGACGAGCCCGGGCTACGGCAACCTGTATGCCGTGTGGGGGGACAGCTTCGGCAGCGCGGAGAACAGGTCGAAGCTGCACAGCACCATCGTCTTCACGGAGTCCACGGATGGTGGGCTCACTTGGTCGCCGCTGTCGCGGATCGACCAGTCGCCCGGCAGCGTCCAGGCCTTCACGCCGTCGGTTCACGTGGCGAGCGACGGCACGGTGGGGGTCACGTACTACGACTTCCGCAACAACACCCCGGACGCCGGGCTCCCGACGGACCAGTGGTTCATCCACTGCCATTCCACCTCTGAGTGCACCGACCCGGCGAATTGGGCGGAGAACCATGTGGACGGACCGTTCGACATCGAGAACGCTGCGACCGCCGGAGGCTACTTCCTGGGCGACTACGAGGGCCTGGACTCGATCGGCACGACGTTCACGTCGTTCTTCTCCGAGACCACTGCGACGGACAAGGACAACACCTACCTGGCGACGATCTCGCCATAACCGACGGAGCGTGGCGGCCCCGGCCGAGTGCGAAACGGCCGGGGCCGCGCACGAGAAGGAGAGAAGAGAGAGGACGGTCGTTTGCGGACGATTTCCGGCGATTTGAGCACTGGCACGGTTCTTGTGCCCATTGCTCGGGAGCCGGTGAGCCGAACCGTCTACGGACTCCCCGGGGAGCGCAGCGCCTTCCGGATGTTCCGACCGGCGAAAGCCGGAGTGCGGGCGCCCCGTTGCGGCAGACTGGGACCAGTCTTCAATCGGCGGCGATGCCGGCGCCGGTGAGGAACAGTTGTAGTGCGGTTGAGCTCATGTCTTCTAGCCCCATTCCCGCGGCCTTGCCTGTCCGGACGCATGCTCCGACGAGGACGAGCAGCGATTCAACGAGGGTCGTGAGGGGGACGTCGGTGCGGATCTGGCCGCCCTCGCGCCCTCGCTCAAGGAGCGCTTCCAGCGGGGCGGTGAAGCCAGGCTCGGGAGGGCGCCGCTCGCGCAGCAAGACGATGAAGTCCTCACCGACGGTGACCAGGGCGCGGGTCGCGCGGGCGAGTCCCTCCTCGACCGGAACTCGGTCGAGGTTCGCCTCCGCGAGACGTCGTGCGGCTTCCTCGTTGGCCGCGGCTTCGAGCGCCTGGATGAGCGACTCGCGAGCCGGAAAGTGGCGGTAGAGCGTCCCGCGTGTGATCTCTGCCGCGGCTGCCACGTCCGCCATGCTGGCGGCTTCTCGTGCGGCAAGCACGCGTGCCGCTGCGAGGAGGATTCGACGCCTCGTGCCGTGTCCCCGTGTCGTCATCGACGCCTCTTGGTGTGACACATCTGTCGCATCAACGCGACAGTGTTGACATGTTGCTGAGGACTGTGATCAAATCGAATCGAGGGGAGAGCCGATGCGGCAGCGCACAGCGAAACTGCTCCGACGCGGCAGGGGGCCGCATCGGCTGCTTGATGCTCGAGTGAGCCTACGCCCCACGGCGCGGGACCTGCCGTCGCCGACGGCGCTCTCGCCACGCCCGCTTGCAGGTGGAGGGCTTGACCGATCGCGACGAGGAGGCCGACATGGCTGGGATCACGCGTAGACAATTGCTCAAGTACGGCACTGCGGGCGGCGCAGTCTTGTTCCTGCCGCTCCGAGTCAGCCTGCGGCAGGCGCTCGCACAGGTCCCGGGCGGGACGCTCCCACCCGGCAGCATCCCGAAGTACGTCACGCCGCTGGTGATCCCGCCGGCGATGCCGCGCGCTGCAGCGCCTCCGGCGGTGAGGAGCATCGACTACTACGAGATCGCCGTG
>Ga0137374_10007448_pt1 | contig 13035 bp, 11 predicted proteins | sample SagtaG_20_FD_104811 | JGI IMG/M metagenome (GOLD analysis project Ga0137374, IMG submission 104811) | Vadose zone soil microbial communities from Sagehorn Ranch, Mendocino, California, USA - Sage1_R_100_16 metaG | ecosystem: Environmental > Terrestrial > Soil > Vadose zone | place: USA...
ACAGCTTTTGCGCCTGCCATCGGAACCTTCTCAGGAGGTAGCGAGAAGTTGAGGTCATTGTGCCAAAGCGGCGAATCCATTGGCAAGCTAAAACCCGCGACCCTAAAACCCCCTGCGAAGCCTGTTGTTTAATTGCAACAAGACGCCGCTTTTAGGCCGACGCGGCAGAAGCATCGCGCCGAGTATAATTGCCTCTACGAGCGCCTCTGCGGCGCTCGCTTGCCCAGGCTCGCAAAAATGGTTGCGAACAACGGCTTGCCGACGTTGTGCCCGAGCCAATCCGATACGCGCAAGGGCGCGACACGGCAATGACGGGATTGGCGGCAGTCGTCGCTGCCGCGGTCAGTTGGGCTGTCCTTGGCACACTGCTTCGGCGCGCGGGCCTTCTGCCCCTCGATGTGCCGAATGCGCGCTCGCTGCACGTGCGCGCGATACCGCGCGGCGGTGGTCTGGCGATTTGGGCGGGCTGGTTCGCGGGAACGCTGTGGTTGCCCGGCGCCAAACCGTGGCTCGGGCCGCTCGCCGCCGTCATCGCCGTGTCGCTCCTCGATGATCTCCGCGGCGTGCATCCAGCGTTCCGGCTCACGATACACCTCGCGGCCGCCGCGGCGTGGACGTGGCTTGCCGCTCCCCCGCTCAACCCCTTTGTCGCCGTTCTGGCGATCGTGTGGATGGCGAATCTCTACAATTTCATGGACGGCAGCGACGGGCTGGCGGGAGCGATGGCCTGCATCGGATTTGGTGCCTATGCGGCCGCAGCTTGGCTGGCCGGGAGCGCTGCGGCGACACTCTTCCTCGCACTGGTCGCGGCGGCGGTCCCGTTCCTGCTTCGCAATGCGCCACCTGCCCATGTCCTTTTGGGCGATGTTGGCGCCGTTCCGCTCGGCTTCCTTGCCGCAATCTTCGGCATCACGGGATGGCAGGAACTGTGGTGGCCCGCGTGGTTTCCGACGTTGATCTTCCTGCCCTTCATCGCGGACGCGACGGCGACCTTGGTGTATCGGCTGTTGCGGGGGGCGCGGATTTGGGAAGCGCATCGGGAACATTACTATCAGCGACTGGTGCAGATCGGCTGGGGGCATGGTCGAACCTTGGCACTCTATGCCGCGCTGATGGTCGCAGTTGCAGGCTCGAGTCTCGCGGTGCTGGTTTGGGCACCTGCCGCCGGCATCGCGTTACTCGTCGTCTGGGCGGCGATTCTCGCGCTTATATTCGCGGTGATCGAGTATCATTGGCGTCGGCGAGGAGTGGGATTTGAAGAGAGTAAGGGCTAACTGGCGGGCCTGGCTCGCGTTCGTGCACGACGTCTGTGCGGCGGGGGTTGCCTGGGGCGGGCTTTATTGGCTCCGGTCCAACATGGACCTGCACGAGCCACAGCTTTCCGACATGTGGCACACGCTCGCCTGGATCCTGCCGCTCCAAGCCGGAATCTTTCTGGCGTTTGGCCTGTACCGCGGGTTATGGCGCTTCGCGAGCTTGCCGGACCTGCAGCGCATCGTGCTCGCGGCAGGCTTGGGCGCGGTGGCGATCCCGGTCGTGCTGGTGATGATGCAGTTGACCTCCGTCGTGCCGCGCAGCGTGCTCATCCTCTATCCGCCGGTATTGATCTTTCTCATGGCGGGCAGTCGCTTTACTTACCGCATCTGGAAGGAGCATCGGCTCTACAGCCCGCTCGCGGCGCTCGGCGAGCCGGTGCTGATCCTCGGTGCCGGCGAGGCCGGCGCGCTGCTGACCAAGGAGCTCGCACACAGCCGCCAATGGCGCGTCGTCGGTCTGCTCGACGACGATCCCGCGAAACAGGGGCGGCTCCTGCGCAACGTCAGCGTCCTGGGACCCATCGCAGAATTGCCGTTGTGGGTTCGGCGCTATGGCGTGCGCACCGTGATCATCGCGCTGCCGTCGGCGGCGCACAGTGTGCGCCGCCGCGTCGCCGAGCTTTGCGCGGCGGCCGGACTCGAGGCGCTGACCGTACCGTCGTATGAAGACCTGATCAGCGGGCGGTCGCAGTTGACGACGATACGTCACGTCGAGCTCGACGACCTTCTCGGTCGCGACCCCGTCGTGCTCGACAGCGCGGGCCTGCGCGAATGGCTGGGCGACAGGGTGATACTGATCACCGGCGCGGGCGGTTCGATCGGTGCCGAGTTGTGTCGCCAGGTCGCGCGTTATCGGCCCGCCCGGCTGGTGCTCCTCGAGCTGTCCGAGTACGCGCTCTATCAGATCCAGCAGGGGCTGGAAGACGAGTTTCCGGGCCTGCCGGTAGTCACTATCGTCGGCGATGCCAAGCATGCCACGTTGGTCGAGCAGCTACTCTCGCGCGAAAAGCCGTCCGTGGTCTTTCACGCAGCCGCGTACAAGCACGTGCCGTTGATGGAAGAAACCAATGCCTGGCAGGCGGTGCGCAACAACGCCTACGGCACCTGGGTGCTCGCGCGCGCCGCAGTCGCCGCGAAAGTCGAAAAATTCGTCCTGGTCTCGACCGACAAGGCCGTCAATCCGACCAACGTGATGGGCGCGTCCAAGCGCCTCGCCGAGGTGATCTGCCAGAGCTTGCAGAACGGGGGGACGGAGTTCGTCGTCGTGCGTTTCGGCAATGTGTTCGGCAGCGCGGGCAGCGTGATTCCGCGGTTCCGCGAGCAGATCGCCCGCGGCGGTCCGGTGACCGTCACGCACCCGGAGATCACGCGCTATTTCATGTCGCTCTCCGAGGCGACACAACTGCTACTCCAAGCGGGCCTGATGGGCAGGGGCGGCGAGGTGCTCGTGCTCGACATGGGCGAACCGGTGCGAATCGTCGATCTCGCCCGCGACATGATTCGGCTCTCCGGCGCCGATCCCGACGCGATCCGTATCGTGTTCACGGGGCTGCGCCCGGGAGAAAAACTCTACGAAGAGCCGCTTGCTTCCGAAGAAACGACGCTGGCGACACCGCATCCGAAACTGTTTATCGCGCACGCCCGCACGAACGGTCTCGGTACCATCGAGCAGATGATCGCGTGGCTGGAGCGCGACCGTGCCGCCGGCGATGCCGAGGTCCGCTCGTGGCTCAAGGCGTGGATTCCCGAATACTCGCCGCCTGCCGGCGCGTCGGTGAAGGCGATTCCAGTGGAAGCGCCCTTCGATGCCGCGGCGCCGTTGCCGCTGCGCGCGCCGCGTCGCCGCTGACCCGATCGTTCGCTTCGCCTTTGCGTTGCCGCTTACGTCGTGAGGAGCGCGGCGCGCGATCGCTTGTGTCCCAGCCACACGCCGAGGAGCATCGTCGCGAGGAGGCCGTGCTCGTCGTGCAACGTCGTGTTGAACACGCCGATGCACGCGGTCGCCACCAGCGCGGACGCTGCGCCGGTCCAGTTCAACCAATAGAGCGGCGGGTCGCTTCCGCGCGGGACGTCGCCGAACACACTCCACGCCCAAGCGCCCAACAAGAGGGCAAGGACCGCGATACCGAGCAACCCGCGTTCGGCCAGCGTATTGAGATACAGGCTGTGCGCATGCGATGTGGCGACGAACTGCGTCGGATCGTATCGTTCCCCGCGCGCCTCTTGCCATGCTCGAACCTCTCCGACGCTGATCTGGCGGAAATTGTCCGCGCCGACGCCGAATGCTGGGTAGGTGCGCCACCCCGCGAGTGCCTGCTGCCAGATCGGATGGCGCTCGTTCAACAGCGCATAGGCGCTTTCCTTCGCAAATTCCTGCTTGCGCCGCATGTCGGTGTCGAAGCCCGCGACCACGGCGCCGAACGCGCCGATGGCAATCAGGATCCAGATGATCGGACGCGCCGAGCGCTTGAGCCACAGCAACCCGAACGCCAGGGCGCCGAGCATGGCCGTCACCGCGGCCGAGCGGCTTCCCGCGGCAAACAGCGCCACGAGGAGAATGGCGAATTCGGCGATCGCGACCGCGCGCAGCCAGGGCCGCATCCTCCGCCAATACGCGGATACGCCGCCCAGGAGCGTACCGAAGCAAATGACGATATAAATGACGCTCTGGTTGACGTGCCCGACCGAGTTGAGCTGGATCCCTTCATACCGGTGCGGCCAGGCCAGCGCGGCGAGCGCCCAGATCGTAGCGATGGTCACGGCCGCCTGCAGCGTGACATGAAGGCGCAGCCATTGCGCGTCGCCGTAGCCGCTGCGCTTCAAGAACCATAAGATCGACGTCATTCGCAGCGTGTCCCGGAATGCGCGCCATTCATCGTGGTGCATGCCCGCCAACGCCGCGCCGACCACGGCGCTGGCGAGCCAGATAGTCAGCACAGTGTCCCAGCGATCCCAACGACCGCCCAACATTTCCCACGACCATCCGTAGCGCAGGCGATTCACATACCAGGCGAGCGCGTACAGTCCCCAGAGGATGTTCTTAGCGCCTTCGAACATCGGAAGCGCGAACGCGATGCAGGCGAGAAGCACGAACTCGGGCGAATAGACCGACTGAGACGGGGAACGCATTGGGAGGGCTTGAGACATCGCGGTGGTCTTATGGGCGCGTGCCGCGGACGGCGCGCCATTATGAGGGCCCGGATTTGTGTCCTGGTTCGACGTCAATGCAGGCACGATACGCCGATGGGAACGCGCGTAGGCTTCCGGCAACGCCATCACGAGAGGAGCGCGCGAGTGATGCCCCGCGCGCGCCCGGCGAAGCGGCTGCGGCGTTCAGCGGTAGCGGTTGCCATGGGCTGCGCGGCGAAACACGGCGTCCATGCCATCGAGCATCGCGTCGATGCCGAACTTCGACTGCGTGCGTTCGCGCGCCGACCAGGCGAGGCGCGATGCGAGCGCCGCGTCGCCGAGCAGCCGGTCGATACCCGCCGCGAGCGCCACCGCGTTCTGCCCAGCGACGACCAGCGCGGTCGTATCGTGGATCGCGATCTCACCGATCGCGCCGGCGGCGGTCGTCACGCAAGGAACGCCGACGGCCATCGCCTGCAGGAGCGCTTGCGGCACGCCTTCGTTGGCATAAGAAGGCAGCGCAAAAACGTCGAATGCGCGCAGCCATGGCGCTACGTCCTGCCGGTTGCCTACCAGGCTCACCCTCTCGCGTAAGCGCAGGTCACGCACTTGGGCTTCGAGCGCGTTCTTCTGTGGGCCGTCGCCGACGATGACGAGCCGTGCCTCGCGATGTGCGAGCAGCGTCATCGCCTCGACGAGGAAGCGGTGGCCCTTCCAGCTACGCAGCGTTGCGACGATGCCGATGAGGGGCGCATCCTCGCGCAGGTGCAGCGCACGGCGCGCCGCCGACTTGTCCCCGGGCACGAAATGCTCGAGGTCGATGCCGGTGGGGATCGATGTGACCCGCGCCGGCGAGACCCCGGCGGCACGGATCAATTGCTGGCGGATCGCTTCTCCTGTGGTGACGATCTCGGCCGTGGCCCTGGCATACAGCCAGCGCGTTGCCGCGCCGGTCGGTATGCGCGCCGAGATGTGGCGCGTGCGCACCAGCGCAGGCGGGCGCCGCTTGCCGAGCCAGAAGGCGCGGCAGGCGAGTGCCGCGAGCCAGCTGTCGGTGGAGCTGTGGCTGTTGACGACGTCGACGCGCTCGCTCGCCAGCACGCGGCGCAATGCGACCACACCCGCGGGCGTCTTGCGGCCGATCGGCAACGCGATGACGGGCACGCTGAATCGCTCTGCTTCGTCGAAGATCGGCGCCTTGCGTGGTGCGGCGACCCGTACGTCGTGGCCGCGACGGCGCATCCCCGCGGCCTCGGTAAGAATCCTTATCTCCTGGCCGCCCCATCCGAGCGAGGACTCCGTGTGCAGAATCCTCACTCTCGTCAAGCGACCGCGGTTGCAGTCGCGAACTGGATGCGGTGGAGCCTGGCGTAAAGGCCGTCGCGCGCGAGCAGCTCCGCATGCGTTCCCTGCTCGGCGACGCGGCCTGCATCGAGCACGGCGATCCGGTCGACCCGCTCGATGGTCGACAGCCGATGCGCGATCACGATGGTCGTCCGGCCGCGCATGAGCGTTTCCATCGCCGCCTGCACGTGACGTTCGGATTCCGAATCGAGCGCCGAGGTCGCCTCGTCGAGGATCAGGATTGGTGCGTTCTTGAGAATGGCCCGGGCGATCGCCAGGCGCTGCCGCTGGCCGCCGGAGAGCCGCACGCCGTTCTCGCCGACGATGGTCTCGAAACCGCCGGGCAGCGCGCGAATGAAATCCAGCGCGTGCGCCGCGGCGGCGGCATCCTCGATGGCGTTACGCGCCGCGTGCGCCATGGCGCCGTAGGCGATGTTCGCCGCGACCGTATCGTTGAAAAGGATGACTTCCTGGCTGACCAGCGCGATCTGGCGGCGCAGGTTGGCGAGCGTGAGATCATCGATGTCGTTTCCGTCGAGAAGAATGCGTCCGGCGGTCGGCTGGTAGAAGCGGGGAACGAGATTCACCAGCGAGGTCTTGCCGCTGCCGGATGGGCCGACCAGCGCGACGCTCTCGCCCGGAGCAATCGTAAAACTCACTTCGGACAGCGCGTTCTTGTCGCGGCCAGGATAGCGCAGCGACACACGATCGAACTTGACCTCTCCGCGGACGTGCGCGAGCTCGAGTTTGCCGCGGTCCTCCTCGGGCTTCTGATCGATCAAGGCGAAGATGCTTTCGGCGCCGGCAAGGCCCTTTTGAATGCTGGCGTTCACGCCGGATAGCGCGCGGAACCGGTCGAGAAGCGTCAGCAGCGAAATCACGTACGCCGCGAACTGCGCGGCGTCGAAGCCTCCCAGCTCGCTTTGTTTCAGCGCGATATAAACGATGACTCCGGCCGCGCAGGCGATCACGAATTGCAATAGCGGCGAGCCGGCGGCACTCGCCGACGATTGCTTGCTCATCGACTGACGCAGCTTGTTGGCGCCGACAACCGCGCGCGTTCTTTCGTAGTGTTCGCCGCCGAAGATCTTGACCACGCGCTGGGCCCCGATGATCTCCTCGAGAACGTGAGTGATCGAGCCCGTGCGCTGCTGGACGTCGCGCGCAACGCGGCGCAGCCGCCGGCTGAAATAGCGAATCACGACGGCGACGATCGGCACGATCACGATCAGGCTCAGCGTCCACCGCCAGTCGAGCCAGAACATGAAGCCGAGCTGGCCGGCGATCGTCAGCGCGCTGCGCACCGAGGTCGTGATCGCCGACGAAGTTGCCGCGGCGAGCTGATAGGCGTCGAAGGTGAACTTGGAGATCAAACGCCCCGATGACTGCGAATCGAAATATGAGGTCGGCAGGGAAAGGAGCCGGTCGATCATTTGCCGGCGCAGATCGAACACCACGCGATGACCGGTCCACGCCATTCCGTATTCCGAGACGAATGATCCGAGCCCGCGAAGGAGGAATACGGTTACGATGTACACCGGAAGCAGCAGCGTCATCGCCGGGTCCGGCTTCTGAAACGTTCTTACGATGGGGATGACCAGCACCGCCATGACCGTGTCGCCGGCGGCGACCACGACCATGCCGACGATCGCGAGCGCGAACACCCACCAGTACGGGCGGACGTAGCGAAGCAGGCGCTTGTAGAGCAGCAGGCCGGGCGACACGGTGAAAGGCAGGGGCGGTGATGGCCGCCGGAGGTGGGCTCGAGTGCCGCGGATTATAGCGCAGCGCCGGCGGGCACCCGGGCAGCGAACGCGCGCGGAAGTCTCAACGCCGGGCCGGCATCGCCGCATGCGCGGCGGCGAGCAGATCGCGATAGAGCAACACGAGCTGAAGCGTCATCGCGGCGGGGGTCAGCGGCTGCACTGCCTCGCGGCCTCGCGCGCCCAGAGTCGCTCGCGCGCCCGCGTCGGTCAGCGTCATCATGTGCCAGGCGAGCGAATCGACGTCGCGAGCGGGACAGACGAATCCCGCGTCGTTCTCCACGATGAGCTCCGCCGCGCCGCACTTGGTGCTCGTGACTACGGGCAGCCCGCAAGCCATCGCCTCGAGCACCGCGTTGGGGCAGGGGTCGTACAACGTCGGCAAAACGAACGCGTCGGCCGCTCCGTAGAACGGCCGCGGATCCTCCTGCGCTCCGAGTAGCGCAACGCGGTGTCCGATACCGAGCTCTCGCGCCAGACGCTTATAACGCCCGCGCGCCTTGTCGCGGCCAACGACGAACAGATACGTGTCGCCGGGAAGCCGTGCCAGTGCCGCGATCGCGCGCGCCACGCCCTTGCGGACGTAACCGGAGCCCACCAGAAGAAACACGGTCGCATTCTCCGGCACGCCGAGCTTCGCGCGCACCGCGGCGCGGTGCTGATTCAATTGCGGCGAGAAGACATCGCTGTCGACCGCGTTATAGATGACGGAGAGCTTCTCCTCGGACACGCCGAAGCGTTCGCGAATTTCGTCGCGCACCATCTTCGAGTTGCAGATTACCGCGCGCAACGCCGGGCTCGCGAAGAGGCGCCGCTCCATTTCCAGCACGTAGCGGTGATACGGACTCCATTCGACGAAGCGGCGCGCGAGCGTAGGCCCGTCGCGCAGCCGCTCCTCGAGCCAGACCTGGTGCACGCCGTCGCCCGCCCGATACACGTCGCAACACAACAAGCGCTCGTGCGACTGCACCAGCTCCGGCGGCTGTCGGGCGATGGTGCCGCAGACTGCACGGGCGAATCCCCAGTCGCGCCAGAGGCGGCCGAGGTAAAGTGGATTGCAGAGTACGGGCTCGATCAACTGCAGGCGTGTCTGCGGCCAGCGCCGCGTATACAGCGTGATCGCGATGCCGCGCTCGAGCAGCGCTTCGAGCGCAGCTTCGACGAAACGCTCGGCGCCCCCGTAGGGCGTATAGCGCTGGCGAATGATCGCGAGCCTCATCGCGACGAGCGGTGCTCGGTATCGGCGAGCACTTGCAAGAGCGCGGCGTGCACGCGCTCGACCGGCAGCGTCGTAAGGCACTCGGACACCTTCCCCCCACCGCAGCCGTCGTTGCCGCAGGGCCGGCACGGATGGTCGGTGGAGGTGACGACGCGGTTCGGCACCTGCCACGGCCCCCATTCGATGTCTCCGCTGGGGCCGAAGAGCGCAACCACCGGCGTACCCATCGCGGCAGCGATGTGCATCGGTGCGGAGTCGACACCGACGAACGCTCGTGCATCTCGCGTCAGCGCCGACAGCTCGCGCAAGCCGAGAGTCCCGCCCAGGTCCGTCACATGGAGACGGGCCCGCTCGGAGAGCAAGGCGAGAATCGCCTCGACCAGCTGCCGCTCGCGCGCGTCGGGCGCGCCGGTCAAGACGACTCGCCAGCCGTCGGCGACGATCGCTTCGACCAACGCCGCATAGCCCTCGGCAGTCCAGCACTTGAACAGCCAGCGCGAGCCCGGATGCAGCTGGATGAAGCGCCGCCGCTCGAGTCCGTGTTGTGCGAGGAGCTCGCGCGCCCGCGCGGCGTCGCGCTCGCCGGGCACGAGAACCAACCGGCGGTCCGCGATCGCCGGTTGCAAACCAAGCCGCCGCAGGGCATCGAGATTGCATTCGACGGTGTGACGCGGGCGCGCGCGCGGCAGTCGATAGTAGTGGCTGAAACTGCTGCGCCACAACCAGTGCGCGCGCGGCAGCTCGCGCCCGACCGCATAGCGTGGTCGCAGCAGCCGGGTAAGCCACGCACCGCGCGGATGCTCGGTCAGGTGCACGATGAGGTCGTATTTCCGGGCGCGCAAACTGCGCAGCAACCCGGCTTCGGCGCGGAACTGGGAAACCACGCCGCGCCGCTTCCACTCGCGGTCGATCGTGAAGAGCTGGGCGATCGCCGGATGACCTTCGAGCATGGGCGCGGTTTCCCGGTATACGAGCGCGTCGATTTCGGCTGAGGGCAGCGCGCTCTTGAGCACCGTGAACACCGGCGAAGCCAGCAACACATCTCCGTGATGGCGGAGCTTCGTGACCAGGACGCGGCGCACGAGACTTTTGTCGATGGCGTCCGGCGGCGCGTTGTGCATCCGAGGAAGATACCAAAGCGCCTTGTCGCTTACAAACGTGCGGCGTCTCGCCAGTCAGGGCTTACTTGTCGATAAAGTGGCGCGGTTACTTTGTTTGCGCATGATCGGGTAGAATCGCCGCAACCCGAGCCGCAATCCGACGCGACCGTTCCTGCCATGCCCCTCGAGGCCGCCTCCGCTGCGCTCAAAGCTCAGATTTTGGCGGAGGCACTGCCATACATTCAGCGTTTTCACGACAAGGCGATCGTCATCAAATACGGCGGCAACGCGATGACCGAGGCCGCGCTCAAGTCGAGCTTCGCTCGCGATGTTGTCATGTTGAAGCTGGTTGGCATGAACCCGGTCATCGTGCACGGAGGAGGACCCCAGATCGGCGACCTGCTGAAGACGATGGGCATCCCGAGCGAGTTTCGCCAAGGCATGCGCGTCACTGACGAAAAGGTCATGAACGTCGTGGAAATGGTTTTGGGCGAGCTCAACCAGGAGATCGTCGGCCTGATCAATCAGCACGGCGGCCGGGCGGTCGGCCTGACCGGCCAGGACGGGGCATTCATCCACGCCCGCAAGATGTTGCTCAAGAGCGACAGCAACCGCGGCGAGTTCGTCGACATCGGCCTGGTCGGCGAGATCGAGCGCATCGATCCGGAGCTCATTCAGCTCCTGGACTCCCGCGACTTCGTACCTGTGATCGCGCCGATCGGCGTCGGCAACGACGGCGAAGCTTACAACATTAACGCCGATCTCGTAGCCGGCAAACTTGCCGAAACGCTCAAAGCCGAAAAGCTCGTACTGATGACCAACACCGTGGGGGTGCTCGACAAGGACGGCACGCTGCTCACCGGCCTGACCGCCAGCGAGATCGAAGGCTTGTTTGCCGACGGTACGATTCAGGGCGGCATGCTGCCCAAGATGGGCTCCGCGCTCGAGGCGGTGAAAAACGGCGTGCGCAGCTCGCATATTATCGACGGTCGCGTCGAACACGCGTTGTTGCTCGAGGTGCTCACCAATGAGGGCGTGGGCACGATGATCAAGGCAGGTTGAGAGCGCGAAGGAGCGTCCCGATGGCGACCAAACCTGGCGAACGCCGGCTGCAGATCCTGCAGACGCTGGCGGCGATGCTCGAAAACCCGCGCGGCGAGAAGATCACGACCGCGGCGCTCGCGGCGCGGCTGGACGTGTCGGAGGCCGCGCTCTACCGCCACTTCGCGAGCAAGGCTCAGATGTTCGAAGGCTTGATCGAGTTTATCGAGTCGACTCTCTTCTCGCTTGTCAACCGCATCACCACCGATACGCCCGATGGCGTTGCGCAGGCGGCGCAGATCGTCTCGGTATTGCTGGGATTCGCGGAAAAGAATCCCGGCATGACCCGGGTGCTGATCGGCGATGCGCTCGTAAACGAGGACGAGCGGCTGCAGGTTCGCATGAACCAGCTCTACGAGCGCGTCGAGGCGGCGTTGCGGCAGGCGTTCAAGATCGCGCAGGCAGGCGGTGGGTGGACGGGCGATCCCGTCACCGAAGCCAACGCGTTGCTCGCCTTCGTGCTCGGGCGCTGGGCACTGTTCGCGAAGTCGGGATTCAAGCGCCTCCCGCAGGAATACTGGGAGACGCAGCGCAAGTTTTTCTTCGGGTAGCGGCGCGAACCCGCAGCGTCGCCAGTCGCCCCCCGCGCACTTCGTGCGCGGGGATCGCGCGAGGTGAGTCGACGCTTGCGGCCGACGCGCGACATCACAATTTGCAAGGCTGGTTAAAGAGGCCGCGGCGCGAGCCCGCACCGGGTTTGCGTCCGCATGCTAAGCCGCCTGTACGGTCGACGGCGCTATCCTGCAGCCATTGATGCGCCAGCGACCTCTGCCTTGCTTCTCCAACGTGTAGAGCGCGACCTGGACCGTGTTGTCCGGCGCGATCAGCCGCAGCGGCTGGATGACCATGCCGTCGATGACCGCGCCCTCGAGAAACTCGGTATAGCGCGCGACGAGAAGCGGCGAATACGCGCCGCGCACCATGGCCATGAACGTCTGCGCGTCGCCGAACTGGGCCCGGATTCCCGGGCTCGCATAAGAGAAGGCCCGGTCGCCGTCTTCGGCACGCAGCGCTGCGAGCTGCTGCGAGATCACCTTCCTGATCGCCTGCCAGTCCGCTTTGGGAAGTTTCGTTTCAATCGCGTACGCGAGCGTGGTGGCCGCCGGCCACAGCGCGGCGGCGAGCGTGCGCGCGAGAAATGCGCGCCGCGCAGGAGAGGCTGCTGCGTTCGTCACCGCGTTACCGCCCCGCACACGGGACACGCCGGGTCCTTGACGACGGTGAGCTCGCGCCATTCCATCGTCAGCGCGTCGATAAGGAGCAGCCTTCCGGCGAGTGAACGGCCGGCGGAGGCGAGTAGCTTGAGGGCTTCCGCCGCCTGCGTTGCGCCTACGATGCCCACTAGAGGAGCGAATACGCCCATCGTCGCGCAGCGCGTTTCCTCAAACTCGTCGCCCTCGCCGAACAGGCAGTGGTAGCAGGGATTCGCCGGATCGCGGGCGTCGAAGACCGCGATCTGGCCGTCGAAGCGGATCGCCGCGCCGGAGACAAGCGGCTTTTTCGCGGCGACGCAGGCGCGGTTGACGGCGTGGCGCGTCGCAAAGTTGTCCGTGCAGTCGGCCACGACGTCCGCGGCCGCCGCCAGCGGCGCGAGCGCGTCCAGACCCACACGGTCGGCGAGTTGGACGACGCGCACCTCGGGATTGACGGCGGCGATGCGCGCGGCCGCTGCTTCGACTTTCGGGCTGCCGACGGCAGCGGTATCGAAGAGGATCTGCCGCTGGAGATTGGTGAGATCGACGCGATCGGCATCGACCAGCGTCAGCGTACCGACGCCCGCCGCCGCGAGGAACTGCGCGACCGGATTGCCGAGCCCTCCTATGCCGACGATGAGCGCGTGCGACTCGCCAAACCGCCGCTGCGCGTCGACCCCGAGCTCAGAGAGCAGGATGTGGCGGCTGTAGCGCAGGAGTTGGGTGTCGTCCATGGACGGCGGCCGTTGCAGGCGGCAAGGCGCATGGGGAAAGACAAGAACGCCCGGACATGCCGGGCGTTCTCGGACTTGCACTCCCCGGCTAAGGCTACTGCGGCTTCGCCTGCGCCGCTACCGCTTTGCTCGAGGC
>Ga0137374_10007450_pt1 | contig 13034 bp, 6 predicted proteins | sample SagtaG_20_FD_104811 | JGI IMG/M metagenome (GOLD analysis project Ga0137374, IMG submission 104811) | Vadose zone soil microbial communities from Sagehorn Ranch, Mendocino, California, USA - Sage1_R_100_16 metaG | ecosystem: Environmental > Terrestrial > Soil > Vadose zone | place: USA...
CGACAGGCCTCCGCTCTCCGCGGGTGGGATATTGCTTCTCCACCTGAGCCCGCAGGCACTGGCCGGTGACGGAATCCTCGTGCTCCATCAGTTGGGCCAGGGTGCCGCCCGCGACGAGCCGGCCGCCATGCAGGCGGGCGCCGGGGCCGAGGTCGATGATGTAGTCCGCGTGGCGCATCGTCTCCTCGTCGTGCTCGACGACGACAAGCGAGTTGCCGCGCGATTGGAGCTGGTGCAACGCGCCGAGCAGTTGCTTGTTGTCGCGCGGGTGCAGGCCGATGGTCGGCTCGTCGAGGATGTAGAGGACGCCACTGAGGTTCGAGCCGAGTTGGGCCGCAAGCCGGATGCGTTGCGCCTCGCCACCGGAAAGGGTGGTCACGCCGCGGCCAAGCTGGAGATAGCCGAGGCCGACTTCATCGAGGAACTTCAGGCGCTCACAAATCTCCGGCAGGATATCGCGCGCGATGGCGGCCTCACGGCCCTTGAACCGGAGCTTGCCAAAGAAACCATAAGCCCCGGAGACGGAGAGCTGCGAGAAGTCCTCGATGGTCGGACCGGCGGTCAGCAGCAAACGCTCCGCGGAGCGACTCGTGGCTGCCCCCTCACCCCGGCCCTCTCCCCCTCCGAGGGGGAGAGGGAGAAACGCCGCCAGGGCGTTGTGCATTCCGGCGCGGCTCGATTTTGCGAGTGATGGACGACGTGACTCCCTCTCCCCCTCCGAGGGGGAGAGGGCTGGGGTGAGGGGGAACACCCGCAGGCGGACGGCGCGGGCTTCGGGCTTTAGCCGGGCGCCGTGACATTCGGGGCAGACTTCGCGCTCGTTGGCCCAGCTCCACCAGCTTTCCTCAATGGCATCGGCGTTGGCGCCGCGTTCGACTTCGGGGAGGTAGAACAATTCGCCGAAGCCGCGGCATTTGGGGCACCAGCCTTGGGCGGAGTTGTAGGAGAAATTCTTCGGGTCGAGCGGCGCGAAGGAGCGGGCGCACCTGGGACAGGCCCGCTCGGTCGAGTGGAGAGTGAGCGTGCCGTGGTTATCGAGGGCGAAGAGTGTGCCTTTGCCCAGGTCGAGGGCTTCCTCGATCAACTCTTCTGGAGCGCCGAGCTCCTGCTCGGCGCGGACCATGCGACGGATCGCGCCGAGCGGGAGCTCGGCGCTCCGCTTCATGGACGGGCGCCGTGGGTTACTTGACACATTCTTGCGCCCCGAGCCGGCGCGGCTGGCGACGGCCGCGCGCCGTTTGCGGTCCAGCACGCCGACTACGATTTCCACGTCGTGCTCCTTGAAGCGGTCGAGGTGGAAGGGCTTGCGGGTGTCGTACAGTTTCCCGTCGGCGCGAACCTCTTTGTAGCCGTGGCGCGCGGCCCATTGGGCGACATCGGAGTGAAACCCTTTGCGATTGCGGACTACGGGCGCCAGGAGCAACAGGTCGCCGCGCTTCCGGAGTTCCTTTTGAAGCCCGGCGGTAAGAGCGTCGCGGGTCTGGGCTTCGACCGGAAGCTGGCAATCGGGACAATGCTGTATGCCGAGCCGGGCGAAGAGCAGCCGCAGGAAATGATACACCTCGGTCACCGTCGCCACGGTGCTCTTGCCGCCGCCGCGGGTCGTGCGTTGCTCGATGCTGACGGTGGGCGGCAGGCCGGTGATGAGATCGACGTCGGGCCGCGCGAACTGCTCGACGAACTGCCGCGCGTAAGTGTTCATCGAATCGAGAAACCGGCGCTGGCCTTCTGCGAAGAGGAGATCGAACGCCAGCGTGCTCTTGCCGCTGCCGCTAACCCCGGTGACGACGACAAATTTGCCGCGCGGAATGTCGAGCGTGAGGTTCTTGAGATTGTGCTCGCGGGCGCCCTGGACCGTGATGACGCCAGTCTCCAGCGCAGTTGCGGCAATTCCGTTTTGCACGGGAGAATACTTAACACGCAAGTGGCGGCTGGCAACCCCGTTGGGGTTGGCCGCTTTTTCGTCATTGTCCCAGGGTAGGCGCAGCGCGCCATCCCTGGGCTGGAGGATGCAATCCCTTCAGGATTGAATCCTTGGCGTCTGCCCTGCGGACACCGGGAACCGGAGAAACCACTTGCCGGGCTCGAAGAAATGGCGGATTGAGGGAGACGCAAAATCATGCAAACGGCCCAACAACCCGCCACTCGAGTGCCGCTGGACTGGGGACCACACTGGGCCAGGGTCCTCGTCGTGGGCGTGATCTACTGTGTGGCGGCCATCCTGGGTCTGTTGCTGGCCGTCGGGAAGACCAACGCGTCGGCCGTCTGGCCGCCGTCGGGCATTGCGCTGGGGGCGGTGTTGCTGCTGGGCCGTCGGGCGTGGCCGGGCATCCTGGCCGGGGCGTTCGTGGCCAACGTCGTGGTGTTTCTGGCCCGTGAGGCGGCCGGCCCGCCGGTCGTGCTCGCGGTGTCGGCGTGCATTGCCGCCGGCAACACGCTCGAGGCGCTGGCCGCCGGCGCGTTGCTTCGCCGCTGGGTCGGCACGGCGAATCCCCTGGAAGGGGCTTGGAATCTTCTCAAGTTCGTCGCCGCGGTTTTGACCGCATGCGGGATCAGCTCCTTGGTCGGACCGACGTGCGTCGCGCTGGCGAGGATCATGCCGTGGGACTTGTATCCAACAGTATGGTCGACCTGGTGGCTGGGCGACGCCACCGGCATGTTAGTGCTGGTGCCGCTGCTGCTGGCCTGGCGCAATCCGCCGGGACCGCGCTCGGAACTGGATCGATGGCAGGAACTGACACTGCTGGCCGCCGTGCTGGCCATCACGAACCTGATGAGTTTCGGCGGCTGGCTCCTGCCCCGCGACACTCATTATCCTCTGACCTATCTGCCCTTTCCCGTGTTGCTTTGGGCCGCGTTCCGATTCGGACCGCGCGTGACGTCCAGCGCCATCCTGGTTGTCGCCGCCAGCGCAGTGTGGGGCACGCTCCAGGGCAACGGGCCGTTTGTGCGGGGCACGATCAACGAATCGCTGCTATCGTTGGAAGCGTTCATCGGGGTGACGGCCGTGACCATCCTGGCGACCTGCGCCGTGGTGAGCGAACGCCGGGTGATGGTGAGAGAAATTCGGGGGCTGAACTCCGAGCTGGAAGGCCGCGTGAGCGAAAGGACGGCCCAACTGGCCGAGGCCAATGAGCGGCTGCACACGTTGTCCCGCCGATTGTTGGTCGCCCAGGAAGGTGAGCGGAAGCGAATCGCCCGCGAATTGCACGACGAGATCGGCCAGAGCATTACGGCGGCGCAACTGAACCTGCGTTCGCTGCAGCGCCGGGCCGGCGGGGAGGGCCTCGCGCCCCAGTTGGAGGAAAACGTCCTGATGCTCGAACAGGTGCTCGAACAGGTGCGCGATCTATCGCTGGATTTGCGTCCCTCGATGCTGGACGACCTGGGGCTGGTGGCCGCGCTCCGGTGGTACACCATCCAGCAGGCCCAACGCGCCGGGCTGCGCCCGGTCTTTCGTGCGGGACCGCTGGAGGGCCGGCTCGACCCGGCCCTGGAAACGACCTGCTTTCGACTGGCCCAAGAGGCCGTGACCAATGTCATCCGCCACGCGCAGGCCGGCAGACTCACGGTCGAACTGCACCGCGAGAAGGAGGAACTGCACTTGCTGGTTCGCGATGACGGCGTCGGATTTGATCTCGCCGTAGTGCGGCGGGCGGGCGGCGCGCGGGCCAGTCTCGGCTTGCTGGGCATGGTCGAGCGCGCCTCATTGGTGGCGGGTCGACTCGAAATCCGCGCCGCGCCCCAACATGGGACTGAAGTCCATGCCTGGCTCCCGTTGCACTGTCCGGCGGACGACGCGAAGGCCCAGGTTGTATGAACGCCATCCGCATTTTGCTTGCGGACGACCACACGCTGGTGCGCGCCGGCGTGCGCGCCCTGCTTGAGGAATTGCCCGACGTGACGGTGGTGGCGGAAGCCGCCGACGGCCATCAGGCGCTGGCGTTCACCAAGGCTCACCAGCCCCACGTGGTGTTCATGGACGTTGCCATGAGCGGGCTCAACGGCCTGGAGACGACGGCCCGGATGGCGAAGGAGTTTCCTGACGTGCGCGTGATCATTCTTTCCATGCATGCCAACGAGGAATACATCTGGCAGGCGTTGCGCGCGGGCGCTTCGGGCTATTTGCTCAAGAGCGCTTCGACCGCCGAGTTGGAACTGGCGCTCAAGGCCGTTGGCCGCGGCGAGACCTACCTGGACCCGGGAGTTGCGCGGCGGGTCATTGCCGCCTACGTCAGCGGCGCCGCGCAACAGAAGAGCCTGATCGAACAACTGTCGCCGCGGCAGCGCGAAATCCTGCAGCTCGTCGCCGAAGGCCGGACCACCAAGGAAATCGCCTTCGTGCTCAACCTGAGCGTCAAAACGGTGGAAACGCACCGCGCGCAGTTGATGGAACGGCTGGACATCCACGATGTGCCCGGCCTGGTGCGTTACGCCATTCGGCAGGGTTTGGTTTCGGTGGAACCGTAGCTCGGGTCCGTGGACCGGCGTCGGCCAATGCAGCACACAAGGCGCGTTTTCAGTCTGCTCTCAATCCAAAGGCGGGGGCATCCGGAATCCACCCCACCCAGGCTCAGGAATTCCCTGAGTAGACTCCCGGCCGCGCTAAGCGGAAGCTGGAGTCAAGGCACGTGGTCGGAGGAGTACGGAGCAGTGAACTTGTGAATGGATTCAAATTGGCGGGCGATAGACGCGGGGGAACCAGGACGGCCTTTTCGGCCGGCGGGTGGGTTCCCGTGTTCAAGAGAAAGACACCATGATGAAGACGGCCAGGATTCTTGTGGCGGACGCCAATTCCTCGTTCCTGCTGGGGGCGATGGCCTCGCTCTCCCAACTCCCGCAGGTTGAAATCGTGGGCTGCAACGCCGCGGCCTCTGAGGCGATTGAGCAGGTGGAGGTACTCGTTGCCGACGTGTTGGTGCTGGACGCGGACACGCTGAACCTGTCCGGGTGGCTGGCGCTCCGCCGCCTCCTGGCGCGGCCCAAAAGGCCCCGAGTGGTTGTCACTGCCGAGGATCTGGATGGCGAGAATTGTTTCCTGGCCCGCGTGGCTGGAGCGGATGTGTGCCTTCGCAAGGATGAACTGAGACACAAGTTGTTCCCGATGGTCAGCGCGATCCCCCCGGTGCGGCAGGAAACAATGCAACACTTTCACCCTGCGCTGTAGCTCCAGGGCTTGCCGGCCAGTGCGTCAAGCGTGGGTCGGAGCGATTTGACACCTGCAATCCGGAAGCACGGCGACGCCCGACAACAAGAATATGAGAGCAACCCGCATTCTGCTCGCTGACAAGAGCGGCGTCCTCTGCGAAGCCGCGTTGCGGCTGCGGTGGATGTTGCCCGATTTTTCCACTGGCGCCTGCACCGTCCGAAGCGCCGACACCTCCGAGCCCCTGACTCAGTGGCATCCGGACCTGGTGTTGCTGGATCCGAACCTGGATGAAAGTGGTGGTGCATCGCCAAGTCCCCAGACCAGGACGCCCCTTGACGCTTCCCGCGTCCTGGTCCTCTCGCTCGCTTACGAGCCGGAGCAATCCGTCCGCGCCGCTCCGGGCCGCCCCGCGCGCTCCCAGCGGATCGAAAATAATCATCTGGCTTGCGCCACCGTTCAGGCGGTGGAGATGAAGAACCCCGTCCTTGCGCGCTACGCGTCGCGCGCGGGCTCGGATGGGCCGCTTCTCCAGGGCGAATCACGAGTCCCAATTGTCCCTTGAACTTCGGGAAACGAAACGATTCCTCGTGAAAGCCCATCTTTTTTCGCCCCTGCAGTCCTGTCGGTAATCCCCAAGACGACGGGATTGCTCCCTTGGCGAACCGCTCCCCGGCGGACCATCGGTCGCCGGGGAGCACTCTCAAATCGGGTGGGTCAGTGAGAACGAACTCGACTCCCACTCCCAACCTCCAACGGGGCGCAGCTTACCAGAACTACCAACGTAGGGCAGGCGTCTCGCCTGCCCGGCCGAGCGAAGCGAGGCCTTGCTGGTGCGAATGCCGCGCCTTTCGGCGCGGCAGGGCAGGCGGGACGCCTGCCCTACGTTCGCGGCGCCAGCTCGGCCGTGGTGGTACTTCCAAGATGCGCCCCCTCCAACGTCCCCGTGCCGCGACCGTTGCGGTCGGGACGACGCCTAACATCGGCGGTTGAGGCGATGGCCGACATGAGGCGACGGGCTGCTTGCCCATCCGCCAGCGCGCTGGTAGACTGCTGGAAAGCTGGACGATCGCAACGATACCGGTTCGCGAGGCGGGGTCCAGGTGTCTGCCGTCAAACTATTTATGCAAGCCGCCTCTGAAATCCGCAAAATCGCCTTCATTGGCGACTACCTGCCGCGCAAGTGCGGCATCGCTACCTTCACGGCCGACCTGTGCACGGCGGTGACGGCGCAATTCCCGGAAGCGCAATGCTTCGTTGTGCCCGTCAATGACATCGAGGGCGGCTACGAATACCCGCCGGAGGTGCGCTTCGAGATTGAAGAGCAGGACATGTCCTCCTACGTGCGGGCGGCGGACTTCCTGAAGATCAGCAACGTGGACGTGGTCTGCGTGCAGCACGAGTTCGGCATTTACGGGGGGCAGGCCGGCAGCCATCTGCTGGCGTTGCTGCGCGAGCTGCGCACGCCGGTGGTGACCACGCTGCACACCGTGTTGCGCGAACCCAGTCCCGATCAACGCCGGGTGAGCCAGGAGTTGATTGCCCGGTCCACCCGCCTGGTGACGATGGCCGAACGGGGCCGCGAGTTCCTGACCCAGATCCACAAGGCGCCGGCCGCAAAGATTGACCTCATCCCGCACGGCATCCACGACATGCCCTTCGCCGATCCGAATTTCTACAAGGACCTTTTCGGTGTCGAAGGCAAGCTGGTGCTGCTCACCTTCGGGCTGCTCTCGCCGAGCAAGGGAATCGAACACGTCCTCAATGCGCTGCCGGAGATCGTCACGGAGTTCCCGAATGTCGTCTACATCGTCCTGGGCGCCACCCATCCCGCGCTGCTGCGCGAGCAGGGCGAGGCATACCGCTTGAGCCTCGAGCGCCTGGCAAAAAAGAACAAGGTCCAGAAGCACGTCATCTTCCACAATCGCTTCGTCGATCTCGACGAGTTGAAGGAATTCATCGGCGCGGCGGACCTGTATGTCACCCCCTACCTCAACGAAGCGCAAATCACGTCCGGCACGCTGGCCTACGCGTTCGGCGCCGGCAAGGCGGTCGTTTCCACGCCGTACTGGCACGCGGCCGAATTGCTGGCCGACGATCGGGGCGTGCTCGTGCCTTTCGGCGACTCCGCGGCCATCGCCCGCGAGGTCCTGGCCTTGCTGCGCGACGAGACGCGCCGCCACGCCATGCGGAAAAACGCCTACAAGCTCAGCCGTGAGATGATCTGGGGCAACGTGGCGCAACTTTACATGCGATCGTTCCAGGCCGCGCGCTTGCAGCAGGCCGGCCAGACGCGCCGGGCCTTCGCGCTCAAGGCACTCGATCAACAGGCCCGCCAGTTGCCCGAACTGAAGCTGGACCATTTGTGCCGCATGACCGATTCGACCGGCCTGTTCCAACACGCGATTTTTACGGTGCCGAATTACTCAGAAGGTTATTGCTCGGACGACAATGCGCGCGCGCTGATCCTGACGGTGTTGCTGGAGGAACTGGGCGAGGAGCCCCTGCGCGCCCGCGCGCTGGCGACCACCTACCTGGCCTTCCTCAATCACGCCTTCAATCCGAAAACCAAACGGTTCCGCAATCTCCTCAGTTTCGATCGCCGCTGGCTGGACGAGCAGGGCTCGGAGGATTGCCACGGCCGTGCGCTTTGGGCGCTGGGCATGGCCGTGGGGCGCTCGCCCTACCGCACGTTTCACATGCTGGCCGGACAACTCTTCGTGCAAGCGCTGCCGGCGGTCGAGGAATTCACTTCGCCGCGGGCCTGGGCTTTCAGCCTGCTGGGCATCCATGAGTACCTCCAGCGGCTCGGCGGCGACCGGCAGGCCAGCCAGATGCGCGATGCCCTGGCCGCGCGCCTGATGGAGGCCTTCGACCGGACCTCCAAACCCGACTGGCGATGGTTCGAAGAAGTGCTTGCCTACGACAACGCCAAGCTGGCCCACGCTCTCATTGTCACCGGCCGGGCCACGGGACAGCAGGCGGTCTTCGAGCGCGGGCTGGAAACCTTGCGCTGGTTGGCGAAGGTGCAAACCGCCGAAGCCGGCTATTTCCGGCCGATTGGCAGCGAGGGCTTTTATCCTCACGGCCAGACGCGGGCCAATTTCGACCAGCAGCCCATCGAGGCGCAGGCCACGGTTTCGGCTTGCCTCGAGGCGTTCCGGGCCACGTCGGACAAGTCGTGGCAGGAGCAGGCCCAGCGGGCCTTCGAGTGGTTCCTGGGTTGGAACGATCTCAACGTCGAAATCTATTCCACCAGCACCGGCGGCTGCCGCGATGCGCTCCACGTGGATCGCGTCAACCAGAACCACGGCGCCGAATCGACGCTGGCCTTCCTGCTCTCGCTGGCGGAACTCCAGCTGGCGCAAAACGCCGCCAGCGCCTTCAGCCCGCCCGCGCCTTGAGCCGAGATGAAAGCCGTTTCCCTCCAGCGTACCAGCCTCCAGCTGCGTCCGGACCCGGCACGCGTGCTGATCCGGCCCTTCGTTCCGAGCAGCGACCAGCGCTGCATCAAAATCTGCGCCCGCGCCATGAGTCTGTCCGAAGAAGACGTTAGCGCCCAACTGGACCAGGTGATGGCCGAGTTCGACGAGCGCCACCTGGAAATCCGCCGGTTTCTGCGGCGGCGCTTCGAGCAGGTCCGGCAGTATCTGCTCACCGATCAGAAGCTTTCCACCGAACGGGAGCTGCTCATCGGCGCCTGTTTTACACACGAGTATTCACTCGAAGCGGCCGCCCTCTTCAACCCGTCCATCGTGCCGCACCCCGACCAGTCGGACCTGCCGCCCGGCGCGCTGCGCTTCGTCCTGAGCCTGCGCGCCACGGGCGAAGGGCACATCTCCTCCGTCACCTTCCGCACCGGCGTGGTGGACGCAAGGAACAACATCTCAATCAACGAACCGACTCGGCACTGCCTGGAGCCGGCCACCGGGCCCATCGCCGCGTATCAAAAGCTGATCTTCGCCCGCAAGCTCGACGAACTGGGCCTGGCCGGCGACTTCAGCCGGCACGCGTTGAAAGACCTCGGCGACACCTTCACGCTCGACGAGCTGCTCGCCGCCGCCGGCACGGCCCTCAAACAATTGCCGGCGGGCGATCAGGACACCGAAACCCTCGCCCGCAAAATCCTCGCGCTGGCCCAGTCCAACTACGAAGTGCAGTTCGCGCCCGGCTCGCGCTTGTCCGAGCGCGTGCTCTTCCCGATGACGCCCTCGCAGAGCAACGGCATCGAGGACGCCCGCTTCGTGCGCTTCACCAACGAGGACGGCACGCACCGCTACTGCGCGACCTACACGGCTTACGACGGAAAGCTGATCCTGCCGCAGTTCCTCGAGACGGACGACTTCCTGCACTTCAAATTCATCACGCTCAATGGCCCGGCGGTGCAGAACAAGGGCATGGCGCTGTTTCCGCGCAAGATCGGCGGCCATTACGTCATGCTCGGCCGGCAGGACTACGAGAACATCTACATCATGTTCTCCGATCACCTCCACTTCTGGCGCGACCCGCAGCTCCTGCTCAAGCCGACGTTCCCGTGGGAATTCATCCAGTTGGGCAACTGCGGTTCGCCCATTGAAACGGACGCCGGCTGGCTGGTCATCAGCCACGGCGTCGGGCCGATGCGCAAGTATTGCATCGGCGCGTTCCTGCTGGACCGCGACGACCCGACCAAAGTGCTGGGCCGGCTGGGCGAGCCGCTGCTCAAGCCCGAAGCCCAGGAGCGCGAAGGCTACGTCCCCAACGTCGTCTATTCGTGCGGCAGCCTGCTGCACGGCCGCACCCTGATCATCCCCTACGCGATGTCCGACTACGCAACGACTTTTGCCACCGTGCCGATTGAAGAGGTGCTGGCGGCGATGTGGTAGTCCCGTGGCGCAAATCAGGTTTTGAACGAACGCCTGCCAATCCCAACGGGATTCCGCAATGAAGGGTTGCGCGGCACGCGCTACCCTGGGTTGGCCGAAGAAGAATCTCCAACCTCAAAGGGGTTGCGCCGTGTTCGACGCAGGCGGACGCAACCCTTTCAGGGTTGGCTCCCCCCGCTGGCCGACCCAGGGTAGGCGCTGCGCGCCAACCCTGGGCTGTAGGACGCAATCCCGTTGGGATTGTTGCTCGTCCCATCTCCTTCCGGTCAGGGGGTCGCAAACCGGCAAGGGTGTGTCGCCCGTTGCCGCCCATTTCCGCGTAAGCTTGTCGACAATGCCCGTACCCGCCGTGGTGTTGCTTCTGCGCTTCGGCGGTGCGCTGGCATAAGAATAGCTTTTAACGCGGCTTGTCACGGACGCTTGGGTCTCAACTCAAGCGTGCCTGTCACACAAGGAGGATAGGAACCATTTCCCGGCCGGATTGCGCAAAAATATGAAGTACAAATCGTTCGCTCTGTGGGGCGTTCTTTGCGGGCTTGGCATCGCTTACTTATTGCTCCGGCCGAACCGACCTGCGGGCAACCTTTCCGACCAGTCAATCAAACCGTCGGTACAGTCACCGGCCACAATTGAGGCACTGTCTCAAGCTGCTACCAGGACTCAGGCGGCGTCGCCCCGTTTCGCCGCGCTCGCGCAGACGAACCATCTGTTCCGTACCACCGAAGCCCTCTGGCGCGAGCCGGTAGCCGAGGAAGCCTTCGCCCGCTTCAAAGACTGGACGCAACGTTATCTTGCGGCCGATCCCGCCAGCCGCGCCGGGCTCGTCCCGGAAGGTGTTGAACTGGCTGGCGCGCGCCGCGCCGCGCTCAAGGAGTTGATCCGTGACGATCCCGAACGGGCGCTCGAGCTGACCGTGCCTTCCGGCACCCGCGCCCAATTGCCGGCCGAAGTCACGAGCCTGCTCGAGGAACGGTTCAGCGCGCGCGGCAAACTCGAAGTGCTCGGAGTCCTGCCCGAGCCGGGCCGGGAGTCCGATGGTCCATCCACCATCCGCACCGCGACGATTGCCGGCAGCGCGTATCGGACTTTCACTTACGGCGAGCGGCTCGGCGTGCCGACCCGCAACAACATCGCCCTCACCGGCATCACCGTGGACGACCTGTTCGCGCTCAGCGAAAACGCGTTGCGCATCCTCGATGCCGATGAAACCGCGGCCGCCGCATTGGTTAATTCCGATCCGGTTTGCGCCGTCACCGCCCAACCCGCGCTCGCGACCCGGCAGGGAGTGGCCGCGGAACTTGCCGGTGAAATCGTTTTCTTCTGCCGGCCCGATCACGCCGTCCAGGCCAATGACAAAATCGTCGCCGCAGATGCCGGTCCGCCTTCCCCCGACGGCGGCGACCCCCAAGCCTCGGCCTGGACGGAAGGCCAGAAGAAACTGCTGATCATCCGCGTGGACTTCCCGGACGTGGTCGGCGTGAACCTGACCGACAGCGGCGCGATCACGCTTATCAGCAATCTCAATAATTTCTACACGGAGATGTCCTATGGCCGCGCCAGCTTTGCATTGGATGGAGCCGGCTCGGATTTCACGCCGGTATTCCGCATGCCACAGGCCGGGTCTTACTACGGCACGAACGATTACTACAACCAGCTTCGCACCGACGCGCGCAACGCCGCCGCCGCCGCGGGCTACACGCTGGCGAATTACAACCTGGATGTGATTTGCTTCGGCGCGGTGTCCGGCTGGGGCTGGTCGGGGTTGGGCTACGTGGGCGCGTCCGGCGCATGGCTGCGCAACAGCTTTAGCACAGGGGTCGCCGGTCACGAACTAGGCCACAACTACGGCTTGAATCACGCGAATTACTGGGACACCGGCGGCGCCAGCGTCATCGGCCCCGGGACCAGCGTTGAATATGGCGATCCCTTCGACACCATGGGCTCGGCCAGCGCCGGCAACAATCACTTCAACGCGCGTTACAAGAATTATTTGAACTGGCTGACCGCAAGCGAAGTCCTCACCGCCACGACCAACGGCACCTATCGCATCGCCTGTCACGACAACCCTATCTCGACCGGCTTCCGCGGCTTGAAGGTGATCAAGAACAGCAGCACCAATTACTGGGTCGAGTTCCGCCAGAAATTCACCAGCAACAAATGGCTGATGAGCGGCGCGGGCTTGCGCTGGGGCCAAAGCGGCAATCAGAAGAGCCAGTTGCTCGACATCACGCCGGGTTCCGGCGACGGGAAGAACGATTCCGCCATTGTCATTGGCCGCACGTTCTCGGACCTGGAATCGGCCATTCACATTACGCCCGTGGGCAAAGGCGGCACCACGCCGGAGTCGCTGGACGTCGTCGTGAACCTCGGCTCCTTCCCCGGCAACCGTGCGCCGACCGTGGACATCACGGCCAGCGCCACGAACGTGGGCACGGGCGTGGGCGTCACGTTCGCTGCAACCGCGAATGACGCAGACGGCGACACGCTGGCCTACTACTGGGAGTTCGGCGACACCAACTTCGGCACGAACAGTCCAACCGCCGGCAAAAGCTGGACCACGACGGGAGATTATCTCGTGCGTTGCGAAGTCAGCGACATGAAAGGCGGCGTGGCGAGCAAGTGGGTGATCGTGCGCGTCGGCTCGCCCACAACCTTCCGCATCACGGGCAACGTTACGGATGGAACGGCCCCGGTGCAAGGCACGCGCGTTTATGCCACCACCGCGCGCATGGGCTACGCGGACACCGATGGCAATTACGCCATCGTGGGCCTGCCCGCCGCCGCTTACACCGTGAATGCCAGTCTCTACGGCTACACGTTCGCGCCCAATAGTTTCACGAACACCGTGAGCGTCGGCCCCGACCAGTCGGGCAAGGATTTCCTGGCCACGGTGACGACGGTTTCGCCGCCGACCATCACGACGCAGCCGGCGAGCCAGACGGTGAATCCGGGCGCCTCGGCCACCTTCAGCGTGGTTGCGGGCGGTGCGACACCATTGACCTATCAATGGCGGTTCAATGCCG